>Ga0308166_1004028_pt1 | contig 12020 bp, 13 predicted proteins | sample PhyCR2_2_FD_202137 | JGI IMG/M metagenome (GOLD analysis project Ga0308166, IMG submission 202137) | Phyllosphere microbial communities from UC Gill Tract Community Farm, Albany, California, United States - DLSLCC.R2 | ecosystem: Host-associated > Plants > Phyllosphere > Unclassified | place... | reverse complement strand
GGACGGGTGCAGCAAGCTGGCACCGCGCAGTTGACGCTTACGCTTGGTCGACATTTTGGTCAGGATGTGGCTCTTGAAAGCGTGCTTGTGCTTGAAGCCCGAAGCAGTCTTCAGGAAGCGCTTCGCAGCACCGCTCTTGGTTTTCATTTTTGGCATGTTGGAACTCCGCATTCGATAAAATTACACATAATCATCAGGCCTGCCGTGCCCGGGAGATTATTTCTTTTTCTTGGGGGCGATGACCATCATAAGCTGGCGTCCTTCCATCTTAGGATGCTGCTCAACGGTGCCGTATTCGGCGAGGTCGGCTTCGACCCGCTTCAACAGCTCCATGCCCAGCTCCTGGTGGGCCATCTCACGACCACGGAATCTCAGAGAGATCTTGGCCTTGTCCCCATCGGTAAGGAAACGTACCAGGTTGCGTAGTTTTACCTGGTAATCCCCATCCTCCGTCCCTGGACGAAACTTGATTTCTTTGATCTGGATCTGTTTCTGGTTTTTCTTGGCTTCGTTAGCCTGCTTCTTCTTCTCGAAGAGGTGCTTGCCGTAGTCCATCACCTTGCAGACAGGTGGTACTGCGTCTGCAGAGATTTCTACCAGGTCCAGCTTCGCTTCATCAGCGATACGCAGCGCTTCATCAATCGAGACGATGCCAACTTGCTCGCCGTCTGCGCCAATTAACCGAACCTCGCGGGCCGAGATATTCTCGTTGATCGGGGCCTTCGGTACAGCACGCTTATCGTTTCTCATTTCACGCTTAATAGTCATTACTCCGATTCTTGGCGACCACGCCGGGAAACCGCTTGATTCAGCAGCTCAACGAACTGGGCGACGGGCATGGAGCCCAGGTCAGCACCTTCGCGAGTGCGCACAGCGACGGTTTGCGTTTCGACTTCGCGGTCCCCTATAACCAAAAGGTACGGGACCTTGAGCAAAGTATGCTCGCGGATTTTAAAGCCGATCTTCTCATTTCTCAAGTCCGACTTGGCACGGAAACCGCTACCGTTCAGAGATTTCTCCACCTGAAGGGCGAAATCGGCCTGTTTGTCGGTGATGTTCATGATCACCGCCTGGGTCGGTGCGAGCCAGGCCGGGAACACGCCAGCGTAGTGCTCGATCAGCATGCCAATGAAGCGCTCGAACGAGCCGAGGATGGCGCGGTGCAGCATCACCGGGCGCACGCGGCTGTTGTCTTCGGCGATGTAGCTGGCATCCAGGCGCTCTGGCAGGTTCGGATCGTACTGCAGGGTACCGCACTGCCAGTTACGACCGAGGCAGTCACGCAGGGTGAACTCGATCTTCGGACCGTAGAAGGCGCCTTCGCCTGGCTGGTATTCCCACTCCAGGCCGGATTCGTTGAGGGCGTCGGCCAATGCACCTTCGGCACGGTCCCACAGCTCTTCGGAACCGACACGCTTGGCCGGGCGGGTGGACAGCTTCATGGCAATGTCGCTGAAGCCGAAGTCCTTGTACACGTCCAGGGTCAGCTTGATGAAGTCGGCTGCTTCTTTCTTCACCTGCTCTTCGGTGCAGAAGATGTGTGCGTCGTCCTGTACGAAGCCACGTACACGCATGATGCCGTGCAGGGCGCCGGATGGCTCGTTGCGATGGCAGGCACCGAACTCGGCCAGGCGCAGCGGCAGGTCGCGGTAGCTTTTCAGGCCCTGGTTGAACACCTGCACGTGGCACGGGCAGTTCATCGGTTTTACCGCGTAGTCGCGGCTTTCCGACGAGGTGGTGAACATGTTCTCGGCGTAGTTGGACCAGTGGCCGGAACGCTCCCACAGAATACGGTCGACAACCTGCGGGGTCTTGATTTCCTGGTAGCCGTTTTCGCGCTGCACGCCACGCATGTACTGCTCGAGCACCTGGTAGACGGTCCAGCCGTTGGCGTGCCAGAACACCATGCCCGGGGCTTCTTCCTGCAGGTGGAACAGGTCGAGCTGCTTGCCGATCTTGCGGTGGTCGCGTTTTTCGGCTTCTTCGATGCGCTGGATGTAGGCTGCCAGCTGCTTCTTGTCCGCCCAGGCGGTGCCGTACACGCGCTGCAACTGCTCGTTCTTGGCATCGCCACGCCAGTAGGCGCCGGACAGCTTGGTCAGCTTGAAAGCCTTGAGGAAGCGGGTGTTGGGCACGTGCGGGCCACGGCACATGTCGACGTATTCTTCGTGGTAGTACAGGCCCATGGCCTGTTCGTCCGGCATGTCTTCGACCAGGCGCAGCTTGTAGTCTTCGCCACGGGCGGTGAAAACGTCGATGACTTCGGCGCGCGGGGTGACCTTCTTGACCACGTCGTAGTCTTTGTCGATCAGCTCCATCATGCGCTTTTCGATCTCAGCCAGGTCTTCAGGGGTGAAGGGGCGCTCGTAGGCGATGTCGTAATAAAAGCCTTCGTCGATCACCGGGCCGATCACCATCTTGGCGGTCGGGTACAGCTGCTTCACCGCGTGGCCGACCAGGTGGGCGCACGAGTGGCGGATGATCTCCAGTCCCTCTGCATCTTTAGGGGTGATGATCTGCAGGGTGGCGTCGTGGCTGATCAGGTCGCAGGCGTCGACCAGCTTGCCATCGACCTTGCCGGCCACGGTGGCCTTGGCGAGGCCTGCACCAATGGATGCGGCGACATCGGCTACGGATACGGCGTGATCAAACGAACGCTGACTGCCATCGGGAAGAGTAATAACGGGCATGGCGCCTCCTCTCCTAGTGGTGACCCCTACCAAAGGTCACGTGGGTTGGGATGAGCCAGTACAAGATCCAACCTGCCTTCCTGCAAAGGAAGCCTGCCTCACAGTGGCAGAAGCCTTTCGGCTTGCGAGGGACGAACCAGAGTGACTGGAAAGAAAAATGGCTGCGCCCGGCAAAGGCGCGAACATAAGCCGAGCATGCTAGCACGCGGGTTGCATCGCCGGCAGAAATATTTGGAAATTACAGGGTTGGGGTGAACTAACCCGGAAAAAGCCCTATCAGACTTTGGGAAGCAACCTACTCTTGATGAGACCTTAACCCAAGGAGTAACTGGTTATGCGAGTTCCGTCTCTTCTGGCCCTGGCGGCCACTGCTGCCCTGCTGCTGCCGGTAGCCGCGAACGCTGGCAACTTCCCACCGGGGAAAGAGGCCGGCTACATGGCCCAGTGCACGCAGGTGGCCAGCGGCCAGGGCGTTGATGCTGCGACTGCAGAGAAACACTGCGACTGTGGCGCCCAAGCCATCAAGAAGAACTTCACCGATGCCGAAATTGCCGACCTGGACAGCAAGGATGGCGTGGACGCCAAGCTGATGCAGAAAGCGCAAACGGTTGTGAAACAGGCCTGCGCACCAAAGGGCTGAAACCTTAAAGCCAAAGTCGGCCGGTAAATCTTTGAGCTGGATCAATATCCGGCGAAGGTAAAAGGCGCTAGATGCGCAGAAATGGACTATGATACGTCCCGTGCTCCGTAGCCTCGGCCGCATTGCACCACCGAAAAAACTAAATGTTCTGGAGATTCACCCATGTCCAATCGCCAACAAGGCACCGTCAAATGGTTCAATGATGAGAAAGGCTACGGCTTCATCACCCCACAAGGCGGCGGCGACGACCTGTTCGTTCACTTCAAAGCCATCGAATCTGACGGCTTCAAGAGCCTGAAAGAAGGCCAGACTGTTTCCTTCGTCGCCGAGCGCGGCCAGAAAGGCATGCAGGCTGCACAGGTTCGTCCGGAGTAATTCGGATAGCTGTAAAAAAACCCGCCCTCGTGGCGGGTTTTTTTATGGGCGCGCCCAAGGCCCATGGCGCTCCGCTTTTTTGTACAAACGTCCTTGTGTCGCGATGGGCAGCGCAGCGGCCCCGGCGATTTGGCCGGTAGTGCTGCGGGGCCGGGCCGGTATCATCGAACGATGTAGGAGCGGGTTTACCCGCGAATACGGTGGTGCCGGCGACGCACAATGCTGGCAGAAACTGGCCAGGAGGGCCGGCCCTTTCGCGGGTGAATCCGCTCCTACAACGGGCGGGGGTGGCCGAGAGTCCTGCGGAGCCGGGCCGGTATCATCGATCGATGCAGGAGCGGGTTTACCCGCGAATACGGTGCTGCCGGCAACGCACAATGCCTGGCAGAAACTGGCCAGCAGGCCTGGCCCTTTCGCGGGTAAACCCGCTCCTACGAGCTGAATCAGCCGCAGTTGACGCGGTTGACCACACCCTGCTCATTGACGTTCAGGTTCAGGCGCTCGGACCGGTACTCCAGGGTTACCACGTCGTGCGGCTTGAGAATACGCGCCATTTGCGAACCACTGGCCTTGCGCGCCTGCTCCAGCAACTCGGCACTGGCTTGCTTGCCCATGGCAAAGTCTGCGCCGCTGGCATCGCAGCGGCCGTCGTTGCCGGCCGGCGCAGCCGGTGCAGCCCCACCGGCGTTACCACCAGCATCGCCACCAGTGCTGCAACCAGCCAGGACAGCAGCCATCGCCAGGGTTGCCAGGTAAGCACGGGTACGGAACATGAAGCCTCCTAAATCGGTATGGGAATGTCTGATCCGACAGTTCCGCTCATCGTTTGTTGCAAAACCGGTCAAGTCTGCCTGAACTCGATCAACGAAGGGGAAAAGCAATCGTGACCGGATTTTGCACAACCCGCTGCGTTTGCCATATGCTTAGCGCGCACGGTCACTGGCGCAAAGCCATGATTTGCTGCAAGAAGTGGAGTGCATCCCGCCTCCATCGAACACCAGGGTCAGGTGTTCACCCCTTCGTTCCGGGCCCCTAGCGAGAGCTTTTCATGAGCAGCCACACCATCGATGCCGATATCAAGGTCAAGTGGGCCGAGGGCCAGAGTGCGTACAGCCCTGGCACACCAGAGGAGTTGCTGTTGATCGGCATCGACCTGCTGGTGCGCGACCGCGGCCCCGAGGCAGCACGCAGCTTCATCGAGCAGGTGCTGGAGCGCTACGCCCCGCACGCAGCTATTGCAGCCGCGCCAACCGGGCGCTAAGCAGGTCGAAGAGGCCTTGGGCGTCACCCTGCTCCACCCACAGCACATTGGCCGGCTGCTTGAGCACGCCGTACCAGTCAGCGACGGTCTGACCAAAGGTCGGGCCTTCGCGGCTGTCGATGCTCAGGTGAATGCGCCGGCCGCTGAACAGTTCGGGCTTGAGCAAGTAGGCAATGACGCTGGCGTCATGCACCGGACCGCCGGGCATGCCGTACAACGCCATGTCGTGCTTGATATACACGTTGAGAATGTCCACCACCCGCTTGCTGGCTTGTGTATTCACCGCCGCCAACTGCTGCAGCCGGGCGTCGCTTGTCAGCAGCTTGTGGGTGACGTCCAGCGGTAGATAGGTCAGTTGCACCCCGCTGGCCAGAACCACCTGGGCTGCATGGGGGTCGGCGTACAGGTTGAATTCTGCCGCCGGCGTGATGTTGCCGCCGTTGAAGTGGGCGCCGCCCATGACCACCACCTCCTTGATGCCCTTGGCAATCTCCGGGCGCTGGATCAGCGCCAGGGCCAGGTTGGTCTGTGGGCCGAGCATGGCCACGGTGATGCTGTGCGGCTTGGCAGCCGCCAAGGTGTCTATCAGGTACTGCACGGCGTTGCCGGCGGCCAGCGGGGCTTTCGGCTCATGCACTTGAACGCCGGCCAGGCCTTCTTCGCCGTGCACCTCTGCGGCATAGACAGGTGCGCGCACCAGCGGGCGGCCGGCCCCCGCGTAAACCGGGATGTCTTCGCGGCCAGCCCATTCGCGCGCCAGCCGCGCGTTGCGGGACGTTTTATCCAGGCGCACATTGCCGGCCACGGTGGTGATGGCGCGAATATTGAGTTCCTCTGGCGAGGCCAGGGCCAGGAACAACGCGACCACGTCGTCGGCACCGGGGTCGGTGTCGATGATCAGGTCGATGGGGGCAGCCTGCAAGCTGGTGGCAGTGAGCATGAAAGCGAGTCCTTGAAGCCAGGGCTTGAGCATGGAATGGCACTCCTGTTGCCTTTGGTGAAAAACGGCCGACGCGCCGGGCGGCACCGGCGGCTGGTCAACGGGTCAGAACGTGACGCCGGAAACCAGCGCGATATTGCTGTAGGGCTGGCACTCACCGGTACGCACCACCGCGCGCGCACTGCGCGACAGCACCTTGAATGCTTCATGGCTAAGCCATTCGCGCTTGCCCAGCTTGCCCTTGAGACGCTCGAGCTCGACCAGCGCTGGCGGCACCACTTTCTGCATTTCCTCGGCCAGCACATGCCGCTCCACCTGAAGCTCGCTCAGCACGGCCCGCAACACACTGGCGAAGTCCGGCAAGCCAGGGGTGATCGCCAGGTCGATCATTTCCACGCCTGGCGGCACCGGCAGGCCCGCATCGCCGATCACCAGGATATCGCCATGGCCCATGCCGGCGATGGTGCGCGACAGGGCAACGTTCAGCAGCGGGGTTTTCTTCATGGCACCAGCTCCGCCAGGTAAGGGATTGATGGCTGCGCGCCAGCGCGTGTCACCGACAGCGCCGCAGCACGCTGGCCGAAGGCGATGGCCTCGCCCTCCTCCAGGCCACGCACCAGGCCCGCAGCGAAGCCGCCAATGAAGGTGTCGCCAGCAGCAGTGGTGTCCAGCGGCTGCACCACCGGCGCGGGGTAATGCTGGTGCCCCTCGGGCGTTACCAGCAACGCCCCTTGCGCGCCCAGCGTGACGATCACCTTGCCCGCCCCCGCCTGCAGCAAGCGCTCTGCGGCAAGCTGCGCGCTAGCCTGGTCGGTCACCGCAATGCCGGTCAGCGCTTCGGCCTCGCTTTCATTGGGGGTGAGGTAATCGATGAACGCGAACCATTGCACAGGCAACGGGCCGGTGGCAGGCGCCGGGTTGAGAATCACCTGCTTGCCCAGATCGCGCGCCCGCTTCAGCGTCCAGGCCACTGTCTCGACCGGCACCTCCAACTGGCAGATGACCACCTGCGCAGCCTGCAACAACGCCTCAAAGTGCTGCACCGACTGCGGCGTTAGCAGGCCGTTGCCGCCGGGGATGATGACAATGCAATTCTGGCTGGCGGCATCCACGGTGATCAGGGCTACACCGCTGGACACGCCCGGGCAGGTACTGACGCCCTGGCAGTCGATACCTTCTGCGGACAATGCCTGGTGCAACTGGCGGCCATAATCATCATCACCGACATTGCCAATCATCGCCACGCTGGCGCCCAGGCGCGCAGCCGCTACGGCCTGGTTGGCCCCCTTGCCGCCCGGCACCGTGAAAAAATGCTCACCGGGCAGGGTTTCGCCGGCGCGAGGCAAGCGCTGGGCGCGGACCACCAGGTCCATGTTGAGGCTGCCGACCACCACAACCTTGGCATTCATGACAGTTCCTTAGCGTTAGCGGTAATCGTTGAACAGGTCCGGGCGCGGCCCGGTGGATTCGCGCAAGACAATGCGCGGGGCGACGATGCGCTGCTCGGCCATGCCTTGCCGGGGTGTGCCGATGCGCGCCAGCAACAGCGAGGCAGCGCTCTCGCCCAGTTCGCGGATCGACTGGCCCACGGTGGTCAACGGCGGGTACACGTAGCGGCTGAGCTCGATGTCGTCGAAGCCGATCACCGACAGTTCGCCGGGCACGTTGATATTGCGTTCGGCGGCAGCGCGCAGCACGCCGAAACCGATCATGTCGTTGCCCGCAAAAATGGCCGTAGGTCGCCGCCCCTGCAACATTTGCGCAGCGGCGGCATGGCCGCCTGGGCTGGTGAAGTCGCAGTGCAGCACACGGTCACTGTGCACCGGCGCCTGCGCCTCGGCCATGGCCCGATGAAAACCGCGCAGGCGCAGCTGGGTTACCCCGGTATCGGCGGGGCCGCCGATATAGGCGATGTCGCGATGCCCCAGGGCCAGCAGATGCTGGGTGGCCAGGTAAGCGCCGTGCTCATGGTCGATGCGCACCAGGTCAGCGTCCACCCCTTCCAGCTCGCGGTCGACGATCACCATGGGCGTACGTACGCCGGCCAGGCTCTGCAGCAGGTCGCTGTCCTCGCCCACCGAAGCCACCACCAGCCCGTCGATGCGCTTCTCCAGCAACACGCGCAGGTAGCTGCGCTGCTTTTGCGGGTTGTCGTCGGAGTTGCACAGAATCACGCAATAGCCGTTGCGTTCACAGGCATCCTCGATGCCCCGCGCCAGCTCGGCAAAGTAAGGGTTCACGCTGCTGGGCACCAGCAGGCCGATGGTCGCCGTGCTACGAGCCTTCAGCGAACGCGCCACGGCACTGGGCACGTAGTCGAGTTCGACAATCGCAGCCTCCACTTTCTGCCGCACCTGCTCGCTGACCGGTCGGGTCTTGTTCAATACATGGGACACCGTGGTGTAGGAAATACCCGCCAGTGCCGCGACATCTTTGATGGTTGCCATGTTGTCAGTTCCGCCGGCCTGCACGCCGGCTACGGTAAGTGTCGAGCACCACGGCAATGACGATCACCGCCCCGGTGATGATGCGCTTGGTCGGTTCGCTGGCACCGATCTGCGCCAGCCCAGCGGCCAGCACGGAAATGATCAGCACGCCGAAGAAAGTGCTGATGACCGAGCCGCGCCCGCCCATCAGGCTGGTGCCGCCGATCACCACGGCGGCAATGACCTGCAGTTCCAGGCCAGAGCCCGCATTGGGGTCGGCCGCCTCCAACCGGGAGATCTGGAACAGCGCAGCCAGCCCGGCCAGCAGGCCCATCAGCGCGAACACCAGCACTTTGTAGGGCCGTGGGTCGATACCCGCCAGGCGCACGGCCTCTTCATTGGTGCCGATGCCGATCAGGTAGCGGCCGAACACTGTACGGGTCAACACCAGGTGGGCCAGCACGATCACTAGCAAGCCGATGATGAACGCTGGCGAGATGCCGAAGGCGACCGGGTTGGAGAACCAGGCATAGGCATCGCCGATGTAGGCGGTGCGCGAGTCAGTGAACTGGTAGGCCAGGCCGCGGGCCATTTCCAGCACGCCGAGCGAGACGATGAACGACGGGATGCGCCAGGCCACGGTCACGCTGCCGGTAATGCTGCCGGCCAGCGCAGCCACGGCCATGCCCAGCAGCGCGGCGGGTAGCACGCCCCAGCCCCAACCGAGCATGGCCACGCTCACCGTCGACGCAGCCAGGGCCAGCACCGACCCCACCGACAGGTCGATACCGCCGATGATCAGCACGAAGGTCATGCCTACCGCCAGTACCATCAGGTCCGGGATCTGGTTGGCCAATGTGCTGAAGGTGTTGTAAGACCAAAAGTGGCTGCTGAGGAACGAGAACAGCACGATCATCGCCAGCAAGGCGCCGGCCAGGCCCAGGTAGGTGCCCAGGCCATAATAGGAACCGTTGCGGCGCACGGCGGCGCCTTGGCTGTCGAGCGGTGTGGTTTTCATACGTCCATCCTGGGGGCTGCCTCATGCAGCAGAGCGTCACGTTTCTGATAACCGGCAAAGGCTGCCGCCAACAGTTGATCCTGCGTCCAGTGCTCACGGTCGAAGGTGTCGATCAGGCGGCCGGCAGACAGCACGGCAATGCGGTCGCAGATCAACATCAATTCGCGCAGGTCGCTGGACACCACCACCAGGGCCTTGCCTTGGCGAGCCAGTTCGGCCAGCAGGCCGTAGATGTCGAACTTGGCACCGACATCGATACCCCGGGTGGGCTCGTCGAACAGCAGCACCTGGCAGTCGCGCTCCAGCCAACGGCCGATCACGACCTTCTGCTGGTTGCCACCAGACAGCTCGCCAACCACCTGTTGCGCACCGGCGCTGCGAATACGCATGGCCTGGATCTGACGCTCGGCCAAGGCCCTTTCCGCCTCGCCGTCGAGCACGCCGGCCCGTGACACAGCGCCAAGGTTGCCCAAGGCAATGTTGGCGCTGATCGACTGGCTCAGCAGCAGGCCCTCGCCTTTGCGGTCTTCGGTGATCAAGGCTATGCCGGCGCGCACGGCCGCCTTGGGCGAATCGATGGTCACCGGCTGCGGTGGCTGGCCCAATGCAATGCTGCCGCTGTCAGCACGGTCGGCGCCATAGATCAGGCGCAACAACTCGGTGCGGCCCGCGCCGATCAGGCCAGAGATGCCGAATATCTCCCCTGCCCTGACCTCGAAAGAAACCTCGCGCACTTTGTCGGTGCGGGTAAGCCGGTCGACCTTGAGCAAGGGGGCGCCAAGCTGCCGCCGACCCAGGTCGATGTGCTCGCCCAGTTCGCGGCCCACCATGAGGTTGACCAGTTCGGCGCTGCTGTAGCGCTGGATGGGCTCGTCACACACCTGCCTGCCGTCGCGCAGTACGACAATCCGCTGGGCCACGCGCTGCAGTTCTTCCAGGCGGTGCGAGATGTACACGATGGCCACCCCCCGCGCGCGCAGGCGGTCGATCTGGGTAAATAACAGTTCCACCTCACGCGCGGTCAGCATCGCGGTGGGTTCGTCGAAGATCAGCACGTGGCAGTCGCCGATCAGGTTACGGGCGATTTCGACCATTTGCTGGTGGCCGATACCCAGTTCGCCGACCGGGGTGTCCGGGTCGATCGCATCGAGCCCGACCCTGGCCATGGCCGCCGTTGCCAACTGGCGCAGGCGTTTGTGGCTGATCCAGCCAAAACGGCTAGGCAGGTTGTCGAGAAACAGGTTTTCCGCCACGGTCAAGGTTGGCAGCAGGTTCAGTTCCTGCATGACCATACGCACGCCAAGGCGCTCCGCCTCGCTGCGGCTGGCAGGGGCGTAGGCCTGGCCGCGGTAGATCATGTGCCCGGTGGTGGGGGTTTCCAGGCCGCTGATCAACTTGGACAGCGTGCTCTTGCCCGCACCGTTCTCGCCGGTCAGGGCCAGCACTTCGCCGGCCCGCAGGTTCAGGCTGACCTCGCCCAGCACCGGCTGGGCATAGGTCTTGCCAAGGCCGCTGGCAGCGAGCACCACTTCATTGGCCGATGCAGGCATGGCCGGTTCTCCTGGCAGGGTCGGGGCTACTTGGTAATGAGTTCGACTGGAGTCTGGATGACGTTGTCGGCATCCACGTCAGGCTTTTCGCCTTTGACCATTTTCAATGCGGCCTGAATACCGAATACGGCTTGCTGGCTGGCGGCCTGGTCAAGGGTGGCGAGCACGCGGCCATCGGTCAGCATCGGCTTGATGGCGTTGATATTGTCATAGCCGACCACTTGCACCTGGCCCGCCTTGCCGGCGGCACGCACAGCCGAAACCGCACCCAGCGCCATGCTGTCGTTACCGGCCAGCAGGGCCTTCAGGTCGGGGTATTCGTTGAGCATGGAAGCGGCGACGGCGTTGCCTTTGTCGATCTCCCAGTTACCGCTTTGGACCGAGACGATGTTCATTTCGGCGGCTTCCATGGCGTCCTTGAAGCCTGCCGTGCGCTGCTGGGCGTTGGTGGTGGTCGGCACCCCTTCGATGATGCCCACCTGGTCCCCGGCCTTGAGCTTCTGATGGGCCAGGTAGTCACCTACCATACGCGCCCCCTTGCGGTTGTCGGGGCCAACGAAGGGCACGCTGATGCCTTTGCTCTTGAGCAGCGCAGGGTCCAGGCGGTTATCGATGTTGATCACCACCACGCCTTTGTCCATGGCTTTCTTCACCGCTGATACCAGCGCCTTGGAATCGGCCGGGGCAATCACCAGCGCCTTGGCGCCGGCGTTGACCATTTGCTCGACGATGCGGATCTGTTCGCCAGTGTCGGTTTCGTTCTTGATGCCGTTGGCAATCAGGTCGAACTCAGCGGCGTGGCTTTTCTGGTAATCCTTGGCACCGTCTTCCATGGTGCGGAAGAACTCGTTGGCCAGCGATTTCATGACCAGGGCGACCTTGGGCTTGTCTTCGGCGTGGGCGGCAGAAAACGGCAGGGCAAGGGAGAGTGAGGAAACGACAGCGAGGGCCAGCAGACGACCGGGGAACGGCAGTTTCATGGACGATGACTCCGAATCTTGTTTTTTTATCGGATCGCAAACGTTTGCGGTACGTAACTATGGAAACAGTACCGGGGTTTGTCAAATCCGTTTTTCAGGTCAGCGGTCGAAACCGTTGGCGCTGATTATCCAGAATCTTT
>Ga0308166_1004027_pt1 | contig 12020 bp, 7 predicted proteins | sample PhyCR2_2_FD_202137 | JGI IMG/M metagenome (GOLD analysis project Ga0308166, IMG submission 202137) | Phyllosphere microbial communities from UC Gill Tract Community Farm, Albany, California, United States - DLSLCC.R2 | ecosystem: Host-associated > Plants > Phyllosphere > Unclassified | place... | reverse complement strand
ATCTCCGACAAAAGTGCCAACACGGTGTTCAAAGTGAAGGCACGGCGGACCGCGATCAAAGGCATCACCTGGCACGGTCAGGCATCGGCCGACGTCACCACCAACAAAGGTACCATTACCGCCGAGATGTGTACCAACGTGCAGCCGTTCTTCGAAAACACCTGCATCGAAGGCACCACGTTAAATATTTACTGTTTCCGCGCGCAAAACAGCGGCGGCACGGTGATTAAAGCGCTGGATACGCTCGACAGTAAATTTGACCAGATCTACACGCTGTGGACCTATGGCCGGGTGTTTGACATTGGCTGGTCGAACTCGCCAAACGGCAAGTGGGACCACTCAACGGCTATCGAGATCTGCAACTGTAACTTCCAGACCGGCTATGGCGACGCCACGCTGTACATGCCGCGCGTGACGCAGGGCATCATGCGTAACGTGTGGATTGAGCACACGCGTAATCCGGGCGATCTGTCGGACGGTGCCTGGAGCATTGATACGCTGAACATTGAGGATTGCGGCACGCCGTTCAATCTCAATAATGCGCGCGTCATCATGCGCCAGATTGGCCTGCAGTCCGGAGCGAAGATCTCGAACGATATGGCCGGCACGCGCTGGCTGTCGACCTTTGACTACGGCTATCGCCGTGAAGAGCATCACGGCACGCTGATCACCGGCTCATTCCGCGCGGGCTACTACAGCGGCCACAAAGTCACCAACAATACCGACACCGATAACTGGTATCGCCTCGGCCAGCTGTTCTTTCCGACGGCGAATCAGCAGTGGGTGATGGAGCTGATTGGTAAAGCCGACGCTACCCAGCCAACCGGAACGGCCGCCTCGCCGGTCAATCTGGCAGGCACCGGGAAAACGTGGATTAACCTGCAGCGGCTGGAAACGGTATGGGCTGACGCCTGCCATATGGGGCAGCCGGCGGTGCTGGATATTCGCTACAGCCGCGTCGGCACCACCTATGCCGTGGTATGGGTGAAGCTGCGCGCCAACAGCGGCGACACGCTGATTAACCTGAAGACCACCGGGCCGACGCGTTTTGAAGCCGGCTCCTGCTCGCTGTTCCAGCCTGATTTCTCGGTGGTGACGGATACCACCAAAATGGGCACCCTCAAACCGGCGGCGCGCTTTGGCCTGCACAATGGCGTCGCGGGTATTGGGGCTAACGAGAAAGGCGTGCTTACCGTCGCGACGGCAGCAGGTACGCCGACCAATAAAACCACGCCGACGGGCTTTGTGCTGGTCAATATCAACGGTGTCGATCGTAAGCTTCCTTATTACGATTGAGGCCAGCACCTTTTGGCGAGGCTGCGGCCTCGCCTTTTTTTGTGTCTGGCGCGAGACGGCGCTGTTCGCCGCGGTTTTTCCGCGTCAAAACCTAAGGCCAGCCCGGGTGATGCTGAAAAACGCAGCACTTAACCGGCACCATCTTGACTCATCTCCCCGATTTTTCTATGTTTACTCCCCGTAGTTCCCGCCTCAATGCCGGTATAGCTCAGTTGGTAGAGCAGCGCATTCGTAATGCGAAGGTCGCAGGTTCGACTCCTGTTTCCGGCACCATGTTTTCTAATAAAATCATCTGTTTATCGTTGCGTTGTTTTGCTTTTTTTAACACGACAGTGCATTTTTGCGCGTTGTGCGTGTGGCAAAATTGTGGCATATACAGTGAGATTGGTTGTGGCTCAATGCAACGGTATGCTAATAGCATGTGTTACCTTTAGCCCCGCCTGTCTTGACTTTTGAGCAATATTTCTACTTCTTGTTACGGACGTTGTTAGGCCTGCACGGTTAGGTTGAAAGGATTTTACAACAACAACATACACAGGCATTCAAACGCGTTTAGTCGTCCATTTGGGAATTTGCATTCACTTGGCTACCCTTTCGCATTTTACTTGGACATCTCTAACAAAAATGCATCCAATACCCAGTTAAATTGGAAGGCAGCTTTGAGCGAACAGCGGACGTTGCTGGTTTTTTGGATGCAGCCTTTCTAATAAGTAATTGAAATAAAAACTTTAACAACAATTAATTAAGCATACTATTTCAAGGTATGATTTTCTTTTTTACATAGAAATGGAAGAAAATACATGGGCAGTTATGCATATGATTATCTTAATGATTCACTTCTTTTAGATGGATCATTGGCATCACAGCTATACCAAGGTATATCTGATTTGACCTTAGAGAGGGAGCTAACCAGGTATCGCGAGTATTGTATTAAAATTCTTTCGGAAGTACGAACAGATGTTAAAGCCAGTAATGGTGCGCTTAGCTGTATGGCTACTGATACGATGTCTCAAATCTCACGACTTAAACAAGCAGCATTATACTTAGAGGAAGCAATAGTCTCAGATCCTATTTTCAAACTAACTGACTTTAGAAGCGCTTCGACTGAAGTCATAACTTCATTCATGGGTGTGACATCAACACCAATGATTGATCGCAGAGAATTAGCTAATGCTGCAATCAGACTTATTGAATTGCGTCCATTAGTAGCGGGGGGTTACGTCAAGTTGTATCCTGTAAGTTTCGAGTTAGAACGTGGCGAAGATATTCCTCTGCTCTATTCTGATAAAGGCTTTGAAGATTGTTTACCATCAAATATCCTGAAACAATATAAAACCAATGCTATTGTACGAAGTGTCCAGAATGACAATGGACGCTTGTTGGTTATGAGAGAACTCTATCTATGCAGAAATATTAGCATCCACTTTCAAGGCATGGAAGGTGGGTATGCAATGGGATATATGCTAAACCCTAGTGAATTTAAGCCAACAGATAGAAAAGATATATACACACTTATGCAGAGGTATACATCTGAGCCACCACTAGAAAAAGATTTTATTGCATGGGTAAATCAATCCGTTAACCAAACAGCTATAAATCATTATATTGAACTGAATAAGCGCATAGTTTTATGCAATTATCTTGATTGCATGTTTGGTACTGAGCATTCTTTCGAAAGCAATTTACTAAATATGAATATTAACACACCTGACATCAGAGAAAACACTTTAAACTGCACTCTTAAAATGGAAATTCCATTTTTGGAAAAAATATCTTCAACTGATTTAATGGCTATAAGGAACAATGACGGTGCATCATTCCAATCATTCCGCTCTGAGCTAGAGAAAGGGTTACGTGCAGCCAGACATGAGACAGATCCCGCTCGTGTTCGCTCTATTATTGAAGACGCCCAACATGAGCTTTTTGAAGTTCAAATGAGTCAGATTGCCCCCCAAGTTAGTCACATGAAAAAAACACACTTGACTGAAGTTGCTATCGCAACTGCTGGTTTAGGCCTTAGCGTGTTGACTGGCGGTACTAGTTTACTCGCGACAGCAATCGCAGTGGCACATGGCTATAAATCACACAGTGACTACAAATCAAAAGTAACAGCGAACCCATGCCATTTTTTATGGAACGTAAAAATGAAGGCAGAATAAAACTGACGATTTTCTCTCGTGGTGTAGTTGCATACCAATTTGGGCTGCATAAGCAGAAGTGTGGTATGTCTGCTCCTGTCACGAAGTCGATGAGTTTACTGGGTTGAAAGTCCGCTGTGAGCGAAGAGCGGAAATTCGGAACGTATTCGCATACAATAGACGGTAGCCTCTCCTGACATCAGGGCATATTAGTTAACTGGGAACAGGATAAAATCATGTAAAAACGTCAAAGCTAATTAGAAAGATTCATAACAATTTTAAGTAATTCTTCTTTTTTATTTTTTAATACGGTAGATGGTAAAGTAGAGTAGTCTAGTTCATTTCTAAATGTAATCAGCGCATCTATAAGAGGCGATATTTCGCGAATAATTTCACTGTGACTTCTTCTTACACTATATTCATAGAGTTCTCTATTTTTTAAATCGCAGGATGTGTTCAAAATTAATGATATTAATGTTGGATGAAAACTATCTCGAAAAATTAAAAGCTCTTTCATTGGATTATCGCAACGCATGGTAGAATTTAAAAAATCAATAACTTTCTCAGCATTGTATAGTCCAGAAGTTGAGCTTGAATTCCAATGCGACACGTCATTATAAATTACGTTTTTGCGATGAATAATTTCCGCAATCATTTTTTTGTAGTAGCCATTAGTTTCAATAGATATATAAGAGTTTAATTCTTCTTCATTAAGTTTTTCAATATGCTCACGCATGTAAAAGGTAAGCATTTCATTTACACTTAGCATTCCTTTTTGAAAGGAAGTTGTGTCAATTGCTTTGTTCTTGAGGTTATATGCCAAACATATAAAAAAATTAGGGTTTGACAATAATTCTTTCAACTTAACTATGTGAAAACTTTCTTTTTTATTCACATTGTCTATAGTTTCACGCCCGAGATAAAAAAGACGGCAGCTTTCATATGTGCTATAGACCACCTCCTTAAGTGATTCCTCTAAAATTATTTTTTTATCAATGCCAATTTTTAAATGTTCAAAAAATCAAAGTCCTGAAGCATTGCGTTATAATATGAATAACTTTTGCTATCACTAATTTTAAATATTTTATCATTAATAACAGATGCGTTGCAGGCCACAAGAAATAAAATGTCGTTTGGTATAAAAGATCTTACAAGGGATGTGTATCTTTTTTGATTTTTAATCTCGCCTACATGATCGGTTTTATCGATTATCGGTAATTCTTCTTTAATAGTTTTAAGTGTGTGATAAAGAATTCGCATATAAGGACTTAATTGCTCGTGACCTCTTATTTCGCCTACAAGCAACTCTGTAGGAAATTTTTTGTCTAAACTGTCTGAGTAATTATTGGACTTCAACCAATCTCTGACCCTAGACAAAGAGTCATTATGTTGTTCTAAAACAAGATTGAATTTCTGTTGAAATAAGTTTTGTGAGTTTGCTTCTCTTGTAAGATTTGCTGCTTTCCAGGCAACATAACCTTGATACATAGCAGCAAAAAGAGCAAGTCCTGTAGCCAACGCTCCGATTTTTTCCATAAATTTCCAAATAAATTCATGGTGCTTGTATACAGGATAAGCGACCAACAAAATGCCATATGTAACGCAAAACTGCCATTTTTTATTATTTTTCATTTTATTTCTATACTATCATTTAAAGTTAAACATCATATATTGATTGATAATAAAATCTTTTAAAATCAGAGTATTTATTGGTTTAATCTATTGTTATCAACCCCGTCGGATTGAACGATATCATGAACAAACGTTCACATGCTACAAAGTGTTCAACGTCTGCTTTTTACACTGGACCCAGGTCCGCGAAATGTCAGCTATGAGCAGCGGACATTGCTAACAGCATTCCGTGTGAATCAACGGGAGCGGGTCAGAGATTTAAACCTCAGGAGGAGTATATTAAAGCCGCGATTTCTCAAATGCATGAACTGGTGCAGGCTGAAATGCGATCAGCCTGAGATGGCGCAGGACGATTACTACCTTCATATTTCATGGTAATAAAATTTTGGATCGCTCTGGCGTCTGCCATAGAAAAATACTCACTTGAGAAGATCGGGACAGTGCCAATATAGAGAGAGGAACAGGGCTCTGGCATGACTCCCTGCGCCGCAGTGCTATTCACTGCAGCGCTCACCTCATCCTTACCCAGCAATCAGCGCCCGTGGTTCCAGAAACGCGCTGATACCCGCCTGTCCCATTTCCCGGCCTATGCCAGAGTGGCGAAAACCGCCGAACGGCGCGCGCGGTTCGTGAGCCAGCGTGTTGATCATCACGCGGCCGGCGATCAGCTGTTTTCCTACGTTGCGCGCATGCTGTTCATCCGCACCGATCACCAGTGCCGATAGGCCGTAATCGCTGTCGTTGGCCATGGCGATGGCTTCGGCTTCATCGCGGTAGGTCAGGATGCTCAGCACCGGGCCAAAAATCTCTTCGCGCGCCAGCGGCATTTCATTGGTGACATCGCTGAACAGCGTCGGGCGGATATACCAGCCGTGGTGCAGCCCGTCCGGGCGGCCGCTGCCGCCGGTCAGCAGGCGCGCGCCCTGTTGTTCACCAAGCGCAATATAGTGCTGCACGCGCTGCCACTGTTTCTCGTTGACCATCGGTCCGATGGTGGTGCGCGCGTCAGCCGGATCGCCGGAGACCTCCGCAGCGACCGCCGCCGTCAGCGCCTGTTCGAACTCGGCCTTGCGCTGCTCCGGCACCAGAATACGCGTGCCGGCAATACAGGCCTGGCCGCTGTTGATAAAGCCAGCCTGAACCGCCAGCCCGGCCGCCTGCGCGGCATCGGCATCCGGCAAAATCAGCGTCGGTGATTTACCGCCCAACTCCAGCGTGACGCGTTTAAAGGTGTCGGCGGCGCTGCGCAAAATCGCTTTGCCGGTGGCGGTCGAGCCGGTAAAGGAGATTTTCGCCACCTGCGGACTGCGGCTCAGGGCTTCACCAACGCTGGCACCGCGTCCGGTGACGATATTAAACACCCCCGCAGGCAAACCGGCGGTGTGTAGCGCCCTGGTGATCACCTGGGTCTGCAACAGGCTGAACTCGCTGGGTTTGATCACGGCGGTACAGCCTGCGGCAATCGCGGTCGCCAGTTTGTGGCAGATAAAGCCGGCGTTGCTGTTCCATGGTGTGATCAGGCCGGCAACGCCGAGCGGCAGCATCTGCACCTGCGCGCGGCCTGCCTGTTGTACAAACGGATAGCGTTTCAGCTCTTCAATGACCTGCAGAATCACGTCAGCCGGATAGCGGCTCATCCACTCGGAGCGTGCGGTGGGCGCGCCGTACTCCTCAAGGATCGCCGCGCGCAGCTCGCTTTCGGCACGGTTAACTGCATGGTACATCTGTTCCAGCAGGGTGATGCGCTGCGCCACCGTGGTCGCGGCCAGGGCGGGAAACGCCGCCGCGGCTGCCGCAATTGCGCGTTCAGCATCCTGCGCATTGGCCAGACGCGCTTTACCGATTACGCTGCCATCGGCAGGTTTGATAATATCCAGCCATTCATCGCCGTCAGGAGTGACAAACTGGCCGTTGATATAGATGTGTTCAATCATGTGCATGGCTATGCTCCTTTGCATGTTGCGTGGCGGCAAAGTAGCACGCACCACCGGCGGCGATAATCCGCCTCCGCCTGCAAAGGGTATTGCGCAAAACGGAATAATTGATGAACCGGACAGGTCTGACTGAACTGGAAATTGTGCTGGCGGTCGCGCGGCGCGGCACCTTTAAAGCGGCGGCCAGCGAGCTGGAGATGTCGCCTTCGGCGGTGACCAATGCGGTTGCCGCGCTGGAGAAACGGCTGGGCGTGCGGCTCTTCAACCGCACCACGCGCAGCGTCGCGCTGACCGATGCCGGACGGCGTTTCAGCGAGAAAATTGTGCCAGCGCTGGCGATGATCCGCAGCGCGGCTGAGGAAGCCGGCAGCGATCCGGGCGATCCGGCCGGCATGCTGCGTCTCAACGTGCCGCCGGAGAGCAGTGCGCTGTGGTACGCATCGATATTGCTGCCGTTCCTGCAGCGCTATCCGCGCATTCGCGTCGATATTTACAGCCAGAAAGAGCGGGTGGATATCGTGGCCGACGGCTTCGATGCTGGCATTCGGCTGGCAGAAGATGTGCCGGGCGATATGATTGCCGTCAGGCTGACGCCGGAAATGCGCATGATTGTGGTGGCCGCGCCAGCCTACCTCGCACACGCGGGCACACCGCAGACGCCAGAGGCGCTCGATCAGCATCAAACCCTGTGTATGCGCATGGCGGACGGCAGCGTTTACCGCTGGGAGTTGAGCCAGCAGCAGCAGCGTTATCGGCTGCAGGGCGAGCCGCGTATGGCGGCCAGCGACATGAGCGCCATCCACCAGGCGGCGCTGGCGGGTCTGGGCATTGCCTGCATGACGGAACAGCAGGTCGCGGCGGATGTGCAGGCGGGCCGACTGGTGCACCTGCTGCCCGGCTGGCAGGTGCCTCTCGGTGCGCTCTGCCTCTACTATCCGGGACACCGGCTGGTGCCGCCGGCACTGCGGGCGCTCACCGAATTTGTGCGTGCGCAGCGTGATGCTTCTGCCTCATCTGAAGCCGGATGACGTCCTTTATCAGGCGTTCAGTAACTTCAGCACCTGCTGCGGCAGCTGATTAGCCTGCGCCAGCAGGGCGCTGCTGGCCTGCTGCAGAATTTGCTGACGCGACAGGCTGGAGACTTCCGTGGCGTAATCCGCATCCTCAATACGGGAGCGCGATGCCGCAATTGCGGCGGTCGCGTTACCCTGCAGCGTTTGCGCCGAGAGCAGCCGGTTAGCAACGGCGCCCAGACGGGTGCGCTGACTGTCGATTTGCCCGATGGCGCGATCCAGCGTGGCGAGTGGATCGTCCGGATGCTTCAGGCGGATCTCTGAACCGGTCTCGGCCACGCGCAGCGTCGTAAAGTTGGTGGAGGCATCCGTCACTGACGACAAAGCCGCCTGGAAGTAAATCTGCACGTCACCCACGCCCTGCAGGGTTTTCAGCATCAGGTTGCCGCTATTGTCACTGCGGACGAAGGTGGCGGTTTTATCCAGATTGCCGTTCGGCACATCCATGTAGTAATTGCCGTCGGCGTCGAGTTTCAGCACATCATTACTGCTGTTGCCATCGACATCGGTATAGCGCACATCCACATTGGCCGGATCGAGCGTGATGTAAGAGGTGCCGGTCACGCTGTTTACCGCACTGAAGCTATTAATGCTGCTGGCGCTGGTCGCGACGATGCTCAGGGCATTACTGGTGCCATCCGAGGTCGCGCTGACGGCGGCGTTATAATACTGGTAGTTACCACCGCCGTTATCCACTTCCATTACATACTGCCCGCCGCTGGTGCGCAGCAGACGGCCATTGCTCACCGCGTTGCCGCTGGCATCGCTGAAGCTAAGGCTGGCGGTGCTGGTGTCGATCGCCGGCGTGTCGGTCACCGTGGTCGGCAGGGTCGCGAAATCACTGTCGGTTTTGGCGGCACCGCCGGTCATGCGTGCCGTTACCGCGCCGCTGCTGCCAAAGCTGAGCGTGGCCGGATACCAGCTGTTGTTCTGCTCAATATAATACTGGCCATTATCCTGCGTTAACGTGGCTGCGGGCGTGGTGCTCAGCGCGCTGCCACTGCTGTCCTGATAATTAACCGCCGGGATGGTGCGCGACGCAATGCTACTGACGTTGCTGTACAGCGGCGCCGGATTGCTGCGGCTAATCGAGACGTTACCGGCAGCCGTGGCGGTGTCCCAGCGCGCACTGACGGCGGCCAGATAATAGACCGGCTTGCCGTCGGCGTCGCTGCTCTGCACGTACTGGCGGTTATCACCACTGCTGCGCACCAGCTGCGGTGAGCCGCTGGCGGGCAGATAGTTCACGGTAATTGCCGGGCTGCTGAACGCCATATTGGTGGCGATGCCGGTAAGGGTGGTGACATTGGTCACTTTGCCGCTGATGCCGCTGATCACCAAATCCTTAAGTCCCAGCGCCTCCACGCTGAAGCCGGGCGCCGACAGGTCGAGACTGATTTTTTCGTTGTCATTAGCGCCAACCTGGAATCCCAGCTTACCGGCGCTGCCATCCAGCAGCCTGATGCCGTTAAAGCTGCTGCTGGTGTTGAGCCGGTCAATCTCTTTCAGATTGAGGTTAATCTCCGCCTGAATGGCGTCTGAGTCGCTCTGCGAATTGGTGCTGTTTAATCCCTGAACCGCCAGCTGGCGAATCCGCTGCAGGCGGTTATTGATCTCATCCAGCGCGCTTTCCGCGGTTTCGACCAGTGACAGGCCGTCACCGGTATTACGCTGCGCCACCGCCAGGCCGTTCTGCTGGCTGCTAAAACGGTTACCTATTGCCTGACCGGCCGCATCGTCACGCGCGCTGTTGATGCGCATACCCGACGATAAATGGCGAATCGCATCGCCCAGCGCCGCGCCACTTCTGGCAGATTGCTTGCTGGCGTTGAGGGCAGAGAGATTGGTTTGCAGGCTGATCATTTCCGGGCTCACTGATAAATACACTGATAGCGTTATCGGCATTTACCGGCTTTCTTTAAAAAAATATTTGGCCTAAGTCACGTCAGCGAAGCGCTGATTGTTAAAATAAGCAGCATGAAATCGCGCTAAGTTGAGTTTGTGCTGCAGTAAGGATCTGTATTTTTCTGCACGGCGCTAATTTATAGAGGCAGGGCTTGACGACTACTAAAAATAGCAGGTCAGCACAATGAATAAAGATTATTACTGCTTAAGCGGGACGGCGAGGGCGTAACCCATAGCGATAACAACCGCTTAGGATGCTACTGGACTTATCCGCCGGTTTCCCTGCTCTTATTCCTGGTCAGCAGCGCGCGCCGCCCTTATCAATCGCCGCGGTTGCGCTTTATCCATGCTTATCAGTCAGCGCGAAATAAGGCGGCGGGGCGGGTGAGTAAATTCCGTTTTGGTCTGGAAGGCATTGACCTTATAACTGCGCCTGGTAAGAATGCGGTAAAAGTTTTGAATCAGATCGCAATTTTTGGCCTTGTGCCATTTGCAGTCCGGCTGCGATAGCCGGACTGAATTAACGCCACTTGCACCTCGCGCCGCGCAACACACATCGCGGCGTAATAAAAGTGCAGGGCATACAGCAAATATCGTTAATGTCGTGACGCTCGTTGCGAAGGCCCGTCGAAAGATGCACCTTTTCAACCGCGGTCGGCAGTTCCCGTTCTCCTGATGCGGCAAAAAATAGCTGGAGAGGTAGCGCCGATCAGGATAACGAATAAAACCTCTATCTGATAAATGTTTTACCCGGCAGCAACGCAATAAATACGTTGCTGTGCAGGAAGCGTTGGGGCTAACTGGCTGATAAATCACTGAACTCTGCGGAGTGCAGCGCCCCTTCTTTACGCCTGAAAATGCACCAAAGAGAATTTCAGCACGCTGGTCGCTGTAAGCCAGGGGCGGTAGCCTGCGGTTTTTACCCTTTAAATCGCCAGATAAACCTGACCTGAATATATAGCGAAATTCTTATCTGGCGCCAGCAAAAAATAGACGTATTCCGGCGGTCATATTTTGCTGAGGAAACTCTGAAAACAGCGGCGTATTAATGTTAAGCCGCATGAAAGCATGGGCCGTTAAACGTTAAGTATTAACGGTTCAGTATCGATTTTTATTTTGTCACGGCGGGTTCAACCCCCAATAAATTATGTTTTGAGGTCATATGCAAACTCCCGTTAACGACGTGCTGATTAGCGTCATTGTGCCGGTGTATAACGCCGCAGCTTATCTGGAAAGATGCATCGACAGCCTGCTGCAACAGGATGAGGTTCGCTTTGAGGCCATTTTTATTAATGACGGCTCCAGCGATGACTCGCTGGCGATCCTGCAGCGTTACGCCGGTTATCCGCAGTTCCACCTTATCAGCCAGGCCAACGCGGGCGTCTCGGCGGCGCGCAACCGGGGCATTCACGCCTCGCGCGGCCGGCTGCTGTGTTTTTTAGACGCCGATGACTTTCTGCCGCCCCAGGCCTTCTCGACGTATGTGCGGCTGATGAGTAATGAAACGGCGATGGTGGTGGGCGAGTCACAACACTTCAACCCGGACGGTGCCCCGCTGGATTTTCCCGCCAACCGTGAACAGGCGCACGCGCTGTCGGTGTCGGCGGCGATTAACGATCTGCTCTATTACCATCCGCGCCACGGTATCTGCGACAAGGTGTTTCGCGGCGACGTCATTCGTCAGCACCGGCTACGGTTCAACGAAGAGATCGCCAATTTCGAAGACCTGCTGTTTGTCATGAACTACCTGCATCTGCAGCAGGATCGCCAGATAGTGATGACGCAGCGGGTGGTTTATCACTACGTCAAATCTACGCACTCCGCCACGCGTTCGGCGCTGCGGGAAAAACATTTCTCTTTTGCCCGCTCGTTCAGCGGCATGAAAGCATTTTTATCGAGCCAGCATTATCGCTGTTATTACCACCTCTATTTAAAAGTCACGGCGTCTTACATCCACAAAGGGCTGCACAGCGACAGCCTGAGCCGCGCCTTTATTGATGAATACATCACGCTCTATCGCCGCAGTTTCCGCAGCTGGTGCT
>Ga0308166_1004025_pt1 | contig 12025 bp, 22 predicted proteins | sample PhyCR2_2_FD_202137 | JGI IMG/M metagenome (GOLD analysis project Ga0308166, IMG submission 202137) | Phyllosphere microbial communities from UC Gill Tract Community Farm, Albany, California, United States - DLSLCC.R2 | ecosystem: Host-associated > Plants > Phyllosphere > Unclassified | place... | reverse complement strand
TTCCTCCGAGTGATTACCGATGAATCAATAATACTACAAGTATTAAATATATCAATACTTGCGGTATTTCAATTTTTAATAACTTAGGTATTAGAATCCGGGGATGGAAAAAAAACGTGAACTGACCTCAGAGCAGATCGCAGACGCCACGCGTTTGAAAGCTCTCTATGAGTCAAAGAAGAAATCGCTGGGATTAACGCAGCAGCACATAGCTGACGCTCTGGACATTACCCAGGGCGGCGTCGGTCATTACCTGAATGGAAGGAACCCGCTCAACATATCTGTGGCTTCAGTCTTTGCAAAGATGCTCCAGTGCTCTATTGCGGACTTTAGCCCCTCGCTGGCAAAAGAAGCCAGCAGCTATGCTTCCGCTGCAGATGGTAATGTTTCAAACCCTCGAGACTATAAGCCAACTGCGCGCTACCCCGTTCTAAGCAAGGTTCAGGCTGGCGCATGGGATGAAGCCTGTGAACCCTATACGATAAAGGATATCGATATGTGGCTTGAATCAGACGCACATACGCAGGGAGATGCTTTCTGGTTACAGGTGGAAGGCGATTCAATGACAGCACCAATTGGCATGAGCATTCCGGCAGGAACATTCGTTCTGTTCGATACAGGACGTGAAGCAGTGAATGGAAGCCTAGTCGTGGCAAAGCTGACTGATGACAACGAAGCTACTTTCAAGAAGCTCATCATCGACGGCAGCCAGAAGTACCTGAAGGGACTGAACCCGCAATGGCCTATGGTACCCGTAAATGGAAACTGTAAGGTGCTTGGCGTGGCGATCGAGACCAAGATGAGACTGGTTTGATGACTAGCTGGTTTGGCTCTACTGAAGTCAGCTTGTATAAAGACTAAAGTTAAATTGGTTTTAACCGATTAGTAATATCGATTTGTGGTTTTTTTTGATTGCTGTAAAGTTCGTGAACCTTCAGAAAGGATTATTGTCGGATGACTACCACTGCTTATGATTGTGACAAAAATGTTGTTTCTTCCGACACAAGGTGGTCGGCCGATCTGCCGCTTATGGATGGTGACTACATACTGTTTGTAGATGATACAGGATTCAACAAGATAGCGTGCCGATTGGGCGGCGCAATCTTTTGCGCAGGCGATGGTTTAATTATTGAACAACTTAAGCATTGGTGGATGGCCGAACCTTTCGATCCTGAAGCCTTACCAAACTTGAAACAAAACGGAAAGTATAAGGTTTCAGTTGTGGTGGCTTCATCGGAAGGTGAAGTGATTTTTGATGCAGGGCATAAACAATTTTTAATGGATCCAGAAACGAGGCATATACACGCTCTCTTTACTGGTTCTGGAAGCGGATTCGCAGGCAATACATTTCAACAATGCGGTTGCGTAAAGACGGCCGTTTCTGTTGCTAAGGTTTTCGATCCATACTCTGGTGGTGATGTTAAGTATTGTAACATCGGTACCGGGGAATCAAACCTTCAGGATGAAACAATGAGCTATAATAGTATTATGGAATCCATGAAAGAGAGGGGGAAACTCATGAAATTCACAGGAATTTATGCAGCCAACTCTGATAACGTTCAGACTATTGACCTTAAAGAGCACCCACAGCATTCGGAGATTGTTGGCAAGATTCAATCCGGATCTGTCAGAGCCTATGCCCCCATGGGCGGCTCAGAGATTGAGTGGAATGATGATCGTATCCAGCGATTAAAAGAAGCTGGTAGAAAAGTTGCTGAAATCGAAAAACGAAAAAAAGCATAGTATCCACCCGGCCTGCAAGCCGGGTTTTTTATCAGCACCTTAAGAGCCCGCCAATGAGCGGGCTTTTTTGTGCCTGCTAAACCTCGCAATCAAGCTTCATGGTGGCTAAAGTTTCTGCATTAATTGACGATGATCTGATTGAGCACCAGAGATGCTCAAGTACTTCTCTTTTGAATGCAATGTAACGATTTGCCCGCGTTCTGCGGGCTTTTTTTCATGACAAATTGAGAGTGAAATTTTTTACCGCTTACGCTTGTCATCTATGCGATAAGCCCTACCCTTTAGCCTGTTGTGAGAAAGCTGGCGCTCCTACCGCCAAGTGATGTGATGCACGGTTGGCTTGCCACGCATCATGTTCACAACATTAGAAGCCACTTAAGAGTTTCATAATCTTCACCGCGATTTATGCCTGCTACCCGCCTCGGGTGCAGGTATTTTTTTACCCAAAATACACATCGTGCTTTCTCTAAAATATTGTTTATCCTTCACTATTAATCACCGCCTGAAGCTGTATTGTGTGCCTGTCAGCCGAAGCTGACGCTACGATTTTCCTTTCTTGTCACAATTCATGCCTGCGTAACGCGGGCTTTTTTGTGCCTGCAGATCCCCCTTCGCAAAAATAAATCTCCTTGAAAATCACATGATTAATACTTCCGGTATTTATTTTAATACTCATGGTATTGCTATTTATTAATACCGCTAGTATTGTTAATCCCATCAGCAGGACGCACTAACCAACAGGATGTTGGGTCGCTCTTTAACATTGATGGGGTTTGTCTCCGCCGAAATGCGGGGAACCAAAGTGAAGTTGGCTTTGGTGGATGAATGGCCCAGCCGGTGGTGGCTTTGTAACGCCGGCAGGAGCAGCGGTTTTCGGTTAGATGCTTTCTCCTTTTCGCCGAGTAATCAGACCCGGCAGCGTGGGCGCCTCCAGTGAGGATAAGCCTGTTCTGCTTGATGAGATTGTCCGAGATGTTCCCGGCTGGCCTCCGTCATAAGGCCCCATCCACCTAAGCTAATTACCGGAGGTACACATGACAATCGTAATGACCATTCTGGCCTCTGATAACGCCAGAAATCGCCGCAGGGAAAAACGTGCAGCTGAGCGTGAGCAGGTTGCAGGTCCACAGCACATCAGCCGCATCGAGAAGGCTTGCTCCTCCCCTTCTCTCCGTGACAGGCATGAGAGCACTTCAGTATGTCTGCCTGAGATTGCGTTGTTTAACGCCGGGCATCGGCGCATAAGAAAACTCGCAACTCATATAACCGCGTAACTTTTAAAGTTCATCCTCAAAAATCAAGACAAAGTACAACTTAAGTGATAACTCATCAAAGTAGAGGCTAATATGTATCTGACAGAAAAGCTTCATTAAAGCGATTAAATGTACTTTATTCATGCATTTGAATTTTTAAGCCAATGGTATAATTTGGATATCTACCATTCTTAAAAAGAGACTTTTCAAATGAGTAATAAAAATACAGCAATCTCGTTATTAGGTGCATCTCTTATCTTAGGCGGAGCTGTATTTCTAGCTTCACTTGTAAATAATGGGCTTATTTTACAAAAGGAAAAAGCTCAGCCTAAGGAAAACATAGTTACAACCACAGTAGGGCATGTAAATTTAGGAAAGGTATATAGTGAAAGCCAAGGCATGGATATCACACTTGTTAGCTCAAATGATAAGGCCCCTGCCGCGATAAAATTAACAGACGTTGATCCTAATGACTTTTCTAAAGAAGTTCATAGCGCCTTAACCAAAATCTCAGATGATATTAACGAAAGTCAAAAACTTACTGGCGATAAGGCTATGAAACCTGAACAATTATCAGGCAAGGTCCCATTCAAACTAAACATTAAAACTTACATGAACTATAGATCACAGTACATGCCATTTTATACACTCATGATTAAAGATGAGGATATAACCATCAATAAAGATGAGACTCTGGAAAGCAGAGTAATTGCTGAAGCGCAAAGAATAGCCAAAGAAAGCTCACCTGCCTTTTCAGCTAATAGCTTTATAAAAAGCGTGAATTAAATTAAAATCAGCACCCCGGTGAAATAAATTTCAAGGCTGGATTAATACCCAGCCTTTTTTATTAATCAATAAAAAGCATTTTAAAAACATTTCAAGCCTGATTCACTAAGTGTGGCTGATGATGCTATGCACCGACGCCTTAAAATGCCCCATATAACCGAGTAATAACCCCTATGGGAGCCGCAATGGCTCCCTTCTTTTTGCCCAAAATTCAGGAGAAGGAAATGTCTGAGACTACCGATTTAGCAGTGCTGGAGATTAAACCTGAACAGGCTCCGGCACTGTATGTACCCAACGGCCTCGACGCTTACCTTGAGCAGATTCGCCAGCAGGTTAACGAAGTGCCTGACCTGAGCACCGCAAAAGGCCGGGCGCGCGTTGCATCACTGGCGGCGCAGGTATCGCGCAGCAAGACGGCTATAGAGAAGCCGGGGCGTGACTACCTTAAGCGTCTCAAAGAGGCTGTGAAGCCTGCAGAGGCAGAGATTAAGCGCTTCGTTGATGCCTGTGACAATCTTCGCGACCTGACACGTAAGCCTCTCACTGAGTGGGAAGCCGAACAGGAGCGTATCGCCGCAGAAAAAGCTGCTGAAGACGAGCGCCTGCGAATTGAAGCAGAGCAGAAAGCCGCTGAAGAAGCCCTAAAAAAGCAGATTGAATCCGATCATGAAATGGCGCTGTTGCTGAACGACAAGTTTGACCGTGACGCTGCAGAAGCCAAAGCCGAAGCAGAACGTCAGCGCGCTGCACATGAAGAAGAGATTCGTCGTCAGGCCGCTGAGCAGGCTCGCATCAAAGCAGAGCAGGCATCGCAGCGTGAACGTGATGCAGCGGCTAAACGAGAAGCTGATCTGAAGGCAGCGAAGGAAAAGGCTGAGGCCGACGCTAAAGCCGCGCAGGAGCGTGCAGAACGCGAAGCCAGAGAAGCACAGGATCGAGCTGAACGTCAGGCGCAGGAAGCGCGCGAGAAAGCTGAGCGTGAGAAACAGGCCGCCATCGAGGCCGAGCAGCGCAAGGCCCGCGAAGCAGAAGCGGCCCGTCTGGCTGAAGAAAAACGCATTGCTGATGAAGCCACCGCGCGTGCAGCAAACGAGAAGCATCGCAAAGCGATTGGCACAGAGATTGTCACCGCGCTACTGGGCCACACCAGCCTTACTCGTGAGCAGGCCATCGAAGTCCTAGTTGCTCTGAAAGACAACAAAATCCCACATACCGGCATCACCTACTAATACCAACCAACACCAAGGAACCCACGATGAACTATGCCATCGCGGGCGGCGCCATCGTGGGCGCTGCTCAGCTAGACGAATCACTGCTCGACACCATTACCCGCCGCCTCCGCACTGGCTGGCGCAACCTTATCGACAACCTGAATCAGAAAGGAAATCCGCTATGACCATTATCCCCGTAAACGGAACCATCCTGGTTCAGCAGGGCTGCAGCCACTTCAACAAGCTGTATGAAGAAGCGTTCCAGGATACGCAGGAAGGCATGCATAAAGCCTATGCATGGGCTTCTGAGATTGCTCTGGGCTGGCACAGCTGTCAGGACGACGACTGGAATAAGAGGTTCAAAAACCATGCAGCATAACGAAGATGAATTTGTCGCACTGATGCGCGGCATGCTCGGCGATTTATCCGAGCCAATGACATATGAGCAGGCCGCAATGGATGCGGCTGCTGATTACCGTACGGAGCAGCAGGCAGAGCGAATGGGAGCTAGCTATGGAGGTTTATAAGGCGATCAGCGCGGTAGCAAAGGAGATGGCTGAGCAAGGCATCAGCAAGGACCGCGAGAACCGGCAGCAAGGGTTTAGCTTTCGGGGTATCGACCAGGTGTATAACGCGCTGGCTCCAATGCTGGCGAAGCATGGGCTGGTCATTCTTCCTCGCATCACCGAGAGAACCGTAACCGAGCGCGCGACAAAAAATGGCGGCGTCCTGTTCTATGTCGCGGTTAAGGCAGAGTTTGATTTCGTCGCCACTGAAGACGGCAGTAAGCACACGGTTACCACCTATGGTGAAGCCATGGACAGCGGCGATAAGGCCACCAACAAAGCAATGTCGATCGCATACAAGTACGCGGCATTTCAGGCGTTCTGCATCCCTACCGAGCAGACAGCAATCGATGCTGACGCCGAGGTTCACCATGTGGCGGCGCGGGCGCCTGATGACATTCTGGCCGACTTCACAGCACAGGCGGCTGACTGCGCGACCATCGATGACCTCAAAGGCATCTACAAACCAGCGTGGAACGCACTCGCTTCCTCGGCTGATCATCAACAGAAGTGCGTCGAGGTGTTTAAAACTCGCGGCGCTGAACTTAGCAAGGCGGCATAAATGGCAAGTCGTGGGGTCAATAAAGTTATCCTGGTCGGAAACCTCGGGAAGGATCCGGAGGTTCGCTATCAGCCATCAGGTGGCGCGGTAGCCAACCTGACCATAGCGACGTCAGAGCAGTGGCGCGACAAGTCTACTGGCGAAAACAAGGAGATAACTGAGTGGCATCGTGTCGTTATCTTCGGAAAGCTGGCAGAGGTGGCTGGCGAGTACCTCCGTAAGGGCTCGCAGGTCTACATAGAAGGCCAGTTGCGCACACGGAAGTGGCAGGCGCAGGACGGCACAGAAAAGTACACCACCGAAATCTTGGTCAACGTTGGCGGAACGCTGCAAATGCTGGGTGGCAAGCAGGAAGGCGGTCAGGGAAACCGACCTCAACCAAATCAGCAGCAGCGACCGCAGCAGCAGGCTGGGCCATCTACTCCACCGGCAAACAATGAACCGCCGATGGATTTTGACGACGATATCCCTTTCTGATTTAACCCACCAATAAGGCACCGACCATGAACCTCACCGAACCTTCGGCGGACTCTGCACGCCCTGATGAAACGCAGTCACAGCGTTTACATCGGCTGGCTATGCAGGACGCACAGCAGCAGATTGCCGCCCGTTACGGTGAGCGGTGCCGGATTGAATTACGCACTGAGGAATCACTGGGAGCAAGGCGCAGGGAGCGCGCCACCCGTGAATACGCACGACACGCAGCCTTCTATCCTCAACTGCCACGCATCGTTATGACGAGGCCTGATGTTTTCTGGAACGACTACGGAACAGAGCTGCGTGGCCGGTTTGGTGCCGTGGTGCAGGATTAGCATTCATATAAAACCGCATTTTGCTGGAGGTGAAATTGCAGACTCAGGAATACCGGCGTCGCGGCAATCAGTTAACTCTTGGCCGCCGCTGGTCACCCGATGAGATAGGCCTTCTGAAAGAACTCGCAGCAACCATCCCACCCAAACTTATAGCTCGACAGCTCAACCGCTCATACGAGTCCGTTCGCCAGCGAGCCAGTCGCAGCCGGATACGCTTTCTGGAAGAGCGTAGCAAAGCTAACGGTGGCACTAAGCCAAATTTATGACACAAAAATACTGTACATATAAACAGTATTTAGCTGGTCATCATCAGGCGCCGAGAGTATTGTGGCTGAGTGAATTCACAGCCTAACTCACTCAACTGAAAGAGGATTTATGATGGAATATACCGACCAAGATATTGAAGAACTGCAAAACCTGAATGCGCTGTATCGCTCTGCGATTCTGGATACCACTGAAGTTGTCGGCTTGGGTATCGAGATTCTGACCAAAGTGGTAGCGGCAAGTGAAGCCGGCACGCCGGGCTCACTCACTCCTGCTGACCAGTATCAGGCTAAGCGGACCCTGATGTATCTGAAAGAGCGCAAAAACGACAACGCTATGTTCCGCAAGCCTGGCGACCCGGTGCCGCGTACTTTCCAGCAGTATGAAAACCCGTAACAGCTAGTCAGTAACTGACTTTTTTCAGGCCGATGAAAGTCGGCCTTTTAACCTCACTGAACTTCTGATTTCACCTTTTTAAAGGATACCGAATATGACCACTGCAACGGACCTGGCGCAACAGGCGATCGATAATATCAATGCCCTTAAAGCGCTGGCTGAAAAAAATGGGGAAATCCCGGCAGATGTGCAGGCACAGCTGGACGCCTATGCCAAACAGGTCGATAAACTGACAAGACAGTTAGGCAGCGAGCAAGAGACTCGTGAGGGTTATCGCGTCAATATTTTGATTGATGCAGAGGAAATTGGCCTTGCTCTCGAAATCATGAACAAGATCGAGGCTGGCCTGGGCGATAACAGCATTCCTCAAATGCATCCTACTTTACGACGCCAGCTTACCGAAACACTGGGCTATGTTACGAATCGGCAGAAAGAACTGCTTTCTTTCCGTAAAGAAGGTGACTCGGAACCTCGTACGTACGAAGAGTATCGCATGGGAATTTAATCCCTTTGATTCCTGATAAAAAGCCGCCTACGGGCGGTTTTTTGTTGCCTGCTACCTAACTATTTTCGCCGCGGCATTTAGCCTGACAGCCACATAAAGGGATGATAGATTGCAATAATCAAATTATATCGAGGGGTTTGGTTATGATTGGGAAAAAGGATTTAGACTGGATTTTTGGTCAACCAGTAAGCTTAAGCCCTGCATTGCTTGATTCAGTTCTAAGGTTTACTTTGGCGTTTTCTTATGCAGAGCATAAGATAATGGGAGGATGGGCAAGCACCAGGCACGCTCGTAATTACGCTCAGACTCTTTTATCGGAAAAAGATTTCAAATTAGATTTTTTTGAAAATTATTTTCTAAATAGATACACAAAAGAAAATGGTTTCGAACATAAGCTTCGTTTTCTTTGCAATGGTGATGATCAGTCTTACGATCAGATTAATGCTGCTTTTACTTCAATTGGAATACCAAAGATAGATAGATTGGAGGCGCTTTTCCGTGTTTGCATCCGATTGAGAAATAATCTTTTTCATGGCCAAAAATGGTCATACATGCTTAGAGACCAGGAGTCTAACCTTGATATGGCAACAAAATTCATTGTTGATGTTCTTAGGCACAGTGGCAAATAAACCCTCATTAAATTTTCTAGTCGGTTTATCGATTTAATTGCAGTTATAGGCGATGTACTCCCCACAGGAGGACATTGCCATGTCTAATGAGTAAAAGAGTGTGAACAAGCCAAAAAAAGCTGGCAATAAGTGGGCTCGTAAAGCCTTGGCAAAAGCAAATGCTGAGCGGTTTGAAAACGGCACCGTGCCTTCTTTTGATGTGCAGCGGGTACCTTATGAGCAACGCAAACAGCGAGGAAGAACCGCTGACGGCGAGGAAAAATCATGAGTCACAACTTAGCAGCACGCAGCAGAGAAGAGCGCGACCGGATTAACATAGATTTAGCCGCGTCAGGAGTCGCATACAACGAGCGTATGAATCAGCCTGTTATCCCGCATGAAGTGGAGATGCAGCAGCCTGCAGCGATGAGGGAGTATTTCAGGGAGAGATTGCAGCATTACAGAAACGTTGCGCTGCAGTTCCCGCGCGGCACTGATCCGGTTTATTTTAAGGAGGATAAAGTTTGAGTTGGCATCATGGTGACTATATAGATTTGCTCTCAGCTATTGGCGGCGCAGCTTCGGCAGCGTTTGCTGCATATGCAACTTGGCTTGCGAAAAAGTCTACCGAGCTATCAAGAGCATCTGTTTCAGAAACTGTTCGTCAGGGAGCAATTTCGCTGTTGACGGCTGAGCTTGTTCGTTTATCAGAAAGAGCTAACTCAGCTGTTGGGGATAACTCACTTTTAAAGCAAAGCTATTCGGCTTTGATGGAAATGATAACAGCCATAATGTACGCCAAAAGTGCGATTGATTATTCAACTATTAATGAAGATGATAAGGCCGCTCTGTCGTATCTGTTCATAAGGCATATACATCCAGCAGTTTACCACGAGGTAAGTTCTGCCATGGTGTTGATGAAAGATCCTCAGGCCAGGCGAAATAAACAACTCATTAAAGAATATCGTGACGCCCAGGCTTTCTTGGAGGTTGATTCACCATCAACAATACCCGACCCCGTTTAATCATGACCTTAAAAACCTCGCCACGGCGGGGTTTTTTATTGCCTAAAGGAAACCGAAATGATCAACACAGACTACCCGAGCGAGCTTCGCACCAACCTAATCGCTGCAGTGAAAGGATGCTTTGCGGATTGCGCCGACCAGCAGGAACTTTACATCGCAGGCAATTGCATCGTTGAAATCCTTTCAGCACTTTCCGTGAGCGATGAAGAGCTGGTTTCCGTTCTTCAGGATGCGTCTGGTGATGCTGCTGAAGTAGATGATTACATCGATAAGATGATTGCCAGTATTCAGGAGTAACCACTATGCACGCAGATGAAATCGACAACGCCGCAGAACTAGAAGCATTCAACCTGCAGCTGGCTTTATCCAACCGTAACAGAACTCAGATGCAATTTACCGGCGCCTGCTATTACTGCGAGGAGAAGGTGTCGATCGGGTGCTTCTGCTCAGTTGAGTGCTGCGAGGATTATGTGCGCATTGAGCGCGCCAAACAGCATCGCAAAGTGGCATGAACCCTGCGCAGGAGAATGCGCTAAGGGCCGTAGCGCGTAAGTGCAGGAGCGAAATCATCAAAGCCACAGACGGCAGGCCCAAGAAAGAACACGACCGCATTATCACTGCCCTTCTCGACAAACACGCCAAATCAATCACCGCTTTGCCGCCGAATATGTTTCCAGCAAAGCGCTGGCTGGCGTTCTATGTGCGCCAGGTGGATAAGGAGTGTACTTCTGCAAAATGAACACCCTACCCGACATCTCCCCAGGCGAGTTCACTCTGTGGCTCATCGTTTTTATTTACATCGTGCTGGTCTGGAACTGGCCGTATCAGGAGTAGAAGTCGCTCCACATGAAAACTTGCGATAGTTTGCGATCAAGTTCTGTTAAAAAGTGCAGGAGAAATTATGGCTAAGCTAATGAACCTTCAGGAGTGGGCGTCGGCAACATATTCGCAGCCGCCCTCTTTATCCACTCTGCGCCGCTGGGTCAGGGAGGGCAGAATTTACCCATGCCCGGAGCTTCACGGAAAAGAATACAAACTCGAACCGGATTCGGTATACGTTGACCCGCGCAAGAAGATGATGAAGCGCAGGCCGGAATACGTAGCACCGCCGAAAAAGGGATCGCTGATGGAGAAACTGAAACATGTCGAACAGGCCAAAGCGGTACGACGCTAATCTGCCAAGGAACCTGACGTTTCGTAAAACGAAGCAGATATACTCCTGGCGAAATCCTGTGACCGGTCAGGAGATTTCACTGGGTAAGATACCCCGCAAGGATGCGGTGGCCCAGGCTATCGAAGCGAACAGCTACATTGAGCAAAACTACCTACCATCCGCCCTTCTCGATCGGCTTAAAAAGACGCCTGATTTCACAGTGAGTAAATGGCTTGAACGGTACGGTGTCATCCTGGGTCGGCGCAGTTTGAAGCCAAGCACAATGAAGATACGTAGCAACCAGCTGCTAACCATTCAGGCTGAGTTTGGTCGCCTGCCAATTACTGCGATCAGTACGCGTGATATAGCAGTTTTCCTTGAATCCTATGTCCAATGTGGGAAGTACAGCATGGCGGTTGCATTGCGATCGCTGCTGATGGATGTTTTCCGCGAGGCTGTTGTTGAAGGCATTATTGACAGGAATCCAGTAGAGCCAACCAGAACACCATCACCTGAAGTCAGGCGTGAGCGCTTATCACTTGAGCAATTTCTGGCTATCCGCAAAGCTGCTGAAAGCATGGGAGGTTGGCTGCAAAATGCGATGAACATCGGCCTGCTCACCGGACAGCGCCGGGAGGATGTAACGCGCATGACCTTCAGCGCGATCAGAGATGGGCGGCTTTTTGTGACACAAAGCAAAACCGGTCATAAACTGGCGATGCCACTGGATTTAGAGCTGAAAGAACTGGGAATGTCACTGGAGAGGATCGTAGAGGAGTGCCGGAAGGATAACCCATCGGATAGCCTGATTTATTCTGCAGTCCGTCGCGGGGGCAGAAAACCGGGGCCGGTTTCACCAGATGCGCTTACAGGTGCTTTTGCAGAAGCGCGTGAAATAAGCGGAATTAAATTTGGCCCGAACCCGCCGACATTTCATGAAATCAGAAGCCTTGCCAGCCGACTATATGAAGTGGAAAATGGAGAGGATTTTGCGCAAAGATTACTTGGCCATAAAAACCTTTCTATGACTAAAAAGTATCTTGATTCGCGCGGTCAGGAATATGTAATGGTATAGATTGGATATAGTGATTTCGGGATATTTTCGGGAAATTTCGTAACCACCCTCAAAAATACCATATAA
>Ga0308166_1004024_pt1 | contig 12026 bp, 7 predicted proteins | sample PhyCR2_2_FD_202137 | JGI IMG/M metagenome (GOLD analysis project Ga0308166, IMG submission 202137) | Phyllosphere microbial communities from UC Gill Tract Community Farm, Albany, California, United States - DLSLCC.R2 | ecosystem: Host-associated > Plants > Phyllosphere > Unclassified | place... | reverse complement strand
GAACACGGCGATGGTGCTGCTGCTCGCGGGCTGGAAGTCGTCCAGGTGCAGCAGGGCGGTGTCCTGCATGTCGGCCTCGATCTCGCGGCGCTTGAGGTTGATCTCGTTGAGCTGCTGGGCGATGGCCCAGGCGCGGCCCTCGTCGTCGGTGGTCAGGCACTCGATCCCGAGCGCCATGTCTTGCAGGCGGCCGGCGGCGTTCAGGCGCGGGCCGACGGCAAAGCCGAGATCGAAAGGCGAGGCGGTGCGCGCTTCGCGCCCGGCCACGCGGAACAGGGCCGCCACGCCGGCATGCATGCGTCCGGCACGCATGCGCTTGATGCCCTGCGCCACCAGGATGCGGTTGTTGGCGTCGAGTTTCACCACGTCGGCCACGGTGCCCAGGGCCACCAGGTCGAGCAGGTTGTCGAGCTTGGGCTGGGTCTGGGCATCGAACACGCCGCGGCGGCGCAGTTCGGCGCGCAGGGCCAGCAGCACGTAGAACACCACGCCGACGCCGGCCAGGTTCTTGCTCGGGAAGCCGCATTCGGGCTGGTTCGGGTTGACGATCACGCGCGCCGGCGGCAGGGCGTCGCCCGGCAGGTGGTGGTCGGTGACCACGACCTCGATGCCGCGCCGGTTCGCCTCCAGCACGCCCTCGACGCTGGCGATGCCGTTGTCGACCGTGATGATCACGTCCGGGTTCTTTTCGCGCACCGCCAGGTCGACGATCTCGGGCGTGAGGCCATAGCCGTGCACCACGCGGTCGGGCACGATGTAGTCGACCCGGGCGCCCATCGCGCGCAGGCCGCGCAGGGCCACGGCGCAGGCGGTGGCGCCGTCGCAGTCGTAGTCGGCGACGATGGTCATGTGCTTGCCGGCGCCGATGGCGTCGGCCAGGAAGACGGCGGCGTTGTCGATGTGCTTCAGGCCGCCGGGCGGCGCCAGCGCGGCCAGTTCGCTGGCCAGTTCGCGCACATCGAGCAGGCCGCGCGCCGCGTAGACGCGCGCCAGCACGGGGTGCACGCCGCCCTGGCGCAGCATCTCGGAGGTGCGGAAAGGGCAGGGGCGGACGGAGATGCGGGTTTTCACAACAGGGATTCCAGGGTGTTACGGCGCCAGAACTTGCGTTGCGCCATGGCGTTGGTGGTGGCTTCGAACAGGGCGTCGCGGTGGCTCAGCACCAGCGTGACGTCGCGTACGCGGCCGTTCTTCAGGCTGTCCAAGATGGGTGCGAACAGCTGGGCTTCAAGCTGTCCCATGGCGCCGACCCAGCCGCCCCAGTCGGCCGCGGCCGCGTAGGGCGCGACGCTGCCGCAGACCAGCAGCGTGTCGCCGGCGATCGAGGGTACGAAGCGGGCCAGCTCGGCCGGTACCCGGCCGTCCGGCTGGGCCAGCCGCGCCAGCCAGGCGGCGGTGTCGAAGGCGGCCAGCCGGGTGCCGCTGGCCGGCGCGGCTGCGGCTGCCACTGCGGCAGAGGCGGCGCCCCAGGGCCAGAAGGCGTTCACGACCGGCAGGCGGCGCGCCTCGCGCGCCGCGTTCACCGGATGCGTGTGCCACAGGATCTGGATCTCGTTCTGCAGGCGGCGGAAGGCGGCGGCGCGCTCGCCCAGCGGCATCCAGTCGGTCAGGTCCATGCCGAGGGCGGCATCCGGCGTGGCGGTGTCGAGGCCGGCCCAGTCGTCGGCGCGCAGGAACCAGGTCTGGGCATCGCCGTACAGCAGGGCATGGCCGGCTTCTTCCACATACGGCCGCGCCGCGTCGAACAGGGCGCGGCTGTCGGGCTCGCCCAGGCCGAGGTGGCGCGGGTCGCCCATCATCAGGCGGGTGCGCGCAATCTCGATATGCACTGGGTTGACGATGAACCAGGTGCCGCCGTCCGCCTCCAGGCCGTAGGCGCGCATGGCGGCGCCGGCAAAGGCCGGCTGGCCGGCCACTTCGAGGCCGAGCGCACGCGCCAGCCAGGTTTCGTGGGGCAGGGCGCGCACGGCGTCGTCGGCGGCCAGGCGCCGCCATGCGCTGGTGCGCGACAGCAGGGCCGCGAGCGCCGGCGCCTGCAGGGCGCGCACCAGGTCGGGGGCGAATTCGGGAACGGGAAGGGCGGAGGGCAGGACGAGCGTAATCTGGGACATGCCGGTATTGTAGGCCAAAAGGAGGGGGCCGACGAGGCGTGGCGCCGCCGGCGGCCGGCGCAGGCGGCGGGGGCGTCAGGCGCTTGCCACAGCGGGTTGCCACATCGTCAGCAAAGCGACCTGGCACAGCGTCGTCAGGATGCCATCGCGGCGTTGGCACAGCCTCGCCACGGCAGCATCGCAGGCGTGCGCCCTGTCATGGATGAGCTTTGCGTGGCATACTGCGAGGTCAGTTGTCAAACTCTACAAATTTCATGAGCATCATCCAGAAACTGCCGTACGAATGGGCAGTCGGCCTGCGCTATACGCGCGCCGGCAAGCGCAGCGGCCGGAATCGCTTCATCTCGTTCATCTCGCTGATCTCGGTGGCCGGCATCGCGCTCGGCGTGGCCGCCCTGATCGTCGTGCTGTCGGTGATGAACGGCTTCCAGAAGGAAGTCACCGACCGCATGCTGTCGGTGCTGGCCCACGTCGAGGTCTTCGACGTGCGCGGCGCCATGCCCGACTGGCGCGCGGTGGGGCGCGAGGCCGCGCGCAACCCGCAGGTGGCGGCCGCGGCGCCCTTCGTCGAGATCCAGGGCATGCTGCTGCGCGACGGCGTGATGAAGCCGGTGCTGGTGCGCGGCGTGCTGCCGGCCGAGGAAGCGAAGGTTTCCGACGTGGCGCGCGAAATGAAACAGGGCCGCCTCGATTCGCTGACTCCCGGCTCGATGAACATCGTGATCGGCCGCGCGCTGGCCGATGCGCTGCACGTGGGCGTGGGCGAGCGCGTGACGATGCTGCTCGGCGCCTCGGGTACGCCAGAGAACGGCGCGCCGGCCGCGCCGCGCACCCGCACCTTCGTCGTCTCCGGCATTTTCGAGGCCGGCCACTACGAATTCGACTCCATGCTCGGCTTCGCCCACCTCGACGACGCGGCCCAGGCGGTGGACCTGGCCGGCCCGGTCGGCCTGCGCCTGCGCCTGCACGACCTGCACCAGGCGCCGCGCGTGGCCGCCGAACTGCGCCAGAGCATGAGCCAGGATTATGTGATGCGCGACTGGTCCCAGGTCAACACCATCTGGTTCGCCGCCGTCGGTTCGCAAAAGCGCATGATGTTCATCATCCTGACCCTGATCATCGCGGTGGCCGCCTTCAACCTGGTGTCGACCCTGGTGATGACGGTCAAGGACAAGCAGGCCGACATCGCCATCCTGCGCACCCTGGGCGCCTCGCCGCGCTCGATCATGAAGATCTTCATCGTCCAGGGCACGCTGGTCGGCGTGCTCGGCAGCGCGCTGGGCGTGGCGCTGGGCGTGGCGGTGGCGCTGAACGTGGACGTCATCGTGCCGGCCATCGAGCGCGTGCTCGGCATCCAGTTCATCTCGAAGGAGATCTACCTGATCGCCGAGATCCCGTCCGACCTGCGCTGGGCCGACGTCGGCAGCATCGGCGGCGTGGCCGTGCTGCTGGCCTTTGTCGCGACGCTGTATCCGAGCTGGGCGGCGGCGCGCGTGAAGCCGGCCGAAGCCCTGCGCTACGAGTGATTCCGCCATATCGAACCATCCGACAGAACTATCCATGAGTCTCCTACACAAATTGCCGTTCGAATGGCTGGTCGGCCTGCGCTACACGCGCGCCGGCAAGGGCACGGCCCACAGCGGCTTCCTGTCCTTTATCTCGCTGATCTCGGTGGCCGGCATCGCCCTGGGCGTGGCGGCCCTGATCATCGTGCTGTCCGTGATGAACGGCTTCCAGAAGCAGGTGACCGACCGCATGCTGTCGGTGCTTGCCCACATCGAGGTCTTCGACCCGCGCGGCGACATGCCGCAATGGCGCGAAGCCGCCCGGCAGGCGCTGAAGAACCCGGCCGTGCGCGCCGCCGCGCCCTTCGTCGAATCGCAGGGCCTGCTGCAGCAGCGCGAAGGCGCCATGCGGCCGGCCACCATCCGCGGCGTGCTGCCGGAAGCGGAACGCACCATCTCGGATGTGGCCAGCACCATGGTCCAGGGCAGCTTCGATTCCCTGACGCCGGGCAGCTTCAATATCGTGCTCGGCTACGCGCTGGCCTCGTCGCTCAACCTGCAGGTAGGCGACAAGGTGACCATGCTGCTGGCCCAGGCCCAGACCACGCCGGCCGGCATGCTGCCGCGCATGCGCAGCTTCACCGTGTCGGGCCTGTTCCAGTCGGGGCATGCCGAGTTCGATGCCGGCATGGCGTTCGTGAGCCTGGGCGACGCCGAGAAGATGGAGCGCCTGTCGGCCCCGGCCGGCCTGCGCCTGCGCATCGCCGACATGCACCAGGCGCCGCAGGTGGCGGCCGAGCTGGAAAAATCGATGCCGGGCAAGCTGGAGATGCGCGACTGGTCGAAGCTGAACGCCGTCTGGTTCGGCGCCGTACAGACCGAAAAGAAGATGATGTTCATCATCCTCACCCTGATCATCACGGTGGCCGCCTTCAACCTGGTTTCGACCCTGGTGATGACGGTGACCGACAAGCAGGCCGACATCGCGATCCTGCGCACCCTGGGCGCCTCGCCGGGCTCGATCATGAAGATCTTCATGATCCAGGGCGCGCTGGTCGGCATCCTGGGCGCCGTGGTCGGCGTGGCCGGCGGCGTGCTGGTCGCGCTGAACATCGATGTCATCGTTCCATTCATTGAACATTTGTTGGGAGTGCAGTTCTTGTCGAAGGATATCTACCAAAACAGCACCGTGCCGTCGGACCTGCGCTGGCCGGACGTGTTGAAGATCGGCGGCGTCGCCGTCCTGCTGGCCTTTGCGGCCACGCTCTACCCGAGCCGTTCGGCCTCGCGCGTGAAACCGGCGGAGGCGCTGCGCTATGAATAACACCGTGAACAAGACTGCGCCGCACGACGGCACGCCGGTACTGGCCTGCCGCGGCCTCGGCAAGACCTTCAAGCAGGGCGACTACCAGGTGCAGGTGCTCGACAACATCGACTTCGCCATCGCCCGCGGCGAGCGCGTCGCCATCGTCGGCGCGTCCGGCTCGGGCAAGTCGACCCTGCTGCACCTGCTGGGCGGGCTGGATACCCCCAGCACAGGTTCGGTCACCCTGCTCGGCGAGGACTTCGCCACCCTGTCCGAGACCCGGCGCGGCGAGTTGCGCAACTCCTCGCTCGGCTTTGTCTACCAGTTCCACCACCTGCTGCCGGAATTCTCGGCGCTCGACAACGTGGTCATGCCGCTGATGATCCGCCGCGAGAAGCTCGCCAGCGCCGAGCGGAAGGCGCAGGCCATCCTCGAGCGCGTGGGACTCGGCAAGCGTGTGGTGCATCGCCCCGGCGAACTGTCGGGCGGCGAGCGCCAGCGCGTGGCCCTGGCGCGCGCCCTGGTCACCGAACCGGCCTGCGTGCTGGCCGACGAGCCGACCGGCAACCTCGACCACACCACGGCGATGGCGATCTTCGACCTGATGCTGGAACTCTCGCGCACCCTCGGCACCTCGTTCGTGATCGTCACCCACGACATGGAACTGGCGCGCCGCTGCGACCGCGCGCTGCGCATGACCGAGCACGGACTGCGGCCGCTGGAGGATTGACGCGATGTGGATCGACACCCACTGCCACCTGGACGCCCACGAGTTCGGCGCCGAGTCGCTGCAGGTCGCGGCGCGGGCAGGCGCGGGCGGCGTGTCGATGATCGTGATCCCGGCGGTCGAGCGCGGCAACTTCGAGGTGGTGGCGCAACTGGCGGCGCAGGCACATGCCCAGTCGCGCAACGCCAGCTATGCACTGGGCATCCACCCGATCTACGTGCCGCAGGCGTCGGACGACGACCTGGTCGCGCTGCGCGCCGCGGTCGAAGCGGCGCTGGACGATCCGCGTTTCGTCGCGATCGGCGAGATCGGCCTCGACTTCTTCATTCCGATGCTGTGCGAGCCGGCCATGCGCGAGAAGCAGGAGCGCTTCTTTCGCGAGCAGCTGCGCATCGCGCGCGATTTTGACCTGCCGGTACTGACCCACGTGCGCCGCTCCCAGGACCAGGTGCTCAAGCACCTGCGCCAGGTGAAGCCTGCGGGCGGCATCGCGCACGCCTTCAACGGCTCCTTCCAGCAGGCCGAGACATATATCAAACTGGGCTTTCACCTCGGCTTCGGTGGCGCCATGACCTTCACCAGGGCCTTGCAGATCCGGCGCCTGGCGACCGAGCTGCCCCTGGAGGCGCTGGTGCTGGAGACCGATGCGCCGGACATTGCGCCGAGCTGGGTCCACCCCGGACGAAACAGTCCGGAACAACTGCCGGCCATCGGCGCCGCGCTGGCGCAGCTGCGCGGCATGGACCAAGCCGCACTGCGGCAATGCGCATGGAATAACTCGCTGGCGGCGATACCGAGGTTGCGGGCGCTGCTGGCTTCCTGAATTTTTTGCGGGAGGTGGCGATGTGCAAGCGGATGCTGTCGATCGTGGTGCTGCTGTTCCTGCCCGCGCTGGCGCTGGCAGCGGGCGATACCGACATCGTGCTCGACACCCCCACCGGCAGGCTGGCCGGCAGCCTGCTGCTTCCAGCGTCCGACCGGCCGCTGCCGGTTGCCCTGATCATCGCCGGTTCCGGTCCCACCGACCGCGACGGCAATTCGGCCATGCTCCCGGGCCGCAACGACAGCCTGCGCATGCTGGCCCAGGCGCTGGCCGCGGCCGGCATCGCCTCGGTGCGCTACGACAAGCGCGGCATCGGCGCCAGCGCCGCCGCCATGCAGAGTGAATCGGCGCTGCGCTTCGAGACCTATATCGACGATGCCGCGGCCTGGATCGCGCGCCTGAAGGCCGATCCGCGCTTTTCCAGGGTGGCCGTGATCGGGCACAGCGAAGGCGCGCTGATCGGCATGGTCGCCGCGCAGCAGGCCGGAGCGAGCGCCCTGGTGTCGGTCGCCGGACCGGGTGCGCCGCTGCAGTCGGTGCTGCGCCGCCAGCTGGCCGGCCAGCTCCCGCCTGCGCTGAACGAGGAAAACGAACGCATCCTCGGCAGGCTGGAACGGGGCGAACTGGCCGGCGAGGTGCCGCCGATGCTGGCCGCGCTGTACCGCCCCGGCGTGCAGCCCTATCTGGTGTCGCAGTTCCGCTACCGTCCCGCCGAGCGTATCGCGGCGCTGGCGATGCCGGTGCTGATCGTGCAGGGAACCACCGATATCCAGGTGGGCGTGGACGACGCCCGCGCCCTGAAGGCGGCGTCCGCGCAGGCGCGGCTGGAGATCGTCGACGGCATGAACCACGTGCTCAAGCTGGTGCCCGCCGGTGCCGCGCAACTGCCGTCCTACGGCGACCCGACGCTGCCGCTGGCGCCGGCGCTGGTGGCGGCCATCACGTCCTTCCTCGGCCGCTGAGGCCGCTCCACTGTCCATCCATACAGCGCGCGTGGTACGACAGCGACAACGACAACACGAACGAAGTTTAGTTGCGTCGACAGCGCCTGCGCACGCTGAGATGTCGCAACGGACACATCAGGGCTTCATGCGACGATTCGGTTTTCGGCCCGGGGGAGACGGAATTGGACAGCGCCAGCGCCAGCGAATTTCTGCGCGTACTGCAGCACGAAAGATCGCTCAGCACCGCGCACCGCGTATTGCGCCTGCGCCTGGCGCATGCCGAGGAACTGCTTGACGACGTTCTGCTGCCGCAGCGGATCGAGGGGGGCGAGGCGATCTGCGGCGGCCTCGAATACCGCGTTTCCTGCGTCGCCAGCAACGCCACCTTGCCGCTCAAGGAACTGATCGCACTGCCGGCCGAAATCCAGGTCGTCACCGACCGCGGCCAGCTGCGCAGCATCTGCGGCATCGTCACCGAGGCCAGGTCCGGCGACGCCGACAGCGCCCTCGCCACCTACCAGCTGGTGCTGCGCGACGCGCTGGCGGTCATGGAAAAGCGCGTCAACAGCCGCATCTTCCGCTACCAGAACGAACTCGAGATCGTGCAGGTGCTGTTCGACGAATGGCGCCACGCGAACGCGGTGCTGGCCGGCGCCTTCGAGTACGAGCTCGACCCCCTGTTCGACATGCGCCTCTATCCGCCGCGCGAGCAGACCATGCAGTACAACGAATCCGACGCCGCGTTCGTGCGCCGCCTGCTGCGTCGGCGCGGCATCTCCTGGGCCGTGCGCCCGGGGCGCAGCCGCGGCACCTCGGTCGACCCGCTGCACGACCGCACCCCGGCCCATACGCTGGTGCTGTTCGCCGACGCCAACCACCTGCCGGAAAACGCCGCCGGCACGGTGCGCTACCACCGCGACGACGCCACCGGGGAACGCGATACCATCACCTCCTGGAGCGCGGCGCGCACCCTGCAGCCGGGCAGCACCACGCGCCACAGCTGGGACTACAAGAATCCCGGCGCGCTGCAGTTCATGTCGACCACGGCGCGCGCCGGCCTCGACCAGGGCGGGCATGGCAACGGCCTCGCCGCCAGCCTCGACGACTACCTGATCGACACGCCGCACGCCGGCAACGACGTCGAGGACCACTGGCGCCTGGGCCAGCTGCGCATGCAGCGCCACGAGTTCGAGGCCAAATGCTTCCATGGCGAAGGAACCGTGCGCGACTTCTGTGCCGGGCAGTACTTCACGCTGCAGGACCATCCCGAGATCGATACCCATCCGGTGGCGGAGCGGCAATTCGTCATCACCGAAGTGCAGCTCAGCGCGCGCAACAACCTGCCCGGGGACTTGTCGGCGCGGGCCGAGCGGCTGCTGGCGCAGAGTGGCTGGGCGGCTCTGCCGGGCGGTGCGCATGAGCGCGCGGCCCGGGTACGTTTCACCGCGGTGCGGCGCAGTGTGGCCATCGTGCCTGCCTACGACCCGCGTGTCGACCTGCCGCATCCGCAACTGCAAAGCGCCATCGTGGTCGGGCCCCGGAACGAGGAAGTCCACTGCGATCGCTTGGGACGGGTGAAGATCAGGTTCCCGGGCATGCGCACGGCTGACCACGAACATGCGCATGGCGCCGGCGCCTCCGGCAGCGCGGCAGACTCCGCCTGGGTGCGGGTCGCGTCGAACTGGGCGGGGAACGGGCCGGGCAGCCAGCAGCAGTTCGGTGCCCTGACGCTGCCGCGCGTGGGCACCGAGGTACTGGTGGCCTTCCTCGGCGGCGACCCGGACCGTCCGGTGATCCTGTCGCAGGTGTTCAACCAGAACGGCGAACCGCCGGCACTGAGCGCCAATGGCGGCTTGCCGGGCAATCGTTATCTGTCCGGCTTGAAGAGCCGGGAGATCGGCGGGCAGCGCGGCAACCAGTTGCGCTTCGACGACACGCGCGGAGAAATCAGCGCGCAACTGGCAAGCGAGCATGGGGCGTCGCAGCTGAACCTGGGCTGGCTGACGCAACCGAAGGAGAACGGTCGCGCCGCACCGCGCGGGGAGGGAGCGGAATTACGCACCGATGGCCATGTGGCGGTGCGTGGCAAGGAAGGCGTGCTGATATCCGCCGAAGGGTCAGCCAGGGCGGAAGGGCCGCAACTGGCGCGCGCCGGCTTGCTGGGGCTGGGGGAGCTGATGCAGAGCGTGGTCGACGAGCTGGCCAAACTGGCGATGCAGCAGAACGGCGACGAGCAAAGCAGCGGACGGCTTGCTGAACTGGTCGAGAGGCTTAAAATCTGGGACGCGGGCTCGAATACCGCGCCGGACACGCAAGGTGGAGCGCCAATCGTTGCAGTGTCTGCTCCCGGAGGCATCATTGTGGGAAGTCCGGACAACGTCGCACTTGCCTCGGAGCGCAAGATCGACATCGTGAGCGGTGGCGATACCGAGATCGCGACCGGGAAGAACCTCTTCATGCGCGCGGCACGCGGAGTGAGCGCGTTTGCACATGCAATGGGCATCAAGTTTGTTGCCGGTGCTGGCGACGTGACGGTGCAAGCGCAGCAAGGCGGTGTCGAAATCAAGTCTTACTCGCGGATCAGCTTGATCTCATCCGAGGCCATCCATATCGAGGCGCCACGGGTTCGCATCGTGTCCGATGGGGCGCAGACCGATTGGGCCGCCGGCAAGATCACCCATCAAAGCGCTGGCGAACATCTGGTCAAGGCTGCTTCGGTGGCGCACGCGGGTCCGGGCGGCGGCAGCCCGACAGTGCCGGACTTGGGAGTGCCCAAGGTGAATACGGACGAGCGGCTTGTGTTGCGGCACATGCAGACACGCGAACCCATTCCAAGCCAGCGCTACATCGCCTACCTCGACGACGGCAAGACTATCGAAGGCGTCAGCGACGAACACGGTCGTACCGCGCTTCTCCAGAGCGACATGCTGGGGCCGGTCCGCTTCGAACTTCTTCCATAAAAAGCTGAACAGGCTGGAGCCGCCGTGGCTGAATCGACCAGACCCTTACCGCCCCTGATCCCTCTGTCGAACGGTGGGTGGGAAGCCAATTCTTTCATGTCTTCTCCGGGGTTTACGTTGCGGGGGCTGGCGCTAATGCCTCCGAATCATGTTGTGCCAATCATTGTCGTGCCCGGCATCATGGGAACAAATCTCAGGGCCAAGCAGCACCCGCGCGTGGACCAAACCGAGGACGAACGCAACAAGAAGGTCAAACCTGGGCAGCCCGCATGGCGTCCGCCAAACGGCGCCCATGACGGCCTGAGTGCATCATTCGAATGGGACCGATTTTCACCCAAAGAGCGCCAGGAGCTATTCGATCCCACAACGCTGGAAGTGGACGACAGAGGGCCTATTCTGCTTCCGGAGCCGGATGACGGCTATGTGTTGTCCGAAAGCGAAGCACGTCAACGCGGCTGGGGCGAGGTGCACGCCGACTCGTACGGGCGCCTGCTTCATGTGCTGCAGACTCGCTTGAACCAGACTTTCGGCTTCGATGAACACGACAAGAAGCGTTTCGTTAGGCAACACTGGAAGGATGTGATGGCCTACGATTCCCGGAAGTGGGGAGTACGCGACTTCGCGGCGTTGACCGAGCACCAGTTAGTGAAACATGCACAGCATTATTTCCCCGTCTACGCCGTGGGATATTCCTGGCTACTTGACTGTCGAACCTCGTCCATGCTCCTGGAACGACGTATTCTTGCCATTATCGAATTCTGGAAGAAAGCGAAACGGCGCTGCGACAATGTCATCCTCGTGACGCACTCGATGGGCGGGCTGGTGGCCCGGGCATGCGCGCAACGCATTCCGGAAAAGATCGCCGGCGTCATTCACGGTGTGATGCCCGCGCTCGGTGCACCGGTCACCTACCGACGGATCGCCTGTGGCACAGAAGCATCGAGCCCGAGCAATGGATCGAAAGAGAACTTCGAGGCATCGCGACTGGCCAGGATATTAGGGGATAACAGCGACGAGACCACGCCTGTCCTTGCGACCTCACCCGGCGCGTTGGAGTTATTGCCGAATCACATGTACCCTGCGCCCTGGCTCCACGTGCGGGTAATCAAGTCGGTTGGCGCAGCCCAGCCAGCAGCCTTTAACGTCAAGGATGGCGCGGTCCGATACCAAACGACGAATTATGATCCGCTGCATTTTCCCAATACGAAAGTGCAGAATCCATATGACCTCTACCGCGATACGACCTCGTGGTATCGCATGATTGATCCTGGCCTGGCCGATCCCGCTGAAAAGTACAGGGACCGGACGGGGGGTGTTCTCAAAGCGATCGAAACAGCGATCGACAAGGCCGAACGATTCCACCGTTCGCTGGGCGACTACTATCACCCGAATACCTATGCTTTCTACGGCAACGACAAGGCCAAAGCATCGTTCGTTCAATTGCGCTGGGTAGCTCATTACCCTGGAGCGGCCCGCACCGTGCTGACCCCTGCGAATCTGACGACGGGCCGTCATATCGGCAACAATTATCGCGGTCAACGCCGTGTGATTGTCGAAGGAAAAGCCGAGCTGAATTTTGAGACGGAGGCCCAGGATGGGAACGGTGACGGAACTGTTCCTTATCTCTCGGGCGCGGGCCCGGCAGGCAAA
>Ga0308166_1004023_pt1 | contig 12026 bp, 7 predicted proteins | sample PhyCR2_2_FD_202137 | JGI IMG/M metagenome (GOLD analysis project Ga0308166, IMG submission 202137) | Phyllosphere microbial communities from UC Gill Tract Community Farm, Albany, California, United States - DLSLCC.R2 | ecosystem: Host-associated > Plants > Phyllosphere > Unclassified | place... | reverse complement strand
CCTGGATACCGGCCTGTTGCACCCAGCCCATATCCGAGCTGCTGCTGGAGCCATAGCACTGAAACTGCTCGGCGGTGAAACCGAAACCCACGCCCAGTGCGGCTTGCCAGCGCGGCCAATGAGGACCATTCGGGTCCGCAACCGGCGCAAGATGGCCGATCACTTCAGCTTCCACCGCGAGTGCCGCGCTTCCGGCCATGGCGGTGTCGATGCAATGGTGCAGTTCAGCCAGCACCTGATTGAAGGGCTCTTGCGGTGCGTAGCGACGGTTGATCAGCACCTCGAACTGCGCTGGAACGGTAGAGCCTTTGCTACCGCCATGGGCCGCGGCCAAGGTCATGCGCGAGATCAGGGGTGCACCGTTGTAATGGGGCGGCGCCGGCATCGGCCATGCACGCTGTTCTACCTTCTGCTTGAGTGCGTACAAGGCGTTCAGCAGCGGCAGGCTTTCCTCGACGGCATTGATGGCATCGACCGGCTCACCGGAGTGCGAAGAGCGGCCCTTGACCGTGATCTTCAGGTCGACACTGCCAAAGCACCCGGCCCAGATCCTCGGCGCTGCACCACCGTTGAAACTCAGGATATGGCCCTCGACCAGTCGTTGTTCGGCCAGGTAGCGGATACCAGGATAAAGACCGCCTTCTTCATCGGTACACAGCAGCAGGGAAGGGCAGTAGCGCAGCGGCAGGTCGAAACGTGCCGCCGCACGCAAGGCACTCAAGGTGGCGGCGATGCTGCCTTTCATATCGGCCGTGCCGCGCCCGATCAGCTTGCCGTCAGCTTCGGTCAACTGCAGAGGAGGGTGGTTCCAGCCGTCACCGGCCGGCACCGTGTCGACATGGAAATACAGGCTGCAGACCTCTTGGTCTCCGGGATGCCGGGCAATCAGATTGATGCGTTCGCCATGGGCTTCGCCGCTGCGGGTCTGCCACAGCGCCTCGGGCACCGAGACCCGTGTCGCCTGCAAGCCAAGCGGCGCAGTCAGGGTTTCCATCAAGTCGGCGAAGGCGCCGTAGCCTGCGCCGGGCGGGAAGCAGGTATCGACCGCGATCATGCGTTGCAGATCGTCGATCAGCCCATCATGATCCGTCTTGATCGATTCGAGTGCCTGCTCAAGTGCCGCATTCATCGTCATTTTGAGTCTCGCCGCATTTCTATATAGTTTATAGTTAAACACCACCGCATGGCCCGTCAAGGAAAAACGATGACCAACAGCAACGCACCGGCTGCCGACGCCAGCTTTGCCCGACTGAGCGAACAGGACAGCGCACCTCTTTATGAAGTGGTGAAGCGGCGCGTCTCAGAGGCGATCCTGCTAGGGGAGTGGGCCAGTGGCACGGTGATCCCCAGTGAGAACGCGTTGGCCGCAGACTTCGGCGTATCGGTAGGCACCGTGCGTCGCGCACTGGCTGAACTGGTGACAGAAGGCATGCTGATGCGCCGCCGCAAGACCGGCACCGTCGTCACCGGATGGGCGCCGCTGCACAACCTGCGCTATTTCTTCCAGTACTTCCGGCTGCACAACAAGGAAGGCGCACTGCTGAAATCCAGCACCTCCTTGCTCGACTACCAGACGGGCAAGGCCACGGCGGAGGAGGCCGACAAACTGCTCATCGATCCCGCCAGCCCCGTTTACCGCCTGCATCGACTGCGTACCATCGCCGGCGTTGCCGCCATGCACGAACATTTCACGGTAGTGGCAAGCAAAGTCCCGGATTTCCCTGGACCGGACGCCTTTCCCGAACTCTTGTATCGCCACTTGCTCGAACACTACGGCATACGCGTAGCGGCGGTGCGCGAACAGCTGACCGCCGGCCTGGCCACGGCAGAGGACTGCAAGCTGCTGAAGCTGGAGGCGCCCCATGCCGTGATGATCATCGACGCCATATCGTTCGACCAGACGGCAACGCCAGTGATGATCACGCACCAGCGCGCGAGTACGGAGCACTTCATGTATGTGAACGAGATTCGGTGATCAAGGCGTTGAAGGAAAGCGTGCCGTGCATGTGACTTCGGGGCAGGCGGGTGGTGTTCGTGGATGGGCTTCAGTAGTAACTCTACTAAATGCTTATTTAGTTGAGTTATATGGTGGCTGTGCTACGGATCCCACGATAGTGCGAAGCAGCGGCGAAGATTAACGGAAATCTGGGTTATGAATTCTCTAAGCAGTCATTTAATAGCGATAGAAATCTCCAAATGGCTGCTGTAATCGATGTTGGCGTGGGGTCTTCTCAGAATCTAGGGCGCGGGACGAGGCGAATGACGTCTAGACCGCAGCGGCGGCGATATCGGCAAGCTAAATCGAAAAGTACGAGGGTGTCCAGCCTAACGAATGGTGTCGATCCGCTTGGTGCGATGGCCAAAAATGTAGCCTCGATGACCTGATCACCAACCTGAACTCAATGTGTGGTAATTAAGGACTATATTGAAGTTTTACGCATTAAATATTAATGGTGTCGCGGGATATATTGGAGCTTGATGCATTAAACATCAAAGGCGCCTTGCTTCAGATTTGATGCCATGCACCTCAGATTACTTCCTTGATGCCAAGCATCTAAGTTCGCTTCCAGCAAAATTTTGGAACCACTTGTCCGATTTCTTCGGCATGTTTAGTGGAGCGTGGTTTCATGGTACATGGAATCAAATTTACAAGCGCCGATTCCTTAATGACTTTCTCAACGTCTCCAAGCGCTTTCACAGGATGATTTAAATCTAGGACGAGGACGTAGAGGCTTTGGACGATTGACAAACTTGCCAAAGTGATCCCGAGAAAAAGGTATGAAGCGAGAAGTAATGTGAACCCTATGGAGTCGAGACCTCAAGAAAACGCGATTATTTCCAGGTTTGGGGTCAAGATTGCTTCGGCGGACTTTGCTTCGGCGGACTAACTCCACAGGATCGTCTGGTATAGGAACGACGCCTGGAGACCGGGGGCAACCCTGCCATGCGGATGGCGTATCATGACGTTACGCATAATGTATATTATGTTAAATCAAATGCCATGCTAGATATTTCCATCAGCACCTAGCCGCTTTCACCCACCTATAATACTCCTGCCTTCGGCCTCACGGCCTGCGCGCTCAGTCACAGCCGTGCTGCGAGTGATGACCTTCTACTAGCGCCATGAGTGCTTATGCTACAGCAGCCTGCACGCGCAGCTGGGTTGATTAGAAAACTGAAGATAGAAACTCGGCAATGTACACGAAGGTACGAATACCCGCCTTGTGGAGTCTGAACGCTTGCTCACACAGCCTCCAACGCTGCCTCTTCTTCCTGTGCAATGGTTTCTTCGACTGCCAACTGATGTCGCGTCCACTCAGCAGCGACCGCTGGGTTTTCACGAATCTGCTCTTCGATCCGCAGGGTTTCGCGATATTCGAGTGCCTGCGCAACCATCGTCCACTGAGTTTCGACATTTAGTGATTCAAGCTCTTTGCGAATCGACGGTAGGTCAATTCGGAAGAACTCCTTGCGAGGATTCACTTTGTTGACCTGCTCCCTTAGGAAATGGCGATGCAGCTGCTTTTCCAAGCCTGGCGCATCATCACTGAAAATCATCGCGTGTATATCAAACTCAAATGGGACGCTGGCGTCGCCAAGCTCACGAACACGATCTAGTGGTTCGAGACGGCGAGTCATACCAATCTTGAATATCTCCTCTCCGAACGATCCTGTATTGGAGATCACATACACGTGGCCTGCCCGCGTTTGCTGGGCCATCGACAGAGCGCGTTTGTTTTTCTCTTCAGCTGCTTTCAGTTGGTCTTGGAGCGAAGCTAGGCGAGCTTCAAACTTGGCGCGTTCTGCAGCGTTAGCTGCGGCTACCTGCTCTTGGGCCTTTTCCAAAGCACTACGCAGTGTCGTTTCTTCCTTGGCAGCGTCTTTAATGGCACGTTCGTATTCACGACGGGCCTTCTCTTCTTCGCGCATTTGTTCGCGTAGCTGTCGCTGCTCTTCGCGCTCCTGATCCTTCAAAAGCCTGGCGGTCACTCCCCAACGCAACTCTTCAAGGCGTGCTCTGAGGTACTCATCATTCACTCGGGCATTTCGGAAAGGAGCGCCCAACTGGTTGACCACTGCGGCTGCGTCGAGGATTTCCTGCTCAAGCTTGCCGTGGTTGTCTGATTTGGAGCGAGACAGAATGGAGTCAACTTTGCCGTTAAAGGCATCAGCCACAAATCGAATTGCAGTTTCACGGCGATTCGCTTCGGCGTAATCACAGCTAGCCGCCCTGCCCGTCTTCACCAAAACCTTGGTAAGTTCGCGGGCTTCTTTGAGCTTCTGCCCAGCCTCAATGAATCCGAACTCCTCAGCTAGGTCGTCCAAGAGGTGGTAGGTAGGGACAATGTAAGCATCACCATAGCCTTCGATGATGTTCTTCATGGCCTTGGCAGCATTGGCATACTGCTTCGCTTTACCCATAGCCTCCATAGCATCGCCGGCGATCTCCTGAGCACGCTCGTTCGCGGTCGCTACAATTTTGTCGGCGTCAGCGATAGCTTTAGCCAAGCGAGTCTCGGCCTGATCGACTCGGGACTGGGCAAGCTGAAGCAGGCGGTTACGCTCAGAGCTCGCTGTAGTTGAAAGCCGTGCGGCCTCTGCCTCAACATCAACGATATCTTTGAAGCGTTCAAGCTCCCGGGTTCGTAGCTGAAGCTGTTTCCGAAGTTCGCTGACCTCGTCCTCAGTTTTGTCGAGGTCGTTTTTCCTCGCATTAAGCTCAAGAGTCAGTTGAGCTACCTTGCCATTGGCTTTGGTGCTTCTAATCAAAAGCACGACTGTGGCTATGCCTGCAATGAGGGCAATGAGGGCAATGAGTTCCATGTGAGATCGTCCCTTCTATAGGAACAAGTGTTCCTACAGCACTACGTTGGTTGAGGGTATGGTTTATTCAAAGGGGGGCCGACAAATAACCTATTGAACGCCTAGTGATCACCAGCGCGCTCGGGCAGCTTCTTAGGGCTGAGCACCTTGGATTTCCCCAAGTCTTATTTGGTAACCCTGACCAAGCTACGTAACGGTTTCAGTCTCAACCGTTTGAACGATCTGGCCTTTTGCACTCTTGGTGACCGGGATGCTTTCGCTATAGGCAGTTTGTACATAACCAGAGATGGCTGTGATGGACAGCAGGACAAGTCGAGCGCTGAATTTCATCTTGGATTCCGTTTCCAAAGTTAAGTGGCTCAGCATACAAGCGAGCATGGCCAATCGCCAGATCGCTCGTAGCGGCTGGCAATTATTAGTGCGATACGATCAGCGAAGGGTATCAGGAAATCACTCCTTCACAAGCCTCCAAACGTAACAACCCTTCATTCGCTGCAGCATCCGTCGTCACCACCAGGCGAATGTATGGCGGTGATGATCAGCTCAGATTTGAGCGCCTCAGCTAGCTAGCTACTCTGGCCGATGCTTGCTGCGGTCCCCAATGCGCCCCTGACAAACGCCTTGTTGTAGTGGTCAACCAACCCCGGACACGGCGTTAAGTTTTTCCTCGCCACCCGCAGGCGCCAAGCCTAGATTGAAATGATGCGGCCGGCGCCATTTTTTGCCGCTCCACCAAGTCAGGCTGTTCGACCAAACCCCGGAATCCCCAACCCCAAACTCTCCCGCAGCGTCGTCCCCTCGTAAGCCGTACGGTAAACCCCGCGCTCCTGCAGCAACGGAACAACCTCCTGAGTGAATCGCTTGAACTGCGATGGGTGCCCAATGTAGATATTGAACCCATCCACCGCCCGCGCCTCGAACCAGTCCGCCATCTTTCGAGCGACCGTTTCCGCTGATCCCACGAATGCACCCGGCCGCAGCTGCCGGCCGAACTCAACGGCCTGGCGCAACGTGAATCCTTTTTCTTGTGCTTGATCGGCAATCCGTTTGGCGGCCGTGAAGAAGCTGCTGCGCGCGGCTTCGAGGCTTTGCTGTGGGAAAGGTGCATCAAGATCGTACTGTCTGAAGTCATGCCAGCCGAAGTTGCGACCGAACTCCTTGAGTGCAAGCTCGAAGCTGTGGTCGACCTCATGGTAGTGCCGCTCGATTTCACGCGCGTGGTCGTCGGTGTCGCCTACATGGATTTCAGCGCCTGGCATGACCAACAGCTGCTCGGGATCTCGCCCCAGGCGTTCCGCCCTCCCCTTGATATCGCGGTAGAACGCTTGGCCCTGCTCGATGCTGGCCGCGTGGGTGAACACGACGTCGGCGGTGGCGGCGCCGAGGTCGCGTCCCTGCTCGGAATCACCGGCCTGGAAAATAACGGGCTGTCCCTGCGGGGAGCGCTGGATGTTCAACGGGCCGACCACGGAAAAATGTTCACCCGTATGGTTGAGCGCATGCAGTTTGCTTGCGTCGAGAAACTGCCCAGTCTGCCGATCGCGTACGAAGGCATCTTCCTCGTAGGAATTCCACAGTCCCTGGACGACCTGCACATGCTCTGCAGCTCGGCTGTATCGGGTGTCGTAGTCGAAATGCTCGTCCCGGCTGTAATTTCCTGCGGTACCTGCGTCGCCACTGGTGACCACGTTCCATCCCGCCCGCCCCTTGCTGATCAGGTCGAGCGATGCGAGTCGACGCGCGACGTTGTAAGGCGAGTTGTAGGAGGTGGTGAGCGTGCCCACCAACCCCAGATGTCGGGTGGTGACCGCGAGCGCGGATAACAGCGTCAGCGGCTCCAGCCGATTGAGGTAGTGGGAGGGAGAGCCTGGCGTGATGAACTGGCTGTCGACAATGAACATCAGGTCAAACAGCGCAGCCTCTGCCTGTTGCGCGATGTCGATGTACCAATCGACGTTCACACTGGCGTCAGCCGGCAACTCGGGGTCGAGCCAGAGGTTGTGCCGGCCCGGGCCGCCGCAGCCCATTGTCAGAGCACCGAGTTTGAGCTTTCGTGACGTCATGTTGGTCGTGTTCCTTGCGAGTAGGTAAAAGCCTGGGATGCTGTCAGCCGGTTCAGGGTTGAGCTTTTGCCTCAGCGGGCTGGAGCGACGCTGCGAAGGAGTCGTCGAACAGACTTGCCGCAGGGTAGGCCTTGACCAGACCCAGGCTGGCGAAGAAGTCCACGGTCTTCTGGGCCTGGATGGAGGCTTGTGGGCTCAGCGGCTCGACGGTGGTTCGCGCACGGGCGAACCAGGCTCGTGAGATGTCGGCGTCTGCGCGGGTACGCTTTGCCCAGGCGTCGGCATAGGCGTCCGTGTTGGCAGGATTTTGCAGTGTCCAGTCGCGAGCTTTCTTCAATCGCTGCAGGAAATCGCTGATCAGCGCACGCTTGGGATCGATGGCTTTGGCATCGGCGGCGATGAAGCTCTGTGCAGGAATCAGCCCGTCTGCCGTGGCCAGGATGCGCGCGCCCTGCCTTTCCTGCTGGGTGACGTAAGGTTCCCAGGTGGCGATCACATCCACTGAGCCGCCATCCAAAGCATGAGAGGCGTCCAGGGCGCTGAGATAGCGAAGGTCAAGCGAGTCTCTCGGAACACCCGCCTTGTCCAGCGCAGTGAATAACAACTGCTGGCTCCAGGAGCCTTTCCAGATCGCGGCGCGCTTGCCTTTGAGATCTTCGATACTGCGTATGGGTGAGTCCTTGCTCACCAGAATGGCAACGCCATCGAGACTCTGCCGACCTACCGCAATCACCTTGATCGGCGCACCCAGGGCGCCCAGAAACAGAGCAGGCGCGTCACCGAGCAAGCCGATATCCAGACTGCCGACGTTCAGGGCCTCTGCAACGGGCGATCCTGCTGTGAATTGTTTCCACTCAAGGGTGTAAGGCAGGTCATTCAGCACGCCTGCCGCTTCCATGACAGCTTGTGCGTTATAGCTCTGGTCTCCCACTACCAGCGTCTGCGCGCTCGCCGAGAGGCAGAGCAAGGACGTGGCCACTCCGATCGCCAGTTTCTTCAGGTAACGCACGGTTGTCTCCAAAGCCCATTCAGGACGGTGAGGATCGATCCGCGGGTACGGTCTCGGGAAATTTAGGATGTGGTCAGCAGCGAGGCCGCCAGTGCTTCGAGAGAAGAATTCCTATGGATGCGGCGACAAGATAGAGACGCGCGGGCAAGCCGTGAAATACCCAATGCGCATAATCCTATTATCAAAGATGCGTTGTGCGCATTTTCGGACGGAGGTGAGAGAGGATTGATAGAGAAGGCAGGACAGCATCATTCCCTTGCTGCCCATGCCGATCGGCTTATTAACATCTGACAAAGTCGAGATAGAATCGCGCAGTCAAAACAGGGAAGCAGCGAACACATGGACGTCATTCAGCAGCTACAACCACTGCTCAACAGCAGTTACAGCATTTTCGTTGCAGCCGCAGCCACGCTGGCAGTGCTTATGAAGATTTTGTCTCACATCATCAAGGCAATGGACTGGCACGATAAGCACTTCGTCCGCAAACGCTTGTCCCGCCTCAGAGACATTCGATCAGGTGCGACCAACACGAGGCTCATTCGATATCTGGATGACGCCACCGAGCTTGAGCTGTTTCGAATCGCCTCCGGCGTCAGCACTAGCCGCTCGAAGATGGAATACCTGCTCGAGCTGGATGAAACTGGGCGGTGGAACCGCATGCAGCTGCGAAGCCTTTCAAAATTTCTGGCGATGCAGCCTGGTAGCGAGACTCCAGTCTTGTCGGTGACCTCCTTGGATAAATTGAGCGCCTGGACGGGTGGTATCAGTACACTTCTCATTCTGTTCTTAGGGGCCTGGTGTCTGAATATCTTGGTTCGCACCGGTTCGCCGATCTTAGGGATTTCAGGGCTGTTGCTGTTTGGATTGGCAATTCTGTTCGCAAGGTATTTGGCGACCGACTGTATCGACTACCTCATCGTGACACGGGCGCAGCGATACCTGAGCTTGAAAGCCCAGATGACGGAGACTGATCAGTGATCAGTGATCAGTGATCAGTGATCAGTGATCATCAGCCGATCACAGAACCACTGGGGTGCGAGTGCCGCTGAAGAGCCCTGATACCGCCCGATTTCCAGGCATCGCACTCCACACTCACAGCGCGCCTCGACCCACCCCATTACCCACCCGAACAATGTCAGCCATGACGGCCAAGGCAATCTCCGCCGGGGTTTTGCTGCCCAGCCGCAAGCCCACCGGCGCGCTGATCCGCTCGATCGCCTCATCATCCAGGCCGCCGATGCGGCGCACGCGTTCCAGGCGTTTCTCGCTGGTGCGCTGCGAGCCCATGGCGCCAATGTAGAACGCAGGCGTTCTCACCGCTTCAAGTAGCGTCAGGTCGTCCAGGCGGGGATCGTGGGTCAGCGCGACGACGGCGGTACTGGCGTGGCAGCCGCCATTGGCGATGAAGGTCGCTGGGAGCTGCTCGATAACTTTGACCCCTTCGAGGTCAAAGCCAGCAAGCAGCTCGGTGCGGGGGTCACAGACGATCACTTCATAACCCAGAGACACGGCAAAGCTTGCGCAGAACTCTGCGACAGGCGAGAGCCCCGCTATCAATAGCCGCCGCGCCGCGCCGATGCGAATCGTGATTTGCCGCTCGGACACTTCGACCGTCGAACCCTGTGCAGAGCAGACGTCGAGTGTCCGGTCAAGGGTGTCCAGAGGAACCGTGCGGATGATCCGCTGCTGGCCCTGGAGCGCCTGCAACATCAGGGAAAAATGTTCGAGTGCCTCGCAGCCGGGGACGAACTGCTCAACCAGGACGTCCAGCACTCCACCGCAGGGTAGCGTCAAAGACGGCGCCAAGCCCCCTTCCCCATAGCGAACGACCTGGTTGTCAGGCCCGAACTCGTCACGGCCAAGGCGTTCCAGGAAATCATCTTCCACGCACCCGCCCGACAGCGATCCGCAGAAACGCCCATCTGCCAAGGCAACCAGCATCGCACCGGGCCCGCGTGGCGCGGAGCCATAGGTCGACAGAACGGTACACAGGCACACGGATTGTCCCTGCTCGAGCCATTGCTTTGCTTGCTGGACGACTTGGAGGTCGAGACTGTTCATGGGGGTTATGGTCCGCTGTGCTGGCAAAATCCCCTGGCGAATGGGGCGTAATTACCCGGTTTAGTATGCAGGCGAGTCGCCTCGCAGAATTGCCTGATCTACGCGGGTTCTTGCCTATTCCTTGTGACCTTGGGACCTTGGAACCTTGGGTCTGAGCGGACACCTCGTTGGGTCGGGTTTTACTATTCCGGTCTATGCTCGGAATAGGCAATAAAGACGTCTGTTCAGGCAATTTGCCCCTCGATTGCCCTGCAATACTGGCGTCGATGAAACCCAGTCGTGCAACGTGGGCCTGATCCGCCCAGATGCTCTTGAAACAGTTGCGTTAACCAGAGCGTTCTGGCGCTTTCTTCAGCCTCTTTCCAGACCAAGCATGGAGGAAGAGCTTGTGGCTCACCTTGTACCCCCCACCGATTCTATCGAGCTGCAAAGCAGCTCCTCCGGCAATGCCGAGCCGCTCGTGGGAAACGATACCCGCAGGCTGGCCCAGGCCCTGAGCCGCTGGGCACGCAGCGACGGTGATCACGAAACGCCCGTACCTGGCCTCACGCTGCACCGCCGTCATAAACTCACCATGCCCCTGCACTGTATCTACGGTCTGGGCCTGGGCCTGACCGTGCAAGGGCGCAAACAGGTGATCGTGGGCGGAGAGTTGATGACCTATGGGCCGGGGCAATCGATGGTCACCAGCATCGATATGCCGGTGATTTCCAATGTCATCCAGGCCAGCGTTGCACAGCCTTTTCTGGGCATGATGCTGACCTTCGAGAATGCGCTGGTCGTCGAAATCGCCGAGCGGCTGCAGTTGTCGCAGAGGCTTAAGGACGAAGCCTTCAAACCCTTGTCCGTGAATGACCTGGACAGCGGGGTGCTGGATGCGCTCGAACGCCTGATTGCACTGTTCGATCAGCCAGAACTGCTCAAATCACTGGGGCCGTTGATCAAGGAAGAGATCATTATCAGGCTGATGAATGGCGCTCACGGGCCTCATTTGCTTCATGTCGTCAGCGCAGGGTCGCCCAGCCAGAACATCGCCAAAGCCGTCGCCTGGCTCAAACTTCATTACAGCGAAGCGCTGCGCATGGATGATCTGGCGGCCATTGCCCATATGAGCCCTTCCACTTTCCGACAGCACTTTCGTACCGTTACGGGAATGAGCCCCTTGCAGTATCAGAAACAACTGCGCCTGCAGGCCGCACGCCAGTTGATGTACAGCGAAAACATCGATGCCAGTAGCGCAGGCGGTCTGGTGGGCTATGAAAGTTCTTCCCAATTCAGTCGCGAATACAGCCGCCTATTCGGCCATCCACCGCAGCGCGATATCAAGCGCATGCGGGTTCAATAAGTTCACGAATCGAAATAAATCGTTTTAGGCAATCATGACCCTGAATAGGGCAAGCCCGATTTCGTGTTTCCTTTTAACGTGGGCCACCCCTTTATCGGAGCCCCTGTCATGGCCTCACTTTTCGATCCGCTCGCCGTAAAAGGCGTCACCCTGCGTAACCGTATCGTCGCCTCGCCCATGTGCCAGTACCAGGCACGGCATGGACTGCTCAACGAATGGCACCAGGCCCACTACACCATGCTGGCACGTGGCGGTGCGGGGCTGGTGATCGTCGAAGCCACCGCTGTAGCCCCCGAAGGTCGAATCACGCCGGGCGATGCGGGCTTGTGGAGCAACGAGCACGTACCCGGTTTCGCAGCCGTCGCCGCGTCGATCAAGGCAGCTGGCAGCGTTCCCGGCATTCAGATCGGGCATGCAGGCCGCAAGGCAGGCTGCACACCACCCTGGGAAGGAGGCGCGCCGCTGGAACGCTCCGATCCGCAAGCGTGGACACCGGTAGCCCCCAGCGCCCTGCCCTATGTGCCTGGCTCGGATTACGTACCGGCGGCACTGACTCAGGAACAAATCCTGGTGACTCAGCAAGACTTCGTCGACGCTGCCGTTCGTGCACGACAAGCCGGTTTCGAGTGGCTTGAACTGCACTTCGCACACGGCTTTCTCGGGCAAACGTTCCTGTCACCGCAATCGAACGTCCGTGAGGATCAGTACGGCGGTCCTCTGGAAA
>Ga0308166_1004022_pt1 | contig 12030 bp, 10 predicted proteins | sample PhyCR2_2_FD_202137 | JGI IMG/M metagenome (GOLD analysis project Ga0308166, IMG submission 202137) | Phyllosphere microbial communities from UC Gill Tract Community Farm, Albany, California, United States - DLSLCC.R2 | ecosystem: Host-associated > Plants > Phyllosphere > Unclassified | place... | reverse complement strand
GTTCAACGGCTTGCCCTGCTCACGGGAGAGCAGGTACGCGAGGCCCTCCGCATGGGAGTCGATCGCGTCCGCCGCGGCGACGAGCAGAGCACTGCGCTTCTCGTGGCCGAGTGACTCCCAGCCCGGCTGGGCGGCCTTCGCCCGCGCGATCGCGTCGTCCAGGTCGCTCACCGCGTGCACGGGTGCGCGACCGATGACGTCACGCGTCGCGGCATCCGGGATCTCTCGCCCACCGCCCTCCGGTGCCTGGATGCGGTCGAGCAGCGCGGCTGCTGCGGATGCGGCGGATTCGGACATCGGGACTCTCCTTCGAGCGGGGCGTGCCGAGGATCCGGCACGCTCGTCTCATTGTCGGATGGCTCGTGGCAGCGCACTTGTCGAGGAGTGCGCCGCAGATGTCCGAGTGCGAAGGGATGCCCTGGCCGGCCGTCAGATCAGGGTGAAGTCCTCGAAGATCAGCGTCGTTCGCGTCGAGCGGATCGACGGGATCGCCTGGATGTCCTCGAGGACGATGCGCCGGAGATCACGAGCGTCGCTCGCTCGCACGAGCAGGATCACATCGAAGTCGCCGCCGACGAGGGCCATGTGCTCGATCTCGGGGATCGCCCGCAGTCGCGCGCTGACCTCCTGCCAGGTGGCCTGCTCGATCGCCAATGTGACATAGGCACTCGCGTGGTGGCCGAGCAGCACCGGATCGGTGCGCACCGAGTATCCGGTGATGATTCCGGCGTCCGTGAGGCGCTTGATGCGCGCGTGAGCGCCGGCCCGCGAGATGTGCACCGCCTCGGCGATGGCGGTCATCGAGGCGCGGGCGTCGCGTCTCAGCTCGCCGAGGATCGCGTCGTCGGTCTCATCGAGCGTGATCATGGCACCCCTTCGTCCAGCGTGGGAATGCTGACAGTTTGTCACGAGAAACAACGATCGACGCGCATTCATCCATGATCCAGCCAATGGTCTTGGACGAGTGTCGCCTGCGGGGCAAGCTGGCCTCATCGAGTTCGGCAAGGAGGGCGAACGGATGGAACACGCAGATCTGCTTCCGCGCGACGCGGCGGTGCAGCTGATCGATGCCGGCGGCGCGACCGTCACCGACGAGCACTACGCGATGCCGGGCATCGACAGGCTGCTGGCCGCGTACCGCGGGCTCGTCGAAGGACGCCGCATCAACGATCAGGCCAGTGCTCTCGTGCGACAGGGGCGACTCGCCGTCTACCCGTCGTCGCACGGTCAGGAGGCCTGTCAGGTCGGTGCCGCACTCGCCCTGTCCGCCGACGACTGGCTCTTCCCGACCTACCGGGACTCCGTGGCCGTGATCGCGCGGGGCGTGGCGCCCGCCGAGGCGATGGTGCTGCTGAAGGGCGATTGGCACTCCGGCTACGACGTGCGCCGCCACCGTGTCGCCCCGCAGGCCACTCCCCTGGCGACGCAGCTCCTGCACGCGGTGGGCTTCGCCTACGCCGCGAAGCAGCGAGGCGAGGACACGGTCGTCATCGCGCTGTGCGGAGACGGCGCCACCAGCGAAGGCGACTTCCACGAGGCCCTCAATTTCGCCGCGGTCTTCCATGTGCCTGTCATCTTCTTCGTGCAGAACAACGAATTCGCGATCTCCGTGCCGCTCAGCCGCCAGACCGCCGCTCCTTCTCTCGCGCACAAGGCGATCGGCTACGGGATGCCGGGGCGGCGCGTGGACGGCAACGACGTCGCCGCCGTGCTCGCCGTGCTCGGCGAGGCCGTCGACCGTGCACGCTCCGCGGGCGGCCCCACCCTCGTCGAGGCGCACACCTATCGGATGCAGGCGCACACGAACGCCGACGACGACACCCGCTACCGTGAGCGCGCCGAGGTGCAGGCGTGGGTCGCTCGAGACCCACTCGCACGTCTGCGAGCGCACCTGAGCGACATCGGCGCACTCACGCCCGAGATCGAGACCGAATATGCGGCCGGGGCCGAGCGCATCGCGGCAGCGATGCGGGAGGCGCTGAACACGGACACCGACATCGACCCGGAGGATCTGTTCCGCTTCGTGACCGAGACGCGTTCCCCGCAGCTCGAGGAGCAGTGGCGGATGCTTCGAGGCGAGGTCGAACGAACCCGTGCCGCAGAGACGGATTCGACCGCACATGCGATCCCGGGAGGTGCACGATGACCATCGCACACGACGACATCCGCGTCGATGAGCGCTCGACGAGCGTGTCGACCATGAGCATGGCGGCTGCGCTGAACCTCGCCCTCGCCGACGCCATTCAGGCCGACCCCGAGGTCGTGGTGTTCGGTGAGGACGTGGGCGCCCTGGGCGGAGTCTTCCGCATCACCGACGGGCTCACCGCCCGGTTCGGCGAGGATCGCTGCTTCGACACCCCGCTCGCCGAGTCCGGCATCGTGGGCACGGCGGTCGGCATGGCCATGAACGGAATGCGTCCCGTCGTCGAGCTGCAGTTCGACGCGTTCGCCCTGCCGGCATTCGAGCAGATCGTCAGCCATGTGGCGAAGCTCGGCAATCGCACCCGTGGAGTCGTGCGGATGCCGTTGGTGATCCGCATCCCGTTCGGCGGCGGCATCGGCGGGGTCGAGCATCACTGCGACTCGTCCGAGGCCTACTACGCGCACACACCAGGACTCACGGTCGTCAGCCCGTCTACGCCGCAGGACGCGTACTCACTGCTCAGAGCAGCCATCGCCTCGCCGGATCCGGTGATCTTCCTCGAGCCGAAGAAGCTCTACTGGACCAAGGGCGAGGTCGACACCTCCGTCACGGCCGGGATCGGCACCGCCCGCATCGCCCGCGACGGCGCCGATGTCACGCTCCTCGCCTACGGCGCCTCCGTGCCGCTCGCTCTGGAAGCGGCCGAGGTCGCCGCATCCGAAGGCCGCAGTGTGCAGGTCATCGACATCCGCTCGCTCTCGCCGTTCGACGATGCCACGGTGACCGCAGCCGTGCGCGCCACGGGGCGGGCGGTCGTGATCGCCGAAGCACCCGGCTACGCGAGCGTCGCGTCCGAGATCCAGGCCCGGGTCTTCGAGCGCTGCTTCGAATACCTCGAAGCGCCCGTTCGCCGCGTGACGGGCTTCGACACCCCCTTCGCGCCGCCGAAGCTCGAGCACTGGTACCTGCCGGATACCGACCGCATCCTCGACGCGATCGACTCGCTGCACTGGGAAGACGAGTGCGGGGAGGACGAATCATGACCGCCCTGACCACTCGGGTCTTCCGCCTGCCGGACCTCGGCGAGGGGCTGACCGAGGCCGGCCTCGTGCAGTGGCTCGTCGCGGTCGGCGACACCATCGTCACGGATCAGGCGATCGCCGAGGTCGAGACGGCCAAGAGCGTCGTCGAGCTGCCCTCGCCGTTCGCGGGCGTCGTGACCGCTCTGCACGGAGAGCCGGGTGAGACGATCGACGTCGGAGCCCCCGTGCTCGAAGTGGGCGAGGGCGCGGGCGCGGGCACAGGTCCGGATCCCGCTGCGGCCGAGTCCGTCGAGCACGACGCCTACCGCGATGAGGAGCGCGCCGGGTCAGGCAACGTGCTGATCGGCTACGGCACGTCCGAGCGGGCAACGACCGGCCGGAGGAGGGCCAGGGCCAGTGTGCGGGTCGATTCTGCACCGGCACAGCGGACGATGACCGAGCAGGCGCCGATCGCACTCGAAGCGGATGCCTCGCCACGACGCCCCGTGGCGGTCCGCTCCCCCCTCGTGCGACGCCTGGCGCGCGACCTCGGGGTCGACGTGCACACGATCATCCCGACCGGACACGACGGCGCCGTCACGCGCGCCGACGTGCTCGCCGCAGCGGTCGATGTCGCCATCGATGGCGCGGCCGCCCCGCATCACGACGGGGGTGCAGGCGCGGGCGTACACACCCATGGAGACGTCCTCGACGGTCTCTCCGTCGCGTCGCGCGAGCGGCTGTCTCCGCTGCGCAAGGCCGTCAGCGCGAAGCTCGCCCGCAGCCGCTCCGAGATCCCCGAAGCGACGGTCTGGGTCGACGTCGACGCGACCGAGCTGTGGACCCTGCGCGCGCAGATGGCACCCGAAGGAGGCACGGCGCCTTCCCTCACCGCGCTCCTCGCCCGGTTCGCTCTGCTCGCGCTCGAGGATCACCCTGTGCTCGCGTCCCGTCTGAGCGACGATGCCTCGGAGCTCATCTCCTTCGAGGGCGTGAACCTGGGAGTGGCAGCCGACACCGCGCGCGGCCTGATGGTGCCGGTCATCCCGCGAGCACACGAACTCAGCATCGAGCAGATCGACACGACCCTGCGCGAACTGTCGGCGACGGCCCGCTCCGGGTCCATGCCGGCCGACCGCTTGCGCGGCTCGACCTTCACGCTCAACAACTACGGCGGGCTCGGCGTCGACGGTTCGGCTGCGATCATCAACCACCCCGACGTGGCGATCCTCGGGATCGGCCGCATCATCGAGCGCGCCTGGGTGGTCGACGGACAGATCGTCGCGCGCCGCATCGTGCAGCTGTCGCTCGTGTTCGACCACCGGGTGTGCGACGGCGGCTATGCGGCGAGCTTCCTCCGTCGGGTGACGGAGCTCATCGAGCATCCGCTGCGCGCTTTCGGGAGGGTGTGAGGGGCGAGCGAGTACGCCCGGACCGTGCGCCCGGTGTCCGTGTGCGCTACTCTCGCTTTACTGACCGATCATTCGGTAAGTGAATCAGGGTGACGGTGCGTCGCTCTTCCCCCTCTGCAGAACAATGGAGTTCGCATGACGTCAGCAGTATCCGCACGCAGCTCGACCAGTGGAATGCCCTCGGAGGAGCGGCGGGTCCTCGCCAGCACCCTCGTCGGCACCTCGATCGAGTGGTACGACTTCTTCATCTACGCGCAGGCCGCCGGCCTCGTGCTCGCTCCCCTGTTCCTCGCGCCGATCGCCGAGGAGAACAAGGGGTTCGCGCAGATCCTGTCGTTCGCCACCATCGGAATCTCCTTCCTCTTCCGTCCACTCGGAGCCATCGTCGCCGGGCACCTCGGCGACAAGCTGGGCCGCAAGAAGATGCTCGTCTTCACGCTCGTGATGATGGGACTCTCCACCTCCCTGATCGGCCTGCTGCCGACCTACGCGGCGATCGGCGTCGCCGCCCCGATCCTGCTCATCGTGCTCCGCATCCTGCAGGGATTCTCGGCCGGAGGCGAATGGGGCGGGGCAGCGCTGATGGCCGTCGAGCACGCGCCGACCACCCGCCGGGGGCTCTTCGGCGCGTTCCCGCAGATCGGCGTTCCGATCGGCATGATCCTCGCCACCGCCACGCTCTGGGTGCTGACGAGCTCGATGTCGCCCGAGGCGTTCCTCGAGTGGGGCTGGCGCATCCCGTTCCTGCTGTCGATCGTGCTGATCGCCGTCGGCTACGTGATCAGGCGCGCGGTCGACGAGAGCCCGGTCTTCGAAGACCTCCGGCGCCGCCGCCAGGAGGCCTCGGCGCCGCTGGGCCGACTGTTCCGCAAGAACACCAAGCAGGTCGTGCTCACGGCACTCATCTTCATCGGCAACAACGCCGCCGGCTACCTGCTCATCGCGTTCTTCGCCACGTACGCGGTCACCGCGCTCGGCATGGAACGTCCGCCCGTGCTGCTGGCCACGACCCTCGCCTCGTTCGGATGGCTCATCTTCACGCTCTGGGGCGGTCATCTCTCCGATCGCCTCGGACGCGTCCGCACCTTCCAGATCGGGTACATCGCGCTCGCGCTCTGGGCGGTGCCGATGTGGTTCCTGATCGACACGGCGAACATCTTCTGGTACTTCGTCGCCCTGTTGGTCATGACGTTCGCGCTCGGCCTCTCCTACGGCCCCCAAGCTGCCCTCTACGCCGAGATGTTCCCCGCCAACGTCCGATACTCGGGAGTCTCGATCGGTTACGCACTGGGCGCCATCCTCGGCGGGGCATTCGCCCCGATGATCGCGGAGGCTCTGATGAACCAGTTCCAGGCAGCCTGGACCATCGGCGTCTACATCGCCATCACGGCGGTGATCTCCCTCATCGCCGTATCGATGGTCAAGGAGACGAAGGGCGTCGACCTGCACGCCTGAGCGACCTGCCCAGAATCCAGTCAGCGGACCGGTCGTTCAGTCGACCGGTCCGCTGACGCTGTCCGATTCGAGGATTCTGCCCGCCGCCGCACGGGCGTCCGCGGTGGTCGCCGCCTTCAGCACGGCCTCCGCCGCCGCTCGACACTGTGCGTCGGTGACCGCCCCGAGTGCTGCCGCCACACGACCCAGTGCCCGTGGCGTCATCGAGAGCGAGGTGACGCCGAGTCCCACGAGAACCGGTGCGAGAGCGGGGTCCGCAGCGGCCTCGCCGCACACCCCGACCGGAAGATCCCACGTGCGCCCCGCAGCACCCGCCGCACCGATCAGGCGGAGGACGGCGGGCTGCCACGGATCGTTCAGATCACCGAGCTCGGCGAGCAGGCGATCCGCCGCCAGTGTGTACTGCGCGAGGTCGTTGGTGCCGAGGCTGACGAAGTCGACGACCTCGAGCATCTCGGACGCGAGCAGCGCCGCGGAGGGCGTCTCGATCATGACCCCGACGGTCATCAGTCCGACCGCGCGGGCGCTGTCGGCGAAGGCACGTGCCTCGTCGACCGTGGCCACCATCGGCGCCATGACCTCGACCACCGCAGACTCCGCCTCGGCCGCCAGCGCCAGCGCGCGCAGCTGATCGTCGAGCAGCCCCGGCGAGCGCCGGGCGATGCGCAGGCCGCGCACGCCCAGGGCCGGATTGTCCTCGTCATCCGCGTTCGCGAACGGCAGGGGCTTGTCGCTTCCCGCATCGAGCGTGCGCACGACGACCCGGCGACCGGGGAAGGCTGCGAGGACACCGCGGTATGCCGCCACCTGCTCGTCGATCGACGGGGCATCGACCCGGTCGAGAAAGCAGAACTCGGTGCGGAAGAGCCCGACGCCCTCCGCTCCGGCGGCAGCACCGGCCGCCGCCTCTGCCGCGCCCCCGACATTCGCGAGCAGACGGATGCGGTGCCCGTCGGCCAGCACGCCCTCTCGGTCGAAAGGCACGACGACCGACTCGACCCTCGCCGCGTCGGCGCGCCCCGGGTCAGGCTCGATCTCCACGGTGCCGCGGTCGCCGTCGACGAGCACGACGACATCGGGCGATATCCCTGTCGCACGAGCCACCCCCACCACTGCCGGGATGCCCAGAGAGCGGGCGATGATCGCGGTGTGCGAGGTGGGACCGCCCTGCTCGGTCACCAACCCGACGCAGCTGCCTCCCCCGAGAGCAGCGGTGTCGGCCGGTGCGAGATCGGCGGCCACCAGCACGAACGGCTCCCCGCGCTCGGGGACTCCGGGAACGTCGATTTCGAGGATCTCCGCGACGATGCGATCGCGGACGTCACGGATGTCCGCCGCGCGCTCGGCCATCCGTCCGCCGAGCGCCGTGAGACCCCGCTCGTGCGCGACTGCCGTCTCCCACACCGCACGCGCTGCTGTACGCCCCTTCCTCCGGACGAGCGCTGACGCCTCGGCCACGAGCTCCGGGTCGGAGGCGAGCAGACGTGACGCATCGAGGATCGCCCGCGCCTCTCCGGTCGCGGTCGACGTGCGCGCACGCAATTGATCCGCCACCGTCACCGCGGCCCACTCGATCGCGGAGACCTCGCCCTCGCGATCGTCGGGGGCGACGACGATGCTCGCATCCGGCTCGTCGAGCGGGGCGGCGAGGATCACCGCCGGGGCCGCGACCCGTCCGCCGCTCACTCCCCTCCCGCGCAGCACGGTTCCCGCGGTGATCGACGAGGGCATCCGCGTCTCGGACTCGATCGACGGAGCCGCTGCAGTCACCGGAGAATCTGGCACCTCGGTCGTCCCCTCACCGAACCCGTCGTCGAAGAGAGCCGCGAGACGCTCGACGACTCCCCCCGCGTCCGCCCCGGTCGCAGACAGCTCTATCTCGTCACCCTGCCGAGCGCCGAGGATCAGCAGCCGGGACAGGCTCGCGGCGGCGGCATCCGGTCCACCCGGCAGCTTTCGAAGTCGCACATCGGCTCCCGCCGATGTCTCGGCGATGAGCGCTGCCGGGCGCGCGTGGATGCCGAGAGGGTTCCGGACGGTCACCACGCGCACGACGGCATCCGGGCGAGCGTGCGAGCTGTCATCGAGGGACTCCGTGTCGACAGCCGGAGCACCGGCGTTCGCGTCGCCGAGCTGACCGGTCTTCGCTCCCAGCGCGGCCGAGGCCTCCTGCGCGACGACGTCGAGCGAACCCCCCGCCGCCGCCGACACGACCGCCGCCAGCAGTCCTTCCACGAACGGCGCGGGCGCCAGTCGCACCGGCACGTCGCTCAATCGCAGCTCGAGGGCGAGTTCGGCGCTGAGCACCGCGGAGCCCAGGTCCATCAGCACGAGCACCCCGTCGCAGTCCGCCGCAAGTTCATCGATCGCCGCTGCCACGGCGACAGCGTCCGTGCCGAGGATGGGTGCGCCCTCGGCATCCGATCCCGCGCCGGCTGCGACCCGCACGCGCACTCCGCCCCCCTGCACCATCTGCAGGGCGAGCTCCAGCGCCGCCTCCCCGAGTCGAGCGCTGTGGGAGACGGCGACGATGCCGATCATCAGGACGATTCCGCGGCCTGTGAGGCGCTCTGCGCGGTGGCCTGCGCGAGCGTCTCGAACAGCAGCGTGGTCGATGCGGCGCCGGGGTCGACATGACCGGCGCTGCGCTCACCCAGGTAACTCGCACGTCCCTTGCGCGCCACGAGAGGCTCCGTGGCATCGCGACCGGATGCCGCGGCCTCCGCTGCCGAGGCCGTCGCCGCACTGAGATCCGCACCTCCGGCGATCGCCGCGTCGAGCGCGTCGAGCGCTGGGGCCATCGCGTCGAACATCGTCTTGTCGCCCGCCTCGGCCTTGCCCCGGGCGACGATCCCGTCGAGCCCGGCCCGCAACGAGGAGGCGAGGGCAGAGGCGTCGAGCTCGGTCACCGGCCCCGCCGCCATCCCCATGCGCAGGAACAGCGTGCCGTACAGAGGGCCGCTCGCGCCGCCGACGGAGCTCACCAGAGTCATGCCCACCGACTTGAGCAGTTCGTCGACGGTGGCCGGTGCCCCTGCGTCGAGCTTCGCGACGACCGCCTCCATCCCCCTCGACATGTTCGCTCCGTGGTCGGCGTCGCCGATCGCCGAGTCGAGTTCGGTGAGCCACTCGCGCTTCTCCGCGATCACGTCGCGGAAGCGGTGCACCCAGTCGACGAGCGCTGCCGTGTCGACGACCGCCATCATGCTCCCCACCGGAGGCCCGGAGTGTTGACGGGAGCGTCCCACAGCCGCAGCAGCTCATCATCGGCCTTCAGCACCGTGAGCGAGCAGCCGGCCATGTCGAGCGAGGTGATGTAGTCGCCGACCAGGTTGCGGGCGATCTGCACGCCGGCCTTCTCGAGCAGCGGCACGACCTCGCCGTACATGAGATACAGCTCGATCAGCGGCGATCCGCCCATGCCGTTGAGCATGACGATCGCGGGTCCTGCGACGTCGAGGTCGGCGAGGATCGGCTCGACGAGCTGGCGGGCGATCTCGGATGCCGGCGCGAGCGGCTCCCGATGACGACCGGGTTCGCCGTGGATGCCGATGCCGATCTCCATCTGGTCCTCGGGGAGGTCGAACGTCGGCTTGCCGGCGGCGGGGACCGTGCAGCTCGTCAGCGCCATGCCCATCGAGCGGCCCTGGCCGTTGATCCGCTTCGCGAGCTCGACGATCGAGGCGAGATCCTGCCCCTCCTCCGCGGCTGCGCCGACCAGCTTCTCGAGCAGCACGGTGAGTCCGACTCCCCGTCGACCAGCCGTGTAGAGCGAGTCCTGCACGGCGACGTCATCGTCGACGATCACCGTGCCGACCTCGATGCCCTCCATCTCGGCGAGCTCGGCAGCCATCTCGAAGTTCAGCACGTCGCCCGTGTAGTTCTTCACGATGTGCAGCACTCCGGCGCCCCGGTCGACGGCCTTGGTCGCGGCCTGCACGCGATCGGGAGTCGGCGAGGTGAAGACTTCGCCCGCGACGGCGGCATCCAACATCCCGACGCCCACGTAGCCGCCGTGCAGCGGCTCGTGGCCGGATCCGCCACCCGAGACCACCGCGACCTTGCCCGCGTCTTTCGGCACGGCGCGGGTGATCACGTGGTTCTCGAAGTCCACCGACAGCTCCGGATGCGCGAGGGCCACGCCCCGCAACGATTCGGCCAGCACATCGGCGGGGTTGTTGATGAGCTTCTTCATCGTTCGATCTCCCTTGATCTCTGCGGTGGCGATCTTTCGCAATATTGGAAAGTTATTCGTCAATGTCGAATATGCTCGGGCGCAGTCGAGTTGTCAAGATCTACCTGGCGGCCGACGAGACCGCCCGGCTCGACGTCGACCGGAGGGAGGAGCCGCTGTGATCCAGGCCATCGATCGCGCAGCCAAAGTGCTCGAACTGCTGCAGGGCGCGCGCCATCTCGGCATCACCGATCTCGCTCTCGCGCTGAGCCTCCCGCCGTCGACCGTGCACGGCATCGTCAAGTCCCTGCGCGAGCACGGGCTGGTCGCCAAAGAGCGCGGCGGTCAGCGCTACATGCTCGGTCCGACGCTGCTGCGCCTGAGCAACGTGTACCTCGACACCCTCGACGTCCGTGCCCGCGCCATGCGCTGGACACAGGAGCTCGCGCGCAGGACGAACCTGCCCGTGCGACTCGGAGCGCCTCACTTCCACGAGGTCCTCGTCATCCACCACGACCTGCGCCCCGACGACAGCCAGCAGATGCTCGAGACGGGCGTCGCGATCCCCGCTCACGCCTCGGCGATGGGCAAGGTGCTGCTCGCGCACGATCTCGGCTTCCAGCGCACCGTCTTCGAGCGCCCGCTGCCCAGCCTCACCGGAGACACCATCACCGATGTCGCCCGTCTAATCATGGAGCTGCCGGTGATCGCCGAACGCGGCAGCGCCACCGAGGTCGATGAGGCCGTACTCGGCGAGTCGTCGGTCGCGGCGCCCGTGGCCGACTCCTCGAACGACATCGTCGCGGCGGTCGCCGTCGTGATGCCCACCTCTCACGCTCCCGCCTCGGATGCCGTGCTCCACGCGCTGCGAGAGACCGCGCGGAACATCTCGCGCGAGCTCGGCGCGACGTCGTGGCCACCGCGCGTCGCACCCGCCGACGACTGATCCGGTCAGCGCGACTGCAGACCGTCCAGGCTCACCCGCAGGATGTCCTCGCCCAACTCCGTCGGGTCGACAGGGCCGCCGGGTCGATACCATTCGACGACCGAGTTGATCATGCCGAAGATCAGCCTGGTCGCGACCGCGGCATCGACATCATCACGGATCAGCCCCTCGGCCTGAGCTTCCGCGACGATCGCGGTGACCCGCTGGTCGAACGCGCGGCGTCGCACCAGGGCTGCCGTCTCGACATCGCCATTGCCGCGGACCCGCAGCAGCAGCGTCACCGAAGGCAGCTTCTCGGTGAGCACGCTCACCGCCCCGCGGATGATCGACCGCAGGCGGTCGGAGGCGAGCGGATGCCGCGACATGGCGTCGTCCACGACGGCCTCGAGAGCGTCGAGCGCGTCGTTCAGTGCGAGCTCGAGGATCGCCGACTTGGACTCGAAGTGATGGTAGAGCGCAGATTTGGTGAGTCCGAGGGTGGAGCTGAGGTCGGCGACGCTGGTCGCATCGTAGCCCTGCTCGTTGAACACCTTCACCGCGACCGCGAGCACCTGCTCGCGGTCATAACCTGGCCGGCCGCGCTTGGGGGCCGGCGCATCGAATCCGGGCTGCACCATGCGCTCAGTCTGTCATTCCCGATGAGTTGCCATTCGTCCGTCGATCTGAGATCGTATTCCTGACCGATCGGTCTGAAATTATCGCCAGCGTTGGTGATCGAGAGGATGACGATGTCCGAGGCCTATCTCGTCGACGGGGTCCGCACCCCTGTCGGTCGCTACGGAGGCGCACTCGCCGGCATCCGTCCCGACGATCTGGCGGCCCTCGTCGTCGGTGCCACCGTCTCGAGAGCCACCATCCCCGCCGCCGAGGTCGACGAG
>Ga0308166_1004021_pt1 | contig 12036 bp, 10 predicted proteins | sample PhyCR2_2_FD_202137 | JGI IMG/M metagenome (GOLD analysis project Ga0308166, IMG submission 202137) | Phyllosphere microbial communities from UC Gill Tract Community Farm, Albany, California, United States - DLSLCC.R2 | ecosystem: Host-associated > Plants > Phyllosphere > Unclassified | place... | reverse complement strand
CTGCGTGCTCGAATGGATGGTTGGGAAACTCAAGAATGAAGTCGCTATCAAAGATCCGGGCACCCAGCCCGATTTCAACCCTGTGCCCGTCGGTCTCGCGCATCGCCCCTGGTTGAAGGAGCCGTTGCGCCCGTTCGCAAAACGTCGGTCATTTCCGGATAATCTTTTCTACTTGAGCAAGCAGGCGGCGGATCGCATGAATGCCGACAAGGTGCCTTTGGAACAATCGCAAGGTGCGTCCGGCGTCAAATACAACCCGGAGCCATTGCCCCGTTTGCTTTGAGCGATGGAGGCTCGCATGGCGGATTTCGTAGAGTGCAAGCACTGCCAAGCAGCAGGTACCTGCAAAAGTGGCGCCAACGATAAAAGTTGCGCAGTTTGCAGAGAGTTCTGGCGCGAGAAATGGTACAAGACCTATGCGAAAGAACTGAAAGACCAGCGCGCCCCGCAGTTCCAGGAAAGCGACGGCGATGGCTTTGTCTGCTCGGTGTGCCGGGGGCTCGGGGTCGTCGAAATGCCGAGTACGAAATGGGATTATCGATTTCCCGCTATCCTCGCCCTCTTGTTCATTATCGCCACGTTTTGGCTCATCTACTATTTTGATGGGAGCAAGGATGCATCGCGATTCCAGCAGGTTTTGGTTTTTGCCAGCACTTTGATCGGAAGCATTACGGGGTATTACTTCGCTGGTGCGCGCCGCTCGGGACTGTCTGTGCAACCTGTCAAAAAAGTTCCCTAGGGGACACAGGCATCGGCGCGCCCGCCGCGCGTCACGGTATCAGCCTGCGATCCCGCAGCCATTCCTCCGCCCGCTTCGGCCACCGCGACGCATTCCCCTGGCCGGGCTCATGCCCATGCCGTGCCCGCCGCGCTCGAACAGGTGCATCTCCGCCGGACCGTGCGCCCGGCCGGATCGTCCAACAGCGTGCCGGCGCTGGCGGCGAGGTGGCAGCCGGCCGAACTGCCCATGACGCCGATGCGGTCCGGCGCCACGCCGTAGTCGGCGGCCTGCGCGCGCGGTGCGGGTGGCGCGCTGGAGCGTCCGCCTCGCGCCGGGACGCAATCGTATCGAGGCGCTGGGGGACGATGCGAACGATGCCGTCGAGTGGGAATATGTGCCGGCGGGGCGGTAGGGTGGCTGCAAATGCACGCGACGTCTCTGGGAAACTCGGGACGCTGCGGCGCCGGTTTCTGTCCTGTACAGTCCGGTGAGGTGAAGCACCAGCAGCGTGCTCCACCTCATCTTGCTCACTTTGGTCGTACTACATGGATCTTCAGTTCGCAGCCGCCTATTGTCGAGAGATCGACGGCGACAGGGTCACGTTTGCCTCAGAGTGGGCAATCGACAGTTGGCAGGTGAGTCACGTCTGGTGCGTTCAGGATCCAGTCGGGAGCAGTCGGAACATGGAGGCGTTCCTGGCGAAGGCATACCGTCGACATCCCTATTCAACCTGTTACCAGGGACAACGGCCTTGGGAGCAGAGGATCGACATGCCGGATTGGCTGACCAAGCTCGTCGTTGCCTCGGCTACCCGAGCGACGCTTCAGGAAGCAGTCGCATCGGCTCTACGGCTTTCGGATGACGCCGAAGATCCTGACCTTGGTCGTGCTTTTCGCTCTTGCATGAGTACGGTGGAGATCCCGGCTCACGGATGGATACTGACTGAAGTCGAAATGCCTCGAAATCCTGTCGGGGGCACAGACATCGTGTTGTTTCAATCCGGTCCGCACTATGTTTTTCTCGAGACCCACCGGGAGTCTTGAGTGACATTCCGAGACTTTTCCGGCTCGGAACTTTGCTATGCTGGCTGGAACTGCTGAGCGCGGCCAGGAGTCGATTCTCAAGCGGTAACATGACACTCCGTACGACAGGTCAGTCGAAAGCAGATGCGATTCAACCCAATTTTTATCGCCGCATTGGTCGTTCCGCAGCTATGCGTCGCAGGCGGAACGTTAGGTACGAACGAACTGCGCCCTCTCATGCGCCAGATGCCTGCCGTCCAGGACGTTATCGACGCAGGTATGGATTTGTCCGGCTCCGCATTGGCTGAGATTAGGTTGGGTCCCCATTTCAAGTATCTCGGCGGGACAAGAATGGGACCCTATACGATTCGGGCCAAATCGAAAAAAGACGGCAGCGCATTGGTGGTCGTCCTTTGCACCAAGGCGCGTTTCTCGACCAAATCCGGACAGGAATTGTCCGAGGCACGGATCGAAGAGGCAGTTGCGATCGAGGAGCGGCTGACCGGCGTGATGGTACGGCAAGAGAGCAGTGCCATGGTCGACGGTTCGCTGTGTAGTACGTGAGGTCTGGCATGAGGGGAGTGGCCATCGCTTCAGGTCCGCAACGGGCGCAGGCCCAGACTTTGTACTCAAGATATTGGCTCTCGATGATGAGTGATCGAGGCGCAGCCTGGCCCCCGATATTTTGCTCGGCGGTGCCGCTCGCCGTTCACCCCGCGTACTTCCACTTGAAGAACGCCGCGCCGTCGCGGCGGATGCATGGAACCCCGGCCCAGACTGAACATGGAAGATAAAGCCAACCTGCGTTTCGGATTGTCCCTGGCGTTGTTCGTGCTCAGCATCGTCTTCATCTGCATCCGGGTGATGTCGTCGCCGTCGCCGAATGCCAAGGGACTCGCGCGCGACATGTGGATCGGCGGGGCCTGCATGTTCGGGGCCATGGTCGGCATCTCGCTGGAATTCGCGGCGATGTTCGTTGCAATCGTGCTGCTCGGGGTCGGGTTGATCGTGGGTGCCGGTTTCGGGGAACGGCGCTATCACAAGCGGTTCCCCGTATTCGAAACCGAACCGGCATGGAGCTTCATCGACAGCGCCGGCTACCTGAGGGAACTGTATATCGCCGAATGCAAGTCGCGCTTCATCATCGGCATCGTGTATGAATTCGAGTTCGATGACACCGAGACGCGCCAGCAAACCCGCTGGAAGGACAGGTTCAAGACCTACCCGGAGGCGAAGGCGGCATTGTGGCGCCGCGCCGCCGATTATGGCCTGACAGCGGACACGCCGGTGCGGGAAGGCGGCCAGCCGTCGATGCGCGGCGTGGCGTGATAAGCCGGATCGGCACGATGTTTGCCGACGGCACCCGGGCGTTAAAATAACTCCTTTCGATACCGGACCCAATGATGCTCAAGCCTTTCGCGCATGGCGCTGCCGCAGTACTTTTGATTTCCCTGAGCGGTTGCGCGACCAGTCCCGCCGAGCTGCGTGGTGCGGCCCCCGACCATGTCGGGTCCTTCGTTGTTCCACAAGGCTACGAAAGCACATACGGCTTGCTCTTGGAGCGCCAGCGCGCCTGCGAGCACGCGGGCCTGCTGACCGGGAAGGCGATCGTGCAGGGCGAATTGCATCCGGAAGCGCGTTACGGGTCCATTTCGGCGGCCACGCAGGGTGTATTCGGTACCGACACCCACACCATCCTCGACGTGCGCGCCATGGACGAGCGGTCTACGCGGGTCACGGTCTACTCCAGCCGGTATCAACCCGACGGGTACATCTTCAAGCTCGGGAAATGGCTCATCGGTAGCAGCAAGTGCCACGTCTGGCCGTCGTGACGCGGCAGACATGTCTGTTGGGGCGTCTCGCATGAACCGATGCAGCCAATCTGCAAGGAAAACGATGTCGAACTACGATCTGGAAAAACGGGAACAGCGCATCCGGGAAATCCGCGCCGCATCGCCCCTCGATGCAGTGTTCATCCTGTCGCATTACAACGGGTATGAGCGCCAGTGGGGACCGGTCGCGCAGCGCCAGCCTGCCATCGAACTGGCGGAGGTATTGCCGGACATCGCGCCACAGGCCTATGAGAATGCCCTGGCGCTGGTCGGCAAGATGAAGACGGGTGCCTACAAGGTGGCCGAGGCATATTATGGTTACGACGCCGCCACCCGGTCGTACGAAGAAGAGAACACGGCCTGGCTGGCGGACAATCCCGGGTTCAGCGCTACGGCATATGACATGGCCAGGCATGCGGCGCTCGTCGCATTGCGCTAGCGCGTTCCGTCGCCCTGAACGCGCACGATGATGGATGCCATCACAAGCGGTCTGCTGTCGGCGTGGCCGATGGCGCTGCTCATGCTCAGCGTCGCCTTTGTTTTCGTACCTTTCCTGTGGTCCCGGGAATTCGACCGGTTATTCCTCTACCTGGGGCTCTTCATTGTCTGCTCCACCATCGGCATGGCCGGCCTGTCGCTGGAAGCCGGGGCGATGTACGGCGGGTTCTTTGCGCTGATGTTCGGCCTGCTGGCGGTGGCGTTGCTCAGGGAATGGTGGTATCACAAGCGGTTCCCCGTGTTCGCGACGGAACCGGTATGGCGCTTTACCGACGCCGACGACTGCCTGAGGGAGCTGTACATCGCCGAAACCGAATCGGGTTTCATCATCGGCATGCGATATGAAGCCGTGATCGATGACGCCAAGTCGCATCTGCGGACGCGCTGGAAGGACACATTCAAGACCTGGCGGGACGCCGAGGCGGAATTGCGGTGCCGCGCGGCGTCCTACGGTCTGACAGAGGACACATCGCTCCTGAATGGCGGGCAGCCGACGGGGCGAGGGTCCGCTCGATAAGCCGGACGCCGATCCGCGGACGGATGTCTGGCGTGGAGGGAAACCGGCGCCAACTTCACCACAAGTCGATATTGCATGGCACAATCGGCGTGTTTGGTATCAGCCTGTTAACTTGTCCGGTATTTCGTGAGCTTCCCCACCTTCCTGCGGCATGTTGTCGCCATGTGCCTCGTGGCGTGTCACGTGCATGTCCTTGCCGCGCCGCAGCCGCAGCCGCAATCCCTGCTGGCGGACTACACGCACACCGCCTGGGGCGGCCTGCAGGGCGCGCCGGTCGACGTGATGAAGTTTGCACAGACGTCAGACGGGTGGCTATGGATGGCGACGGCGATCGGCCTGTACCGCTACGACGGCACGGCCTTCGAGCGCGTCGACGCCGTGTATGGACAGCGGCTGCGCTCGAACGACATCATCGGCCTGATGGCGACCCGGGACGGGGCGCTGTGGGTCGGCTACCGCCTGGGCGGCGCGTCCGTGTTCCGCAAGGACGGCGCGCGCCATTTCACGGACGCGGACGGCCTCGCGACCGGCACGGTCTTTCATATCGAGGAAGGACCGGACGGCGCGGTCTGGATAGCGTCGGTCGGCGGGCTCGCGCGCCTGGCGCCCGGCGCCGCCCGCTTCGAGCGGCTCGGGCGCGAGGTCGGTCTGCCAATCGCGAACATGTACCACGTCCTGTTCGCGCGCGACGGCACCGAATGGATCGGCAGCGCCGCCGGCGCCTTTTTCCGCACACCCGGCGCGGCGCGGTTCGCGCAGGCCTGGCCGCATACCGCGTTGATGAGCATGGCCGAAGGTCCGGACGGTACGGTGTGGGCGTCCGATGCCGCCGGCCGTTACTACCGGCTGCGCACGACGCCGCCGCCGGGCAATCCGCCGCGGCCGGTCGTGCAGGCCAGCGGCCTGCGTTTCGACCGCGACGGCCAGATGTGGCTCTTGCGCAAGGATGCCATCGAACGCCAGCCCGACGGTGCCACCGCACCGCTGCCGGCGCAGCGGTTGACCGTGTCCGGTGGCCTGAGCGGCATGCTGGCCCAGTGCTTTTTCCAGGACCGGGAAGGGAACATCTGGATCGGCACGTCGGCCGGCATCGACCGGCTGCGCCGCAACCGCCTGCGCCAGCTGTCCACGCGACTCAAGTTCGACCATCCGGCGATGATCGCCGGGCCGGACGGCGGGTTGTGGGTCGGGGACGACGTGAACGGCACGTACCGTTTCGCGGCTCGCGGCGACAGCACCGGCACGCTGGTCGACAAAGGCCATTTTTCGGCCGGCTACCGCGCGCCCGACGGCTCATTGTGGATCGCCGGCGCCGACGGGCTGCGGCGCCATGGCGCAGACGGCCGCGTGACGCGCTTCGCCCCGCCGGCCGCGGTGCGCGGCGCGGAAGTCCTGGCCCTGGCGCAGGATGGCCGCGGCGGCATGTGGGTGGCGTTCGTCGGCGGCGCGCTGTTCCGGTTCGACGGCGGCGCCTGGACCCCGCGCGGCGGACTCGCCGCCCTGCCGCCCAGCCGCGTGATGACGATGGAGACGGACGGGGAGGGCAATCTCTGGATGGGCCACGCGGACAACCGGATCAGCGTGCTGGCCGGCGGCGCGGGTCCGGATGCCGGCGGCGTGCGGCACCTGGGCGCCGCCGAGGGACTGGCGCTGGGACGCATCCTGGGCCTGCAGCGCGACGGCAACGCCATGTGGCTCGGCGGCGAACACGGCACGATGCTGTACCGAGCCGGCCGTTTCGTCGCGCTGCGCGGCGCGCGCGGCGAGGCGTTCCGCGGCGTCTCCGGGATCGTGCGCACGCCGGACGGCCACCTGTGGCTGCACGGCGCCGACGGCATCTTCCATGTCGATGCCGCGAGCCTGTCGGCTTGGCTGGACGACCCGGCGCGCGAGGTCGCGTTCGAGCGCTTCGATGCCCAGGACGGCCTGCGCGGCCACGCGTCGCAGATCGGGCCGCTGCCCTCGCTGGTGCGCACGGCCGACGGCCGGCTGTGGTTCGCGACCGCCGGCGCGATCGCCGTGGCCGATCCGGCGCGCATGCACCGTAACCCGCTGCCGCCGCCGGTCGTGATCCGCAGCGTGACGTCGGGCGGGCGCGCGTACGACGCCGCGGACCGCCCGACCCTGGCGCTGCCGCAGGGCGCCTCGAGCCTGCGCATCGCCTTCGCTGCGCTCGCCCTGTCGATGCCGGAGCGGGTGCGCCTGCGCTACCGGCTCGGCAGGGTCGACGCCGACTGGCAGGACGCGGTCGGGCAGCGCGGCGCGTCGTACACTAATCTCGCGCCGGGCACCTACCGGTTCGAGCTCACGGCCGCCAACGAGGACGGCGTCTGGAACCCGCAGCCCGCCGTGCTCGAGATCCGCATCGCGCCGACGTTCGTGCAGACGCGCTGGTTCCCGTTGCTGCTGGCGCTGGGCGCCGCGCTGCTGCTGTACGTCGCCTACGTGCTGCGCGTGCGCGCCATCACGCGGCGACTGCAGGAGCGCACCGAGGCCCGGCTGGAAGAGCGCACGCGCATCGCCCGCTCGCTGCACGACACGCTGCTGCAGGGCGTGCAGGGACTGATCATGTCGTTCGACGCCCATGCCCTCCAGATGCCGGAGGGCTCGCCCGAACGCGCCCGCCTGGAGCGCACGCTGGGCCTGGCGGGCCGCCTGCTGCTGGACGGGCGCGACCAGATCATGGGCCTGCGGGCGCCGGCGTCGCCCGACGAGCTGCCGCGCGCCTTGCACGCGTTCGGCATGGAACTGGCGGAGTACGGCGGGTATGCGTTCGAACTGCGCGTCGCCGGCGCCGTCGTGCCGCTCCAGCCGCACGTCGGCGAAGAGATCTACGCGATCGGGCGCGAGGCGCTGTTCAACGCGGCGCGCCACGCGGGCGCCGGCGGCATGCTGCTGCAGATCGACTACGGCAGCGACGCGTTCCTGCTGCGCATCCGCGACGACGGGCAGGGCGTCGACGAGGCCGTCGCGTCGGCCGGATCCCGCCCGGGCCATTGGGGCCTGCCCGCCATGCGCGAGCGCGCGGCCGCGATCGGGGCGGCGTTCCGGCTCGACAGCCGGGCCGGCGCCGGCACCGAGATCCGGGTCAGCGTGCCGGCCGACCTGGCCTATCCGCGCACGCCGCGGGCGCACAGGCGGTGGTGGGAAGGGCTGCGGCGATTCATCGGACTGAGCGCGGCGCGGCCGCCTGCGGCACGCGCCGCCCGGGACTGACGCCGCGCGCGGCACAAGGGGGCCAGCGGCGCCCGCCTATCGGTCGGCGATCGTCTGCAGTGTGTGGTCACGGCGCGCGGTGACAAAGTGTGAGCCTTTACGCGTCCGCGACGTGGATAATGGAGGCACGCCACTTGCATAGCTGCAACTTGATTTGCCGATATGCCAGCCCCCCGGTCCGACGCATCGGTCCCGCCCGGTGCGCGGCCCGCAGTGTGGCGCGGACGCCATGCGGATGTCTTGTCGCGTTGCTAAGAATCACTATAGAAGAGTATCATGCACAGCGGTAACGAACGGTTACCGAAGTCCGAAAGTATCGATGAAGCTCAGTCAGAAAATCGGCGCCGCGCTCGCATTCTGCGCAGTGGCGGCCCTCGCTCCCCCTTCCGTCTCCGCGCAGTCCGCCCCCGCCGCCATCCATGCGCTGGCCGTGCAGGCTGCGCAATGGCCCGCCACGCCGTCCGGCACGTACGACGAGCGCGCCTGGCTCGACCGGTTCTACGCGCCGCGCAAGTATGCGCCCGTGTGGACGCCGTCGACGGCCGCGGCCGCGCTGTGGGTCCTGGGTCGGGTGGCGCAGCAGGGCCTGGACCCGCGCGACTACGGCACCGACGCCCTGCAGCGCCAGCTGCGCGCCGGCGACGTGGGTAGTCCGCAGTTCGACGCCGCGCTCACGGCGGCGATGCTGCGCTACCTGGCCGACCTGCGTGTCGGCCGCGTGCGCTCCGAGTACCACACCGGACCGGTCGAGGAACGCCTGAAGGGCTACGATCCCGTCGAGCGCCTGCGCGCGGGACTGGCGGCCGGCAAGCTGCAGGCCGCGGTCCAGGCGGCCGAGCCGCAGATGCCGCAGTATGCGCAAGTGAAGACGGCGCTCGCGCAGTACCGCGAGCTGGCCAAGCAGCCGTATCCGGCGCTGCCCAAGCCGCCCACCAAGGTGATGCCGGGCGGCGCGTATGCGGCCGCGCAGGCCCTGCATGAACGCCTGGTGCTGCTGGGCGACCTGCCGGCCGACGCGCCGGCGCCGGCCGACGGCGTGTACGGCGCGACGCTGGAGGAGGGCGTGCGCCGCTTCCAGGCGCGCCACGGCCTCGAATCCGACGGCGTGCTGGGCCAGGGTACGATCAATGCGCTGAACGTGCCGCCGGCGCAGCGCGCGCGCCAGCTCGAACTGACGCTCGAGCGCCTGCGCTGGCTGCCGGAATTCGGCCGCGGTCCGCTGATCGTCGTCGACCTGCCGGCGTACCGCCTGTGGGCGCAGCAGGACGGCCACGCCGAGGCGCCGCTCGAAATGCGTGTCGTGATCGGCTCCGCCGTCAAGACGGAAACCCCGCTGTTCATCGGCCAGCTGCGCTACCTGGAATTCAACCCGTACTGGAACGTCCCCAGCAGCATCCTCCACAAGGAAATCCTGCCCAAGCTGGAAAAGAATCCCGACTACCTCAGCCAGCACCAGATGGAAACGGTGCCGGCCGACGCGACCGTCGCCGACCTGAAGGCGGGCAAGGCGCGCGTGCGCCAGCGCCCGGGGCCGAAGAATTCGCTCGGCGCCATCAAGTTCGCGATGCCGAACCCGATGGACATCTACCTGCACTCGACCCCGGCGCGCGAACTGTTCGAGCGCAACCGGCGCGATTTGTCGCACGGCTGCATCCGCGTCGAGCATCCGGCCGCGCTGGCGCAGTACGTGCTCGCGGGCCAGCGCCAGTGGAACGCCGACACCATCCAGGAAGCGCTGCAGCCTGGACCGACGAAGCACGTCGACCTGTCCCGCCCGATTCCCGTCGTGCTGTTCTACGCCACGGCCAGCGTCGACGGCGAAGGCAAGGCGCGCTTCGCCCCCGACATCTACGGGCGCGACGTGAAGCTCGAGCGCGAACTGGCGGCGCGGCGCGCTGCGCTGCAAGCCGTCGTCGCTGCGCAGGCCGGGCCCGAGGGCCTGCAGGCGGCGCGCTAGCGCTCGCGCGCCTCCATCATCCCGGGCGGCGCCGGCCGCGTTGGCGGTGGCGCATCAGCGTTCTCCTGCCAGCGACCGGCACCTCACCGTCTCCCGCGTCGGCCCCCACGCCGTGTACAGCGTCCCGGCGCCGAGCCGGCGCGCCAGCCGTTCGGCCAGCGCCTCCGGCGGCGCCGTCTTCAACAGCCGGTCTTCCACGTACGTCACCGCCGCCCCGACCTGGTCGAGGCAGCTCACCGCCACGTCCAGCGTGGCCGCGACGCCCGGCCACGCCAGCGTATCGGCGAAATCGGTCCGCACCGCCCGCTCGACGGCGTCGAGGTCGAGGTGCGCGAACCGCAGCGAACCCTGGAATTCGTTCGGCACGTTGGTGCGGTCGTCGATGCCGGCATACGGCTGGCGCGGCAACTCGCCCGCCAGCGGACCCGCGCCGTGGCGCGTCAGGTAGGCGCGCGTGACGTAGGTGACGTCGAGGCGCGCGATACCCGCTTCCGCCGCCACCTCGAGCGCGTTGCGGATGCCCGTGTGCGAGCGTGTCACGTACGGGAACGCGCCGCGCTCCTGGTCCAGCAGCAGGCCCTGCGCGCCTTCGAACACGACCCGGTCGTATTCGTCCAGCACGTCGGGCCGCGCCGTGCGCGTGGCGCGCCGGAACCCCAGCGCATCGTGCACGAAACGCTGCAGCGCCGCGTCGCTGGCGAGCCAGCCGGCTTCGTCGGCGCCGGGTGCCGGGATGCCCAGTGCGGCCAGGCGTCGCGGCACCCAGCCGTCGCGGATCGCGGCCAGCCGGTGCAACAGGAAGCCGGCGCCATGCTGCAGGTCGGCGACGGTCAGCGCGAATTCGGGATCGAGGTTGCGCTCGACCGTCTCGCCGAATCCCATGCCGCAGCTGCCGTGGCGGCCGGCGCCGCGGTGGCGCTCGGCCAGTTGGTTGACCAGGATGTCGTACAAGGTGGAGACGGGCGCGCGGTCGTCGACGAAGACCGGCGGCAGCGTCGCCAGGCCCGCCGCCGCCAGCGCGTCCGCCTCCTTGAAGAACAGCGTCGGGTGGCACACGAAGCGGCGCCCCAGGAACGTGGCGGCGCCGGCCAGCGCGCCGCTGCCGACGTGCGAGAACACGTGGCGGCGGCCGTCCGGTGTCGCGACCGTGTGGCCCGCCTGCGCGCCGCCGTTGCAGCGCACGACGATGCCGGCGCGGCCGGCGGGCGCGGCGTGGTAGTCGGTCATCAGGCCCTTGCCTTCGTCCCCGTAGTTCGCGCCGATGACGGCGTGGGCGGTGCGGCGCATCGCGTCAGAACCGGATGAGGCCGAGCAGCTTGCGCCCGCCCGCCGCCGGGCTGGCGGCAAGCGCGTGCGCCACGACGGCCGACGTGTCGCCCGGCCAGCTGTGCGCGACCTCGTCGCGGTCGCGCCCCTCGTTGACTTCGATCGCCGAGACGACGACTTCGGCCAGGCGGCGGTAGTCCTTCAGGCGCAGCACGCGCTGGCCGAGCAGGCCGCGCCATTTCTCCAGCACCGTGGGCAGGTGATGGCGCGCGTGGCTGCCTTCCTCGACCACGACGTGGAACACGTGGTACATGCGCGAGACCATCGTCAGCAGCTCCTGCGTGGACAGGTCGCGCTGCAGCGAGTCGCCGAACAGCGCCGCCGCGTGCCTTGCCAGCAGCTCCCGCGGCGGTTCCTCGTCGCCCACCGTGAACAGATAGCCCTTGCGGTTGCGCTTTTCGAAGCAGTCGATCTGCGTATGCTGCGCGGCGAAATACCAGGGCAGGTGATAGCCCTCGTGGCTGTTGCCGCCGCCGCCTTTTTCCAGCCAGATCATCTTGAGCTGGTCGGCGATGCGGATGTCGGCTTCGAACTGCGTCACCTGCAGCGGCGCGTCGTCGTGGTACGAATCGCCGATGCCGCAGGCCAGGATGTGCGGATCGGACACCGGCTTGCGCTTCAGGATTTCCTCGACCAGCGTGCCCAGGCCCTCGCGCGCCATCGCGTCGGCGATGATGCCCATCGACCCCGTCACGTCCAGTCCGATGATGATCGCGTTCGATTCCGGATTGGCCAGCGAGTCGCGCGACTCGCGCACCGCGCCGTACGGATTCAGCGACGGGTGCATCCCCGTCGACGTGAAGATTTCGTCGGTGCGCCGGCCGCGCGTTGCCGTGGCCGCGTGCTTCCAGTCGTCTTCGTTCCAGCGTGCTCCACCCATGATGTGCTCCTTAACGGTAAATGTCGCTTTGCGTGAGCGGCAGTTCGACGAAGCGACGAGCGCCGAA
>Ga0308166_1004019_pt1 | contig 12037 bp, 15 predicted proteins | sample PhyCR2_2_FD_202137 | JGI IMG/M metagenome (GOLD analysis project Ga0308166, IMG submission 202137) | Phyllosphere microbial communities from UC Gill Tract Community Farm, Albany, California, United States - DLSLCC.R2 | ecosystem: Host-associated > Plants > Phyllosphere > Unclassified | place... | reverse complement strand
TCGGTAATTACATCTGCAGCAGTAATGATAAGTGATCTTGTCATTATACCAGTCACACCTAGTCCATTAGATTTCTCTGCAGCGGGAAGCGTAGTGACTGTTCTGGAAGCTCAAGCCTACAGTCGAAAGGTTGAGGCGCGATTTTTAATTACTCGAAAAATAGAGCAAGCCACCATGCTTAATGTTCTTAAGGAGAGCATTAAAGACACAGGTGTTAAGGCTTTTCGCACGGCAATCACTCAGCGCCAGGTATATGTAAAATCGATACTTGAGGGTAATAGTGTGTTTGAATCGAGTGATGGGGCAGCAAAAGGTGAGATAGAAGTACTTACAAAAGAGATAGTTGCAGTTTTAGAGTGAATTAAGCTTTACTCATGCACTCATGTACTCATGCACTCATGTACTCATGTACTCATGTACTCATGCACTCATGTACTCATGTACTCAATTTTTTGATTGAAAAGAGGTAAATAATGGCTCTTGAAAAGGCGCATAGCGGTAATAAAAAAATGACTTTCGGTGAAAACAGAGACTTAAAACAGATCGTATCTGCGCCAGCACCTATAACTGGAAAAATAAAACGAGTAAACGTCAACTTTGATGAAGATAAACATATCAGATTTAAAACGGCATGCGCCAAAAAAGGGAAGTCAATAACAGATGTTATCAATGAGTTAGTAAATGACTGGTTGAGAGAAAACGAGTAGATGGTCCAATTTTTGGTGATAACGATTCATATTTAGATGAGCTAAGACACCATCAAAGTCAGACAGGACGAATTTAATATGCAGAAGCTTTTTTTACGTTTAAAAGGGTTTATTGGTCTTCAAAAGCTGAATGATAAAGAGAGAAAAAGCGCGGCTGAATGGGGATTCCTGCTGAGCACACTGTTTATTGTGCCGCTTTTCTTCATGCATGATGCCAGTGAGCTTGTCAAAATCGGTCTACAACTGTTGTGGGGCGCCTGCGTTTCGCGCGCTGCATTCCTGGCCAACGGCGGCTGGAAGAAGAAAAATTCCTGATGAATGAAATCTCAACGCAGAGGAATCTATGAAAAGACAGGAACAACTGACATGCATGCTGACGCAGATGCGTGGACACGGGATGATGCTCACAACAAGTACTCAGTCATCCGATATGTTTAAGGGCCCCGTACGAAGGCGCCACCCGGCCTTTGATGACTGGCTTCATCAGCTTTCGCGCAAGGACAGGGTTCCGCGCGGACGATACTTCCGCGGAAAGCGCCCGGGTAAACCTCTGATCATTGTGGATGAGTTCTGGCAGCAGTTTTCATGAGAAAGCAGGGCAACAGATTTACGTTATGTCTGCTGTACCCTGCAGATACAGTTTACATCACGCGCGCCACAGGAATATCACTCCAGCGCGTGGTCCACGCCGGTGAGAGCATGTCCCGCTTCATTTTCCATTCCGTATTCACGCCCTGACCGGCAAACCACACACTGCCCAGCCCGGACTGATTGATCCCGTCAAGAACCTTCATCAGCTGCGCACTGTTTGCTCGTGGCTTATCTTCATCGAACAGATTCAGCTGACTTACGCCGTTAGGCGTAAAATCGTCGAGCATTATCCCGGCCTTCATATAACGTCGCCCTTCAAGCCAGATGCGATCAAGAGATCGCATGGCAACGTCGATCACGTCACGTGTGTCCTGGGTAGGAATTGTGAGACTCTCACCGGCGCTGTTGCCATAAAATATCTCACCCTGCGCATGCGGCGAAGTGCGGATAAAGACGCTGATGCGCCGGCAGAACTGCCGTTCCTTTCTGAGCTTCTCCGCCGCCCGGGTTGCGTACTGACACAGCGCCTCCTGCATCAGCACCTTCGCCGTAATTCTCTCGCCAAAGGACCGGCTGCAGACAATCTGCTGTTTCGCAGGCACAAACTCTTCAAGGGGAATGCAGGATTCTCCGTTAAGTTCCCGGACAGTACGCTCCAGCACCACGCTGAAGTTTTTACGGATAAGGGCAGGGTGGGCGCGCGACAGCTGCAGAGCATTTTCAATACCCATCAGATTGAGTCGCTTACCGATGCGCCGGCCGACGCCCCAGATTTCTTCCACGGGCTGATTCGCCAGCAGGGTTGAGGTACGCTTAGGGTTACCCGGCGTCAGCGCCAGTACACCGCGGAACTGCGGCCACTCTTTGCTGGCCCACTGAGCTGATTTGGCCAGAGTTTTTGTCGGCCCCATACCGACGCCGACAGTCAGGCCGGTCGTAGCCAGCACGTGTACGCGCAGGCGACGGCCAAAATGTTCAAAGTCTTCGCAGAAATCAATGCCGGTCAGGTCCAGGAACATCTCATCAATAGAATACTGCTCAACGCGGGGTGTTATCTCTTCCAGCGCGGTCATGACGCGCTGAGACATGCTGTGGTAGAGCGCGTAGTTGGAACTGAATACATGAACGCGCTCGCTAAAGCCCTGATTTTTAATCTGGAACCACGGTGCACCCATTTTGATACCCAGTTTTTTTGCGCCCGCGCTGCGGGCGATGACGCAGCCGTCGTTGTTCGACAGCACGACTACTGGCTTACCGCGTAGATCCGGGCGAAACAATGCCTCGCAGCTGGCGTAAAACGAATTGACATCGGCGAGGCCAAACATGGACATGGTCACTTCCGGCGAGCCCGGGTACTGTTAAAGAACCATGTAACAACACCGAGCAGCTGCAGTTCCTCCGGATAGATTACCGGATAGGCCGGATTCATCGGGAGCAGTGCCAGCGTGGGCTGTAGCTGCAGACGTTTGACGGTGAACTCGCCGTTGACCTCCGCGATCACGATGTCGCCGTGAGCCGCATTCTCTGCCCGATCAACAACCATGACGTCACCATCACAGAGCCCGAGGTCCCGCATACTGTTTCCACTGGCGCGCACGAAGAAGGTCGAGGCGCGCCGGCGGATGCAGAGCTCATTCAGATCGAGTTCTTTCTCAACGTAATCCTGAGCGGGGGAGGGGAAACCGGCGGCGCACGGATCAGCATACAGCGGCACACGGACGCGGGGCGTAAACAGGGGTGGCCAGAGCAATGTCAGGCCTGCTGCATAGTTACCCGGATTCATGACCAGATGCTCCGGTTATACTGTCGTGTCACTGCAGAAACTCTGTTGAAATTGCGCATAAAATTCCTCCTCTTATTTTACTGTTTATATGTACAGTATTATTGAGGTGAATTAATCTGGCAAGAGGGAGCGAAGCGGCCATGAATAAAAGCGAAGCCATGTGTCTGACAGGATGGGAAATTTTATGAGGGACAGCCCGACTTTCAGTGCCAGGCTGATTTAATGAGAATGCGGAATGTATGTATCGGGCGTAAGCAGTCCATGCCGGCATCTGTGAAATGACGCTTCCTCGCCACGGCTGTTCGTTCCTCGCTGCGCTGCGGTACGCCTCAGCCGGGCCAGCGGCGAGCGTTACGATTGCACGTTCAGGGAAAGAAATATGCAGCATTATTTCTCTTCGGGATTGCTTAATCCGGAAACGATACCCGGCGGAGAGATACTCATATCGAGTTTTGTGAACGGTAAGGGCATTAATCTTTATCTGCGGGTAAAGCCCCGATAAGCTCACTTCCCTGGTGATGAATATTGCCTACTTTTTTACTGACAGGATGCCAGGTAAATGCTTTTTCCGGAACGGCAGCATCATGGGCAATTTCTTCCGCACGTGCTGAAGACGTTTCATTGCTGAGCCACTCACGAACGGCATCAGGCGTAATCACCAGCGGCCGCCTGTCATGTATATCGACCATGCCCTGATTGCTGGCTGATGTGACAATCACGAACCCCTCTTTGCCGTGATCCTGACCGTACGGCTGCCTGCCGATGGCGGCGAAGAAAAGCGGCTCCTTTTTTTTGTGAAAGATGAAGAATGGCTGCTTCTCACCACCTTCTTTCTGCCATTCGAACCAGCCGTCAGCAGGCACGATAGCGCGGCCATGATTCCATAGAGGCTTAAACATGCGGCCGCTCGCAGCCGTCTCACCGCGCGCGTTAATAAGTGGCTGCTTATCCCACCATTCCGGTCCGTAGCCCCAGTACACCGGATCGAGGCGCAGCGAATCTTCCTGTTCGTTTAGCAGTAATACTTTAGTGCCTGGTGCTACGTTAAAGCGCCCGACAGGTTCCGGATCGAATGTGATTTCGTCGGGGGTCAGGCCAAGTGCATCAAAATAATCATCGCGGCTGCTGTACTGCGCAAATCTTCCACACATAGATACCTCCTTCTGTTGATGTAAGGATATCACCTCTTCCCGGAAAAGATGTTTGACGCTTTTTATATTTCTATTATTCTGGAAATACAGTTAAAGGAGGCAGCATGGATTTACATACCGCAGCAATTGCACTTCGCGAACTGGGGCACCCGACCCGTCTCAGCGTATATCGGGAGCTGGTCAGAGCGGGCCATGACGGCCTGCCGGTTGGCGAACTGCAGAAGCGCCTCGATATTCCGGCATCCACCCTCAGCCATCATATTTCTGCGCTGATGTCCGCCAGACTGATAAGCCAGGAGCGGCAGAGCCGCACCCTGTTCTGCAGACCCTGCTATACGCAGCTTGAGCAACTGATGGCCTTTCTGACGGAAGAGTGCTGTGCCGGCGGAAGTAGCTGCAGCCTGTCTACCGAGATTTCCCATAAAGAGACCCCATTGTGAATAACGTGAATGACATCCTGAACAATATCGATCCGGCTCTTCTCGATGCTCCACTGACGGAAGAGAAGCTGAAGGCCGGAGAGGTGGCGCACCCGCCCCGTATTCTGATGCTCTACGGCTCGCTGCGGGCACGTTCTTACAGCCGGCTTACAACCGAAGAAGCCGCCCGGCTGCTGACGGCCATGGGTGCTGAGGTGAAAATCTTCAATCCGTCAGGCCTGCCGCTGCCCGACGATGCCCCGGAGACGCATCCGAAAGTCACGGAGCTCCGCGAGATGGTGCTCTGGTCGGAAGGTATGGTCTGGTGTTCCCCGGAGCGTCACGGTGCCATGACCGGCATCATGAAGACGCAGATTGACTGGATACCACTAACGTCCGGCGCGGTCCGCCCGTCTCAGGGGAAAACCCTCGCGGTCATGCAGGTCAGCGGCGGCTCGCAGTCGTTCAACGCTGTAAACCAGATGCGCATTCTCGGACGCTGGATGCGTATGATCACTATTCCGAACCAGTCATCTGTGGCAAAAGCCTGGGCTGAGTTTGAGGAAGACGGGCGCATGAAGCCTTCACCGTATTACGATCGCATCGTTGACGTGATGGAGGAGCTTATGAAGTTCACCCTGCTGACACGCGGATGCAGTGATTACCTGACCGATCGCTACAGCGAAAGGAAAGAAAGTGCCGCACAGCTTTCAGAGCGGGTCAACCAGCGCAGCATATAAAAAAGCCGGCATCTGCCGGCTTCCGTTTTTGCATCTCCCGTTCTGTCGGCTGGACGCTCCTGTGTCAGTGGCTGACGCGGTTTCCGTGCTCATCAATGACCATTTCGCCGTCTTCTTTGGTGAATGCGCCCTGCTGTGGGTCCGGCAGTATGTCCAGTACCACTTCGGAGGGACGGCAGAGCTTCGTTCCGAGCGGCGTAACTACCACCGGGCGGTTAATAAGAATTGGGTGAGCCAGCATGGCATCGAGCAGTTCGTCATCGCTGAAGCGGTCTTCTGCCAGGCCGAGCTGTTCGTAAGGTTCGGTATTTTTGCGCAGCAGGGCGCGCACGCTGATCCCCATGTCTGCAATCAGCTTTTTCAGCTCGTCGCGTGACGGTGGTGTTTCCAGATACAGAATTACCGTAGGTTCGGTGCCACTGTTGCGGATAAGTGCCAGAGTGTTGCGGGACGTCCCGCAGCCCGGATTGTGGTAAATAGTGATATCAGTCATAAGCGGTACTCCGTAAAGGCGCTGCACAATCGCAGCCCCGGGTTAAGGTTAAACAGACAGGCGCAGGGCCAGCGCGGCAAGCGTCACAAAAAGTACCGGCAGGGTCATCACGATGCCCACGCGGAAGTAATAGCCCCAGCTGACAGTGATGTTTTTCTGTGCCAGAACGTGCAGCCACAGCAGGGTGGCGAGGCTGCCGATGGGGGTGATTTTCGGGCCAAGGTCACAGCCGATAATATTGGCGTAAATCATCGCCTGCTTCACTACGCCCTGAGCGGTGCTGCCATCAATCGACAGCGCGCCAACCAGCACGGTGGGCATGTTGTTCATCACCGAAGAGAGTGCAGCGGTCAGAAATCCGGTACCGAGCGTGGCGCCCCAGACGCCGTGCTCCGCAAGCCGGTTAAGGATGGCAGAAAGATAATCCGTCAGTCCGGCGTTACGCAGGCCGTATACGACGAGATACATGCCCAGCGAGAAAATGACTATCTGCCAGGGCGCACCTTTCAGGACCTTACGCGTATCAATGACGTGCCCTTTCCGGGCGACCAGCCAGAGAATAAATGCCGCCACCGCAGCGACCAGACTGACCGGTACACCGAGCGGTTCCAGACCAAAAAAGCCGGCCAGCAGCAGAAGCAGCACCAGCCACCCGGTTTTAAAGGTCCGCATGTCCCGGATAGCGTCACGTGGCGCTTTCAGCTTCGCCAGGTCATAGGTTGCCGGGATGTCTTTGCGAAAAAACAGGTGCAGCATCACCAGCGTAGCCGCCACGGAGGCAATATTCACCGGCACCATGACGGACGCATACTCGCTGAAGCCCAGCTTAAAGAAGTCCGCCGTCACGATGTTGACCAGGTTCGACACGATAAGCGGCAGGCTGGACGTATCTGCGATAAAGCCGGCTGCCATCACAAATGCCAGCGTGGCACCCGGACTGAAGCCCAGCGCCAGAAGCATGGCGATAACGATGGGCGTCAGGATGAGCGCCGCCCCGTCATTGGCGAACAGCGCCGCCACTGCCGCGCCCAGCAGAACGATATACGTGAACAGCAGCCTGCCTCTGCCGCCTCCCCAGCGGGAGACGTGCAGTGCTGCCCATTCAAAAAAGCCGGACTCATCTAACAGCAGGCTGATGATGATGACCGCAATAAACGTGGCCGTGGCGTTCCAGACAATCTGCCAGACGACAGGAATATCACCGATATGCACTACGCCGGTCAGCAGGGCCAGCGCAGCGCCGATAACAGCGCTCCAGCCAATACTGAGTCCTTTTGGCTGCCAGATAACCAGTACCAGCGTCAGGATAAAAATTGCACCCGCCAGAAACATACTCTCTCCTTTAATACTGAACCTGTTAGAACAGACGCAGCGAACGTAAGAAATAAATATGAAAAAACATATATGTATTGTTAAATTTTTAAATACAGACAGGCTTACCGTTAGTGGTTGCGTTGTCCCGCTCAGCCTGCCGGCTGAGTTGCAGAATGTCATTCCGCTGACAAAGGTATGCCTGCTCAATCACCGCTGCCGCCCAGGCAGGCATGTGAGGTGACAGCCGGTAATGAATCCACTTGCCTTCCCGCCTGTCGATGAGCAGGCCAGTATCTCTGAGCAGGGCAAGGTGACGGGATATTTTAGGCTGGCTTTCTTTCAGTATGAGTGTCAGCTCGCAGACACAGAGCTCGCCTTTCTCGCGCAAAAGCAGGACAAGGCTTAAACGCGTTTCGTCAGACAGACCCTTGAAGAGCTGAAGAGGTAAAAGCTGTGTCATGATAATTCCGGATAGCAGGCTTAAAAAAACAGTGTGACTTTCAACGTATATGGCGTCAATACATATTCATAAATTCACATGTGTAAAGCCAGACTGGCCCGGCTCGTGTCTGACCTGCGCCATGCGCAGACATTTTTACTATGCGCATTTCTGCTGCTGTCACTGATTCTGTTCTGCATGCTGAAACGTTGACCTCTCACCGCTTTCGATTATAGTTTAGCGCCTGTCCTGATAAAATCAGGCTTCGCCGTCAGCGCGCCTTCCCGGGTTCCGCTGGCTTACTTCAGTCCTGAAGGCACCCTGTTGCCGTAAAGGAGTACTTAAAAAATCATGCGTCTTACGCCACCCTGAGTCGTATCCCTCCTCTGTCGCACTGAGTAACCTCTGTCGCGCACTCTGAAACATCCCGCCTGCGGATGTGCTTTTTCGTACCTGAATTTTTTGCCCCGACGGGCTGACTGTATTCAAAATCTGAGAAATTACTATGCTGCTGTCCTCAACGCGTAAGGACTGGCTGGGCAACGTCCGTGGTGACGTGCTCGCCGGTATTGTCGTTGCGCTCGCGCTCATTCCTGAAGCGATCGCGTTTTCCATCATTGCCGGAGTCGACCCGCAGGTCGGTCTCTACTCAGCCTTCTGTATTCCCGTGGTTATGGCCATCTTTGGCGGACGCCCCGCCATGATTTCATCGGCCACCGGTGCGATGGCGCTGCTGATGATAACCCTGGTGAAAGACCACGGCCTGCAGTATCTGCTGGCGGCGTCGGTGCTCACCGGCCTGCTGCAGCTGGCCGCCGGCTACCTGAAGCTTGGCAGCCTGATGCGCTACGTGTCGCGCTCGGTCGTAACCGGCTTCGTCAATGCGCTGGCCATTCTGATTTTTATGGCACAGCTGCCGGAGCTGACCAACGTGACCTGGCACGTGTATGCGCTCACCGCCGCAGGCCTGGCAATCATCTACCTCTTTCCGTACCTCAATAAAACCATTCCCTCCCCGCTGGTCTGCATCGTGGTGCTGACCGCCATCTCCATGTGGCTGCACCTTGACGTGCGCACCGTGGGCGACATGGGCAAACTGCCCGACAGCCTGCCGGTGTTTCTCATTCCTGACATTCCGCTGAACCTGGATACGCTGCTGATTATCCTGCCTTACTCAGCCGGCCTTGCCGTGGTGGGACTGCTGGAATCCATGATGACCGCCACTATCGTGGACGACATGACCGACACCCCGAGCGATAAAAACCGCGAGTGCAAGGCGCAGGGCATCGCCAACGTCTGCACGGCGTTTATCGGCGGCATGGCGGGCTGCGCCATGATTGGTCAGTCGGTGATTAACGTGAAGTCCGGCGGGCGCGGACGCCTCTCCACCCTGACGGCCGGACTGGTGCTGCTCTGCCTGATTATTTTCCTTCGTGACCAGGTGTCGCAGATACCGATGGCGGCGCTGGTAGCAGTAATGATCATGGTGTCCATCGGTACCTTCTCCTGGCGTTCCATTACCGATCTGCGTCGTCATCCGCTGTCAACCAGCGTGGTCATGCTGGCAACCGTGGTCGTGGTGGTGGCAACAGACAACCTGGCCTTCGGCGTGCTGACCGGCGTGTTGATTGCCTCGCTGAACTTTGCCACCAAGGTAGCGCGCTTTATGACGGTCAGGTCGTCACTGGAGGGTGATACCCGGACCTATACCGTAACCGGCCAGGTCTTTTTTGCCTCCGCCGACCGTTTTATGAGCCACTTTGACTTCCGGGAAGCGGCAGAGCGCGTGGTCATTGACGTCACGCACGCCCACTTCTGGGACATCACCTCCGTGAGCGCGCTGGACAGAGCGGTGATTAAGTTCCGCCGTGAAGGCGCTGAGGTGGAAATACTGGGCATGAACGACGCCACCCGTACCCTCGTTGACCGCTTCGGGGTGCACGACAAGCCGGAAGAAGCGGAAAAACTGATGGGCGGTCACTAACCGACAGGAGATTCAGCTATGAACAATACCGTTGTGGCCTGCGTGGACGGTTCGCCGTCAACCGGGCCGGTCTGTGACTACGCGGCGTGGGCCGCCGCCGGCCTCTCTGCGCCGCTGTCCCTGCTGCACGTGCTGGAAAAAGACGGTCATCCGGCCGTCTCTGACCTCAGCGGCAGCATTGGCATCGACAGCAAAGAGCTGTTGACCGAAGAGCTTGTGCGCGTGGAGGGTGAGCGCAGCCGCCTGCTCATGGCGCAGGGGAAAGCCATTCTGGCCGGCTGTGCGGAGCGGCTGGCCCGTGCGGGGCTTCCGGAAGTGCGCCAGCTGCAGATGCACGGCGCGCTGGATAAAATCCTTGCCGGACTGGATGACGTCAGGCTGATGGTTCTCGGACGACGCGGTGCGGAACATACCGTGGGCAGCCAGCTGGAAAGCGTCATCCGCCTGCAGAAAGCGCCCGTGCTGGTCGTGCCGGAAACGTTCAGCGCGCCATCCCGGGTGCTCTTTGCCTGGGACGGCAGCGAGGCGAGCCGCAGAAACCTGACCCGTCTGACCGTGAGCCCGCTGCTTCGCGGCCTGACCTGCCATGTCGTGATGGTGAACGGCGACGATGCTTCACTTCTCGATGCTCAGCTGATACTGCAGGCGGCCGGCATTGATGCTGAGTCCCGGATGATTCAGGATGAATCCGTCCCGCGCGGGCTGTGCCGTTACGCGGAGGAGAACAAAACGGACCTGATCGTGATGGGGGCTTGGGGACACTCCCGGCTGCGCCGGTTCTTTATCGGCAGCCACACTACGTCGATGCTGGCTGAAAGCCGTCATCCGCTGCTGATGCTGCGATAAACTTTACGGGCCTGCAATCCAGACCCTTTTCATTGCGCGCCTCCGGAACATCTTTCCCGGAGGCGTTCATTTGTGCGGCGCCTTTATCAACCGTGCTCAGGGAATACCATGCGTCAGCTGTTTCGCTTTATGTATCAGCATGGCAGCCATCTCGCTTTTGGCGCGATACTGATGGCCATGTCGAGTTTCGGTCAGACTTACTTCGTCTCGCTTTACGGGCAGGACCTGCGCCAGGCATTCGGACTCAGCGATGGCGGGCTGGGCGGGCTGTATGCCGCCGGCACAGTAATGAGTGCCGTCACCCTGACCTGGGCAGGCCGGCTGATTGATTACACTACCACCCGGCTGTTTACCCTGGCCGTCACCCTGTTGCTGGTGACAGCCTGCCTGCTGGTATCCGGCGCGCAGGCGGCGTGGATGCTCTGCGCCGGTTTTTACCTGCTCCGGCTCGGCGGGCAGGGCCTGATGGTGCACACCGCCCTGACCGCAACCGCACGACAGTTCCCGCTGGACGCCGGGAAGGCGCTGGGTGCCATCGCGCTGGGCCTGTCGCTGGCGCAGGCGCTGTTTCCGGTGGCGGCCGTGCAGGTCACTCATCTGACGGGGTGGCGCACAGCCTGGCTGATTAACGCGATAGTTCTGGTTGCCGGCGTTGCGCTGGCCGTGAGCTGCCTTCCGCGGGGGGCCGAAAAGCCGCTGCGGACGTTCAGAAAGCGGGGAACAGTGAAGGCTCTAGAGATTTCAGTATGGAAAGACCGGAACCTGCTCCTGGCGCTGCCGGCGGTGCTCGCGTCACCTTTCATCACCACGGGCTTCTTTTTTCATCAGCCGCGTCTGGCAGAGGAGAAAGGGTGGGCACTGTCGTGGGTGGCTGCGTGGTTTATTGCCTACGCCGTTACGCAGGCGGCGTCCCTGTTGTCATTTGGTCCGCTGATTGACCGGCTCACGCCGCGCCGGTTACTGCCGTGGTTTCTGCTGCCGCAGGGCGCTGGCATGCTGGCGCTGTGGCTGAGTAACAGCATGTGGGTCACGCCGTTTTATCTCATCATGACCGGCATATCGTCAGCCATCGCGTCAACGCTGGCGACCGCGCTGTGGGTGCAGCTGTTTGGCCCTGATCAGCTGGCAAAAGTGCGCTCGGCGGTTGAGGCAGGCACTGTGCTCGCCAGCGGCGCCTCGCCGGTCATCATGGGTATTCTGATTGACCATCATGTTGCTCTCAGGATACAGGCATTGATATGCCTGGCATTTATTCTCGCTGCCAGCCTGGTCGCAACCCTGGTTAAAGCAGGCACCGATGGGGACATAAACAGATCGAACTCTCATAACAGGCCGGAAGTGCATTAAGGCAATAAATGTCTGGATCGAAGCGGACAATGTCCGCTCCTCGCTAATAGCGGACCTCAAAGCATCAATAATTTCTGTAGATTTTCCATTCCACATAAACGGTGATATGTCAGCGCGCATGATGGCCATACTGGGCGAGATGGCCGCGGGACAGGAAGTCTATTCCATCGATGAGTCATTCCTGGACGTTACCGGGATTGGCAGACTTATCCCGCTTGAGACA
>Ga0308166_1004016_pt1 | contig 12044 bp, 8 predicted proteins | sample PhyCR2_2_FD_202137 | JGI IMG/M metagenome (GOLD analysis project Ga0308166, IMG submission 202137) | Phyllosphere microbial communities from UC Gill Tract Community Farm, Albany, California, United States - DLSLCC.R2 | ecosystem: Host-associated > Plants > Phyllosphere > Unclassified | place... | reverse complement strand
AGTTCCATCAGTTTATATTCCATCGCGGTAAGGTGAACGATCTCTCCTGCCCGCTTCACCGTATGGGCTTCGACGTCCAGTTCTATCTCGCCAAAGCGTTTAACCTTATCGGTATTGGATCCACGACAGCGTAATGCGACCCTGACCCGTGCCTGCAGTTCACCGACGCCAAAAGGCTTGGTGAGGTAATCATCTGCGCCTCGGTCCAGTGCCATGATTTTGACTGACTCTTCATGGCGTGCCGACAGCACGATGATCGGTTTATCACTCCAAGTGCGAAACTGCTGAATAAAGTCCAGCCCTTCCCCGTCAGGTAAACCTAGGTCGAGCAGGACTAAGTCGGGAGGCCGCGCCGCCGCTAACGCTAAGCCACGCTGTAGGGTCTCTGCATGCAGGATTTTTATATGCTCCGCCGCTAAGATGCGTTTTAGATAGCGACTGATCTGCGCTTCATCTTCAATAATTAAAAACGTGGTCATAAGCAATCACCCTGTGGGAAGGTCGCCGGTAAAATGAGTGTAAAGCAGGCGCCACCTTGAGGGCGATTTTCCGCGTGAATATGGCCGCCATGTAATTCGGTAATGGTTTTACAGATTGCTAGCCCCATCCCCACCCCGGGGATAGTCGACTCGCTTTTACCACGACTGAATTTGGTAAATAGCGTCACCGCCTCCTCCGTGGGTAAGCCTGGACCCTGATCACAAATACTCACCGTAACCTGAGGCGCATCGGGTTGGATCATGACACTGATCGGTGCTTCGAGTCCTCGGCCATATTTGGTGGCATTCTCGAAAAGATTAACAAATACCCGTTCCAGTAACGGCCCATCTCCGCGAATCAACACCACCTGCTCGGGGCAAAGGTACGTTATCTGTACCTCAGGATATAGGCGTTCAATCGATGCGCTGGCGCTTTGGATGATCTCTTCCAGACTTAACCAATCCGCGGTTAAGCGGAATCCTTCAGCTTCGATCCTGGCCATATCGAGAATATTGCTGACTAAACGAATCATCCCCAATGCTTGCTCACGTAATTCGCCTAGCTGCTCAGTGACCTCGTCGGCCTGCTGGCCCAGTTCTAGCGTCAGCATCTCGACCTGAGCAAATAAAACCGTTAACGGCGTGCGCAGGTCATGAGAGAGTGCTGACAGGAGGGAGTTACGTAACTCCTCTCGCTCGATGGCGACCCGTGACTGCTGCTCACGCTGCGTGAGCGCAACGCGTTGTTGCGCGCCAGCCAGCAATAGCACAAAGGTTTCCAATAACCGCTGCTGTTCAGGAGTGATTAAAAAGTGGGGATCATGTGTGGCCAGTACCATCACCCCATAGCGTTGCTGGCCGCTCTCGAGAGGGATGACCCGATAAGGAACCCCCGCCAGCGTATCCGTACCGGCCCCGGCAATCTGACCTTTTTCAAAGCACCATCGTAAAATCGCCGGGTCTGGCTGTAGTGAACTGATTACCCCGGGGAGGGGACGAAGGTCATGTTGGGCGGTCGGTAACCAGATTTCACACTCAGTCGTAAAGGCCCGACCCACGGCTTTTTGTCCCGCTAGCGCAATATCATCGGCCGCGCCCTGCTGCGTCAGTTCACGGGCAAGCTCATACAGTTGGGTGCTACGCTTCTCGCGGGAACGAGCCACATACGCTTGGTAGCGTAAGCCGGCCGTGAGATGGCCAATTAATAAACCAACACCAAGCATAATACTGAAGGTCACGGCATATTGCGCATCGGATACCCCTAACTGCCCGGTCGGGGCAACGAAAAACCAATCGAAGGCCATAATATTGATGATCGATGCTAAGACCGAAGGCAGCCGTCCATAGCGAAGCGCGATAAGGACAACGCCTAACAAATAAATCATCACCACATTTATTGGCGAGAATTGGGGAAGGAGTAGATTAAATAATGCAGTAATCGCCGCGCAAGCAATCGCCGCCGCGGCACACCCTTTCCATGATCGGAGCGCGGGTCGCTGCCGCGGTAGTGGTGCAACTCTTGTCGTGTCTGACTTACAGGCAACGATGAGTAAATCCAAGTCAGGCGCCGCAGCGGCCAGTTGTTCTGCCAATCCCGAAGACCTAAACGGTAATAACGACCACCGTCGAGTCTGGCGGCCAATAATCAGTTTTCCGAGGTTATGCTCGCGAGCATAGCGCGTTATCGCAGAACACCGTTGGGTATCGGATAGCGAGGCTGTCGTCGCGCCTAGCTGCTCAGCCAAACGTAGATGGTGCAAAACGTGTTGTCGTTGTTGTCCGGAGTGCCGACGATAGCGAGCCAGATCAACACTGATGGCATGCCACTCACAGCCTAGGCGATTTGCCAGTCGTGCCGCTACACGGATTAATTTTTCGCTACCGCTATCACTGTTTAGGCAAACGAGTAGCGCATCGTTGGTATGCCAAACTCGGTCGGCAAGACGCCGACTGTCTCGCCATGCTCTGACCTGAGCATCGACTCGCTCGGCGGTTCGCCGTAATGCCAGTTCGCGCAAGGCGTACAAGTTACCTTTACGAAAGAAGTTATCGAGCGCCCTATCGGCGCGGTCGCCAACGTAGACGTTCCCTTCTTTAAATCGTTCGAGTAAATCATCCGGTGAAAGATCGACCAACACCACCTCATTCGCCTGATCGAAAAAAGGGTCAGGCAAGGTTTCCCTCACCTGAATACCGGTAATACCACCCACAACATCGTTGAGGCTTTCTAAATGCTGAACATTTAAGGTTGTTAATACATCGATGCCACTCTCCAATAACTCGGCGATATCTTGCCAGCGTTTTGGATGACGACTGCCCGGGGCATTAGTATGTGCCAGTTCATCCATCACAATGACTGCAGGATGGCGTTGTAAGGCACCGTCTAAATCGAACTCGTCATAAAGTTTTCCGCGCCCCTTTTTCCGCGGCAGCAAGCTAAGCCCTTCCAATACTGCTTGCGTGGCCGTTCGCCCGTGACTTTCGGCAACCCCGACCAAGACATCGATCCCTTGATCTTGGAGCCGATGAGCTTCAGTTAACATCGCCCAGGTTTTGCCCACACCCGCGCAGGCACCGAAGTAAATCTTAAGTTTACCGCGCCCTGCCTGATGGCTTTCGCGCAGAAAACTTTCGGGGGATGGGCGGTACTCCTCATCGGTCATGCATTACTTTCCTTGATGGTATTGATCGAGGGCGAGATTAAGTGCCACTAGATTTACCACAGGAGGCCCCATAAAGGACAGCAGCGGTGCTTGAGTAAAACGCTGGACCAAGTGTTGAAGCTCCTCGACGGATAAGTGGCGCGCTTGCGCCACGCGGGGAATTTGCCAATCGACTGCCGCCACGGAGAGCATCGGCTCCAATCCACTGGCCGAGGTTGTCAGCAGTTCAGTCGGGATCTTGCCCGTCGCCGAGGGATTTTGCGCACGGAGTGTCGCGATACGCTGCTCAACCTCGGTCATCAGTTGGGGGTGACTTTGGGCTAGATTACTGCCGCCCGACGCCAGCGGGTTATCCGGATGATCCGCCGTCGCCGAAGGCCTACCCTGGAAATAACCCGGCTGGGTGAAGGCTTGGCCGATTAATAAAGAGCCTTTTACGGTCTCTCCCTGCTTAATGAGCGATCCCTGGGCCTGCGTTGGAAATAAAGTCTTCCCCACTACCGTGGTCAATAGCGGGTAGAGAACGCCTGTTACTAAGGTTAATAGCAGCAATACTGAAACCGCCGGGCGTAAAATCGTCATGGTGATGCTCCTATACCATACCCAAAGAGGTCAAAAACAGATCTATTATTTTGATGCCGGGAAACGGCAGAATCAGTCCGCCCAACCCATAGAACCATAAATTACGGCGGAGTAAGGCCGCGGCTGAGACGGCTTTGTAACGGACGCCTCGTAACGCAAGCGGGATTAGCGCCACAATAATCAATGCGTTAAAAATCACTGCCGATAAAATAGCGGAGGCTGGAGAGTGTAAATGCATAATATTTAACCCGGCTAACTGCGGATATACCACGCTAAAAGCAGCTGGGATGATGGCAAAGTATTTCGCAACATCGTTCGCAATACTGAAGGTGGTGAGCGATCCCCGAGTCATCAGCATCTGTTTACCGATATACACCACTTCCAATAATTTGGTCGGATTAGAGTCTAAATCCACCATATTACCGGCTTCTTTTGCGGCTTGGGTTCCAGAGTTCATCGCCACCGCCACATCAGCTTGTGCTAAGGCAGGCGCATCGTTAGTGCCATCCCCAGTCATCGCGACCATACGGCCCTCCGATTGGTATTGACGGATCAAGGCAAGTTTTGCCTCCGGCGTTGCTTCAGCCAGAAAGTCATCCACCCCTGCTTCTGCCGCGATCGCGGCGGCGGTGAGCGGATTATCGCCAGTGATCATGACCGTTTTAATGCCCATCTTTCTTAACTGACTGAACCGCTCTTTAATACCGTCTTTGACGATATCTTTTAAGGCTACGACCCCCATCACCCTCTGATTATCGATCACCACCAGCGGTGTTTCGCCTCGACGCGCCACCTCATCCGCCATCACGCCAACTTCCTCAGGGAAATGTCCACCTTGAGTTTGTGAGTACTGACGTACTGCATCGGTAGCGCCTTTCATAATGCGCGTCTGCGCGTAAGCGATCCCGCTCATCCGAGTCTGTGCCGTGAAGGGAATAAAAGTTGCTTGAAGTGAAGTAAGGGCTTGCTCAGCGAGCGCAAAACGCTGCTTCGCCAGCGCAACAATACTTCGCCCCTCCGGCGTTTCGTCCGCTAACGAGGCAAGCTGGGCAGCCTTCGCCAGCGCTTCTTCACTGATGCCCTGCGCAGGGTAGAACGCAGCCGCTTGACGATGGCCAAAGGTGATGGTGCCGGTCTTATCCATAAGTAAGACATCGACATCCCCCGCGGCTTCGACCGCACGGCCACTGGTGGCGATAACATTGGCATTGAGCATGCGGCTCATCCCCGCGATACCAATGGCCGATAACAATGCGCCGATGGTCGTCGGGATTAAGCAGACCAAAAGGGCAACCAATACCACAACACCGACAGGGTGGCCCGACCACAGAGAGAAAGGATACAGGGTGGCCGTCGCCATCACGAAAATGATGGTCAATGACGTGAGTAGAATAGACAGTGCGATTTCGTTAGGGGTTTTACGGCGCTTAGCCCCTTCCACCATGGTGATCATCCGATCAATAAAGGTTTCTCCGGGATTGACCGTACACTGAATAATTAACCTGTCAGACAGTATTCTGGTGCCACCGGTGACCGAGGCAAAGTCACCGCCCGCCTCGCGGATCACTGGCGCCGATTCGCCGGTAATCGCGCTCTCATCCACCGATGCACCGCCGATTAAGACTTCACCGTCGCAAGGAATGATATCGCCTGCCTCGACACGTACCCAGTCTCCTTTACGTAAGGCTTCTGCAGAAATCGACGTGTAATCCGCCGTTTCTGACGGCTGTTCAATTTTTTTCGCCCAACGGGTCTGCTTCATCCCTTTTAGGCTTTCGGCTTGCGCTTTACTGCGCCCTTCCGCCAAGGCCTCAGCAAAATTGGCAAAAAATACCGTCAACCATAACCACACACTGATCGCTGCCGTAAAGGTAGCCTCCGACCAGTGCTGCTGAAACAGCGCTGAAATGGCCATCAACGTGGTCAATGCACTGCCGATCCAGACGACGAACATCACCGGATTATGTCGTTGTGTAAGGGGCGAGAGTTTTTTAAACGATACGCCACAGGCTTGCAGTAGCGCATCGCGGGTGATGATTGAACTACGCATATTAATGGCTCCCAATGGATTGCATCTGCTCGGCGATAGGGCCTAATGCTAAAGAGGGGATAAAGGTTAACGCCCCGGTAAGGACTATCGTTCCGATTAATAGCCCGATAAATAATCCGCCCTGCGTCGGTAATGTCCCAGATCCGCTAGGCTGTGTAGGGCGCTGTGCCATACGACCCGCAATAATGAGTAAGGGGAGGAAAGGAAGAAAACGTCCGAATACCATAACGATACCTAAAAGCAGGTTCCAGAAAGGGGTATTCACGGCAAGCCCTGCGAACGCACTGCCGTTGTTATTGGCAGCAGAAGAGAGCGCATACAATACTTCGCTGAGGCCATGCGGCCCTGGATTAGTGATGGCGGCACGCCCTGCTTCCGTCATCAAGGCACAGGCGCTCCCCGCCAACACCAATAACGGCGTAATCAAGATATAGAGCGCCACCATTTTCATTTCGCTCGGCCCAATTTTCTTGCCCAAATATTCGGGGGTACGGCCGATCATCAATCCGGCAATAAAGACGGCGAGCATCACATTAATGATCATGCCGTAGAGGCCGGATCCGACACCTCCGAAAATAACTTCACCAATTTGCATTAACCAAAGCGGCACCAATCCCCCCATGGCGGTCAGCGAATCGTGCATCGCTACTACTGCCCCACAGGAGGCGGCTGTCGTCACGACGGTATAGAGTGATGAGGCCAGTAGCCCAAAGCGGCTCTCTTTCCCCTCCCAATTCATTACACTGTCGCCTCCGGCGAGGGCGAAATGCGGATTTCCGTTAACCTCGGCGACCATCACGGCGATTACAGCAAAGATAAAAATAAGGCTCATCGTCCATAACAATGCTCGCGCATGCTGGGAATGGTTGGTTACCTCACCGAAAGCAAAACAGAGCGCCGCAGGGATCAAGAAAATCAATACCATTTGTACGAAGTTCGTTAACGCAGTGGGATTTTCAAACGGGTGAGCCGAGTTGGCATTGAAAAATCCACCGCCATTTGTGCCGAGTAACTTGATCGATTCCAGTGAGGCGACCGGACCGAGAGGGAGCGTTTGCGTCACACCTTCCAACGAGGTCACAGACAAGTAACCCTGCAGTGTCTGAATGACGCCTTGGCTGATAAAGAATAGCGCCATCAGCAAGGCTATTGGCAGTAAGATAAAGAGCGTAATACGTAAGAGATCGCGCCATGCATTACCCAAGTATGCGGTGTTGTGCCAAATAAACCCTCTTATCAACGCAAAGAGTACTGCCATACCGGTCGCCGCCGAGAGAAAATTTTGAACCGTCAGACCCACCATACTGCTGAAATAACTCATGGTTGTTTCCCCTGCATAGGCTTGCCAATTGGTGTTGGTCACAAAGCTGATTGCAGTATTAAACGCGAGGTCCCATGACAGTCCGGGAAAATGTTGCGGATTTAAGGGTAGCCTTTGTTGGAAAACCAGTACGGCCATTAACACCCCAAATCCTAAGCCATTGAATAGCCCAATGGCCAACAGATAATGGCGAAAAGTCATGCCCACTCGACGAATTCCACAGAGTGAGAATAGGCCTTTTTCTATCCCGCGACAGCCAGGTAAGGCCTCATCGCGAATGAGGTAAGCCAACATTTTGCCCAACGGCTTGGCACAGATCAGTACCGTGAGTAAAAAGGCGGCAATCAGTAATGCGGCTTGCCCGGTCATTAGAAATCCTCCGCATGGAAGAGGCTGTAAAAGAGGTAGCTCAGTATTGCGATAACGAGCAAGGTCCCAATGATAAAAAACAGCGACATACTGTTGACTCCAGTTAATTTAACTAACTGAATAGTAAGATTTTTAAGATAAATTTTTCGTAAAAAAAAAGCGCGGGATATAAAAAAAATATAAAATTTGAGCGGTTTTTTGGGTTCACTGTCGGTTGAATTTTGCATTCTAAAAAAATTCAACGTATAAAGTGCTGATAGCTATTTAGATGTCTAAACGTTTAGAAGGTCGTATGCAACCAGAAGCAGAACAGAGTGGAACTTTACACCGCACAATGAAAGCCCGCCATTTGGTTATGCTTTCATTAGGGGGTGTGATCGGCACAGGATTATTTTTCAACACCGGTTATATCATCTCCACGACCGGTGCCGCAGGAACACTACTTGCCTACCTAATCGGCGCCTTGGTGGTGTGGTTAGTGATGCAAAGCCTAGGCGAGCTTTCCGTCGCAATGCCTGAAACAGGAGCCTTCCATGTCTATGCCTCGCGCTATTTGGGGCCGGCAACCGGCTATACCGTAGCTTGGCTATACTGGCTCACTTGGACGGTAGCCTTAGGGTCTAGCTTTACCGCCGCCGGATTTTGTATGCAGTATTGGTTCCCTCAGGTCCCTATCTGGCAATGGTGTCTGCTTTTCTGCGTGATCATTTTTGGATTAAATATTATTTCGACCCGCTTTTTCGCGGAGGGTGAGTTTTGGTTTTCTCTCGTCAAAGTTATCACCATTCTGGTCTTTATCATCTTGGGAGCTGCCGCCATCTTCGGGATTCTGCCAATGCACGACGGCACCCCTGCCCCTTTCCTGCACAACCTCACCGTTGAAGGCTGGTTCCCCCACGGCACCTTACCCATCTTGATGACTATGGTTGCCGTCAATTTTGCGTTTTCAGGTACTGAGCTGATTGGCATCGCGGCGGGCGAAACAGAGAATCCAGAGAAGGTCATCCCGGTCGCGATTCGTACCACAATTGCCCGCTTAATTATCTTTTTCTTAGGTACAGTATTTGTCTTAGCCGCACTCATTCCGATGCAGCAGGCAGGTGTGGAAAAGAGTCCTTTCGTACTGGTGTTTGAGAAAATCGGCATCCCCTATGCCGCCGATATCTTTAATTTCGTGATTCTAACGGCTATTCTGTCGGCAGCCAATTCCGGACTTTATGCTTCGGGTCGGATGCTATGGTCATTGGCAAATCAGCGCACCTTGCCTCGCGCCTTTGCACGGGTGAATCGGCGGGGGATACCGGTCTTTGCGATCAGCATCAGTATGCTGGGTGGCATTTTAGCGCTCTTCACCAGTATTATCGCCCCGGATACGGTATTTGTGGCACTCTCTGCTATCTCTGGCTTTGCCGTTGTAGCCGTATGGCTCAGTATTTGTGCCTCACACTACCGTTTCCGCCGTCGTTATGTGGCCTCGGGACAATCGGTCGAGGCACTGGCTTACCGAGCCCCATGGTTCCCCGTACTGCCTGTTTTAGGGTTTATTTTGTGCCTCGTCGCCTGTTTAGGCCTCGCTTTTGACCCTAGCCAAAGAATCGCATTATGGTGTGGTATTCCCTTTGTTGCGTGTTGTTATGCGGCCTACTATTTAACTTCTGCAAAAAAATCTAAGGACGTGAAGCATGTCTCTGACTAATCCACTTACTTCGTTACTGGAACAGTCTCCCTTTATCGTACTGGACGGGGCCTTGGCCACCGAGCTTGAAACACGCGGCTGCCAGATCACCGACAGTCTTTGGTCAGCGAATGTATTGTTCAATCAACCCGACATTATCCGCCAAGTTCATCTCGACTATTTTCGGGCCGGCGCACAGTGTGCCATTACCGCCAGTTATCAGGCTTCATTGGCAGGCTTTGCACAACGAGGGTTGGATCGCGAAGAAGCCGAAGCGCTTATCGCGCGCAGCGTAGTCCTGGCCGTCGACGCCCGCACGCAATTTATCGCCGAGTCGCCAAGTTCGCCTCGCCCCTTGGTCGCAGGTTCCGTAGGCCCCTACGGCGCTTACTTGGCCGATGGTTCGGAATATCGTGGCGATTATTCGCTAAGCCGTGAGGCCTTTATCGATTTCCATCGCCCACGCATTACGCAGCTTCTGGCCGCAGGTGCCGATATCTTGGCGTGCGAGACCCAGCCCTCTTTTGCTGAAATCCAAGCCTTATGCGAGCTGATCCAAACGTTTCCTGAGGCAAGCGCATGGTTTAGCGTGACGCTTAAAGATGCGCATCATCTAAGTGATGGTACGCCATTGACCACGGTAGTGAGTTACCTAACCGCTCAGCCACAAGTCGTCGCCCTAGGCATTAACTGTATTGCCTTGACGGAGACGACGGCGGCATTAAACCATCTGCATACCCTTACCGCGTTACCGTTAGTGGTATACCCTAATTCCGGTGAGACCTACGATGCGCAGAGTAAAACCTGGCACCAAGGTGGCGATCACTGCCAACAATTAACGGATTATCTTCCTGATTGGCTTGCCGCGGGCGCCAAGCTTATCGGGGGCTGTTGCCGGACATCGCCTAAAGATATCCAAGCATTGGCTTCACAGCAGCATGCGCGCTCTAGCGACTGATAAAGCGTTGACGCCAAGGTTTCAAGACCGCTATTGCTAATAATGCGGTCAGAATATCAAGGCCAATCGCTAAACTAAACACAGGGACCCAACCGTGGCTTGCTTGATAGAGCAGCGCTGCGAGGGGGCCTCCTAGTATTGAACCCACCCCTTGTGACATATACAACCAGCCATAGTTACTGGCGGCATGTTGGCTACCAAAGGTATCGGTCAACGTGGCCGGAAAAAGAGAGAATATCTCGCCCCATCCTAAGAAAACCACGCCCGAAAGGAGAATAAATAACAACGGATCATGGCGGAACGTTAGCCATAGGCTCATCGCACCCGCTTCGAGGATAAAGGCGACAAACATCGTATTTTCACGGCCAATCCGATCAGAAACCCAACCAAATAATGGCCGCGTTAAGCCATTGGTTAAGCGGTCAAGACTCATCGCCAAGGGTAATGCTGCCATGCCCCAAATCAGAACTTGCCCCACCCCGACATCTGCGGCAAAGCTTGCCAGCTGTGAAGTGACCATAAGCCCTGAGGTAGACATACAGGCCATCATAAAAAACAGTAGCCAGAACAGTGGTTGCTTGAGCATTTGCGAAGAAGAGTAGTGGCGTTCCACGCACGCTTGATGACTGATCACAGGACTGACACTGGGGGCATCGCGTAACCCTCGGCTGGCCAGTCCACCAAGTGCGGCAAAGCCCACGCCAAAGATCAGTAGGGTTGAAGTGAGTCCATAATGGCTAAGCGATACTGAAATCGGTAGCGTCGTCACAATAGCGCCCATTCCATACCCTGCTGCAACCATACCGGCCGCAAAGCCGCGTTGCGCTGGAAACCAGCGTACGACTTGCCCCACTATCCCGATATACACAATACCGGTACCCATCCCGCCAACGACGCCATACAGCACATAGAGTGACCACAGGGAGTGACTGTAAGCGGCCCCCACCCAGCTCGCCCCAGTAAGCAGTGTCCCAAAACCGATCAAGCGCCGTGCACCAAAGCGGTCAATCAACTTGCCCTGCAATGGTGACAAGAAAGTTTGAAAGATGATCAGCAAGGAAAAGGTCACTTGTAACAGCGGTAAGTGAACGTCAAGACGCTCGATAAACGGCTTAGTTAATAGCGTCCAGACGTACTGCGGGCTAGATATGGAAGCCATACAGAGTAACCCTAAGGCTAACTGTTGCCATTTTTGTGCGGAGCGGATATGAATTGAGTTAAGGCTGACGTCGGTCTGTACGCTCATTGGTTATTCTCCCCTGGTGTCGAACCTTAATCGAAGCAAACTTTGTGCCAGCCTCAATTGGTAAAAATAACTTAAGCGTCTTGGTACCAGACATATCTTTTTTATGTGGCTCACGGCATAATGTGTGCCCAACCTCTCGATACGTAATCTATGAAAAAACAACGTATTACCTTAAATGACATCGCGATACTTGCGGGTGTGACCAAAATGACGGTAAGCCGTTTTCTGCGCACGCCCGAAAAAGTGAAAGCCGATACGGCCGAACGAATCGCCAGTGTTATTGAAGAGGTGGGTTTTGAACCCGATTCTGATAATCCGCAGATCACTAGCCAATCGATCCCGCGGATTGGCGTACTGATTCCCTCATTTAATAATCAGATATTTAGCGAGTTATTAGCGGGGATTGAGGCGGTCACGGAAGCTCAGGGCTACCAAACGCTAGTAGTCACCTACGACTATTCTCTTCAAAAAGAAGAGGAACAGATTGCGGCGTTACTTGCCTTCAATGTTAAAGCGTTGATACTGACCGACACCGCCCATAGCCTTAGAGCCGAAAAATATTTACACGCTGCGAAAGTCCCTATTGCCGAAGTCATGGGCATTGCCACACAGCCTGAGCGTATTAATGTCGGCTTTGATAACTTCCGTGCAGGCTACGAGGCGACACAAGCCTTGATCGAAGCGGGTCGAAAGCATATCGC
>Ga0308166_1004015_pt1 | contig 12047 bp, 14 predicted proteins | sample PhyCR2_2_FD_202137 | JGI IMG/M metagenome (GOLD analysis project Ga0308166, IMG submission 202137) | Phyllosphere microbial communities from UC Gill Tract Community Farm, Albany, California, United States - DLSLCC.R2 | ecosystem: Host-associated > Plants > Phyllosphere > Unclassified | place... | reverse complement strand
TTTCGTTAAGTACGCATTGGCACGATTAATACCCTGTGTTTTTTCCAGCTCACTGACGCGGCGTTTAATGTCGAGCTGGATAAGTGTCGGCTGCTTTTCAAGTAACTCTTGCGCACGCACTAAAGCCGCAATCATCTGACTGCGGCTGTGCATTTCCTCATAGGTAGGGTATGGGCTGGCGATGGCTTCCCGTGGAGCATTCCACAGGTAAGCGTATTCCTGAATCACTCGCAAACCCCCAGATAGACGCTGCTGCAGACGGACTTGTTATCCATAGCTGCAAGCATGTCAAACTGACGTCCGCCGCGCGTTGTCAGCGCCCAGTCGCGATAGGTTTCAATGCCGTGTGAGGCGAGGGATACTTTGCTGCCGTTTGTTTCTGCTTTAACGGGATCCATTCCTGAATGGAAAAATGCTGCGTTTCCACGGCGTGAGCACCTGGCAACAATCCGTTCCCATTCAGCCACGCGGCTGATTTCTTCAGGCCAGCGGGTAAAGATTTCCCCCAGTTCAGCTTTGTTTACGTTAACGCATGGCATGCAACCGACACGGCTGCACCCCTGCTGATAAAGAGGGTTTGGCTTGATACCGTGACGCCTGGCCAGCGCAAAAACGTCATCATGCGTCCATTGAAGGATCGGCCTGTAAATCGACAGGCCCGGCCCGAGATCAAACCCTGCTTCCCACTCAGGAAGCTCTGCACGTTTTGCGGATTCCTGAGCGCGAACTCCCTGCCACGTGATGACGCGCTTACCTTCTGCAATCAGCTTGTCTACAACCTGCTCCTGCATAGGGATCTGTTTAAGCTCGAAAGAGCAGAACTTGCGCTGGGTGGAAGGAAATGTGCCTTTCCAGATGCACATATCAAGAAAAGGAATGCCGGTAGGTTTTAGGGCATTCAGAGCGCGACGCACTATCAGGGTCGCCTCTTCCTCTGTGAATCCTAAATCTCTGACCAGGGTAACTGGCCACTTATCTTTTACGAACGTTCTCTTGTCAGCTATACGCTGTGAGAAGTCAGCCCTGACGCGGCGCAACGGACCGAGTTTGCTTTCAAGGTATTCCAGATATTTAACGGTTTCGGGATGTTCATGTCCGGTGTCGGCAAAAGCCGCCTCGAATGTCACTCCGGATTCGATAGCCAGCAGCCACTGAGCAAGGCTGTCTTTACCTCCAGACACGGTAACAAGATTCATAACACCGGGGGCGAAGCAACGCGTATCGATCATGGCTGCACCTCTACTTTTACAGAGCAGTCCGGCCCAGCTGCCATATCGAAGCCAGTAAAAATGACGGCGGATTTAGGCTGACGTACCGCAATGATTTCTGATGCGCGCTTTCCTTCACCTGCAGCTACGCCAACCGAGCGGGCTACGCTGATTCTGGTGATGTCGAAAGCGCGCAGGATGCTGCGGGTGTAAAGGGTGTCGCTGTTTGAGACCACAACAGGGCAGCGTTCCGAGACGTCGAGCAACATGCTGACCAGATCGTGATGCTCATCTTTGCCAAAACCTGCAGAGTGATATTCCGCGAATGTACCGTCATAGGGCGGATCGCAATACACAACATCCCCGGATTTAGCGAGGCGCAGCGTTTCCCGGAAGTCGGCACAGATAAACGTCGCGTGCTGGGCTTTCTCTGCAAATGCCTCAATCTCACGCAGAGGGAAATATGGCTCCGAGTAATTACCAAACGGAATATTAAATTCGCCGCGCTTGTTGTAACGGCAAAGACCGCGATATCCATTGCGGTTCAGGTACAGGAAATAAGCGGCGCGCTCAAGAAGAGGCAGTGCAGGGTTGTGATTAAATGCTTCACGCACAGCGTAATAACTTTCGCCGGTTGTGTTCTGATTAAAGAGGCTAACCGCCACAACGATAAACGGGCGGGTGTGCTCTTTTATCTGGCGATAGAGATTAATGAGGTCAGGGTTTATATCCGCAACCAGATAGGCAGGGTAATCGGTGTTCATCATTACTGCGCAGGAACCGGCGAAGGGTTCGACCAGGCGATCACCTTCAGGCAGGTGCGCCAGCAGTTCCGGCATTACACGGGACTTGTTGCCCGCCCACTTCAGAATAGTGTTCATGCAGCACCGCCTTTTGATACTTTGGTGCGCATTTCGGCCACGTCCTGACAGCTGACACAGCGAGTTACGCCACACACGGCGCGGCGGCGCTGTTCCGGGATTGGCGCATCGCAGTCTTCACAGAATGAAGCCGCTACGCTGACCGGACGGTTAACCACGCTGGCGATATTACGTGCCAGCAGCTCATCGGCGCGGGCCTGCGCCATGTCGATTGAGTCAGCCATTAGTGCAGCTCCTGTGCCTGGTTCTCAAAGCGCTCGGCCTCTTTGTCCAGCAATTCGATAATTTCTACTGCAGACATTTCTTTTTGGCGGGCATGGATTGCCAGTGCAGCCAGGCGGATAGAAACCGACAGCGCATCATCAGAACGCTGCTCAGTTTTGGCCTTACTCAGCATGGCGCTAAGCGCATCGTCATCAGCTTTAAAATTACGGGTCTGTATATTTCGCATTTGTCTTTCTCCTGAATTTGGGCAAAAGAATGCCCGGCGGGTTAGCGCCATTTATTTGCATCGGGTTATTTAGTTAGAAAGGGTCATTCGCTTTGGAAATAAACTCACGACTGCTTTTAAATGATTCATTGCACAAATAAGCGCCTTTCGTTCATTAATAGTCAGTTCACTAAATTCAGCGTCGTGCCTGTCTTTACCGATGTTAGCCAGGAAAAGAATTGCGCTCAGAGCGCGCTTATTGTTCTGGTAATTACTGTCTGTCACATCGTGCATTTCAGAGAAAAAGCGAGCCATATCTTTTTCACAATTACCGCCCATCAGTTGTGCTCGAATTAATGCAACGTGATTCAGCGCCGTGACCCTTTGACCGGCAGTAAGCTCGACCAGCATTGAATCGCCCTCGATAGCCATGATTTACCTCTTTGCTCTTTTGCCTGTACCTGCTGGCTTAATACTGGATGCCAGCGCCTGCCGTTCTCCCCCATAATCCAGCCATTGCCGTATGACATTGACGGACTCTGGCGCTTGAGTTGTGCTGCAAATGAAATCATCTAGCGCCCTCAATTGATGCCAATAGAAGCACCCAGCCCGCTGATAGCGTCAACGGTTGAGGCTAAAGTCGGGTTAGAGTGAACGCGGGTCTGTACGGCCAGTGCGGCCAGCATCATGCAGCGAATGCCGGTATTTGCGGCTTCCAGAATATTGCGGCGGCATGTTGCAGTTATCCGCTCCGGGTTTGCGGCACTGGCGGCCATGCTTCCAACTTCAGCAGTAGCCTTCAGCACATAGGACGGAAACTTTTCTTTTGCCAGCTCGTTAACCGGTACGCATGGTAGGCAGTGCAGTTGAGCAAGCGCGCCATCTATCAACGTTGCGTCTTCAGTCAGATCAGTGAGTAACAGCAATTCTGGAACAGTCAGCTGATGAACCTGATCCGGGTTGAGCTTGTTGCGCAGGGTCTGTGCTTTCATACCTGCCCGCTGCGCCAGCTCAGCCATGCTGTGCGTCAGCGCAAACTTGCGGCAGGCGTCGTCATATTGGTTATGGGTGGAAGTCTTAAAATCAAACATGTGCGAACCTCCCTATTCACTTAATGTGAATTATCCGCCAATAATGAGCTGAAAACGGGAATGTCCGAACGCCTTACGCAATTGCTCCTCTTTCCAGCGAGCGTAATAGATGCGAATTGGTCCACCCGCTTTCTTACAGCCTTTGCGGATTGTGCGGGGTTCGATAGGCAGCTGCGGATTATCACCAGTAGTCCAGCGATAAACAGTACGGCGGGAAACACCTTCCAGCTCAGCAAACTGCTCAGCCGTAACAATCGGTGCAGGAACTTTGATGATTGCGATTTCAGAAGCCATATAGCATGATCCCTAAATTGATAACATTAAGACATTGAGCGCATAGTTTTTGCCGACTTTTGCCACGCACTGCCACCGTTAATGATGATACTAATATTAATTTTAGTATCTTGCAACAAAGGAATACCAATTTTAATGTTAGATGCCAATTTTAATAACGAAGAGTTACTAAACAGAATCTGTGAGGTTTATGGATTTACTCAGAAAATCCAGCTCGCTAATCACTTCAAAATTGCCGCCAGTTCCTTACAGAATCGCTATACACGGGGCAACATGTCGTATGACTTTGCTGTCCATTGCGCGCTTGAAACTGGCGTAAACCTCAAATGGCTAATGACTGGTAAAGGTGAAAAAAATATCTCAGCTCATGAGAACCCAGCGTCAACAGAGCTTCCCTTATTCGAATTAAGTGAAGGTGAATTGAGCAATATTGGAACTCTCTTGTTTGATCGTCAGTTTTTTACCAAACAGCCAAAAAATGGCAGTTGTGTGAAAAGTGATAACAGTACATATGTCATTGAACAGGAGTCCTCTATGTCGGACGGTCTTTGGTTAGTTGATATTGAAAGCGCAATCAGCCTCCGTGAATTAACAGTTCTCCCTGGCAAAAGGTTGCATGTTGCAGGCGGTAAAGTACCTTTTGAGTGTGGGGTTGATGAAATAAAACTGATTGGCCGTGCGATAGGTGTTTACAACGAGGTTAATTAATGGCTGTGCGTAAAAATCCTGCTGGCGGCTGGATTTGTGAGCTCTACCCAAACGGTGCAAAAGGCAAACGCATCAGGAAGAAATTCGCTTCTAAAGGTGAGGCACTGGCGTTTGAGCAATACGTCGTTAAAACTCCCTGGCAGGAAGAAAAGGAAGACAGGCGCACCTTAAAGGAATTGGTTGATTCATGGTATGGTGCTCATGGCATTACCCTGAAAGATGGCTTAAAACGCCAGTTAGCTATGCACCATGCTTTTGAGTGTATGGGCGAACCACTCGCATGCGACTTCGATGCGCAGATGTTTTCCCGCTATAGGGAAAAAAGGTTAAAGGGTGAATATGCCCGCTCAAACAGGGTTAAAGAAGTATCGCCTCGCACACTTAATCTTGAGCTGGCTTACTTTCGCGCGGTCTTCAATGAGCTAAATCGCTTAGGGGAGTGGAAAGTTGAAAATCCGCTGAAAAATATGCGCCCTTTCCGCACCGAAGAAATGGAGATGGCCTGGCTTACTCACGACCAGATATCACAACTGCTCGGAGAGTGTAAACGGCATGAGCACCCTGATTTAGAAATAGTGGTAAGGATCTGTCTCGCCACTGGCGCACGGTGGTCTGAGGCTGAGAGCCTGAGAAGAAGTCATATCGCAAAATACAAAATCACATACACTAATACGAAAGGTAGAAAAAACCGTACCGTTCCCATCAGCAAAGAGCTTTACGAATCTATAACTGATGATAAAAATGGTCGGTTATTTAATGATTGTTATGGAGCATTCCGGTCAGCACTGGAGCGAACAGGTATCGAATTGCCGGCAGGACAACTTACACACGTACTACGCCACACTTTCGCTAGCCATTTTATGATGAATGGCGGCAATATCCTTGTACTTCAGAGGATCCTAGGTCATACAGAAATAAAAATGACCATGCGTTACGCTCATTTCTCACCAGATCATTTAGAAGATGCCTTAAAATTTAACCCATTAAACAAAAAGGATTTAATCTTATGAAAAAAAATATTGAAGTATCAGTAGAAAAAATTATCTTCTCTGGTGGGCAAACAGTAAATCTAAATAAAAATGATAAAGTAATTATAGTTGGACCAAACAATAGCGGTAAATCACAAACTCTTAGGGAAATTATAGAGATAGTATCCACAGATGCTATTAATAGCGGCTCTGTCATCAAAGAATTGAAGATTAAGAAGACAGGTGATTTTGAAAGTTTTATGAAGTTCCTTAATGAAAATGCAAAGATAGATAAAGATAGCTATTACTCTTTTGGAAGAATGAAAGCACATCAAAGCTGGTTAAGATCATGGGTTGATCAAAATAAATTAACAAATATACATATGATTTTCTTAAATAACATCACTGCAAACGAAAGGCTTAATATATGCAATCAAATAGAACATGTACATTCTGAAACAGAGATTAAAAAACCTCAACACTCACTTTACGATAACCCTGATCTTTTAGCCAAAATTAGTAGCCTTTTCAAAAAAGCCTTTGGAAAAGATCTGGTGCTAAATTATCGAGGTGGGAGATTCATTCCGATACATGTAGGTGAAAAACCCATATTTGATAGATTTGTTGATAGTAATAGTAATGAATATGTTGAAAAAGTCGTGCAATACCCACTGCTCGAAAAGCAAGGAGATGGAGTAAAGAGTTACGCAGGAATACTATTCGAATCTATTGTTCAAGAATTCGACGTAACATTGATTGACGAGCCTGAAGCATTTCTACATCCTCCCCAGATGAAACTGCTTGGTGAAACTTTATCATCCGAAGTTAAAGGGCAATTATTTATAGCAACTCATAGTAGTGACATATTGAGAGGTTTTCTTGAAGGAACTAAAGGCAACATAAGAATTTTAAGGATTCAAAGAGAAAATGATATAAATACTATTTTTGAGGCTGATGCAGATGCCGTTAAGGAGTTATGGAACAAACCTAACTTAAGATTTTCAAATGCATTAGATGGAATATTTCATGAGCAAGTTATAATATGTGAAGATCATAGCGACTGCAGACTTTACAACTATACCGCAGAATGGGTAAAAACTAAAAGAGATGAAAACTGGTTAGATACATCATATATCCCTAGTGGAGGAAAAGCAGGAATTTCAGGAATAGCTTCAGTGCTGAATAAGATAGGAGTTCCAGTAAAAGCTATATTTGACTTTGATTTCCTCTCAAGCGAGGAATTAATAAAAACTACCGTTTACGCTTTTGGCGGAGATGTAGAAGAAATAATAAAAATATGGAGAAGAGTGGATGCATTTGTAAGAAAAGGAGTTAAACCAAAAAGTAATAAAGAGATAAAGGATGCTATACATGAAATCCTAAATGAATCAGAACCTGATATCTTAAACAGGAGCGCTATAACCTCTACTTTAAAGCAAGGGCAGTCATGGAGCATGTTAAAACTTACAGGTAAAGCCGGTTTACCTCCTGGTGATGCTTACAATGAATATTGCAATTTAATAGAAAAACTAGAAGACGTTGGGATTTATATTGTACCAGTAGGTGAAGTTGAAATGTTCAATAAAAAAATAACGGGACATGGACCTAAGTTCGTATCTTCTGTTCTAACAGATCATTCTCTTGAAAGTGAAGATTTTGATGAGCTTCGAAAATTCGTTGAACGCGTTCACTCAGGTCCGCACAGTAAGCATAAGCAAGTTTCCACCATGTGATCCAGTCATGTGAAAGTGGCGATAGAATGGCGATTCAAATGGCTAAGACTGGCAAGCACTGGCAAACAATGTCAGTCTAAGTCACTGTTAATAATCATAAATACATGATTATTCGAATTATATCAACCTTCTCATAATCGCTTGGTCGCTGGTTCAAACCCAGCAGGGGCCACCAAAAATTTTCAGGACTTACGTTAACAGCGTAAGTCCTTTTTGTTTTCCAGGAAACGCGAGGGAATAGCCTGGATGCAGATTTACAGTGCGCAATAACGACTCTGGGACTGGAGAAACAGTGCAGTCCGATGCCCCTCTGAAACCCATGTCTGAATACTTCAAATATTTGCTCTCCTGCCCTCAGTTAATCCCCTCTCTACAGCATTTGAGAATGTGACCTCATATATCAGTTTTCAGGGCCAGGCTGGTAAGTGCCGAAAACTATAATGTGCCTCGCTCTGCTATTTATCGAAACTATCGAGTTGCATATCAGGGCGCGTCGTTTTATTCTGCCTTAAAAACTTTCTCCTGTGATGCAACCCAATCTTTCCTGTTCTGAAATTTTATCTTCCGTTGAAAACGGTAACCATCACGCCTCTATTCTCCCCGGGCGCTAAAAAATTCTGGCTTGATAATTTTTTCTGCTATCCGGGCAACATCATTAACCCTCTCTGCGTTAAAAAACGGACCTGCCTTCTGGCACCTTTTTGAAGAATCATTATAGATAACAATAAAATAGAATGCAGGTTAATTAGTTTTGTTATTCATCGTTCAGTGACACAGGCCTTATAGACTTCCAGCAACATCAAACAAAATATTAAAAATAAATTTTACATTAAAATAAAAATGACTATTCAATCCTGAATAACTAATGATTTTATTCAGTGACGACAGCGTTGCGAATTCAATACTGTGACATCTGGTTAACGGTGGTTCTTAATAACACCTCCATTGTAAAATTAATTATTCCGAAAAATAGAATCATTACTATTGAGACATCTGAGATTATCATGGATAGTGTTATTTGCCGCTCGGCGGTGTAGCAAAATTTCAGCGTGACGGGCCCATACCCTTTAAGGTGTACGTTACGTTGTAATAACAACAGTAAGCGTTTTAAATTAACTTAAACATCCAATAAAAAGGAATTAATATATGCGTGAGTTACAGGTATCAGAAATCGAAACAGTAAGTGGTGGTGCATTTGTAACATCTTTTAATGACGCGTTTGAGGGTTTTTATCTGGGGCATTGGTGAAGGTCTGGCAACAGGTGTTACCGTCGGCGGAAGCGCAAGCCGTAGTGCAGTATTTGGTATTATCGCTCAGGGTGTTGGCGCTATTCTTGGCGGCATCATTGGCCCGGTAGTTTGCGGTGTCATGGGAGCTCTGTGGGGAAAAGACGCTGTATCCGCTTATGCTGCCGATTTCCGCGCTAATTACAGCACCAGCGGCACCGTAACAGTGGCATAAACTGCATCGTGCCTGTTATTCGTCAATCATCATTGATGTTAGTAAGTGTTCAGCGCTGATTAAAGACATTCATATTTAACAGCCTGCATTGAAGCATAATGACTGACCAGCGAAACAACACACCGTTAACTTCATTGTAAGCAATTTACAATGAAAACTCTAAAAATCCGCAATGCGTTATTGATTGCGGATTTTTTAATCCATGACACCTGCTTCCCCGACTAACACCTTTCCTGAATACCCTGATTTCCTTATCAGTCCTTAAGCCACCGCCAGATCACCTTTCGCTTAGCCTGTTTCAACCTCCCATCGAAACGTTCAGAAAAACACATAAATATAACAATCAATACCAAATCATGATGATTATTTAATTGTCTCTCACCCGTACTACTAATAATTGATTATGTACGCGTGGACGACGAAAAAAAACAGCAGATTCGTGTGGTATTAAAAGATAGCGTGAAGCTTGATAAGCAAAGAATGCAGCGAATTAATTTCCTTTCTACCGCCAGCGCGATGGCAGGAAGAATCGCGCACGTATTATGATTGGTCAGAATATTCCGATGATTCTTTCAACCACCGATCTGCCATTAAACACCACGCCCGGGGCCGGCCTGACTTTCTGTCGTACAGGTTCATCGCTGAGCGTTGAAAATCCGACGCCTTATATTGTCAGGCTGACCAAACAGATCGATCTGCTGCCCGGTAAGGAGTCGGTTGAGCTAAAAAACTGACATTCTTCCCAGCGAAAAATTTAGCGTGGCGTTGCCTGCGGCTTCAGCGGACAACGTGAAGTCTGTTCGCCTGCATCCCGTTACCCGTTATGGAATATTAATTACGCCGTACGGTACGCAGTTATAAGTCCGTTTGCCGCAAGCCATGAATCGGTTTCTATTACTCAGCCTGTTAATCATTACAGCCAGTGTGCTGGCGGCAAACGGTTACGACCAGGTGATGCTGAAAGCGCTCGGCTATGACGCCAGTGACGCATAACTGCTTGATGCCGGTGCGCATTTTCTTCCTGGCGAACAGCCCGTCAATATTGTTGTTAATGGCCAGAGCAAAGGTGTACACATTCTGACCTTCGATCAGGCTGGCAATCCGTGCTGGTCAGCAGAACTGTTGCAAACGCTGGGCGTCAATCCTGAACGCTTTAGTCGCGTGGATCACGCTGCCTGTCCGCAAGTGGTGGCAGAAAGTCCGATTCTGGTGGAGCAACAGGTCGATCGGAACAGCCTTTTGTTCAAAGTTCCGGCCAGCGATCTGTTAAATGATCCGCACTATTCCAGCGGGGGTAATGCCCTGATCGTTAACTATGATGGCCGACGCCCGCCGGGCAGAGCCACAGCTCCCAGGCGCTGACCTCAGAGATCGGTGCTAACTTCAGCAGCTGGATTTTTCGCAGCAGGCAGAGTTACTCCAGCCAGGATGAACAGCATCAGCTGACCCGACTCTACAGCTATGGGCAGCACTCGATCCCCGGCAGGGCTTCAGTGGTACAGATAGATGAGATCACCGCGGGCGATTTACTTTTCTCTGGCATCAACCTGCTGGGCGCACAAATCATGCCAGAAAGTGGGTTGCTGAATGGCGGAAGCGCTGGCGTTTCGCTGGATCTACTGTTATCACAAGCAGGTATCGCTAAAGTCTGGCAGGCTGGCATTTTGCTGAAGACGTTCCAGGTCACAGCCGGTATGAACAAGCTGTCTGACATCCCGGCCATCAACCAGTCAGAGGATTTTGATATCATCAGCCACGATCAATCCGTCAATCGTCAGCAGCAGACCCTTCCCTATATTCAGGCGAAAGCCAATATTACGCTGGCAGATGCCGGAACCTCGCTGGCCGTCAGACGACTGCGTTTAACCGATGAGCAGTTCCCGATACTTTTGTATTTAACGTCTGTATGGCCTATACATACTTTTTCTATTACGTAAGCCATGCTTTTAACCGAAGCAGTTATTAATCCCGGCAGCGGCTGCGATCTCCACCACCCATGCATAATTCGTTAATAAACATCTCGCTAATGATATGCATCAGCCTGGATTTGATGGTCAGGATTATAGTGTTATTGCTATCTTTAACGATCACGACGATCCAAAGAAGACCACGATCAGTGTCACGGCCTTATTGTTTGATAGGTTAAATTACGGATTACACCTTATGCCAATCATGCTTCTCCTTTTAGCTTATCCATCAGGTAAGCAACAAAGTAGGCAAGCAAAAAGAACCCGAAGAAACCAACAATTTTCCACAGCCAGCCATCAAGCAAGAACAAAGAGAAAAATGCGGAAAATGAGCAAATCCCTGTTGAGATGGCTTCAAAAATATTTGCAGTTTGTATACCAATGAACTTACCGAATTTTAGAAGAAATGATTTTGCAGAGTTCATTTTGCATCCTTTCACATATTAATCAATGTCTCTTGATATAAATCAAATAGGATTCCAGTGGCCACTCTAAAAGGAAATAGACCATATCCAGATTCATTCGAAAACACGTTGCATAGTCTATCAGAAATCTACTTTGCATCCGCCTTGATGAGACTTAAGCCCCTTCAGTCTATCCTTGCACTATGAGAACCTTCAACGATAGCGAAGAACCAACTCTGACTAACCGCTTAACATCCTCAACGATAACGATACGAGTGAATACTTTTTAGCGATAAATTGGGTCAGGATAAATTGTGAACCCAATCCTTCCCCCAGTCTGCCAGCACTCTATCCCGGTTTACAATCGATAGCTTGTTTACCTTCAGTATCGAACTTTGGGTAAAAACCGTTAATCACAATAGTAATGAGTTGCCGGATGGGTTTATGTCTGTCTGCAGTAGCTTTGATTGATGGATAATAAAAAACCCGCGGCAATGTTAGTTCCACTCAGCCAGACGTGCGCTCCCGGCATCAGCTGCAATACTGATATCAACCGCATCCGGCAGCGGCGTGCGGGTCCGGTTTGCCTCATCGGTCGCGGCGGCGAGTCAGTTGATAGCTTTCAGCACTGCATTTTCAGCTTCCGGTACCGTGTCAGCCGTTTCACCTCTCCCTTTCCCTGATTAACCTCACTCTCTCATGCCCGCTATTTTCCCTGTAACAGACACCGCTAATCCTCACTCTGATAAGCCGGCTGATACCCCGGAGCCACTTTTTAACCCTGCAGAGGGTGTATCAGATTATTTTCATAAACCCGCTATATTTACGGATATGAACAAATGCAGTCCAGACGGGCCAATTGAAATCTGCACAACGTGTGCACTGAGGTCAGATACACAAT
>Ga0308166_1004013_pt1 | contig 12049 bp, 10 predicted proteins | sample PhyCR2_2_FD_202137 | JGI IMG/M metagenome (GOLD analysis project Ga0308166, IMG submission 202137) | Phyllosphere microbial communities from UC Gill Tract Community Farm, Albany, California, United States - DLSLCC.R2 | ecosystem: Host-associated > Plants > Phyllosphere > Unclassified | place... | reverse complement strand
ATATGCTTCCACCAGCGCTGGCAGACGTCGGTATTCGCTACCGCGTTCCAGCGCTCCTCCGATTCAATCTCCACGGTTGCAAACAGCAGGTTGCGGGCTTTGTCGAGATAGATGGCGTAGTGGTGCGCGCCGTGGGCTTTCAGCACCGCTTCCAGCTCGGGCCAGATAGGGTTGTGGCGGCGCGCGTACTCCTCGTGCGCGTCCGGGTTTACCTGCATCACAAAGGCTTTGCGGATCATAGTGCCTCCAGGTACAGCTCGCGGACCTCATCGCGGCTGGCGGTGCGCGGGTTACACGGCGCGCACGGGTCGGCGAGGGCTTTATCCAGCCAGCCTTCGATGTCCGCTTTGGTCACGCCGAGCTTGCTGAAGCCGGACGGAATGCCGACGCGAGCGCTCAGGTCGCGAATCGCCTGAATGGCCGACATGCTGGCGGCTTCGTCGCTCATCCCCTGCGTATCGATGCCCATCGCCTGCGCCACGCGGGCAAAACGTGCGACCGCGTGCGGACGGTTAAAGTTTTCGATGATCGGCAGCAGGATGGCGTTGCACACGCCGTGCGGCAGGTTGTGCGTCGCGCCCGGCTGGTGCGCCAAAGCATGCACAAGGCCAAGGCCCGCACTGTTAAACGCCATGCCCGCCAGATACTGACCAAACGCCATCTGCTCACGTGCTTCAAGGTAATGACCGTCCTCGACCGCTTTCGGCAGCCACAGGTTGATCAGGCGAATCGCTTCCAGCGCGTTGGCATCAGTGAGCGGGTGCGCGCCGACGGACACGTAGGCTTCAATCGCATGAGTCAACGCATCCATGCCGGTTGCGGCGGTCACGGAGGCGGGAATATCGAGCATCACGCTGGCATCGTCCACGGCGATATCCGGGATGATGTTCGGATCGATGATCACCTCTTTCACCTGCCGCGCGGAGTCGATGATCACCGCGTTGCTGGTCATCTCCGCCGCCGTGCCTGCGGTGGTGTTGATCGCCACCAGCGGCACGCCCGCGTTTTTTACTTTGCCGACGCCGGAGTAATCGGTTGACGGACCGGGATTGGCGGTGAGGATTTTGATCGCCTTGGCGGTATCAATCGGGCTGCCGCCGCCGAAGGCAATCACGTAATCACACTCCGCGTCCTGATATGCCGAATAGCCTTTCTGCACCAGCGCTTCCGTTGGGTTCGGGAACACCTCATCGAACAGGTGATACGACATCTGATGGGCATCCAGCGCGTTAAACAGGCTGTCGAGCAGGCCGAGTTTTACCAGCTGACCGTCGGTGACAACCAGCGCCTTTCCCCACTGCTTGCTCGCCACCAGGTTGACCATATCGCCGATTGCGCCCGCGCCGTGCAGGCTGATTTTTGGAAGCGCCAACATAAAGCTCATGATAATTCTCCTTAATTACTGTGATTTTTATGCCCGGCGGCGCTGCGCTTGCGCGGGCCTACGGTTAAGTAGGCCGGGTAAACGCAGTGCCACCCGGCTATGAGATCCGTCTTCGCTGCATCACCCGGCGGGTAATAATCGGCAGCGAAATCACCACGATCAGCATCGCGCCGATAATCACCGACATCACGATGCCGGGCACGTTGAGCAGGCTCAGGCCAAAGGTCACCAGTCCCATCAGGAAGGCGGCGATAATCACGCCCACCATGCTGCCGGACCCGCCGAGAATATTGACGCCGCCGAGCACCGCCATCGTCACCACCGCCAGTTCCCAGCCCATCGCAATCGTCGGGCGGGTGCTGCCCAGGCGCGAGGTGAGCAGCACCGACGCCAGGCCGGACATCAGCCCCACCAGCGCGAACAGGATCAGGTTGTGGCGCTTAACGTTGATGCCGGAATACCACGCGCCGGTCGGGTTATTGCCGATGGCGTAGGTGCGGCGGCCAAAGTTGGTGCGGTGCAGCACAAAGGCAAACACCGCGGCCAGCACGATAAACAGCGCGAACTCAAACGACAGCGCGCCCCAGATGTAGCCCTGGCCGAACCAGGCGAAGCTCTCCGGGTAGCTGTTCAGCGCCTTATCGCCGAGCAGGATGTAGGTGATCCCGCGGTACAGGCTCATGGTGCCGATGGTAATAACGATGGACGACAGGTTGAAGCGCGTCACCAGAATGCCGTTGAACAGTCCGCACAGCAGCCCCACGCCCAGCCCGACGCAGACCAGCAGCGGCGTATCCACGCCCGCCGCCGCGCAGAAGCCCATCATCGTGGAGCTAAGCGCAATGGTGGATGCCACCGACAGGTCAATTTCCCGGGCGATAATCAGCATCGCCATCGGCAACACGATGATCGCTTTTTCGGTGAAGTTGAACGTCGCGTCGGAGAGATTCCAGACGTTGAGGAAGTAGGGCGAGGCCAGCGCGTTCACCACGAATACCGCCAGCGTCACCGCCAGCAGGAAGCCTTCCCAGCACAGCAGGCGCTGGAAAATGCCCGGCACAGCAGGCACGTTTTTGATCTCTTCAGAGGCCATCATTTTGCTCATGATTTCACCGCCAGTTTCTGACGTGCCAGCGCCGCGTCGCGCAGAATCAGCCGCCCTTTACGCCTGTTGCTGCGTTCGTTCAGCAGCACCGCAATGACGATCACCGTGCCGGAAATTGCCATTTGCCAGAACGGGGAGACGCCAATCACCGGCAGGGCGTTGTTTATCACGCCGAGGAACAGCGCGCCGAACAGGCAGCCGAGCACGCGCCCGGTGCCGCCCATGGTGCTGATCCCACCAATGACGCAGGCGGCAACCACCTGCAGCTCAAAGCCGTTCGCCACGTCGACATAGGCCACGGCGAAACGGGAAATCCACAGATACCCGCAGAACCCGGCCAACAGCCCGGAGAGGCAGAAGCTAACGAACTGCATTTTCCCCGCGTTGATTCCGGTGTAGTACGCCGCCGTAGCGTTGCCGCCCGCGGTATACAGCGCCCGTCCTGTACGGCTGTAGCGCAGGAAGTAACCCACCAGCAGCAGCGCGGCGACGGCGCACCAGCTCAGCACCGGCAGGCCCAGCACGGAGGCGCGCGGCAGGCCGAGGAAGTCCGCGCCCATCTGGTTGGCGTTCACCCAGCCGCCGCCGGAGAGCAAAAAGATAATCCCGCGGTAGATGCTCATGGTGCCGAGCGTTACCACAATCGCCGGAATGCCCAGCTTCCACACCAGCAGGCCGTTAATCGCGCCCATCAGCAGCCCGAGCGCGCTGGCGAGGATCAGCAGTGCCCAGACCGGCACGTCCGGATAATGGACGTTAATCAGGGCGACAATCATCCCGGTTAGCGCCAGATTGGCCGCCATCGACAGGTCGATACCTTTGGTGAGCAGCACCATCATCTGCCCGAGCGCGAGGACGATCAGAATGGAAGTGTCGTTAAACATCTCAACCAGGTTACCCGGTGTAATAAACGTCGGCACGCGGCTGCCGATGGCGATGACCATCAGCACAATCACCGCGCCCAGCAGGGCTTCGCGGTGTTTTAACAGCGAGTTAAGCATTATGCCGCCTCCTGTTTTGCACCGCTGGCGGCGCTGACGATGGTTTCCGCCGTCGCGTCACCCGCACGGTATTCGGCCACCATCAGCCCTTCGTGCATCACGATAATGCGGTCCGCCATGCCCATCACTTCCGGCAGTTCGGAGGAGACCATAATCACCGCCAGCCCCTGGCCGACCAGCTCGGACATAAATTGATGAACGGCTGCCTTAGAGCCGATATCAATGCCTTTTGTCGGCTCATCGAGGATGATCACGTCAGGATGCGTTGCCAGCCACTTACCGATAACCACCTTTTGCTGGTTGCCGCCGGAGAGGGTATCTACCGCCTGTTTCCAGCTAAAGGCTTTCACCTGCAGGCGTTTGGCGTATTCATCCGCCAGCCGCCATTCGCGGTCGTCGTGCAGCACGCCGTTCGGGTTGAGCTTGCCAAGCTGCGGCAGGCTGATGTTTTGGGCAATCGACAGTTCGATAATCGCGCCCTGCTTCTGCCGCTCTTCCGGCACGCAGACGATACCGGCTTTGATCGCATCCGCAGGCTGGCGGAAGCGCCGGGCCTGACCGTTAAGAATAATTTCGCCTGACGATGGCCGCGTGACGCCGGAAAGCGCTTGCATCAGCTCGGTACGTCCGGCGCCCACCAGCCCGTAGAAGCCGAGGATTTCCCCTTTACGCAGGGAGAAGGAGATATTGGCGAACTCGGTCGGGTGGCAGAGATTTTTTACCTCCAGCACCGTCTCGCCTTTTTCGCACGCCACCTTCGGGAAGGTCTGGGTGATGGCGCGCCCGACCATCATCGATACCATCCGCTCTTCGGTTATCCCACTCATCGCGCCTTCTCCGACGAACACGCCGTCGCGCAAAATGGTGTAGTGATCTGCAAGTTCGAAGATTTCGTCGAACTTGTGGGAGATAAACAGGATGGCCTTGCCCTCCTGCTTCAGGCGCTCAACGATTTGGTAAAACTCGAGGATTTCGTGCTGCGACAGCGCCGCTGTAGGTTCATCAAGAATAACCACCTGCGCCTCAAACGACAGCGCGCGGGCGATGGCGACCATGTGGCGCTGGGCGATGCTCAATGTTTTTAGCGTCGCGCGCGGGTCGATTTGCACCTCAAGACGGCCGAGGATCGCCTGCGCCCGGCGGTGCATCTCCGGCCAGTCGAGCGTTTTCAGAAAGCCTTTGTAGAGGTACTGCCCGACAAAGATATTTTCGGTGACCGAAAGTTCATCGAACAGGACGGTTTCCTGATGAATAGCGGTGATGCCGATCTTATGCACCGAGTCCGGCGTCGGGAGGTGAACGGGGATCGCTTTGTAGAGGATCTCGCCCTCGTCGGGCTGGTAAATGCCGGTCATCACTTTAACCAGCGTCGACTTGCCCGCGCCGTTTTCGCCGATAAGCGCCGTCACTTTGCCGGGCCAGAGCGCAAGCTGCACGTTCTCAAGGGCACGCACGCCGGGGAACACCTTGGTGATGCCAGAAAGCTGTAGCAATGGGGTCATGATAGTTCTCCGTAGTATTCCCTCTCCCCTCGGGAGAGGGGGAAAGGATCAAAAGATCTTCGAGAACTTATCAATATTGCTGGCATCGTAGACGAACGGCTCAGCCATCGCGCCGTTGCCATCGGCATCCAGCTTCACTTTGCCCAGCTTACCCATGCTGGCCTCACCCTTCGTGGCAGTGCCTTTCACAAGGTCATCCGCCAGGTAGGTTGCCGCATAGCCTAGGTCAATCGGATTCCAGATGGCAAAGCTTTTGCTCGCGCCGGATTTCACCGCGCCCGCCATTTCAGACGGCAGGCCTAACCCGGTGACGTACACTTTGCCGATCTTGCCCTGGTCTTTCACCGCCTGCGCCGCAGCGACAATGCCCACGGACGACGGTGAAACGATTACTTTCAAATCAGGATAGGTTTTCAGAAGGCCGACCGCCTCGCGGTAGCTTTTATCAGAGAGATCGTCGCCGTAGGCCACGGTCACCAGATTGACGGACGGGTACTTCGGCAGCACCTTTTTCATCTCCGCAATCCAGGTGTTCTGGTTTGTTGATGTTGGCGTGGCGCTCAGCACGGCAACGTCGCCTTTCTCGACGTTCAGCGCCTTCAGCGCGTCGGCGGCGAGCTTGACGTTGGTTTCGCCAATCAGGGCGTTATTGGACGGGTTCAGGTGGATCTGACGCCCGGCTTTCGCTACGCCGGAATCCCACGACACCACCTTGATGCCGCGCTGCATCGCTTTTTTCAGTACCGGGACTAAGGCGTCCGGATCGTTCGCGGAAATCGCGATCGCATCCACGCCCTGGGCGATCAGTCCGTTCAGCACCTCGATCTGCGCTTCTGCCGTGGTGGTGGTCGGGCCGGTATAAATCACTTTTACATCGCCTAACTCTTTGGCCGCCTCCTGCGCGCCGACGTTCGCTGCTTCGAAGAATCCATTCCCTAAGGACTTCGCCACCAGGGCGATTTTCACTTCAGCTAAAGCGGAACCGGACAACGCCAGAGCGGCAACGGTGAGGATCAAGCTTGTCTTTATTTTCATTGCTTTTACTCCACTGACTTGAGTTAGTTGTAGGGATTGCAGGTGGTTTTCGCCCCGTCTCGGTGAGCGGGGCGCGATGTTGTTATGGGTACAGATCTAACGCGGACTGCATCGGGGTGACGCCAAAGCGTTTGCCCAGGGCGATCAGCTCTTCCCGGGTGATGGTCTGCTTCATGCCGCCCATGGAATAGACCTTCACCAGCACCTCCGCGGATTTCTCGGCGGTGTCGATCAGGCCAAAGGTTTCATCAAGCGTAGGGCCGCTGCCGAAGACGCCGTGGAACGGCCATAGCACCAGAGCGTGTTTTTGCATATCCGTTGCGGTTGCCTGGCCAATTTCGTCGGTACCCGGCACCATCCACGGCAGAATGCCGACGCCGTCCGGGAACACCACCAGACACTCGGTGCTGCCTTCCCACAGCTTGCGGGTAATAAAATCAGCGTTGTTTTCCAGCACGTAGGTCAGGGCGATCAGGTTGGTGGCGTGACAGTGCATGATCACGCGGTCTTTGCCGTTGGTGGCCTTGATGCGCTCGCAGTGGGAGAGGAAGTGCGCTGGCAGTTCAGAGGTTGGCACCGCTTCATCGGTCAGACCCCACAGAATGTGGTAGCCCGCGCCGTCGCTGTCCACCTTCACCACGCCGAGGTTGGCCTGCGGGTCGAGCTGGACGTTACGGAAGAACTTCCCTGAGCCGGTGACGATAAACGGCGTGTTGGCGAGCAGCGGCATCGGCTGGCTCAGCGCGATATAGCGCGGCTTTTGGTGGAAATCGGCCGCGAAGGGTTCGATATCCGCGTCGTCCAGGCGCAGCGTCAGGTTGCCGCCGTTGCGCTCGTCCCAGCCCTTCAGCCAGGCGTCAGAGGTGGCTTTGATCATGCCCTGGACGAACCAGGAAGTGGTGATGGTCTGCATAGTTTTCATTTCCAGTTATCGCGGTGAGGTTGAACCCTCACCCCAGCCCTCTCCCACAGGGAGAGGGGGTAAAAGTTCCCTCTCCCTGTGGGAGAGGGTTAGGGTGAGGGGGCAGTTACCCGCGCTGACTCAACACGTCTTCCTCATACGCCCGCACGTTGTCCAGCCACTGGCTGCCCGCAGGCGCGTCGTTACGCTGGCAGTACATCTCCCACACCGCCTGCCACGGCAGGGATTTCTGCTCTTCCAGCAGCGCCAGACGCGCGGTGTAGTCACCGTTTGCTTCCAGCTTTTTCAGTTCGGCAGTCGGCTCCAGCAGGGCGCGCAGCAGGGCTTTTTTCATGTTGCGGGTGCCGATAACCCACGCTGCGATGCGGTTGATGGAGGCATCGAAGAAGTCGAGGCCGATGTGGACGCGGTCAAAGAGGTCGTGGCGGATGATTTCGCTCGCAATCGCCTGGGTTTCGTCATCCAGCAGCACCACGTGGTCGCTGTCCCAGCGCACCGGGCGGCTGACGTGCAGCAGCAGGCGCGGCACGTAGAGCATGGCTGCGGAGATTTTGTCGGAGATCACCTCGGTCGGATGGAAGTGACCGGCATCCAGGCACAGAGCGGTCTGGCGGCTCGTAGCGTACCCCATGTAGAACTCGTTCGAGCCGACGGTGTAACTCTCGGCACCAATGCCGAACAGCTTGCTCTCCACGGCGTCGATGTGGTGCGCCGGGTCCAGCTTCTCGCTGATGGCCTCATCCAGCGCGGCCAGCAGGCGCTGGCGCGGAGCCAGACGGTCGACGGTGATGTCCTTCATGCCGTCCGGGATCCAGATGTTCATCACTGACGGTGTGCCGAGCTGCTCGCCAAAGTACGCAGACACGCGGCGGCTGGCCTTCACGTGGTCGATCCAGAACTGACGGATTTCATCGTCCGCGTGGGCGAGGGTAAAACCGTCCGCGCTCAGCGGATGCGAGAAGCAGGACGGGTTGAAATCCAGGCCCAGCTTATTGGCTTTTGCCCACTCCACCCAGTTCTTAAAGTGTTCCGGTTTGATTTCGTTGCGCGCCACCGGCTCGTCGGATTCGAGGTAAATCGCGTGCAGGTTCAGGCGCTTTGGCCCCGGGATCAGGCTCAGGGCCAGCTCCAGGTCGGCGCGCAGCTCGGTCGCGTTACGCGCTTTGCCCGGATAATTACCCGTGGCCTGAATACCACCCGTCAGGGAACCGCCCGGGTTCTCGAAACCGGCGACGTCATCGCCCTGCCAGCAGTGCATAGAGACGGGCAGACGGTCGAGCTGGCGCAGGGCCTCTTCGACATCCACGCCGACGGCGGCGAAACGCTGTTTAGCCAGGTCCCAGGCTTGTTCTAATTGAGTGGTCATGCGCAAAGCTCCTTAGTCAGTCGTTTTTGCTGAAACTGCGCCCGGTAGCGGGCAATCTCATGGCAGGGATTGGGGGTGAAGGTGGTCAGGCTGGCGTTCGCCGCTACCACCGAACGGAAGTCGTCAACGTTGGAGAGTTCGTCCAGCGTCATCAGCTGAATGCCGATATTGCCGAGCGTGGAAGCCTCTACAGGGCCCGCCACCACGGTGATGCCGCAGGCATCCGCGCAAAGCTGGTTCAGCAGCTGGTTCTGGCAGCCGCCGCCCACGATGTGCAGCTGGCTGAACGGCTTACCACGCAGATCGGCTAGCTCGCTGAGGATGTCGGCATACAGCAGGGCGAGGCTGTCAAAAATGCAGCGCGCTAGCTCTGCCGGGCTGGACGGCACCGGCTGCCCGGCGGCGAAACAGGCGGCCTGGATTTCGGCGCTCATGTGCGCCGGGTTGATAAAGCGGTTATCGTTCGGGTTGATCAGGAAGGTGCAGGCCTTCAGCTTTTCGGTCTCCGCGATAAGCGCAGGCAGGTCGGTAACGTTTTGCTCTTTCAGCACGCGCTGAAGCAGCCACAGGCCCATGATGTTTTTCAGCACGCGATAGCGCCCTTCCGCACCACCTTCGTTTGTGATGTTCGCCGCCATCGCGGCATCGCTGGTGTACGGCGTTTTGCTCTCAAAGCCCATCAGCGACCAGGTGCCGGAAGAAAGGTACGCCGCGTCTTTGCCGGCGAGCGGCGAGGCAATGACCGCGCTGGCGGTATCGTGGCTGGCGACGGCAACGACGGGGATTTCATTCCCCTGCGGGCAAATCCACTGACCGATCACATTTCCGGGGTGCGTTGGCGTGCCGAACCAGGACGGCGATGCGCCCGTCCACGCCAGCAGGTTTTCGTCCCAGTTATCGGTGTTGATGTTCACCAGTTGGGTGGTGGTGGCGTTGGTGTATTCCCAGTTCATATTGCCGGTCAGGCGGTAGCTCAGGTAATCCGGGATCAGCAGCGCGTGGGCCACGTTCGCGACCAGCTCCGGCTGCTGCTCGACGAGAGCGCGCAGCTGGTACAGCGTGTTAAACGGCAGAAACTGAATGCCGCTGCGCCCGTAGATGTTGTCCTTGCCAAGCTGGGCGATAGCGTGCGCCATCAGGCCGTCGGTGCGGCTGTCGCGGTAGGAGACGGGCAGGCCGACGCGCTCGCCGTTACCGTCCAGCAGCACATAGTCCACGCCCCAGGTATCAATACCGATGCTGTCGATACGAATGCCGTCGTTGCAGACGTTGTTCAGCCCGGTGCGGATCTCCGCCTCCAGGGCATCGATATCCCAGGTCTCAACACTGTCCTGCTTTTTCAGGCAGTTGGCGAAACGGTGCATTTCGCGAAGCGAAAGTGTGCGCTGGCTACAGTCCCAGGTGGCGAGCATTACGCGGCCGCTGGATGCGCCTAAATCGACAGCGACACAATGGCGAAAAGTCATGGTCGGATCCTTTCTTAATTCATTAGCGGTGAGTGTAAGAAAGGGAAGAAAAAGGCACCTTCTCGCCACTGACAGGCCAAATCCGGCGCTGGCAAGAAAGCAAAGATGAACGTGAGGGAGTTCACAGTTTCCAGTAATAGCGGGGTTTTCAGGCAGTGTGACGCTTACCGCATTTCCCGATCTTTCCGCCGGTTTCTTGAAAAACGGACAGCTTTTGCGAGGTTTGCTGCCGAAAATTTAAGGTGAGGGCGCAAGGCCTTAATTACTATTTTGAGAACATTTCTCATTGGTGGGGGCCGTTATGACCGTACTACACAGCGTGGATTTTTTCCCTGCAGGAGGGTCGCCCGTCGCGATTGAGCCGCGGCTCCCTCAGGCCGCGTTCCCGGAGCATCATCATGATTTTCATGAGATTGTGATTGTTGAGCACGGGACGGGCATTCACGTGTTTAACGGCCAGCCGTACACCATCAGCGGCGGCACCGTATGCTTCGTGCGGGACCACGACAGGCACCTGTATGAACATACCGACAACCTGTGCCTGACCAACGTGCTCTATCGTTCCCCGGACGCGTTCCAGTTTCTCTCCGGGCTGAATCAGCTGCTGCCGCAGGAGCAGGACGGACACTATCCGTCGCACTGGCGGGTGAACCAGTCCACCTTACAGCAGGTGCGACAGCTGGTGAGCCAGATGGAGCAGAGCGAGGACGGGCAGGAGACGCACGCCATCGCCACGCGCGAGCTGCTGTTCATGCAGCTGCTGGTGCTGCTGCGCCGCAGTAGTCTGGTGGAGGGGCTGGAAAACAACGACGCCCGGCTGAACCATCTGATGGCCTGGCTGGAAGACCATTTCGCCGAAGATGTCTGCTGGGAAACGCTGGCGGATGATTTTTCGCTGTCGCTGCGTACCCTGCATCGCCAGCTGAAGCAGCACACCGGGCTGACGCCCCAGCGCTACCTTAACCGCCTGCGGTTAATCAAAGCGCGTCATCTTTTACGCCATACTGACGAAAGCGTCACGGATATCGCCTATCGCTGCGGTTTCGGCGACAGTAACCACTTTTCGACGCTTTTTCGTCGGGAGTTTAGCTGGTCGCCGCGCGATATTCGTCAGGGAAAAGACGCGTTGCTTCAGTAACGCGAGGGCAGTCACCGTTTTATTGCCGCAATAAAGCTAATAATGTCAGGTTTTTCGGCACAGAGGTCGTGGTGTGGCTGCTCAGTTAATCCTTCGCAAAGATGATTTTTTTGCCTCCGCGAGTCAGGCCGTCGCGGTGGCCGATCGCTACCCGCAAAACGTCTTTGCCGAGCATACCCACGAGTTTTGCGAGCTGGTGCTGGTGTGGCGCGGCAACGGCCTGCACGTCCTCAACGACCGACCCTACCGCATCACGCGCGGGGATCTGTTCTACATCCGCGCCGAAGATAAACACTCCTACGCCTCGGTTAACGACCTGGTGCTGCAGAACGTCATCTACTGCCCGGACAGGCTCAGGCTTAACGTCGACTGGGTGGCCAACATCCCCGGTTTTCTTGATGCCCGAGGAGAACCGCACTGGCGCTTAAGCAGCGGCGGCATGACCCAGGTTCGGCAGGTTATCTCTCAGCTGGAGCAGGAGAGCCAGAAGAGCGACCCGGTCGCCAACCAGATGGCGGAGCTGCTTTTCGCCCAGCTGGTGATGACGCTGAAACGTCACCGTTACGCCACCGATAACCCCTCCGCCACGACGCAGGAAGCGCTGCTGGATAAGCTCATCACCACGCTTGCGGGCAGCCTGAACAGAAGCTTTGTGCTGGAGAAATTCTGCGAGCAGGAGCAGTGCAGCGAGCGCGCGCTGCGCCAGCAGTTCCGCACCCAGACGGGGATGACGGTAAACCACTACCTGCGCCAGCTGCGCATCTGCCACGCCCAGTATCTGCTGCAGCATACGGAGCTGATGGTGAGTGAAGTGGCGATGCGCTGCGGCTTTGAGGACAGCAACTACTTTTCGGTGGTGTTTAACCGCGAGGTGGGGATGACGCCGGTTCAGTGGCGTCATCGCAGTCGAAAGGCGGCGTAGTCAGTTCGCCATGCCGAGGCCAACGATGTTGGCGGCAATGATAATCACCACGCAGCCCAGGCTCAGCACGCCCACCGGACGACGCCCGGTGTTGTTCCACTCCTTCAGCACCAGCCCAACCAGCCCGCCGCACAGCACGTAGAAGCTCATGTGCAGCATCCAGCTCATGTAGTCGTACTGCGCCGGAATACTGGCGTGGCCCCAGGCG
>Ga0308166_1004011_pt1 | contig 12054 bp, 9 predicted proteins | sample PhyCR2_2_FD_202137 | JGI IMG/M metagenome (GOLD analysis project Ga0308166, IMG submission 202137) | Phyllosphere microbial communities from UC Gill Tract Community Farm, Albany, California, United States - DLSLCC.R2 | ecosystem: Host-associated > Plants > Phyllosphere > Unclassified | place... | reverse complement strand
ATGCGTTCGGCCTGTTCGCCGATGATGTTCACCTTCTTGACGCCGGCGACGTGCAGCAGGCGCTGGCGCAGGGTTTCGGCATCGCGCACCAGCAGGCGTGACGGTTTGCCGCGTGCCTTCAGGGCGTACAGGGCAAACGTGACGTCGGAGAATTCGTCGTTGACCATCGGGCCGATGACGCCGCTCGGGAGCGAAGCCTGCGCGTCCTGCAGCTTCTTGCGCGCCTGGTAGAACTGGTCGGGCACGTCGGCGGGCGGCGTGCTGTCCAGCAGCGTGACCGTCGTGAACGCAAGGCCCGGACGGGTATAGGTGTCCGTGCGATCGTAGTAGCGGAGTTCCTGCATGCGCTTTTCGAGCGGTTCCGCCACCTGGTCCTGCATTTCCTGGGCGGTGGCGCCGGGCCAGGCCGTGATCACCGTGAGCTGCTTCACCGTGAACGGCGGGTCTTCCGCGCGGCCCAGCTTCAGGAAGGCCAGCACGCCGGCCAGCGAGACGAGCAGGATGAGGAACAGCGTGACCGACCGCTCGCGCACGGCCAGCGCGGACAGGTTGAAGCGGCTCATCGTGCGGCTCCCGGCGCGACGTGTGGCGCGACGTGTGGCGCGGCTTGTGGCGCGGCTTGTGGCGAGGCTTGTGGCGCGGTTTGTGGCGCGGTTTGCAACGCGGTTGCGGCGGCAAGCCGGCCCGGCACCCGATCGACGCGCACGGTGTCGCCTTCGTGCAGCAGATGGGCGCCCAGCGCGACCACGCGCTCGCCCGCTTTCAGCTGGCCCGTCACGCGCGCCGTGTCGTCGCCGATCGCGAGCACGTCGATGCGGCGCCAGGTGACCCTGGCCGGCTCGCCCGCCACGGTCCAGACGCCGCTGCCCTTGCCCGTGTCGAGGACCGCCGCGGCCGGGACCTGCAGCGTGCCGGCCTTGCTGTTGCCGTCACTGTTGCCGTCACTGTCGCCACCACGTTCGCCGTCCAGGCGCAAGGTGACGGTGGCGCCGAGCGGCGCGTCGGCCAGCGGGCCGTCGAGGACGTATTTCGCCTCGTACGTGCGCGTGAGGCGGTCGGCGGCGTCCGCGAGCTGCCGCAGGCGGGCGACGCCGGCAGCCTGTCCGCCATACAGCGTGGCCTGCGCCTGCGATCCGAGCCGCGGCCGCATCGTCTCGGGCAACTGCACGACCGCCTCGCGCGGGCCCGCGTGCGCGATGCGCACGACGGGCTGGCCGGCGCCGACCACCTGGCCCGGCTCCGCGAGCGTGTCGACGACGACGCCGTCCGCGTCCGCCACGAGCAGCGCATAGCCGGCCGCGTTGCGCGCGACGTCGTACTGCGCCTCGGCCGCGCTCAGCTGCGCTGTCGCCGCGTCCGCGGCGGCCTTCAGCTGCTCGTACGCGGAGGCCGACACGGCGCCTGCCGCGACGAGGTCGCGGTAGCGGGCCTCGTCGTCGGCCGCCTGGCGCGCGCGGGCGCGGGCGGCCGTGACGGCCTCGGCCTGCGCACGCGCCTGCAGGCCGAGGTCGACGGGATCGATGCGCATCAGGGGCTGCCCCCGGCGGACGGCCTGGCCGACGTCGACGAGGCGCTGCACCACCTTGCCCGGCACGCGAAAGCCCAGGTCGCTCTGGACCCGGGCGCCGACGACGCCGGTGAATGAACGCGCGGTGGCCGGCGCGCCCTGGACGAGAATCGTCTCGACCAGGGGCGCCGCCGTACGGGCGTCGGCGGCGGGCTTGTCGCCGCATGCCGCGAGGACAATCGGCAGCAGGCACAGGGCGCGTGCGCCGCGTGAGCGAATGGACATGGAAGCTCCCTTTGGTAAGAAAGCCCCCATTCTTCTACCAGTGACCAAATAAGTCAATGGTCACTATCCGGATTTTTATGGCGCCAGGCTGCGCAGCACGAGGTTCGACAGATGCAGCGTCGCGTCCTGTGCGCCTTCCAGGTTGTATTGGAGCAGCAGCGGATTGATATACGGTTTCATGACGAGGCAGATCGCGTTGGCCGTCTCGTCCAGCGGCGTCTTGCGTTCGAACTCGCCCGCCTCGCGTCCCTCGCGGACGATCCGTGCGATGAGTTCCTCGACGTAGCGCTCGTAAGCCTGCACCGACGGCCACGCGTCCCGGGAAGCGGTCGCGGCGATGTCGTACAGCTTGCGGTCTTCGAAGAACAGCGCCGTGCCCGCGTCGATGAACGCCCGGAACATGCGGCGGAACCGGTCGGATGCGCTGGCGCCGCCCGCGACCGCGGCGTCGACGGCCTGCATGACTTCGGCGAGACGGTTCGCGCAGATGACTTCGCCGATCGCCTGCTTCGAATCGAAGAACTTGTAGATATAGGCCTTGGAAAAACCGATCGCCTTGGCCAGGTCGGACACAGTCGTCTTTTCATAGCCGTAGCGGGTGAAATAATCCGTCGCGGCGTCGACGATCTGCGTGCGGACGTCATGGTCGAGCGGTCCCCGGGTCGGGGATGGAGAAGTGAGGGTCGTGTTCATGGTGATAGCTTAACGCGTCGAACAAACGTTTGACAAAGTGTGACCAATAAGTATTATAGTCACTAGTCACAACATTCAAGGATAGACCATGACCACGATTCGCCTGCTCGCGGCCGCCGTCGTCGCCGTCGCGGCAACGGGCTGCGCCGTCGGCCCCGACTACCGGCGTCCGGACGCGCCCGTCCCGGACCGTTACCTCGGCCAACCCACCGCCGCGCAAGGCCCGGCCGCCGGGCTGGACGCGTGGTGGGACGGCTTCGGCGACCCGCAACTGGCGCGCTACGTCGCGCAGGCGCTGGCGGGCAATCTCGATCTCGCGCAGGCCGCGGCGCGCGTGGCCCAGGCGCGCGCCGGCCTGCATGCGGCCGACGCGGCACTGCTGCCGGCCGGCGCGGTCAATGCGTCCGCGGCGCGTGCGTACCAGTCGGTGGAGACGCCGCTGGGCCGCGTCGCCGGCGCCACGCCCGGCTACGAACGGTGGGGCAACGCCTACGAGGTGAACGCGGCCGCCAGCTGGGAAATCGACGTGTTCGGCAGCCTGCGCCGCGGCCGCGAGGCGGCAAGCGCCGACTACCAGGCGTCGACGGCGGACTTCGTCGCGGCCCGGCTCGCCGTCGCCGCCCAGACGGCGGACATCTACATCGGCATCCGCGGCCTGCAGGCCCGCCTCGGCATCGCCCAGCGCCAGGTCGCCACGCGCCGCGACCTGCTCGCCAAGGTGACGCTGCTGCACGACAAGGGCGTGGCGCCCGCCTACCAGGTGCACCAGACGGAGGGCGAACTGGCGCAGGCCGAAGCCGCCGTGCCGGCGCTGCAGGCCGCGCTCGACGCGGCGTCGAACGCGCTGGACGTCATGCTGGGCACGCCGCCCGGCACGCACCGTGACGAGTTAAGCGCGTCCGTCTCGATCCCGGCCGTGCCGGCCATCGGCGCGATGGGCGCGCCGGCCGACCTGCTGCAGCGCCGGCCCGACCTGATCGCGGCGGAGCGGCGCGTGGCCGCGGGCAATGCACGCATCGGCGCGGCGATGGCGGAATACTATCCGCACGTGTCGCTGGGCGCCCTGCTCGGCAGCGCGACGACCTTGTCCGCCGGCCATTTATTCGGCGCAAACGCCAGCGAGGGCGCCGCCCTGCTCGGCGTGCGCTGGCGCTTGTTCGACTTCGGCCGCATCGACGCGCAGATCGCCCAGGCCAAAGGACGCGAAGCGGAGTCGCTCGCGGCCTACCGCCTCGCCGTGCTGCACGCGACGGAGGATGTCGAGAACGCCTTTTCGGCGCTGGCCCACCGCACGCAGCAGACGGCCGTCCTCGTACGCGGCGAGGATGCGCTGGATCGCGCGCGCGCAGCGTCGTTCGCGGCCTACCAGCGGGGCGCCGCCAGCCTGGTCGACGTCCTGCGCGCGGACGACACGCTGCTGCGCACGGCCGACGCGCGTGCGCAGGCGCAGGCGGACGTGGCGCGCGCGGCCGTCGCGGCCTACAAGGCGCTCGGGGGCGGCTGGACACAAGGCTGACGGTCAGCGCCGCAGCTCCGCCATGATTTTCTCGGCGAGGAAGTCGCACGGCGGCCGCTTCGACTTGGTGCTGCGCGCGAGGATGACTTCGAGCGGGTCGATTTCCGGCAGGCCCTGCGCCTGGCCGAGCAGGGTCAGGTGCGCGGGCACGGCGCAGCGCGCGAGCGGCGCCACGGCCAGGCCCGCCTCGACCATGCTGAGCAGGCCCATCAGGCTGGGGCTTTCGTACGACGTCCGGTAGGGAATCTTCGCCTTTTCCAGGCTGCGGATCGCGTTTTCGCGCGCCACGCTGCCGGGCAGGAACACGGCGATGGGCAGCGGCCGCTCGCGCCACAGGTCGCGGGCACTGGGGGTCGCGGCCCACACCATCGGCTCGAACCGGACGAACTCGCCGGACAGCCCTTTCACGCGCGTCGCGCACACGAGGTCGACCGAGCCATCCTTCACCATCGGCGCCAGCGCCACGCTCGGCAGGCCCACGACCTGGATCTGCACCTTCGGATACGTCGCGGAGAATTTTTTCAGAATCGGCGGAAACAGCGACGACGCGTAATCGTCGGGCACGCCGATGACGACGCGGCCCGTGATGTCCGGCCGCACGACCGCGGCCCACGCCTCGTCGCGCAAGGCCAGCATGCGCCGGGCGTAGGTCAGCAGCACCTCGCCGTCCTGCGTCGGCGTGACGCTGCGCGGGCCGCGCACGAACAGCGGCTTGCCGAGCGCGCCTTCCAGCGTCTTGATCTGCATGCTCACGGCCGACTGCGAGCGGTGCACGACTTCCGCCGCGCGGCTGATGTTGCCGGTGTCCGCCACGGCGACGATCATGGCCAGGACGTCGAGGTCGAGTGATTTCATAGGTATCAGAAAATCTGATTGATTGATTCAGTATTATGCGATTTTCTTGGGACTTTGTGTGCGGCATAGTAGCGCAAAAGGAGTCAACGATGAACGCACGCACCGACCAGCACGCCCTGTCCGTACCCGAGATCTACTTCGCCACCCTGCCGTCCGGCGTGCGCATGCCGTACGTGATGCGCGGTGCCGGCGAGCCGCTGCTGTTCGTCCACGGCTCGCTGTGCGACTACCGCTACTGGAACGGCCAGACGACCGCGCTGTCGAAACGCTTCCAGTGCGTCTCCGTGAGCCTCAGCCACTACTGGCCGGCCGACGACCTCGCGCTGCAGGGCGCGTTCAACTGGTGGACGCACGTCGCGGAACTCGCCGAATTCATCACCGCCATGGGCCTCGGTCCGGTGCACCTGGTCGGCCACTCGCGCGGCGGCTGCGTCGCATTCCACCTGGCGCGCGACTATCCGCACCTCGTGAAATCGCTGACCCTGGCCGATCCCGGCGGTCCGCTGCACGCCGACGCGCCGCTGCCGCCCGCGACGGAAGCCCTGCGCGCACGGGCTGCCCGGCTGATCGAAGACGGCGACGTCGACGCGGGCCTGGAACTGTTCGTCGATTCCGTCAGCCTGCCGGGCATCTGGCGCAAGAGCCCCGCGCCGTTCCGCACGATGGCGACCGACAACGCGGCCACCCTGCCGATGCAGTTCCGCGACCCGCTGCCGGCCTACACCCGCGCCGCGGCGGAAGCGATCGCATGCCGGACGCTGCTGATCGCGGGCGAACGGAGCCCGCGCATGTATCGCGACAACGTGGCCCAGCTGGCCGAGTGGATCGGCGGCGCCCAGGTACGCACCGTGGCCGGCGCATCGCACGGGATGAACGTGACGCATGCGGCGGAGTTCAACCGGCAGCTGGAAGCGTTCGTCGGCACCGTGCCGGCTTGACCGAAGCGCTTGACAGCGCGCTTCCACGACGACACGCGGCACCAAGCGGGCAAATCCCGGTCGAACGACTGCACCGCGCCATTCCGGCAGCGCGGCGCATCTTCGAAAGGATTTGCGATGTACAAGACCATCGTCGTTCACGTCGACGGCAGTCCGCAGCAGGACAGCCGCATGGCCGCCGCCGCCCGCCTCGCCCGCGAGCACGGCGCGCACCTGGTGGGCAGCGCGGCGACGGGCATCTCGTGGACGGACTACCTGTTACTCACCGGATCCATGGCCGCGCCGGTCCCGCCGGCCGACTTCGACGGCCTGCGCGAGACCGCGGCCCTGCATCTGCGCGCGTTCACCGACCGGGCCGCCAAACTCGGCGTCGCCTCGGTGGAAACACGCTTGATCGAAGACACGGCCGATGGCGCGCTGCTACTCCAGGCGCGCTATGCCGACCTGGTCGTGCTCAGCCGCGACGTCGATCCGGAACCCGGCATCCCGCCCCGCGTGCGCAGGCTGCCGGAACACGTGGCGCTGCGGGGCCCGCGGCCGGTGCTGGTCGTCCCGCCCGCCTACGCGGACGCGCCGATCGCCGCCACCGTGGTCGCGGGCTGGGACGGCAGCACGCAGGCTTTGCGCGCCCTCGCCGCCGCCCTGCCGCTGCTGGCGCGCGCGGACGGCGTGCGGCTCGTCCTCGTCAATCCGGACCGGCTGTCCGACGCGCACGGCGAACAGCCGGGCGCCGACATGGCGCTCTACCTGGCCCGCCACGGCGTGAAGGTCGACGTCGTGCTCGAGCGCACGCACGCGACGGCCGGCGACGCCCTGATGGCGCTCGCGCGCACCGCGGGCGCCGGCTTGATCGTCGCCGGCGCGTACGGCCACAGCCGCTACCGCGAATGGGTGCTCGGCGGCGTGACGCGCGAACTGCTGGAGCGCGCGCCCGCACCGTTGCTGCTGGCCCATTAACGGGAAAATAACGGTCGCGAAAAGCGGGCCGAGTCATCCGGCTATCACGTTCCAGATGTAGAATAGCAAGATGACAACGAAGAACATCGTCGAATGCACGTGTACCGGATGCGGCCACACACTCCAGGTGGCCTGTCCGCACTGCGCGACAACCTCGCAGCCGGCGCCATCCGGTTCGCGCCAGCGGACCGACCTGGTCACCGCCCTCCTGGTCGATGCCGTGATCAGCGCGAGCGCCGCCGAAGGCACGGCCTATGCGGCGCGCACCCTGTGCGAGAACGGCGTGCCGTTCGACGTGGCGCTGCGCGTCCTCACGCGGCCGTGGCACCGGCGTTATCACCCTGTCTCACAGATGTACGCGCCGCCGACGGATGCCGGTGCGTCCGCTCCGAGGGAGCGGGTGCTCAATTAATCCATGCAAGTCGGGCATACCCGACCGGCCGAAACGTCAGTCGACGTTCCGGCCATCGGCTTCGCCGACCCGCTGTCGTCACCAAACTATCAGAGTCCGATAAATACACGACCAATCTCTATGCCGAACTCCATTCCCGAGTGGCACGAACATTTGCTGTCACGCCTGCTCGCCTATCGCTCGACGCATCCAGATTTCACCTTTTCACCGCGACGCACCGACGATTCACGCTTCAAGGCAGGTTACTGGTTTCAAGGAACCGAAAGGTATCTGTTTTGCGCCCCGTTCAAATTCAACGAACCGCACAACAAGACGAAAACATTCGGACTTGTGCTCGAATTTAACAAGGGGGAGCTGGCGAGAATTAAGTACTCGATCGTGTTTGGCGCCCCAAAGTGCCAGGAACACCTGCCGTTATACCGGGAGATCGTGAAGCTGTTCGGCGTAGAATACGAAAGCAATCAGTGGCGGTATGACATACAGGTGCCGCAGAGCGACATCGATGCGGTCATCGAAGATTTCTGCTCCCGTATTGTTCCAGCGATCGCAGCGCTGATCCGCAAGTTCGGCCTCGAGACGGAGTATTTTGTCCGCAAAACCGAACTTGATCGCACGCTCGAAAAAATCGCCTTGCGGAAGAATCAGGGCCTGCTGCCCTTGCCGAAAGATGCGCCGATTGCGGCGCCCGACGAGGATATTGCTCCCGGCGGGGCAGCCTGGCTGGTCGGAGCAAATTGGGACGGCGAGGACATGTCGGCCCGCTTTATTGCCGAGGAACGATGGGAGAACGGGTACGACGACCGCTTCGTTTCGGAAGTCAAGTCCGTGCGAGAAGGCGACCGCATCGCCATCAAGTCGACCCACACGCAAATCAACGGACTTCCGTTCGACAACCAGGGAAAAACCGTCTCGTGCATGTCAATCAAGGCGCGCGGGACAGTGATCGGCAACCCCGGGGACGGCAAGCACCTCGCCGTGCAGTGGGAACGCCCCTTCAAGCCGTTCACCGTCTATCACTACACCTATCGTCCCACCATCTCGCGCATCGACACCGCCAAGTACCCGCAAGTGGTCGACTGGATCTTCGAAGATGTTCCGCAGCCGCTGGCCCTGGCGGCGACGTCGGCATCGCCGGGGCCGGACGACGACACTGGACTGGCAGAACGATTCGGTCCCTCTCCGCGCAACGTGATTTTCCATGGCCCGCCCGGCACCGGCAAGACCCGTATGCTGATCGAGAACGTGCTGCCCGCCTACCAGGGCGAAACGGATCGTGAGCCGGACGAGCTACGGATGGCCCGCGCGGCAGCCGCGCTCGGCTGGTTCGAAGTCATTGCCGCTGTCATGATCGAGGAAGGACGTCCGTTGCGTGTGCCGCAAATCCGGGACCATGCCTTTGTCGCGGCGAAGCTGCATTCCGGCTCCGCTGCAGCCAACCTGACTCAGCTCATCTGGGCGATGGCACAGAATCACTCGGTGAGGGATTCGGTGACGGTCAACAGCAGCCTGGACCGGCGCATCGAGCCGCTTGTGTTCGACAAGGACGCCGAATCGCGCTGGACGCTCGTCCCTGAATGGAAACGGATCGCACCGGAACTGGCCGATGCGCATCAGGCACTGCAGCCAAACGCGGTTTCCCGGAAGACGACCGTCGAACGCTTCGAGCTCGTCACCTTCCACCCGAATTTCTCCTACGAAGACTTTGTCGAAGGCCTGCGTCCGGTGCCGGTAGAGCACGAAGACGGCACGCGCACCTTCGACATCACACCACGCGACGGCGCGCTGAAGCGGATCTGCAAGCGCGCGAAGGACGACCCCGACAACCGTTATGCACTCATCATCGACGAAATCAATCGGGGCAATATTGCGAAGATCTTCGGCGAGCTGATCACACTGGTGGAGCCGGACAAACGAGTTCGGCACGATGCTTCAGGCCGCCGAATCAGCGGCATCGAAGTGACGTTGCCATGCACGGGCGAACGGTTCGGCGTCCCGGCCAACGTGGACCTGTACGGCACCATGAACACTGCCGACAGGTCGATCGCCCTCGTCGACCTGGCACTGCGCCGGCGCTTCGTGTTCCGGGAAGTGCCGCCTGACCCAAGTGTCATCGAAGGCGGAGACGGCAATGGCCTGATCGAACCCGACGACGACGATGCGCCCGTCAATCTGCGCACCCTCCTTGCCGTCCTGAATGCCCGCCTGACCGTTCTGCGCGGCCCGGACACACGCATCGGCCACGCCTATTTCACCGCCGTCACTGACATCGATGCATTGCGCGCCGTTTTCCGCGACCGCATCATTCCTTTGCTGCAGGAGTACTTCTTCGACGACCTGGAAGGCGTGGCCCGCGTACTCACCGTCGCAAAGGGCGCCCGGCCGTTCGTCCGTCCCGTCACGCCCAAGGTTGGCGCCTTATTCAGCGCGGCAGCCGACCTGGATGGCCTGGACGAGCAACCCATCTGGCAGGTAGAACAGGCGATGCCCGCCGAATCGTTCCGCGCACTCTACGAGGGCGTGCCGCCAGATGCGCTGATGGTCGGCTGACGGCAATGGGGATGTTCAGGTTGGTCGTGCGGGAGCACGAACGCATCCCGGTCGTCACGGAGCGGCAGGCCGGAGAGCGCGCGTTGCTGACGCACGAGGTCGCGGTCCTGTTGCGTGCCTGCGAGGACGCGCACATCACGCCGTTCGTCGTCGGCCACCGCAACGTGAAATTCAACCAGCATTGCGGCGTGATCCAGGCAAGGGGGATCAGTGTCGAAATCCTGCCGAAGGTTGCCGACTGCGACGACTTCGACCGGGGACTACTGTTGCAGATGCTCGGTTGCGCCATGGGCTTCGACATCGCCCGACTCGACGCCGGCCACCTTCGCCTGCAGGATCACACGGTCCTGCAGGTGCTCCTATGGTGGTTTTGCGAGGAACTCTCGACTCAGTGCCATGCCGGCCTTCTCCGCGAATACGTGAATCATTCGGACGAACTCCCCGTGATTCGTGGGCGCTGGCGCGTCGATCTGGACCTGCGGCGCGGATACCGCGACCCGACACGACTTGCCTGCGAATTCGACGAGCTGGTCACGGACAACCGCTACAACCGCGCGCTCAAGGCAGCGTTGCGCAGTGCACGCCGGCTCGCTGCCGGATCGCCCCCCCTGCTGCGTCAGGTGAATCTCCTGCTGGCCTGGTTCGGCGAGGTAGGCGACCAGAAACTCACTGCGGCCGACATCGACAAATTGCCCCGCAATCGCCTTGTCGCGCGCTACGGGCCCGCACTCGACATGGCGGCGTGGCTGCTCGGTCAACGCGCACCGGACCTCCACCACGGCGGCCAGTCCGGATTCGCCATCCTGTTCAATATGAACCAGCTCTTCCAATCCTGCCTCGGCAGCGTCCTCGATGGATGCCTGCCACCGGGATACCAGCTGCGCCAGGAACGCCCGCGCTACTTCCTGTCGCTCGACCACGCCGGTCATCGCCGTTTCCAGATGAAGCCCGACTTCTGCATCATGCACCAGGGACGGGTCGTCGCCATCATCGACGCCAAATGGAAAAGGCTGACGCCTGCGTCGACGACGGGTACCTGGGGCATCCAGCAAGGCGACATGTATCAACTCCACGCCTATGCCGCGGCCTACGAATGCCCTCGCGTCGCCCTATGGTATCCGGCGCACGGGGAGACTGACGACGACGCGCAACGACCGACGTTCCGTTTTCTGACCGCGGGGCGCGACCCGGCGGCAGCAACGGTGGCGGTCGACTGGATCGGACTGTTCGAGGATTTGCGAGGTCGGCATTGGGTCAGGGCCATGCATGCCGGCGTATCGGCCAGCCTGCAACGCATCGGCATTGCTGCGTGAGCGCCGCAGGCTGGAGCGGATCACACGTCGATATCCTCCAGCCGCGTCCCCTTCGTCTCGACGAACCAGCGCGCCACGACGAACAGCTGCACGAGCATCGCCAGCGCGAACAGGACGAACGGCAGGCCGGTCGAGCGCGCCGCCATCGCCGGGAACACGCCGGCGACGATGGCATCCATGAGCCAGTGCGTGGACGCGCCGAGACTCTGCCCGCGCGCCCGCACCTCGGTCGGGAAGATCTCGGAGATGTACACCCAGATCACCGCGCCCTGCGAGAACGCGAACGCCGCGATGAACAGCACCAGCGCCCACAGCAGCAGGTCGCGGTGCATGCCGCTCCACTGGATCCAGGCCGTCGCCGTCAGTGCGACGACCATGCCGACCGAGCCCACGATCAGCAGCGTCTTGCGGCCCAGGCGGTCGATGACGGTCAGCGCCAGCAGCGTGAACAGCAGGTTCGTCGCGCCGATCATCACCGACTGCAGGTCCGCCGACACCTTGCCGAAACCGGCTGCCGCGAAGATGTCGTTCGCATAGTAGAGGATGGCGTTGATGCCCGACAGCTGGTTGAACGCCGCGATCGCGAACGCCAGCAGCATCGGCTTGCGGTAGCGGCTCCAGGACAGCTTCGAGCCGGCCGCCATGTGACCCTGCGCGTAGCGGGCCAGCTCGCCCGCGACGTCGGCGGCGCCGATCTCGCGCAGCACCTGTTCCGCCTCCTTGGTCCTGCCCTTCACGGCCAGCCAGCGCGGGCTGTTGGGAATCACGAACAGGAGGCCGCACAACAGCAGCGCCGGGAGCGCCGCCACGCCGAATTTCCAGCGCCACTCCTCGGCCCCCAGGTCCGCCAGGCCGACGAGATAATTGCTCAGGTACGCGACGAGGATGCCCAGCACGATGTTGAACTGGAAGGCGCCGACCAGCATGCCGCGCCGGTGCGCCGGGGCGATCTCCGCCAGGTAGATCGGCGCCAGCACGGACGAGGCGCCGATGGCGATCCCGCCCAGCACGCGCGCCGCGACCAGCACCGC
>Ga0308166_1004010_pt1 | contig 12060 bp, 9 predicted proteins | sample PhyCR2_2_FD_202137 | JGI IMG/M metagenome (GOLD analysis project Ga0308166, IMG submission 202137) | Phyllosphere microbial communities from UC Gill Tract Community Farm, Albany, California, United States - DLSLCC.R2 | ecosystem: Host-associated > Plants > Phyllosphere > Unclassified | place... | reverse complement strand
GTTCTGCGCGGGCCCGATCGTGCTGCTGTCGAACGTGAACGTGCACCTCGCGAGCGGCGCGCACGTCTATTTCAGCAACGATCCGGCCGACTACGCGAAGTACGGCGACGTCGACTGCGGCCCGAACGGCAAGCTGGTCGTCTCGCGCTGGCAAAGCAACGACTGCCTGAACTATTCGCCCATGGTCTATGCGCACAACCAGGACAACATCGCGCTCACCGGCGACGACTGGACGGCCATCCTCGACGGCCAGGGCGGCGTGCCGTTCCCGGGCCGCGCCGACTGCTGGTGGACGTGGAAAGGCAAGAACGCGACGATCAACGCCGTCGCGCAGGACAAGTCGCCGAACTACGTGCCCGGCAAGCTGGCGCAGAACCAGGTCAACGAACTGAATCCGAAGTCGCTGGCCGACGTGGCACCGGGGCTGTCGGAGGAAAAGCGCCGGCTGATCCAGGGCGAAGGCGACAAGTGGCGCGCGGACGACGCGTACCTGCCCGCGCTGTCCGAAGCGGGCGTGCCTCTGGCGAAGCGCGTGTTCGGCGTGGGCCACTACCTGCGCCCGCCGATGATCCAGCTGATCGGGTGCACGAACGTGCTGCTGGAAGGCTACCAGGTGATCCACACGCCCTTCTGGCAGCACCACCCGGTCGCGTGCCGCAACCTCGCGATCCGCAAGGTCCATGCGAACAGCCTCGGGCCGAACAGCGACGGCTTCGATCCGGAAGCGTGCGACACGGTGCTGGTGGAAGGCTGCCAGTTCAACACGGGCGACGACTGCATCGCCATCAAGGCGGGCAAGAACCTCGACACGCAATACGGCCCGTCGCAGAACATCGTCATCCAGAAGTGCACGATGCAGAGCGGCCACGGCGCCGTCACGCTGGGCAGCGAGATGGCGGGCGGCATCCAGAACGTGTACGCGCAGGACCTCGTGTTCGAGAACATGAACTGGGCGACGAACCCGCTGAACACGGCGATCCGCCTGAAGACCAACATGAACCGCGGCGGCTTCCTGCGCAATTTCTATGTCCGCAACGTGAGCATCCCGAACGGCGTGCAGACGTCGCCGTCGTTCTATGCGTCGCTGCCGGGGTCGCCGATCGCATCGAAGACGGTCGCCACGGCCGCCGGCGCCGTCGTCACGTTCGACTGCGACTACACGCCGCGCGCGGACAACGTGCGCGTGCGCCCGCCCGAAGTGCGCAACGTGCACATCTCGAAGGTCAAGGTCGGCAACGTCCAGACGAAGGACGGGGCGCGGGCGTCGTGCTTCCAGGCGTTCGTCATCCTGGGGCCGGTGGCGTCCGACTACAACGGACCGTCGCCGGCGCCGGCCGTATTGCCCGTGCGCGACGTGACGATCACGGACTGCGACTTCGGCACGCCCGTCAACGCGGCGCATCCGTGGTACACGTATAACGTACGGGGGCTGAAGCTCGCGAACGTCATGATCGGCGGGAAGCGGTACGACACGACCTTGTCCGCTTGACCGTCGCAGATGAACCGTCATTCCCGCGCACGCGGGAATCCATACTGACCATCAGATTTCTATAACAGTGCTTCTGGCGCACAGCATCCGAATTCGGTGAATCAGCATGGGTTCCCGCCTTCGCGGGAACGACGGTGTCATACGCTTGCTCTACAATGCCGTCACTTCTGGCTTGCATGGGATGGATGATGGCGACACCGGCGTTCAACTACGGCTCCGACGTGACGGGGCTGGTCTGGGGCTTCCTGTTGCAGGACGCCGCGCAAGCGGTGTCCGTCGACGCGAAGGACGCCGAGACCTGGTTGCACGCCCCCGTCCCCGGGCAGTTCGTCTGGCTGCACTTCAACCTGTCGAATGCGGCCAGCGAGCGCTGGCTGCGCGCCCACGCCGGCCTGCCCGAGGAATTCTACGAGACGCTGCACCAGGGCTCGCGCTCCACCCGCATCGAAATGGCGGACGGTGCCCTGATCGCCGTCGTCAACGACGTCCTGCATAATTTTTCGGTCGACACGGCCGAGATTTCCACGCTGTGGGTCCACGTGACGCCGCACGGCGTGATCACCGCCCGGCGCAAGCCGCTGGAATCCATCGAGCGCCTGCGCCAGGACGTGCTGAACGGCGCGCCGCTGCGTTCCTCGGTCGAACTGCTGGTGCACCTGCTGCGCGACCAGGCCGACGTCCTCGTCAACATCGTGCGCGATGCCGTCGCGCGGGTCGACACCGCCGAGGACCAGCTGCTGGCCGGCCGCCTCACGCGCCGGCGCGAAGACCTGGGCGCGCTGCGGCGGGTGCTCGTCCGGCTGCAGCGGCTGCTGGCGCCGGAGCCGGCCGCGCTCTTCCGCCTGCTGCAGCGTCCTCCGTCCTGGGTGGCGCCGGAAGACCGCCAGGAGCTGCGCCAGTCGACCGAGGAATTCACGGTCGTGCTGTCCGACCTGGCCGCGCTGCATGAACGGATCAAACTGCTGCAGGAAGAGATCGCGGCCCGGGTCAACGAGGACAATAACCGCAGCCTGTTCCTGCTGACCATCGTGACGGTGATGGCCCTCCCGATCAACCTGATCGCGGGCCTGCTGGGCATGAACGTGGGCGGCGTGCCGCTGTCCCAGCATCCGCACGGTTTCTGGCTCGTGCTGGGATTCACCGCCCTCGTGACGGGCGCCATCGCCTGGCTGTTGCTTCGATTGCAACGACCGCATTGAGCCTTTGCCATATAAAAACAGGATATTTGCCCTTGCATTGGGTATAACTCCTTTCCCGGCATCACGTTAAGCTTCTTGCCTCAGGAAAAGCCCACACGCCTGTGCAGACGTGCGCGGCGCGACCGACGGTAGAATGGCCCCAGACACCGGCGCCAGCCTCTGCTTCCACCGGTATGCGCGCCGCGCCGCCCGGCCGCGGCTTTTCGAGCATCCTATTTCCGAATCGCAGAAGAAGACCATGTTCAATCCATCCGACCATCCGCACCGCCGTTACAACCCGCTGCAAGGCGACTGGGTCCTCGTGTCGCCGCACCGCGCCAAGCGTCCGTGGCAGGGGCAGCAGGAAGCCGTCGACCGCTCGGCCAGGCCGTCGCACGACCCGACCTGCTACCTGTGCCCGGGCAATACCCGCGTCAACGGGGAAAAGAACCCCGACTACACGGGCACCTATGTGTTCGAGAACGACTTCGCCGCGCTGATGCCTGACACCCCGGAAGCCGCCGAGGGCGCCGATCCGCTGTTCCAGACGATGAGCGCGCGCGGCACGAGCCGCGTGATCTGCTTCTCGCCGGACCATGCGAAATCGCTGCCGCAACTGTCGCTGCCCGCGCTGGAAGGCGTCGTCGACACGTGGTGCGCGCAGGCCGCCGAGCTGGGCGCCAAGTACCGCTGGGTCCAGGTGTTCGAGAACAAGGGGGCCGTGATGGGCTGCTCGAACCCGCACCCGCACGGCCAGATCTGGGCGACGAGCTATGTCCCGAACCTGCCGGCCGCCGAAGACCGCCAGCAGAAGGCCTACCACGCGGAACAGGGCCGCCGCCTGCTGCTGGACGTGGCCGAGCGCGAGATCGCCGCCGTCGAGCGCGTGGTCGTCCAGACCGAACACTGGGTCGCCATCGTCCCGTACTGGGCCGCGTGGCCGTTCGAGACGCTGGTCCTGCCCCGCTTCGCCGTGCGCCGACTGGAAGAGCTGCAGCCGGCCCAGCGCGCCGACCTGGCCGTGCTGCTGAAGCGCCTGACCACCCGCTACGACAACCTGTTCCAGACCTCGTTCCCGTATTCGATGGGCTGGCACGGCGCACCGTACGGTATTCCGGACGAAGACGCGGAAGGCTGGCAGCTGCACGCCCACTTCTACCCGCCGCTGCTCCGCTCCGCGTCGGTGCGCAAATTCATGGTCGGCTTCGAGATGCTGGCCGAAGCCCAGCGCGACCTGACCCCGGAACAGGCGGCCGAACGCCTGCGCGCGCAATCCGAAGTGCACTACCTCGACACCGAATCCAACCAAACGACCTGACATGCAAGATACCCGTCTCTCCCGCACCGCCGCCGCCTTCGAAACCGCATTCGGCACCGCCCCCACGCTGTTCGTCCAGGCCCCGGGTCGCGTCAACCTGATCGGCGAGCACACCGATTACAACGACGGCCTAGTGCTCCCCTGCGCCATCGACTACCGCACCGCCATCGCCGCGAAACCGCGCAGCGACCGCAAGGTGCGCGTCGTGGCGGCCGACTACGGCGACGCGCTCGACGAATACGACCTCGACGCCCCCATCGGCCGCGTGGACCAGCCGATGTGGGCCAACTACGTGCGCGGCGTCGTGGAGCAGTTCGTCAAGCGCGGCCTGCCCATGCAGGGCATGGACATGGCCATCGCGGGTGACGTGCCGCAGGGCGCGGGCCTGTCGTCGTCGGCCTCGCTGTCGGTCGCCGTGGGCCGCCTGTTCGCGACCCTGCCCGGCTTCGAGGCGCTGTCGCCGATCGACATCGCGCTGATCGCGCAGGCGTCGGAAAACGACTTCGTCGGCACCAAGTGCGGCAACATGGACCAGATCAGTTCCGCCTGCGGCGTCGAAGGCCACGCGCTGATGATCGACTGCCGCTCGCTGGAGGTGAAGCCGGTGCCGGTGCCGGACAACGCCGCCATCATGATCTTCAATTCGAACGTGACGCGCGGCCTCGTGGACAGCGCCTACAACGTGCGCCGCGAGCAGTGCGAAGCGGCCGCCCGCCACTTCGGCATCCCGGCCCTGCGCGACCTCGACCTCGCCACGCTGGAAGCCCGCGCGGGCGAACTGGACCCCGTCGTGCTGCGCCGCGCGCGCCACGTGGTGACGGAAGACGACCGCGTGCTGGCCGCCGCCGACGCGCTGCAGGCCGGCGACCTGGAACGCCTGGGCGAGCTCATGGCGGCATCGCACGCGTCGATGCGCGACGACTTCGAGATCACCGTGCCCGCCATCGACAACCTCGTCGAGATCGTCAAGAACGTGATCGGCACCCAGGGCGGCGTGCGCATGACCGGCGGCGGTTTCGGCGGCTGCGTGGTGGCCGTCGTGCCGCACGCGCTGGTGGACGCGTCCCGTGCCGCCGTCGAGCGCGAATACCGCTCGCCGGACGGCAAGCCGGCCACGATCTACGTCTGCCAGCCGGCCGCCGGCGCGGGCAAAGTCAATCCATGATCTACGAGGCGGCGGCCGGACGCTATGGTTCGATGCCCTACCCGCATTGCGGCCGCAGCGGCCTGCGGCTGTCCGCCGTGTCGCTGGGGTTGTGGCACAACTTCGGCGGCAATGACGATTTCGATCGCCAGCGCTGGATCGTGCGCGCGGCGTTCGACAACGGCGTCACGTGCTTCGACCTCGCCAACAACTATGGCCCGCCGCCCGGGTCGGCCGAGGAAAACTTCGGCCGCCTGCTCGCGCGGGACCTGAAGCCGTACCGCGACGAAATGGTCGTGTGCACGAAGGCCGGCTACACGATGTGGCCCGGACCGTACGGCGACTGGGGCAGCCGCAAATACCTCGTCGCGAGCCTGGACCAGAGCCTCAGGCGCATGGGCCTGGACTACGTGGACATCTTCTATCACCACCGTCCCGATCCCGCCACGCCGCTCGAAGAGACGATGGCGGCACTGGATTACATCGTGCGCAGCGGCCGCGCGCTGTACGCCGGCATCTCGAACTACAACGGCGAACGCACGGCGGCGGCCGCGGCGGAACTGCGTCGCCTGGGCACGCCGTTCGTGATCCACCAGATGCGCTACAACATGCTGGTGCGCCAGCCGGAGGCGGACCTGCTCCCCGTGCTGGAGCGCGAAGGCATCGGCGGCATCGCCTTTTCCCCGCTGGCGCAAGGCCTTCTCACCGACCGCTATCTCGGCGGCGCGCTGCCGGCCGACTCGCGCGCGGCCGGCAAGGTCGGCTTCCTCAAGCCGGAGCACATCACGCCGGAGCGCCTGCGCATGATCGAGGCGCTGAACCAGGTCGCGCAGGCGGGCGGGCGCACGCTCGCGCAGCTCGCGCTGGGTTGGGTCAGGCGTCAGCCTTCGATTGCGTCCGTGCTGATCGGCGCGAGCAGGCCGCAGCAGGTGCTGGACGCCGTGCGCGCGGTGGAGATGGCGCCGCTCGCGGGCGACGAGATCGCGGCGGTCGAAGCGATCCTGGCGTCGCAATAAAAAAACGGCGCGCCGCCGCAGGACGGCGCGCCGGGGGTAACGACAGGACGGCACCGCCGTACCGTCCCGGCTTCCTGAAAGCGGTGCGCGGCGGCTAGTGGAAGGTGAAGCCGCCGTCCACGTTGACCGACTGGCCGGTCACGTTGTCCATCGTGGCGAGAAAGAGCGCCATGCGGCCCATGTCCTCGGGTGTCTGGGCGCGGCCCTGCGGGATGAGCGTGAGCTGGTGGCGCGCCCAGGAATCCTCGACCGACTCTCCCTCCTGCTTCCATTCGTCGGCGAGACGATCCCACATATAGGTGCGTACGACGCCCGGACAGATGGCGTTCACCGTGATGCCCTCCTGCGCCACTTCCTTGGCCAGCGCGTTCGTGAACCCCACCACCGCGAACTTCGACGCGCTGTAGTGCGCGAGATTGGGAAAGCCTTCCTTGCCCGCGATCGAGGCGACGTTGATGATGCGGCCCCACCCCTGCCCCCGCATCGGCGCCAGCGCGGCCCGGCATCCCAGGAACGTACCCTTGACGTTGACGTCCATGACGACGTCCCAGTCCTTCTCCGACAGGTCCGCCACCGGGCGGATGCTGATGACCCCTGCGCAGTTGACGAGGATGCCCAGCGCCCCGAACGCCGCGACGGCCTCGTCGACCATGGCCTGCACCTGCGTGGCGTCGGTGACGTCCACGCGCCGGGTGAGCGCGCGCCGGCCCAGCGCCCTGACTTCGTCGGCCGTCGCCTGCATGGCGTCCTCCAGCAGGTCGGCAATCAGCACGTCGGCCCCGGCGCGCGCGAGTTCCAGCACGATGCCCTTGCCGATACCGCGCGCACCGCCCGTCACGATGGCCGAGCGGCCGGCCAGCGGCAGTAAATTCGACATATCCGTCTCCTCATTGTTGGTTGGTCCCGAACGATGTTGCCGCCGGGCTGAACGCAACTAGCGTGCCAGTGCCGGCACGGACGGGCTATCAGGGGGGAAACGGAGAAAGGCGGACCGCGCGTGCGACAGGTGTCGCAGTACCATCCGTATCGCGGCCGACAGGTGTCTCGGCCGACGCATCAGAGCCGGTGCCTCAGCACCAGTTCTTGTCGGGCTTCATGTCGAGGCGCAGCGCCGCGTCGACCACGTCCTGCAGTTCCACCGGGTCGCTGAACGGGTCTTCGTCCAGCGCGGTGACGCGGTTCAGCTCCTTCTGCCAGCGCCGCAACTCGTCGACATACGCCTGGTCGGGCACCCGTTCCAGGTCGCCGTCTTGCGGGACGAGATCGTGGATCCCGTTGTGCACCCACTCGCCGGTATGCCAGTCCGGCATGTCGATGCCGGGGAACAGGCAGATCCCCTGCAGGTCGATCCCGCGGCGCACCGCGGCCAGCGATTCGCACATCACGTCGTGCAGCCAGCTTGCGCGGCCGCGACCGAGGCCGCTCGTCTCGCCGATGATCATCGGCCGGCGATAGCGCTGCCACACCGTCTCCAGCATGTCGCACAGCGGTGCGATGCGATCGTCGTCCGGCGCCAGCGGCGCGTGCGGGCCGTGCTCGCGGTATTCCATCTGCCCGAACGAATACGAATTCGCGCCGACGATGTCCAGCACCTCGGGCGCGCCGCCGAATTCGGGATGCTCGCGGCCATACAGGATGTCCCACGCGAGGAAGGTATCGACTTCCGTTTCACGGCGCGCCGCCTCGGCCTGGTCGGGTCGGTCGCGCGGCGCCACGACGCGCACCAGCGGATCCACGTGCACCATGCGCGCATCCGGATCGACTTCGCGGATCGCCTTCACGCCCGCGATCGCGGCGCGGCACAGCGCCAGCCGCAGCCGCATCCGGTCATCGCGCGTGCAGCGGTACGGCGCCGCCCAGCCCCATTCGCCGGCGCAGAACGAGAAAAACGTGATCTCGTTGATGGGCGTGAAAAAGTGCGGGCCGCGCACCTTCGGCACCACATACTCGGCCGCGGCGCGGCAGTACGCGGCGAAGCGGTCGACGAACGCATCGGCGTACGGATCGAGATCGTCCGGGTAGCCGTAGTGGCACAGATCCCAGACCGGAATCACCTTGGCCGCGTTCAGCGCGGCGATGTACGGATCGAGGCCGGAAAAATCGTAGCGGCCGCCCTTGTCCACCATCGGCCACGGGATGCCCTCGCGGGCGACGGCGATGCCGAGGCCGGCCAGCCGCGCATAGTCTTCGCCGGCATGCCGGTCATGCCCCGTTTCCGCCACCAGGTTGCGGCGCACGCGCTCCTTCCCCCACAGGAAGGTGGAGCATTCGAAACCGGACAGGAAAAAAGTGGGAAAGATTCCGGGACGCTGTGCCACGCGGCTCTCCTTTCGATGCTCGGGCGGAGCCGAGTATAGCCCGGACTCGAAAACCGGCCGTGCACGCTTGCCGCAGGACTACTTGTCGTCCTTGCGGGCAAACCACGTCGCCAGCGCGGACCCCGACAGGTTGTGCCACACGCTGAACAACGCGCTCGGCACGGCCGCCAGCGGGCTGAAATGGGCCGCAGCCAGCGCCGCGCCGAGGCCGGAATTCTGCATGCCCGTCTCGAACATCACGGCCTTGCGCTTGGCCAGGTCCATGCCGAACAGCCGCGCGAACAGATAGCCGAGCGCGAAGCCCAGCAGGTTGTGCAGGATGACCGCGGCGAACATCAGCAGGCCGTTCGTCAGCAGCTTGCTCTGGTTCAGCGCGACGATGATGGCGATGATCAGCACGATCGCCACCGTGGACACGAGCGGCAGCGCCTTCACGCTGGCTTCCGCCTGGCGGCGGAACAGCGTCTTCGCGACGATGCCCAGCGCGATCGGCACGATCACCACCTGCACGATGTCCATGAACAGCGACGTCGTATTAATCTGCATCCAGGCGCCCGCCAGCAGCGACACGAGCGCCGGCGTGGCGAACGGCGCGATCAGCGTGGACACCGCGCCGATCGACACGCCGAGCGCCACGTCGCCGCGCGCCAGGAACGTCATCACGTTGGACGCGGTGCCGCTCGGGCAGCAGCCGACGAGGATCACGCCGACCGCGATCTCCGGCGGCAGGCGCAGCGCGACGGCGAGCACGTACGCGATGCCGGGCATGATGAGGTAATGCCCGACGACGCCGATGGCCACGTCCTTCGGCCGGCGGAACACGTCGCGGAAGTCTTCCGTGGACAACGTGAGCCCCATGCCGAACATGACGATGCCCAGCAGCGGCGCGATCCCGGCTTTATAGCCCACGAACAGGTGCGGCGCGAAGAAGCCGAGGGCCGCGAACAGGAGCACCCACAACGAGAAGGTCTTGCCGACGAAGGCGCTGGCTTTTTCAATGGCGTTCACGCGGATGGGCTCCTGGTCTGATGAGACCGCCATTATATGTCCGCACCCCTGACCTTCGGCCGGTGCATGCCGGCGCGATCGGCGGTACGATGCTCCCATCATGACCGCTACCACTCCCATCCGCCTGCCCATCGGCACCGCCGACGGCGTCGTGTTCGACGTCGTCGCGTGGGGCCCGTCCCACGCCGACGTCGATGTCAGCGTGGCCTGCATGTTCGAGCACGAAATGAACGGCGGCATGGCCGGCGGGCTGCTGGCGCTGGACCAGGCGCTCGGCGGCCAACTGGCGCGCCTGCGGTCCGCTGGCGCATTCCGCGCGCAGCCGCTCGAGACCCTGCTCATCACGTCGCCTCCGCCCGCCGTGGTGCCGCGTGCCGTGCTCGTGATCGGCATGGGCGATCCGGCGCTGCTGGACGGCGAGATGCTGCGCCGCGCCTGCCGCGTCGCGCTGCGCGAGGCGGTCCGCCACGGCGCCGTGTCGATGGCGTTCGCGCCCAGCGTGCTCGATGCGGGCCACACGGACAATGCGCCGCTCGACATGCAGAACGTGATGCTGGACGGGATGCTGGGGGCGCTGCGCGCGGAGCACATGCTGGCGGACGCCGGCCTCGCGCCGCCGCCGTCGCTGCGTCATTGCACGTTCGACGTGGGCGCGCCGCGGGCGCAGGCCGCGGGACGCGCGTTCGCGGAGGCGTTCGCGCGGCTGGCCCGCACCTAGCGCCGCAACGCCAGGTCCGCCACCAGCGCCACCCCCAGCCCGAACGACACCGCCTTCCAGAACAGCAGCGGACTCCGCTCGATCAGCGGCGTCCGCGTGCGCTGCGCAAACGCGCTGTTCGGATGGTGCAGGTCGTACACGAATTCGGCGACGTCCTCGTAGCGCCGGCGCGGACCGATCTGCAGCGCCTTGTGCAGCGCCGCGTCCACCCAGGCGGGGATCGACGGATCGTGTGCGCGCGCGGGCGTGTACGCGAGCCGGCGCTGCGCCGCGCGCCCGGCCGCGCGCGGGATCCCGACGCCGTACGGCAGTTCACCCGTCAGCATGAAGTATGTGAGGACGCCCAGCGCGAACACGTCCGACCGCACGGTGCCGCGTTCGCCGAGGAAGTACTCCGGTGCGGCGTACAGCGCGGCGCCCTGCAGCGTCCAGTCCTCGTCATGGGAGGCCATCTCGACGACGCCGGCCACGCTCACCGAGCCGAAATCGATGATGCGCGCGTTGCCGGCCGCATCGATCATGACGTTCTCCGGGCGGACGTCCTGGTGCAGCATCTCGAGCCGGTGGAACGCGCGCAGCCCTTTCGCCACCTGGTCGACGATGCGGCGCACGGCGTCCAGCCCGGGACGCGGCTGGCTGCGCAACCACTGCGCCAGCGTGACACCCTCGATGTATTCGGCCGCCACATAAACATGGCCGCGGCGCCGCGCCGGCGCCGGCTTGACGACGTGCGGGCTGCGCACGCGCCCCATGATCCATTCCTCCATCACGAACCGCTCCATGTAGGCGCGGTCGCCGGCCAGGTCGATGGAAGGCGTTTTCAGGATGACTTGAGCGCCGGTGTCCGGGTCCTCGGCCAGGTAGACGTGGCTGCGGCTGCTGCCGTGCACCTCGCGCACGATGCGGTAGCCGTCGAGCTCCGCGCGCGGAGCCAGCAGCGGCGGCAGCGGCAGGCCCGCCATCTGGCGCAGCAGTTCGGACGCCTCGCGCGCCTGCAGCGATTCGATGCGGACCAGTTGCACGGTCAGGTTGTCCGCGCTGCCGTTGGCGAGCGCGCGCTGCACGAGGCGGCACGCGGCCGCGTCCAGGTCCGGCGCGTCCTTCAGCGCGGCGTGCACGTCGGCGCCCGATACGTGCTCGTACACGCCATCCGTCGCCAGCATGAACAGGTCGCCGGCTTCCAGCGCCACGGCGCGGTAGTCGATCTCGATACGGTCCTGCACGCCCAGCGCGCGGCTCAGGTAGCTGCGCTCGGGCGATACCCACACGCGGTGGTCGGTCGTGAGCTGTTCCAGGCTGGCGCCCTGTGCGCCCGCGTGGACGCGGTAGATGCGCGCGTCGCCCACGTGGAACAGGTGGGCCGTGTTCGACTTGATGACCAGCGCCGAGAACGTGCAGACGTGGCCGCAGTCCTGGTCGGCGCGGTCCTGGCCCTGCCGCGTCTGGGCATACAGCCACGCATTCACGGCAGCGAGCACCTTCTCGGCCGACGTCCGGACCGACCAGGCGTCCGCCGTCGCGTAGTAATCGTCGAGGAAGGCCGCGACGGCGGTGGCGCTCGCGACGTGGCTCACGGCGCTGCTGCTGATGCCGTCCGCCAGCGCGAGCGCGGCGCCCTTCGTCGCGGCGAGCGGCCCGCGCGGGATCACCACGCCGTGGCAGTCCTGGTTGACGGCCTTGCGGCCCCGGTCACTGTGCTGGCCGACGGAGAGCGTCAAAGGCTGCATCATGGGCTGCAAAGCGGGACGCCGGCGCGCGCGTCGTCACACTTTGTTGAACGAGCGCTTCGGCGCCGTCTTCACGTGCGTCGAGTACAGCGTCAACCCGGTGAACGCGAGGCCGCCGACGAGGTTGCCCAGCACGGTCGGGAT
>Ga0308166_1004009_pt1 | contig 12062 bp, 15 predicted proteins | sample PhyCR2_2_FD_202137 | JGI IMG/M metagenome (GOLD analysis project Ga0308166, IMG submission 202137) | Phyllosphere microbial communities from UC Gill Tract Community Farm, Albany, California, United States - DLSLCC.R2 | ecosystem: Host-associated > Plants > Phyllosphere > Unclassified | place... | reverse complement strand
GGCAGCGCTGTGCGAGGAAGGCGGCGCGGCCGCGTTCGAGCAACTGTTGGTCCGGGGCGGCGGTGGTCGGTGCGGCCGGCCGGGCTTCGTTCACCAGCCAGCGGTCGAATTCCGCCTGTTCCATCGCCACCACGTGCAGGGCCATGCGCGCATGCTGCTCGCCGCAGTATTCGGCGCACTGGCCGCGGTAGACGCCGGGCTTGTCGGCGCGCAGGGTCAGTCCGGTCACGCGGCCGGGCACGGTGTCGATCTTGCCGTTCAGGGCCGGAATCCACAGGCTGTGGATCACGTCGGTGGAGTTCAAGCCCAGGTAGACCGGGCGCCCGACCGGAATGCGGATCTCGTTGGCGCTGGCGATCTCACGGCCGCTGGCCGGGTCGTGGTAGCGCACTTCCCACCACCACATCTTGGCGGTGACGCCGATGCTCATCGCACCCTTCGAGGTCTGCGGCGTGAGCTCGGCGCTGCGCCAGGTGCTCCACACCAGCAGGATGCTCAGCACCACCACCGGGAAGGCGAAGCCGGCGCCGACGATCCAGCGGCGCGGGTTCACCGGCTCCGGACGGCGCCGCACGGCGACCACCATCAGGGCCATCACGGCGCCGAAGATAACGGCGCCGCCGGCAAACAGCACCCAGGCGAAGTCGGCGATGACGGCGGCGTCGGGCCCTGCCGGGTGCAGGACCGATTGCGAAGGCGAGCTCATTGCAGCGAATACAGATAGGCCGCCATGTGGCGCGCTTCCTCGGGCGAGACGCCCACGTCCGGCATCAGGGTGCCGGGCTTCACCGCTTGCGGATTGTCGAGCCAGCGGATCAGGTTATCGGGGACGTTCGGGATGCCGCCGGCGATATAGCTCTTGTGGCCGAAGGCGTCCAGGGGCGGGCCGGCGTTGCCGTGGGCGCCGGGCACTTCCGGTATCTGGTGGCAGGCCGCGCACTGGTATTGCGCCATCAAATGCTGGCCCTGTTTCGGATCGCCGCCGGCGACGGCCGGCGCGGCCGGCTTGTCTTTGCCGCAGCCTGCCAGCACGCCTGCACACAGCAGCGCACCGAGCAGCCTTGGCCAACATCGGGAGGTCGGGGAATGGGAAAGAAGGAGCATGCGCACAATTCGAAATCACGAAAAACCAAGGTCTCTTTATAATACAAGAATAACAATATCTAATTTTCAACTGTGTGCACCCCTTGAAACGTAACCGATGTCGTCGAACCGCCAGCGCCTGATCCTGAAAACCATCGCCGCCACCCTCGCCGTCACCGGGCTGGCCGGCGCCGCCATTGGCGGGATCGTGCTGCGCGCCGGCTGGTACGACATCACCGCCATCAGTTCGCACTGGCAGCCGATGTACACGGTGCTGGAAACCGGCATGCATTACTCGGTGCGCCATTACGCGCGCGACGTCCAGGTGCCGAAGCTGGGCGACCCGCAGCAGGTCAAGCGCGGCGCGGCCCTGTATGCCGCCAATTGCGCCCAGTGCCACGGCGGCCCCGGCCTCGCCCAGTCGCCGATCGGGCAGAGCATGCAGCCGGTACCCGGTCCCCTGATCGACGCCGGCAAGCGCTGGGGACAGCGCGAGCTGTACTGGATCACGCGCAAGGGCATCAAGATGAGCGGCATGCCCGCCTGGGAATACCACATGAGCGAAGCCGATACCTGGGCCGTGGTGGCCTTCATGGGCGTGCTGCCGACACTGTCGGCGCGCGACTATGGCGCGGCCACCAGCACCCCGACCAACACGGCCACGCCGGTCGCGGCGCCGATGGCGGAGGATGCGCCATGAGCCGCCGCCTGCTGCCCCTGCTGTTCCTGCTGCCGGCGCTGCTGGCGGCCTGCGGCGGCAAGCCGGCGCCGTCCGGCGTCCAGGGCGACCCCGAACGCGGGCGCATCGCGCTGGCCCAGCATGCCTGCCGCGCCTGCCACATCATTCCCGGCGTGACCGGCTCCGAGGTCTATGTCGGGCGCTCGCTGGACGACCTGGGCGACCGCCAGTACATCGGCGGCAAGCTGCCGAACACCCAGGCCAACCTGGTACGCTGGATCCGTGCACCGCAGACGGTCGACCCCGACACCGCGATGCCGGCCATGGGCGTGAGCGAGCGCGACGCCCTCGACATGAGCGCCTACCTGCTGACCCTGAAGAAGTAAGCTTGCCCGGTAAGCTTGCCCGGTAAGTTGGTATCATGCGCCTTTGTCCGGCCACGGTGGCGCGGACGCACGACACAGGATGACACGATGAGATTGGTGCGCTATGGCCGCCCGGGCAAGGAAAAACCAGGTTTGTTCGACGAGGAAGGGCGCCTGCGCGACCTGTCCGGCGTGATCGAGGACATCGATGCCGCCGTCTTGGGCGACAAGGCGCTGCGCAAGCTGGCCAAGGTCGACTGGAAGACCCTGCCGCTGGTGCGCGGCAACCCGCGCCTGGGCGTGCCGGTCGCGCGCGTCGGCAAGTTCATCGGCGTGGGCATGAACTACGCCGACCACGCCGCCGAGACCGGCGCCGCGGTGCCGAAGGAGCCGGTGTTCTTCACCAAGGCCACCAGCTGCCTGAACGGCCCGGACGATCCGATCCAGCTGCCGAAAGGCTCGAAGAAGACCGACTGGGAAGTCGAGCTGGGCGTGGTGATCGGCACCCGCGCGCAGTACGTGAGCGAGGACGACGCGCTGAAGTTCGTGGCCGGCTACTGCGTGGTGAACGACGTCACCGAGCGTGCCTACCAGTTCGAGATGGGTTCGCAGTGGGACAAGGGCAAGGGCTGCGACACCTTCGGGCCGGTCGGCCCCTTCCTGGTCACGCGCGACGAGGTGTTCGACGTGCAGGACCTGGACCTCTACCTCGAAGTGAACGGCAAGCGCATGCAGACCGGGAACACCTCGAACATGGTGTTCACGGTGGCGCAGCTGGTGAGCTACATCTCGCGCTTCATGACGCTGGAGCCGGGCGACATCATCACCACCGGCACGCCGCCGGGCGTGGGCATGGGCCGCACGCCGCAGCGCTTCCTGAAAAAGGGCGACACGCTGCGCCTGGGGATTGCAGGCTTGGGCGAGCAGCAGGCGGAAGTGGTGGCGTTTCCGAAGTAGAGTGAAGGCGGGTATGCCACTGGCGATGACCCGCGGCGCTGACCCTAGGGTGGGCACACTGTGCCCACGCGAAACGACGCGCTAACGAGACGCTCCTGGAAGTGCTGGCCGATGATCATGTGATCGGCGTCTAACGAGCAGCCGCAAAGCATGCTTACGCGTGGGCACGGAGTGCCCACCGTACGGTTTCCGCCAACACCATTTCACGTGTTTGCGCTACGCCACCAGCGCCGCATCCAGCGCTTCCGCCAGGCGCGCCACGATCTCCGACAAATCCGACGCGCTGACGATGAACGGCGGCGCCAGCAAAATGTGGTCCCCGCGCTGCCCGTCGATGGTCCCGCCCATCGGATACACCATCAGCCCGCGCGCCATCGCCTCGTTCTTGATCGCCGCATGCAGGCGCCGCTGCGGCGCGAACGGTTCCTTGCTGGCCCGGTCGCGCACCAGCTCGATCCCGACGAACAGCCCGCGCCCGCGGATATCCCCCACGTGCTGATGCTGGCCGAACACGTCGCCCAGCATGCGCCGCAAGGTCGCCCCGCGCCGCTGCACCTGCTGCAGCAAGCCGTCGCGCTCGATCACTTCCTGCACCGCCAGCGCCGCCGCCGCCGCCACCGGATGGCCGATATACGTGTGCCCGTGCAAAAAGCTGCCGCTGCCGCGCCGCAGCCGCTCGACGATCGCCCCTTGCGCCAGCACCGCGCCGATCGGCTGGTAACCCGCTCCCAGCCCCTTGGCCACCGCGATGATGTCCGGCGCCACCCCGTCCTGCTCGATCGCGAACATGGTCCCGGTCCGTCCCATCCCGCACATGACTTCGTCGGCGATGAACAGGATGCCGTGGCGGTCGCAGATGTCGCGCACGCCGCGGAAGTAACCCGGCGTCGGCGGGATCGCGCCGCCGGTGGCGCCGACCACCGGCTCGGCGACAAAGGCGATCACCTTGTCCGGCCCGGCCTTCAGGATCGCGGTCTCGAGTTCGTCGAGCAGGCCGGCGGTGTAGTCGTCGAGCGTCTGGTGCGCGCCGCGGTCGCGGTACTCGTAGCAGGGCGCCACGCGCGGCACGTCCATCAGCAGCGGCGCGAAGGGCTTGCGGCGCCATTCGTTGCCGCCGACGGCCAGCGCGCCCAGGGTATTGCCGTGGTAGCTCTGGCGCCGCGCGATGAACACGCTGCGCCCGGGCTGGCCGCTTTCGACGAAGTACTGGCGCGCCAGCTTCAGCGCCGTCTCCATCGCTTCCGAGCCGCCCGAGACCAGGTAGACCGCATCGATGCCGGCCGGCGCCTTCGACACCAGCCTGGCCGCCAGTTCCTCGGCCGCCTCGGTGGTGAAGAAGGCGGTGTGGGCGTAGGCACAGGCGTCGATCTGGCGGTGCATGGCCGCGATCACGTGCGGGTGGGCGTGGCCAAGCGAGGACACGGCGGCGCCGCCGCTGGCGTCGATGTAGGTCTTGCCGCTGCTGTCGCGCACGGTCACGCCGCTTGCTGCCACGGCGACCGGCGGCGTCTGGCGCAGGCTGCGGTGGATGATATGGCTCATGGCTACCCCCTTCGAGGAAAGATTGACGTTTGACAATAAGCGCCGTGCCAACGGTTTCCTTTGATCTTTGCGGGAAGCTGTGCGAATATTTTTCTCAATAGACATTTTTACTACGCTAGTTTCTTGCCGACATGAGCGACCGTCTCCGCCCGATCCCGCCCGACCAGCTGACCGAAGCCCAGCGCCGCGCCGCCCAGGCCGTGATCGAAGGCCCGCGCGGGGCGCTCTACGGCCCCTTCGTGCCGCTGCTGCGCAGCCCCGAGCTGCTGGAAAACGCCCAGCGCATGGGCGAGTACCTGCGCTACCGCAGCGCCATCGGCGTGCGCCTGTCGGAACTGGCGATCCTGGTCACCGCGCGCCAGTGGAACCAGCAGGTCGAGTGGGCGATCCACGCGCCGATCGCGGCCCAGGTCGGCATTCCGCCGGACGTGATCAACGCCATCGCGCACCGCCGCCGTCCCGACGGCATGCTGGTCGACGAATCGGTGGTGCACGACTTCTGCCTCGAACTGCACCAGAACAAGGCCGTCTCGGACCACACCTATGGCGAGGCGCTGTCGCTGTTCGGCGAGCAGGGCGTGGTCGACCTGATGGGCCTGACCGGTTACTACACCTTCCTGGCGATGGTGATGAACACCGCGCAGACCGAGGTGCCGGTGTCGAGCGCGGCGGCCTTGCCCGACTGAGGCGATGGCCGCATCTGCACCGCGCTCGCATGCACCGCGCTCGTCCGCGCCGCGACGCGTTCGTCGCCATGCCGGCGCGTTTGTCGCAGCCTGCCCACGGGCCAGGCCGGTGGCGCCAGACTGTGGCCATGACATCCCGTCATGCCACCGGAGACCTTCGCCATGAAACCGCATTATGTGCTGCTGGCCGCACTGGCCACCTCGTCCCTGCTTGCCATCGCCGGGCCGCCCGAGAAGCTTCCCGCCGCCTGGATCGTCACCGGGCCGGCGCCGCAGAAATTCAGCAGCGGCGTCGAAACCACCGACGTCGGCGGCGTGCGCGGCGCCAAGTTCTTGCGCAACAAGACCGAGGATGCGGAAACCTGGGGCGCGCTCACGCAGCAGATCTCGGCCCAGCGCTACCTCGGCCAGCGCCTGCAGTTCAAGGCGCGCATCAAGACGGCGGACATCGGCAATTACGCCGGCCTGTGGATGCGCGTCGATACGCCAGGCAAGCATGGCGCCGCCTTCTACAACAGCGTCGACAAGCCGATCCGCGGCAGCACGGACTGGCAGGAGCGCACGGTGACGCTGGATGTGCCGGCCGACGCCAGCGTCGTCTCCTTCGGCGTGATCGGCGCCGGCAAGGGCCAGGTGTGGATCGATGCGCTGACGCTGGAGCCGGTCGGGCGCGAGGTGCCGGTCGACCGCATGCCCGGGCGGCAGCGGCCCTTGCCCGAGCAGCCGACGCTGTGACGGGCGCCGCCCCCATCGCCGGCGCCGAGCCGGTCCATGCCGCCCTGGCGCGCGTGTACGGCGCGACGCCGGGCCAGCGCCTGCTGGGCATCGCCTGCGCCGGCGCCTGCTTCGCGCTGGCCTGGGCGCTCGACCGGCAGGCCTGGATCGCCCTGTTCGGCGCGCTGCTGGCGCCGATCCTGCTCGGCTCGGCCGGCATGACCGGCATCGGCGCGCTGCTGCGCGGGCGGCTGCGCTGGTCCGGCGCCTGGCTGGCGCTCCTCATCCTGCTGGCGCTGGGCGCCGCGCTCGGGCTGCTCTTCCACCGCTACTGGAGCGTGGGCCTGGGCGCCGACCTGCCGGCCGCCGCCGGGCGCCAGGTGGCGGCGGCCAGCTTCGGGGTGGCGGCGCTGGTGCTCGGCCTGCCGTTGTGGCGGGCCCAGATCCAGTTCCGCGCCCAGCAGCTGGCGCGGCTGCAGCAGGCGGCGCTGGCGGCCGAACTGAAGACCCTGCAGGCCCAGATCGAGCCGCACTTCCTGTACAACACCCTGTCCAGCACGCGCTACCTGACGCGCCACGATCCCGACAAGGCGGGGCGGATGCTCGAGCACCTGATCGGCTACTTGCACAGCGCCTTGCCCGACATGCGCGCCGACACCTCGACCCTGGGCCGCGAAGTCGAGCTGGCGCGCCACTACCTGGCCGTGATCGCCCTGCGCCATGGCGAGCGCCTGCGGGTGGAGATCGACGTGCCGGCGGCGCTGGCGCCGGCCGCGCTGCCGCCGCTGATGCTGATGACGCTGGTGGAAAACGCGGTCAAGCACGGGCTGGAACGCCAGCCGGGCGCGGTGCGCATCGGCGTGCATGCGCAGGCACGCGGCGCGCTGCTGCGCATCGTCGTGCGCGACGATGGCCCGGGCATCGGGAATACCGTGTTCGGGAGCGGCGTCGGCCTGCGCAACCTGCGCGAACGCCTGGGCGCGCTGTATGGCGACGGCGCGCGCTTCGAACTGCTGCGCCTGGACAGCGGCGTCACCGAGGCGCGCCTCGACCTGCCGCTGGCATTGGCGCCGATCCGGGAGGCGCAAGCGTGAACCGGCCGCGCATCCTGATCGCCGACGACGAGCCGCTGCTGCGCGCCGAGCTGCGCGAGATGCTGCTGGCCTTGTGGCCGGAGGCCGAGGTGGTGGGCGAGGCGGTGGACGGCATCGACGCCGTGCGCCTCGGCCGCGAACTGTCGCCCGACGTCGCCTTTCTCGACGTGCGCATGCCGGGCCTGGACGGCATCGAGCTGGCCCACGTGTTCGGCGGGCGCAGCCACGTGGTGTTCGTCACCGCCCACCACGAACATGCGGTGGCGGCATTCGACGAAGGGGCGGTCGATTATGTGCTGAAGCCGGTCTCGCACGAACGGCTGGCGCGCGCGGTGGAGCGCCTGCGGGCGCGCTTGAACATGCCGCCGCCCAGCCTTGGGACGGTGACGGGGAAGCTGCAGCCGAAGCCGGCGCAGCCGTCCTGGCTGCAGGCGTCGAGCGGCCAGACGATCCACTTCATCGACCTGGCCGACGTGGTGTACTTCTGCTCGGATGCCAAGTACACGCGCGTGGTGACCGACAGCCTGGAGGCGCATATCCGGCTGTCGCTGAAAGAGCTGGCCGAGGCGCTCGACCCGGGCGCCTTCTGGCAGGTCCACCGCGGCTACGTGGTGGCGCTCAAGCGCATCGCCGCGGCGCACCGGGCGGAGGATGGGGCGCTGTGGCTGCACCTGCGCGGGCACGGCGCCCGGCTGCCGGTGAGCCAGCGCTTCCAGCATCTGTTCAAGGGGATGTAACCCGATGCTGTGGTGATGGGGTTGTAGGGTGGACACCTGTGTCCACGCTGTCGTACCCTGGAAAACCATTAGCGCTACGTGGCGCACCGGCATGCTTGCGAACCGGTCTTCGGCCGAGCAATCTGGACGCAACCGTCGTACCGCGTGGGCACAGGTGCCCACCCTGCAAAACCGACATCGCGTCGCCGGTAACTCCTCAGGCCAATGCTTCCTTTGCGGCTTCTTCCGGCGTCAGGCCGTCGTAGAACAGGTCCGTGAACCACTCGACCTGCTCCTCGATATGCTCCTGCGCCTGCTTCTGCGTGGCGCCGCCGGCCACGAGGAAACCTTCCACCTCGATGCACCAGTTAATCAAGGCCAGGGTTTCTTCGTCCAGCTCTTCTTTCTTTGCCATGTCAGGCCTCCAAATGAAAACGGGAGCCGTGGCTCCCGGGGTGAGGCTTCTTAGGCCAGTACTTTTTTCAGCCAGGCCGAGATATCCTGGACTTCCTCGAAACACAGCGAATGCTGCATCGCGTATTCGTGCCACTCGACCTGGTAGCCCAGGCCCTTGACGATGTCGCGCGACTGCTCGGCGCGGACGAAGGGCACCACGTGGTCCTGGCGGCCATGCGCCATGAACACCGGGGTGTCGATGCTTTCTTCGCTGCGCTCGTGCGCGACCTTGTCGGCCAGCGGCAGGTAGCCCGACAGGCACAGCATGCCGGCCAGCTTTTCCGGGTGGCGCATGCCGGTCTGCAGGGTCATCGCGCAGCCTTGCGAGAAGCCGGCCAGGATGATCTTCGAGGCCGGGATGCCGCGCGCCTTTTCGCGTGCGATCAGGGCCTCGACGTCGCGCTGCGAGTCGCGCAGGCCGGTTTCGTCTTCGCGCCGGGTGAGTTCGGCGCCGGTGATGTCGTACCAGGCGCGCATGATGTAGCCGCCGTTGACGGTCACCGGAATCGTCTTCGCATGCGGGAAGACGAAGCGGATGCCGGGCAGGTCCTTCAGGTCGAGTTCGCGCACCAGCGGCACGAAGTCGTTGCCGTCGGCGCCGAGGCCGTGCAGCCAGATGATCGCGGCCGTCGGGTTCGGCGCGGTTTCGATTTCGATGTTTTGCAGCAGGTCGCTCATGCGCGCTTTCAGATTCGGCAGTCAGGAGTTGGCGGGGGCAGGGCGCTGGGCGTTCTTCGGACGCCAGGCGCGGGTAATGGCCGGATCGGTTTCCATGTACGGGCCGCCGATCAGGTCGATGCAATACGGGACGGCGGCGAAGATGCCGTTCACGACCACCTTGCCGTCGGCATCCTTCAGGCCTTCCAGAGTTTCCTTGATGGCCTTCGGCTGGCCCGGCAGGTTCATGACTAGGGCCGCGTGGTCGGCGGTTTCGCGGATCACCGCCACCTGGCGCGACAAGATCGCGGTCGGCACGAAGGCCAGGCTCACCTGGCGCATCTGCTCGCCGAAGCCCGGCATTTCCTTGGTGCCGATGGCCAGCGTGGCCTCGGGCGTGACGTCGCGCCGGGCCGGGCCGGTGCCGCCGGTGGTCAGCACCAGGTGGCAGCGCTGCACGTCGACCAGTTCGGCCAGGGTCTGTTCGATCTGCGCGCGCTCGTCGGGGATCAGGCGCGTCTCGACGCGGAAGGGCGTGGTGAGGGCGGCGGCCAGCCAGTCCTGCAGCGCCGGGATGCCCTTGTCCTCGTACACGCCGCCGCTGGCGCGGTCGGAGACCGACACCAGGCCGATGATCAGCTCACCCGCCAAGGCGTCACTCGTCTGCCGGCTCGTCGTCATCGCTTTCCTCGCTCGCCGCCTTTTTGGCATCCTTGTCCTGCTTGGCCAGGTCCTTCAGGATCTGGAACAGCTCGCGGTAGGCCTTGGGCGGCTTGGATTCGGCCTGCTCCTTGCGCGCGTTGCGGATCAGGGTGCGCAGGTGCTGCACGTCCAGCTCGGGATGCTGGGACAGCAGCTCGGTCAGGGCCTTGTCGTCGGTGAGCAGCTTTTCGCGGCGGCGTTCCAGCGCGTGCAGGGCGGCGGTTTCGGCCTTGGAGGCGCCTTTCCAGCTGTCGATGGTGCGCTGGATGACCGCGACTTCCTCTTCCGACAGGGTGCGCATCTTCTTGCCGACGAATTGCAGCTGGCGGCGGCGGCCCTCGTGGTTGGTGATGGTCTGACACATGAGGATGGCGTCCTTCACTTCCTCGGGCATCGGCACGCGCTTGACGCGGTCGCGCGGCTCGGCCACCAGTTGCGCGCCGAGCTTTTGCAGCTCGTCCATCTGGCGTTTGAGTTCGGACTTGGAAGGGCGTTCGTATTCTTGCTCGAACTCGCTGGACTGGAAGCCAACGGCGCCGCGGTTTGCATTAGGCATGATATGGATGATTTGATTGGCGCTGGGCCGATCAGTGAAAACAGTAAACGGCTGCTATGATAACTGTTTTAGGGCTCGCTACGAAAAACACACATGAACGACACCTTTACCCACTCCCAGGACCAGTTGCGGGAACTGGCGCGCAACGTGCTCGAGTTTGCCCGCGAGCAAGGCGCCACCGATGCCGCGGTGGAAATCAGCGAGGGTAGCGGACTGTCGGTGTCGGTGCGTCGCGGCAAGATCGAAACCATCGAGCAAAACCGCGACAAGGGCATCGGCGTCACCGTGTACAGCGGCCAGCGCCGCGGCAACGCCAGCACCTCCGACTTCTCGGAAGCGTCGCTGAAAGCCACCGTGCAGGCGGCCTGGGACATCGCCCGCTTCACCGCCGAAGACGATGCCGCCGGCCTGCCCGACGCCGACATGCTGGAAATGAACCCGCGCGACCTGCGCCTGTGCTACCCGTGGCCGATCTCGACCGAGGAAGCCGTGGCACTGGCCCAGCGCTGCGAGAACGCGGCCTTCGAGGTCGACCCGCGCATCAGCAACAGCGAGGGCGCCAGCGTCTACGTGCAGCAGTCGCATTTCGTCGCCGCCAACTCGCGCGGCTTCATCGGCGGCTACCCGTTCTCGCGCCACACCATGTCGGTGGCGCCGATCGCCGGCAAGGGCAACAAGATGCAGCGCGACGACTGGTACACCTCGGCGCGCGACCCGAAGAAGCTGGCCAATCCGGAAGCGGTCGGCCGCTACGCCGCCGAACGCGCCCTGGCGCGCCTGAACGCCCGCAAGCTCGACACCCGCACCTGCCCGGTGCTGTTCGAGGCGCCGCTGGCCGCCGGCCTGCTCGGCGCTTTTGTGCAGGCGGTGTCGGGCGGCTCGCTGTACCGCAAGTCGAGCTTCCTCCTCGATACGCTCGGCAAGCAGGTCTTCCCGGAGCACATCCAGATCGTCGAGGACCCGCACCTGATCGGCGAAGTCGGCTCCTCGCCCTTCGACGAAGAGGGCGTGCGCACGGTGCGGCGCGACGTGGTCAAGGACGGCGTGCTGCAGGGCTACTTCCTGTCGTCGTACTCGGCGCGCAAGCTCGGCATGCAGACCACGGGCAATGCCGGCGGCTCGCACAACCTGTCGATCACCTCGGCCAACACGAAGCGCGGCGACAGCTTCGAGGGCATGCTGCGCAAGATGGGCACCGGCCTGCTGGTGACCGAACTGATGGGGCAGGGCGTGAACTACGTCACCGGCGACTATTCGCGCGGCGCCTCGGGCTACTGGGTCGAGAACGGCGTGATCCAGTACCCGGTCGAGGAGATCACGATCGCCGGCAACATGCGCGAGATGTTCCAGCAGATCGTCGGCGTCGGCAACGACGTGCTGGCGCGCGGGAACAAGTCGACCGGGTCGATCCTGATCGAAAAGATGGTCATTGCGGGCAGCTGAGGAGAGTCACATGAGCAAATTCGTCCGTATCGACAAGGAAAACAATCCGAAAAAGGCGCAGTTGCTGAACCTCGACCTGGTGGCATCGGTCGAGCTGGCGCCGCAATCCGACCTGCTCAGCTCCGCCGACGAAAAGCGCGTGTACGCCAGCTGCCTGGCGCACGACAAGACGGTGATCGCGACCGTGCATTTCGACAGCCTGGACGATGCGCATGCATGGGTGGAGAAGCACCTGGGCGTGCAGCTGTAATCGCGTTGGGCTCACGCCCGGACGGGGCATGAACCGTACGGCGGGGTCAACAATGAAAACCGGCGCCGGGTTTCATTGGCGGCACCATTCAATTCCGCCTGCTCAGCGCCCGTTCCACGCTTGCCGCCAGCTCCGCCAGCTGGAAGGGCTTGTTCAGCACCA
>Ga0308166_1004008_pt1 | contig 12063 bp, 6 predicted proteins | sample PhyCR2_2_FD_202137 | JGI IMG/M metagenome (GOLD analysis project Ga0308166, IMG submission 202137) | Phyllosphere microbial communities from UC Gill Tract Community Farm, Albany, California, United States - DLSLCC.R2 | ecosystem: Host-associated > Plants > Phyllosphere > Unclassified | place... | reverse complement strand
CGTACCCGGCTCCGTGTTGTTGGCGACCGTGTAGCCGGCGCCGTTCTTGTTATGGATATGTGCGTACGCCGCGTACAGGCCCGTGCGTTTCGACAGCGGATACAGGTAGCCGATGCCCCACTCGTGGGCGTCCTGGTTGAGGTGCGTGCGGTCGTCCTTGCGCTGCGTGGAGAACATCAGCGTGCCCGGCCCGACGGGCGCGGAGAAGCCCAGCAGGATCTCGCGGCCGTCCGTCGACGGCGTCGGCTTCACCCCGCCGTACGGGTTGTTCGCGTTGCCCAGGGTGGCGCTGTTGAAACCCTTGTCGACTTCGAATGCGCCGTACAGCTTGATCCATTTGAAGTCGTAATTCGCACCGAGGAGCGCGTTGCGGCCCAGGTCGTGGTTCACCCCCGTCGCCGCCACGTCCGTGTTCTTGTTGTTGTACGCGAGCCGTACCCGCAGCGCGCCCTGCGCATAATCGAGCGCGCCGCCGAACTGGCGACCCGCCGACAATTCGGTCTGCTCGCCGGCGCTGTACGCGAGTTCCGCATGCACGCCGCTCACCTTGGGCGACGTGTACGTGATCGTGTTGCTGGTGCGGACGTTGGTGCCGTTGTCCGGGAAGAGGTTCTTCGCCGTGCCCGCGTAGCCGGTGCCGAACGGGTCGGCGACGGACGTCAAGGTGAGGTGGTAAGGCGTGTACTGGCGGCCGAAGGCGATGGCGCCCGCGTTCGTCCTGATGCCCACGAGGGCCTGGCGGTTGAAGATCGTGTTCGCGGCATCGAGTTCGCCCGTGTCGATCTTCGCGCCCGTCTCCAGCGTGAAGAACGCGGACATGCCATTGCCCAGGTCCTCCGTGCCGCGGAAGCCGATGCGCGATGCGGACGCGGCGCCGCTCGTGATCTTCGTCTGGTGACCGGCGCTGGAACCGTTCTCGCCCACGAACGCCGCGTCGGCGATACCGTAGATCGTGACATTCGTCTGGGCGTGCGCGCCCGCGCCCGCGGCCAGGCCGAGGGCGATGCATACTGCTTTCTTCACAATGTCTCCTTGCTGTTGTCTGTCTTGTGCGGTCGTCCGTGCGGTCAGGTCACGGGCGCCGGATTGAAGAGCGTGAGCGCGTTGTGGAGCTTCCAGTGCTCGGCCCACGTCTTCTTGCGGCCGCTCGCCACGTCGAGCAGGAAGTGGAACAACTCCCAGCCCACGTCCGCGATCGTCGCGTCGCCGGTCGCGATGCGTCCGGCGTTGATGTCCATGAGGTCATGCCAGCGGCGTGCCAGGTCGTCGCGCGTGGCGACTTTCACGACCGGCACGGCGGCCAGGCCGTAAGGCGTGCCGCGGCCCGTCGTGAACACGTGCATGTTCATGCCGGCGGCCAGTTGCAGGGTGCCGCAGATGAAATCGCTGGCCGGCGTGGCCGCGTAGATCAGGCCTTTCTGCTGCAGCTTGTCGCCCGGGGACAGCACGCCCGCGATGGGTGCCGTGCCGGACTTGATGATGGAGCCCATCGCCTTTTCGGTGATGTTGGCGAGGCCGCCCTTCTTGTTGCCCGGCGTCGTGTTCGCGCTGCGGTCCACGCCGCCCCGCTTCAGGTACTCGTCGTACCACGCCATCTCGCGGATCATCGCCTCGGCGACGCCGTCGTCGGCGGCGCGCGCGGTCAGCTGGTCGATGCCGTCGCGGACTTCCGTCGTTTCGGAGAACATGACGGCGGCGCCGGCCCGCACGAGCAGGTCGCTCGCGAAGCCGACGGCCGGATTCGCGGTCACGCCGGAAAACGCATCGCTGCCGCCGCATTGCACGCCGACGATGAGTTCCGACGCCGGCACGGTCTCGCGCCGGCGCTCGTTCAGTACCGCCAGGTGCTTCTCGGCCGTGCGCATGATGGATTCGATCATGTCGCCGAAGCCCACGTGAGCGGCATCCTGCAGGCAGACAGTGTCCGGCGCCTGGATCGGGATCGAGCCGGCCGGGAACATGCGCGCCGGCTGCAGCTTTTCGCAGCCCAGGCTCACGAGCATCACGCGGCCGCCGAAGTTCGGGTTCTTCGCGATGTTGCGCAGGGTCCGGATCGGGATCTCGGCGCCGGGCGCGTCGATGGCGACGCCGCAGCCGTACGTGTGCTCGATGGCGACGATGTCGTCCACGTGCGGGTAGTTCGGCAGCAGCTCCTTCTTGATGCGGTCGACGGCGAACGCGACGACACCCGACACGCACTGCACCGTCTCGCTGATGGCGAGGATGTTGCGCGTGCCGACCGAGCCGTCCGGATTGCGGAAACCTTCGAATGTATAGCCTTCCAGCGGCGGCAACGGTGCGCGGTCGCGGACGGGCTTCGGCAGGTCGTCCAGGCCACGCGCGGCCGGCATGCCGACCAGCGATTCCTCGATCCACGTGCCGCGGGCGATGGGTTGCAGCGCATGGCCGATCGTGACGTCGTAGCGGACGATGGGCGCGCCCTGGGCGATGTCGACGAGCGCCACCTTGTGCCCTTCCGGCACGCGGGTGGTCAGGGTCAGACCGTCCGGGAAGATCGTGCCTTCCGGCAGGCCGCCGGCGTTGACGACGATGGCGACGTTGTCGTTCTCGTGCATGCGGATGGTGCGGGGGATAGTCATCAGCGTCTCCATGATTGCGCAATCATTTAGTAGCAAAGCACAACAGCCATGCGCTTTGCGCAAAAAATGACACCGCAATCATTATTGTCTTAAAAATATGGCCGGTAGGTCGGCCGAGGTGTTTGGTATGATACCGCAATCATCTTCGAACGCAAGCGTTTTGTGATCGGATGTCGTACAAGTGATAAAGAACACAACAACATGATAGCCCCCGCAGACGACACGCTCCCCACCAACGGAGACCGCCCGAAAAGCATCACGCTCAAGGATGTCGCGCGGCTCGCGGGCCTCTCTCCGATCACGGTATCGCGCGCGCTGCACAACCCCAGGCTCGTCAAGCCGGACACGATCGCGCGTGTGAAAGAAGCGGCGGCCGCGATGGGCTATATCCCGAACATGCTGGCCGGCAGCCTGACGACGAAGCGCAGCCAGCTGATCGCCGCCATCGTGCCGCAGCTGTCGAACTCGATGTTCGCCGAGACGGTGCAGGGCCTGAACGACGAATTGTCGGCGCACGGCTACCAGCTGCTGCTGTCGTTATCGAACTACTCGCGGCAAAAGGAAGAAGACCTGCTGACGGCGATCCTGTCGCGCCAGCCCGACGGCATCGTCCTCACCGGCATCCATCACCACCCCGGTGTGCGCAAGAAGCTGCTCGCGACCGGCGTGCCCGTCGTGGAAGCGTGGGACCTGACGCCCTCCCCCATCGACATCGCCATCGGCTTTTCGCAGGAACGCGTGGGCGAAAAGGTCGCGCAATACCTTTTATCCAAAGGATATAAACGGTTCGCGTCGATCTGCGCGCGCGACGAGCGCGCGAACCGGCGCCGCCTCGCGCTGGAGGCGGAACTGGAACGGCACGGCGTGGTGCCCGTCGCCACGCACCTGGCCACGCCGCCGACCGTGATGAATCTCGGCCGCGAAGGCCTGCGCGCGATCCTCGCGGAAGGCCACGCGCCCGACGTCGTCGTGTGCAGCTCGGACGTGCTGGCCCAGGGCGCCCTCATCGAGGCGCAGGCGCAAGGCATCGCCGTGCCGGAGACGCTGGGCATCATGGGCTTCGGCGACTTCGACTTCGCCGCGTACACGCATCCTCCCATCTCGTCCGTCCACGTCGACAAGCGCGCCATCGGCGTGCAGGCGGCCCGGGCGCTCATCGCGAAGATCGAAGGCGAGGCGCCGGCGGGGAATGTCGTGGACGTGGGGTTCAACCTGGTCGAGCGCGGCACGACGCGGCAAATCGGTTAAGGCCTGACACGCAAAAACCGTCGCCCCCGGACTAGGCGCCCCCCCTTGGCGGGGGCTCAAGTTGCACGCGGTATCGCGACGCGGACAGAACTTGGGTCCCCGCCTCCGCGGGGACGACGTTTATGGGCAGCGTGGCGCACGCGCCGCACATCAAAAGATTCTTCTTGCGACGTCGCGATCTTAGTTGTACGATGTCTGACAAGTCAAACCCACCGCCCTGGAGCAAAAATGAATCCGCAAGAACTCAAGCAAGTGATGTCGTCCGGCCTGCTGTCCTTCCCCATCACCGACTTCGATGCCGAAGGCAACTTCCGCAAGAGCACCTACATCGAACGCCTGGAATGGCTCGCCCCGTACGGCGCCACCGCCCTGTTCGCGGCCGGCGGCACCGGCGAATTCTTCTCGCTGACGCACGACGAGTACTCGCAGGTGATCAAGACTGCCGTCGACACGTGCGCCGGTAAAGTGCCCATCCTCGCCGGCGTCGGCGGCCCGACCCGCGCCGCGATCGCCTTTGCCCAGGAAGCCGAGCGCCTCGGCGCGAAAGGCGTGCTGCTGCTGCCGCACTACCTGACGGAAGCGAGCCAGGACGGCCTCGTCGCGCACGTGGAAGAAGTCTGCAAATCGGTGAACATCGGCGTCGTCGTGTACAACCGCGCGCAATGCCGCCTGACCGCGGAATCGCTGGAAAAGCTGGCCGACCGCTGCCCCAACCTGATCGGCTTCAAGGACGGCATCGGCGACATCGAACTGATGGTCTCGATCTGGCGCCGCCTGGGCGACCGCTTCAGCTACCTGGGCGGCCTGCCGACCGCGGAAGTCTACGCCGCGGCGTATAAAGCGCTGGGCGTGCCGGTGTACTCGTCGGCCGTCTTCAACTTCATGCCGCAACTGGCGATGGATTTCTATCACGCGATCGCCAAGGACGACCACGCCACGACGAACCGACTGCTGGACGAATTCTTCCTGCCCTACCTGGCGATCCGCAACCGCAAGGCCGGCTACGCCGTGTCGATCGTCAAGGCCGGCGCCCGCCTCGTCGGCCACGACGGCGGCCCGGTGCGCGCGCCGCTGACCGACCTGACTGAAGAAGAACACGCCATGCTGGATCAACTGATCAAGAAGCAGAACGTGCGCTGATCACCAGAAGGTCGCCGGCGTCCCCATGATGACGACGTCGGCGATGCGGCAGTTGGCGCCCGCCAGCCGCAGCCGCAGGCGCCGTCCCGTGACGGCGCGCACGGGCACGTCGAACGTGTCGGCCGCCGCCGGCACGTCGGCCAGCACCTGCCACACGCCACCCGCGTCCTGCGCTTGCGCCGTCACGCCGCAACGCCCGTCCGGCGCGAACCGCACGGCCAGCCGGCGGTAATTCACGATGCGCTCGGGGTCGATGGCGATCCACGGCGCGGCGTCGTCCGCCGCCGGGGCCCACCACGTGGCGGCGTCGCCGTCGTTGGCCAGCGACGGCGCATGGCCGGCCGCGCTCGAACTGGCCTGCGTGGGATTCTTCAGGCCGAACGCCTGCTCCGCCCCCACTTCCATCTTGCGCTGCAGGTACGGCCGGTCGGCCGCCAGCGGCGTCACGCCGTCCACGAAGGCCGGACCATCCACCGTCTCCACCGCCAGCACGCCGTCGGCGAGGCCGGGCGACGTCGCGCGGATGCGTGTCGTGCCGCGCTGCCAGCTGCGCATGGCGATGGCCGCCTGGCCGTCGCGGATCGGGATGTCGCTATCCGGCGTGAACGCGATGGCGCGCCCCGTCGGCAGCTCACCTGGTCCCGCTTCCAGCGCCAGCCGCACCGGCGGGCTGTTGGACAGCGCCTTGCCGGCCGCGTCGACGACCGTCACGACCAGCTGCACGTCGTCCGTGCCGTCCGCGTGGCGGATCACGGGGCTGCTGGCCGTCACCCGCAGGGCCGCCGGCTGGCCCGGCTGCGGCCACGCGGGCGGCGCGATGCCGCGGTAGGCGTTGCGGTACCAGTACCAGCTGCGCTTCGGCAGCCGCGCATAATCGACGAGGCCCATCGAGCCGAACTTGCCCGCGATCGAGCCGTGGTCGAACCCGGCCCACACGGCCTCTCCCGCGCGCCACGGGAAGCGCCACGACGCCGGCTCGCCCGCCTTCGCGCCCGGCGTGTGTTCGATGTCGCCCCAGCCCGGGTCGTATTCGCCCGGCCGGTCCGAGATGGTCGAGCCGTACTCCGCGACGAAGTTGGCGATGCCGGGATTCGGGAACAGCACGGCGCCGTCGCCGTTGTAGCCGGCGATGTCGCCGATGCGGTCGATGTCGCCCCGCTGCGCGCCGTCGACGGCCGCGGGCCGCGTGGGATCGAGCGTGTGCGACAGCGCCACCTCGTCCGCCAGCAGCTTGCGCACGGCCGGCAGCGTGTCCTTGTCGGTGAAGAAGACCTCGTTGTCCATGCCCCACGCCACGACCGACGGATGGTTGCGGTTGATGCGGATGAGTTCCGCCAGCTGCTGCTTGACGCTGTCCTCGAACGCGGCCTGGTGTTCGGCTTCGGGCGGATAGGCGGACCGGCTCCACGGACTCTTCATGCCGGCCGTGCCCCAGAACGGCGCCTCCGGCAGGAACAGCATGCCGATCCGATCGGTCGCTTCGGCGAAATGCGGGTCGTGCGGATAGTGCGAGCCGCGGATGAAATCGAAGCCGGCATCCTTCATCAGCTGCACGTCGCGGTCGATGGCGGCATTCGTCACGGCGTCGCCCCATCCGGCCTGGTCCTGGTGGACGTTGGCGCCGCGGAAGTAGCGGTGCTCGCCGTTGAGAAAAAAGCCCTGGTCGGCCGTCCACTCGATGGTGCGGAAGCCGAACGACGTCTCGAAGCGGTCGCGCGGGCGCCCCGCCACGGCGAGGGTCGTGACGGCGCGGTACAGCGTGGGCGTCTCGGGACTCCACAGCTTGAGGCCCGCAAGCCGCGCGGACTGCTGCGCGACGTCCAGCGTCCGCCCCGGCGGCACGCGGACGGCCGCATCGGGCAGCACGGCCACGGTGGCGCCGCGGGCGTCGGCGATGCGGGTGCGCACCCTCACCTTGACCGGTTTGCGGCCGTCGTTGCGCACCTCCGTCGCCACGCGCACGGCGCCGCTGCGGCCCGCCAGGCCCGGCGTCGTGACGGTGGTGCCGGTCCAGGGGACGTGCACGTCGTCCGTCGTCACGAGCCAGACGTCGCGGTAGATGCCGCCGCTGAAGATATGTTCGCCGGCGCGCGGGGCGAGCGTGGGGTCCCAGGTGTTGTCGACGCGGACGGCGATCACGTTGCGCCCGGGGTGCAAGGCGCTCGTAAGATCGACGGGAAAGCCGGTATAGCCGCCGCGGTGGCGCGCGATCTTGCGGCCGTTCGCGTACACCTCGGCCGTCTGGAACGCGGCTTCGAATTCGAGCGTCCAGCGGCGCCCGGCGGTCACTTGCGGCAGCACGATGTCCTTGCGGTACCAGCCGTAGCCGACGTACACCTCGGGCGCCTGGAAGTAAGGCGTGCTGAAACTGTGCGGCAGGCCCACGGCCTGCCAGTCGCCGTCGTCGAAGTCGGCCTTCTCGGCGCCGCCGATGTCGCCCAGGTGGAAGCGCCAGCCGGCGTTGAAACTCTGCCGCTGGCGCGCGGTGGGTGCTTCGGCCGGGGTTGCGGCATGGACCGCGCCGGTCAAAATGGCAAGCGCGATGGCGGCGCGGGTCGCCAGGCGTGTCAGGGTCGCCGTCTGCGAACGCATTCGTGCTCCAGGTAGAAAATCGTTATTGTGCGGATGCCCGGCCCACCCGGGCAATGATGAAATCCACCGGAGCGGCGAACGTTTTTTCAGCGCACGGGCGCGAGCCCTTCGGCGGACGCATCCAGTTGCAGGGCCACCACAGTGTCCATGTCGTCACGCGCGGCGGCCGGCACCGAAATCTCGATGCCGCGCGCGGATTGCTCGACCTTCGCCGCGCCGCCGCCCAGCACGGACGCGCGCACGACGCGGGCCGGGATCGCCGGCAGCGCGAGCTTGTCGCCCGGCCAGTTCAGCACGTGGACATAGACCGTGTTGCCGCGGCGTGTGGACGCGCCCCAGCTGCCCGGCAGGAACGGCCCGCCGCGGGTGCCGTAGATGCTGTCGCCATGCTTGCCCAGCCATGCGCCGATCTCGCGCAGGCGCTGGGCCTGCGCCGGATCGATGCGGCCGTCGGGGTCGGGCCCCACGTTGAGCAGCAGGTTGCCGTCGCGGCCCGCCACGTTCGCCAGCAGCTGGATGTAGTGCTTCAGGGGCTTCGGCTGCATGTTCGGCTGGTAGCCCCAGGCGCCGGCGATCGTCGTGCACAGCTCCCACGGATGCTGGTCGTCGTAGTCGCCCAGCGCGCCGTCACCCTCGCGCGAATGGAAGTCTTCCTTCATGTCCGCGCGGCCGTTGATGACGACGTTCGGCTGCAGGCGGCGCAGCATCGTGTGCACCTTGTCGTGCTGCCAGTCGAAGCCGCCGCCGTAATGCTTGCCGGGCGCGCGCTTCTGCCACTGCGCGGCGGACCAGTCGCCGCCGAAGCTCAGCCAGTCGGTCTCGCCGCCGTCGAACCACAGCACGTCGAGCTTGCCGTAGTTGGACAGCAGTTTTTCCATCTGGCGGTGGTACTGGGCCCGCATCGCTTCCGCGCTGTCGCGGTACAGGTCGGGGAAGAAGTAGCCCGGGTAGCGCCAGTCCAGCGGCGAGTAATACAGCCCCACGCCCATGCCTGCCTTGCGCGCGGCCTTCACGTAGTCCGCGACGAAATCGCGCTGCGCGGCCGTCTTCGTGCTCGAGAACGGATTGTCGCCGTCGTCGAACATCGCAAAGCCGTCGTGGTGGCGCGACGTGAACACCATGTATTTCATGCCCGCGGACTTCGCCAGCTGCGCCCACCCGTCGGGGTCGAAGTGGCGCGGCTTGAACTGGCCGGCCAGCTTCGCATATTCGTTCACCGGGGTCTGTTCCATGAATTGCGCCCACTCGCCGCGGCCGGGGATGGCGTACAGGCCCCAGTGGATGAACATGCCGAAGCGGGCCTGGCGCCACCAGGCGATGCGGGCGGCCGCGTCGCCGTCGGCGGCCGGCGCTCCGGCGGCCGGCGCCCCGGCGGGGGTCGTCTGCGCGGACGCCGCGCCCGGCAGCGCGCATGCGGCGGCGGCCAGCAACAGGCCGGCCAGGGCGCGACGGCGGCGGCCGTGCGCGGGGATGAATGGCTTCACAGTGTCTCCGTTGGATTTTTCCGGATTGTCCGAGTTGCGGCGCATCTCCGCAATCATCAAATCACTTTTCGCCGTTATGAAAAATGTCGAACCGGCGCACGGCACGATGGTATCGTTAACAAATCGATTTCTGCAATACAATCTTGCGAATTCGACTAAATGTGTCCTGTTACCATGCCCAGTTCCACATTGTTTCCCGCCGCCGTCCGGGTCTCTGCCCTCCTCGCCACCCTGCTCGCCGCGCCGGCAGCCATGGCCATCGTCCCCGCGCAGAACGACGATATCGCGGAACTGAGCCTGGAAGAACTGGCCAACATCCAGGTCACGTCCGTGTCGAAACGGTCGGAATCGCTGTCCGACGCGGCGGCCTCCATCTTCGTCATCACGGGCAACGACATCCGCCGCGCGGGCGCCGCCTCGCTGCCGGAAGCGCTGCGGCTCGCGCCGAACCTGCAGGTGGCGCGCGTCGATGCGCGTAACTACGCGGTCACGGCGCGCGGCTTTTCAAGCCCGTTCGAAAACAAGCTGCTCGTGCTGATCGACGGCCGCGCCGTGTACTCTCCCTTGTTTTCCGGCGTGTTCTGGGACGTGCAGGACGTGGTGCTGGACGATGTCGAGCGCATCGAAGTGATCAGCGGTCCGGGCGCGACCTTGTGGGGCGCGAATGCCGTCAACGGCGTCATCAACATCATCACGAAGTCGTCCGCCGCCACCCAGGGCGCACTGCTGGCGACGACCGTCGGCAAGGATGCGCGCGACGGCGCCGTGCGCTACGGCGGCCGGCTGGGTGGCGACGGCCACTACCGCGCTTACGCGAAGCATGCCGAAAACGACGACACGCACACGGCGACGGGCGCCACCTCGCAGACGGGCTGGCACCGCGACCAGGCCGGGTTCCGCACCGATTGGGGCGATGGCCTCACGGTCCAGGGTGACGTCTACGATGCCCGGCTGCGCCAGGCGAATACGCGCGACATCAGGGTCGCCGGCGCGAACCTGCTGGGGCGCGCGGCGCGCACGTTCGCGGACGGCTCGTCGGCCACCGTCCAGCTGTACTGGGACCATACGGAGCGCGACCAGCCGAACGCCTTCCACGAACGCCTCGACACGTTCGACCTGCAACTGCAGCACGCCGTGCACGTCGACGGCAACCACCACGTCGTGTGGGGCGGCGGCTACCGCCTGGGCCACGACCGCGTCGAGAACGGCCCCGCGTTCGGCTTCCTGCCCGGGACGCTGAACCTGCGCTGGGCGAACCTGTTCGCGCAGGACGAGATCACGCTGCGCGACAACCTGCGCCTGATGGCCGGCCTGAAAATCGAGGACAACAATTACACGGGCGCCGAAGTGCTGCCCACCTTGCGCCTCGCGTGGAATCCGCGGCCGGCTGCCCTCGTGTGGACGTCGCTGTCGCGCGCCGTGCGGGCGCCGTCGCGCATCGACCGCGATTTGTACAGCCCCATCCGGCCACCCGTCGTAAACGGCGTGCCGCAGTATGGCGTGGCGGGCGGTCCCGGGTTCGAATCGGAGACGGCCAAGGTGTTCGAACTGGGCTACCGCGGCCGGCCCTCGGCGTCCCTGTCGTATTCGACCACGTTGTTCTTCAGCCGCTACGACCGGCTGCGCACGCTGGAGCCGAATCCGTCCGGCCCGGGTTCCGTGTTCGAGAACCGGGCGGACGGCCTCACGCGCGGCATCGAAGCGTGGGCCACGTGGCAGGCGGCGGATGCGTGGCGCCTGTCCGGCGGCGGCGTCGTGCAGCGCGTCGGCACGACCCTGGAACCCGGCAGCCGCGACCTGTCGGGAGCGACGGGCCTGTTCACGAGCGACCCGACGCATTACTGGCAAGTGCGCTCCTCGTACGACATCGGCGCCGGCCAGGAATTCGACGTCACGCTGCGCCACGTGGGCGCGCTGCCGCGCCCGAGCGTGCCCGCGTACACGGCCGTCGATGCGCGCTGGGGCTGGCGCATCCGCCGCGGCCTCGAACTGTCGATCATCGCCCAGAACGTTTTCGATCCGCGCCATGCGGAATTCGGGGCGCCGGCCACGCGCAGCGAATACGAGCGCGCGCTCGCCGTGCGGGTCGTGTGGACGCCCTGACGCCAGCCGGCGTCAGGACGGAAACCGCAGGCTGAACACGGTGCGCCCGCCCGGCACGCTGTCGACTTCCGCCGTGCCCCCGTGCAGGCGCATGATGGCGCGCACGATCGACAGCCCCAGGCCGACCGAACTCCCCGCGCCGCGCGCCGCGTCGGCCCGGTAATAGCGTTCGAACACGCGCTCGAGATGCTCGGGCGCGATGCCGTCGCCGCTGTTTTCCACCGACAGCGTGACCCATTGGCCGTCGCTCGCCGCACCCAGGTTGACGGCGCCGCCCCGCGGCGTATGCGCGATCGCGTTCGACACGAGGTTGTTGACGGCGCGCCGCAGCAGCACCGGGTCCGCGTGCACCTGCAGGCCGGCGACGTCGCCGAGGCCGAACCGGATGCCCTTGTCCTCGGCCAGCATCTCGAAATATTCACGGATGTGCTCCAGTTCCGCGCGCACGTCGAGCGCGGTGCTCGCCAGCGCCAGCTGGGCGTTGTCGGCGCGCGCCAGGAACAGCGTGTTCTCGATCATGCGCGCCAGCCGCTCGTATTCCTCGAGGTTGGACGCCAGCAGGGCCTCGTACTCGTCCGCCGTGCGCACGCGCGCAAGCGCGACCTGAGTCTGCATCATCAGCGCGTTGACGGGCGTGCGCAGGTCGTGCGCGAGGTCGGCCGCGAAGCCCGACAGGCGCTGGACGCCTTCTTCCAGCCGGTCGAGCATCGCATTGAATGCGACGGCCAGCGCGCGCAGCTCGGCCGGCAGCTCGGCGGCGGGCATGCGCACCGCGAGGCGCTGGGCGTGGATGGCGTCGGCGCGGGCGATCACGCCGTACAACGGACGCAGGCCCCGCTTCACGGCCGCGAACCCGAGGGCCGCCGCGACGAGCGTGCCCGCCACGAGGGCGCCCA
>Ga0308166_1004007_pt1 | contig 12066 bp, 9 predicted proteins | sample PhyCR2_2_FD_202137 | JGI IMG/M metagenome (GOLD analysis project Ga0308166, IMG submission 202137) | Phyllosphere microbial communities from UC Gill Tract Community Farm, Albany, California, United States - DLSLCC.R2 | ecosystem: Host-associated > Plants > Phyllosphere > Unclassified | place... | reverse complement strand
TCAGTCATACGACCTTGCGGATAGTTATAAGTACGAATACGTTCAGAACGGTCACCAGAACCGACTAAATCACGGCGCATTTCAGACGTTGCTGCATCAGCCGCTGCACGTTTCGCATTTTCTAAACGTGAAACTAACAATGCCATCGCTTTGGCTTTGTTTTTATGCTGTGAACGTTCTTCCTGACATTCAACAACCGTACCTGTTGGAAGGTGAGTAATACGTACCGCCGAATCAGTTTTGTTAATGTGCTGACCACCCGCACCCGAAGCACGGTAAGTATCAATACGTAAATCTGCTGGGTTAATCTCGACATTTGTATCGACATCAATTTCAGGCAAGATCGCAACTGTACAAGCCGAAGTATGCACACGCCCCTGTGACTCAGTCGCTGGAACACGTTGCACACGATGCGCACCACTTTCAAATTTTAAGCGACCGTAAACACCATCACCATCTACACGGCAAATAACTTCTTTGAAACCGCCATGCTCACCTTCATTTTCAGAAAGTACTTCTATACGCCACTTTTGTGTCTCGGCATATTTACTGTACATGCGGAATAAGTCACCAGAGAAAATTGCAGCCTCATCACCACCCGTTCCGGCGCGAATTTCTAAATAAGCTGCATTAGAATCATTCGGATCTTTTGGAATCATCAAAATATTGAGCTGGCTTTCTAATTCTACAAGCAAATCTTTATTCGCTTGAATTTCTTCTTCTGCCATATCTTTAAAGTCTGGGTCCGACTTCATCATCTCAGCAGTTTCAATATCTTCTTCTGCTTGACGGTATTTACCCCAAACTTCGGTAATTTCAGATAAATCACTATGTTCACGAGACAATTTACGGAAACGTTTGTTATCGGATATCACTTCAACATCTGCAAGCAATGCAGTAAGTTCTTCATGTCGATCACAGAGTTGATCAAGTCGTAAACGGAGTGACGCTTTCATAAAAGGAAATATCTCAAAAGTCCAAAAAGCTTATCGAATGCTATTTAAGTATAGAAGATAAGTAAAATCGTAAAAATAGCGCATAGTTTACAGATTATGCCCATTAAATGACATATATAATCAGCCAATTCATTAACTTTCACGTTAAGTACGACTGTCTAAATGACATGATTTTCAGATAAGAATTTTTAACAGCCTCTAATTTAGCTTTTTATATAGAAAACAATAAAATTATATTTTTAAAGAAATTATGAAAAAGAGGTCTTATAAATAAAACCTCTTTTTGTCTTTATTATTTTAATTTTTCTAACAAAGTTTTGCCAACAAGCATGGCCGAGCCTGGATTTTGCCCAGTAATAAGCTCACGGTCTACGACAACATTTGGAGACCATGCTGTCGTATTACTTTGATATTTACCCCCAAGTGACTGTAATGCGGTTTGTGGATAGAACTTCATCTCTCTCCCTTTTAACAACGCCTTAGCTTGTTCTTCTTCTTGGTTACTAATTACAGTCATCCGATAATTTTTATAAATCCATTCTCCAGTTTTTACGGTTTTGCCTTGCTCAAGTTGCTTAACCACTTCTGATGCATTAGGTAAGGTTGACATCAATGCAATAGGACCATGACAAACCAGTGCTGTGGGTTTTCCCGCTTTATGAAAAGCTGTGAGAACTTTGCCAAGTTGCTTATCTTTTAATAGGTCTTGCATGGGTGCATGTCCACCTGGAATATAAATAGCATCAAACTGATCAAGCCCAATTTGTTCGATACGAGACAAGCTCAAAACTGGAGAATCTTGAGGAGAAGTTAACTTTAGATCATGTAATAAACCTGCATACTGCTTTAATGCTTTTTCATCTTGATTAAAGTACATCACACTATTTGATGATTCATCTAATGTCGGAGCTTTTCCATGAGGAGTAGCAAAAGTTACTGTATGACCTGCATCTAAAAGCATTTTTGTAGGTTGCATCAACTCATTTAAATAGAAGCCTGTTTTAAAAATATGACCATTTTTTAGCTCTAACTGCCCTTTATCAGACAATACAACTAATACATGAGCGGCATTCGCACTTAATGCTGCTGAAGCTGTAATCACTGCAAGCATGATTTTATTGAGTGTTTTCATTATTTGACCTTCATTCCAGCCTTGTGCTGGATTTATAACTGGGATGGATATATTCTATTTTTGCTAGTGAGGTAGAAAAACAACCACATTTACAAATCTTTTTTGCGTTTGAGGACAAAATGTCTCGTCAATTTGACCATCTTGCAGATGTTGAAGTGTTTTTAATTGTGGCTGAAAAGCTTTCTATTAGTGCAGCTGCAATCTATTTATCCACGACGCCTTCAGTTATTAGTAGAACAATTACACGGCTTGAGAAAAGATTGGGTATCCAGTTTTTTAGAAGAACAACTCGCCATTTGAGTCTGACTGAAGCTGGTCAACTTTATTATGAAAAAATGCAGCATGCTTTTCAGTTAATTGACCATGCAGAACGTGTAATTCAAGGTGAACAACTGCAAATTTCCGGAAAAATCAAATTAAGTGTTCCTACAACTTATGGACACTATCGTTTACCGCCCTTATTAGAAAAATTTCTGTTGCAATATCCCGATATTCAAATTGAGGTTAGCATCTCCAATCGAAACGTCGATTTAATTGCTGAAGGGTTTGATCTTGCTATTCGTCAAGGCTATCTTCCAAATAGCACCCTCATTGCCAGAACACTCGAACTAGCACCTCTTCAAATTGTTGCCTCACCCACTTATTTAAAACGTATGGGTATTCCTCAAAAACTAGAGGATTTAAACCATCACCAATGTATTGCATTTGAATTACCCAGTAGCGGTAAGGTAATCCCATGGTTCTTGAAAGATGCTGGGCAGGAAATTCAATGGACACCAACAAATCGGATTTTGATAAAAGAGGATATTTTAGGAGTAGTTTCTCTTGCCGAGAATGGGATCGGAATATGTCAGAGTTACGGTTTTATTGTTAATGAAAAAATCCGACAAGGAAAATTACAACCTTTACTGGAGGCTTATGCAGGTCACACACGCCCCTTCTCTTTACTGTATGCACAACACAAACATATGTCTTCTGCCACAAGAGCTTTAATCAATTTTCTCTGTTCAGATCGCGACAAATAAACTCATTAAAGTTAAATGAGATTCATATTTATCTATATGAGTATTAAATATTCTATTTTAATAGAAAACATACAAACCAGACACTAAACTACAATAATGAATTGATGGTTCTCCATATTTTATGAAACGTGTTTTGTTACATTTGCCGTAACAAAAGATATAGGGTCCTGCTGCAAAGGACACGGAGTAGAAAATGAAATTAAATGCTTGGTTATGTAGTGCTGTTTTAGCAACTTCTATGGTAACAGTTGCACATGCTGACAACACAACACATGTAGCTGCTGCTTCTGCTTTAGGTAGTGTCGCTGGTACTGCAATTGGTAAAAGCATGGGTGGTACATCTGGCGCAACAATTGGTGCTGCTTTAGGTGGTGCTGGTGGTGCAGCAGTTGCAAGTGACCGTCGTCACCGTACAGAATCTGCAATTGGCGGTGGTTTAGGTGGTGGTGCTGGCTATACTGTTGGTAAAAGCATGGGTGGTACAAACGGTGGATACATCGGTGCTGCTTTAGGTGCGGCAGGTGGTGGTGCTTTAGGTAATAAAATTTCTAAAGACCGCGATTATGATCGATCTTCTAAACACTGGAAGAAAAAACACCGTCGTCATCACTAATCGAATTTGATGAGACAACTCTAAGCACCTTCGGGTGCTTTTTTGTTAGCACCACAAATATTCCCCCTTTTCTCTTTTGCTCATGATTCATCCACAGATTAATACAAACAATACAAACAATCACAAAACTATCGTATCGCCTTAGAGCTTCTCCATAATTATCACGAAATTTTTTATTACATTTATCTCAAGATAAAAATACTGTCCTTCTCAGTAAAAAGGACATGGAGCTGCAAGATGAAAATGAATATTTGGTTAGCTAGCGCATTAATTGCAACATCGTCTATGGTGACAGTTGCACATGCAGATAATGGTACGCGTGTTGCTGCAACTTCAGCTCTAGGTAGCGTTGTTGGTACAGCAATTGGTAAAAGTATGGGCGGTACGACAGGTGCAACAATTGGTGCTGCTTTAGGTGGTGCTGGTGGTGCCGCAGCAGCTAGTGACCGTCGCAATCGTACAGAAGCTGCCCTTGGTGGTGCTTTAGGTGGTGGTGCTGGTTATACAGTCGGTAAAAACATGGGCGGTACTAACGGTGGTTACATTGGTGCAGCAGTAGGTGCAGCAGGTGGTTCTGCACTAGGTCGTAAAGTTGCTGAAGATCGTAACTACGATGATCGCTATGATCGTGGTAGCCGTTATGATCGAGATGATCGCAGATATGACGATGGTGATCGTCGTTACTATAGTAAAGGTCGTCATCACCGCCATGACAATGGTTTACACCGTGGCTGGTACAAAAACCGCTAATTCATATATGAAACAAAAGAGCACCTTCGGGTGCTTTTTTATTGAGGGGTAAAAGTTAATATCGAAAAAAAACGATATACATTAATCCCCATATATCGTAGTATTTCGATATACCTTTGTTTGAGAATATCGCATGCGATCACTTCAAGATACCAAGTTTTCTATTTTGGAGCTTGCTCCTATTCGTAATGATAAATCCATCGAATTTTCATTACGCCATGCACTAGAATTAGCTCAACATGCAGAAAAGCTAGGCTATGAACGTTTCTGGCTTGCCGAACATCACAACATGGATGGAATCGCAAGCTCTGCTACGGCTGTATTACTCGGTTTTATTGCCGCACATACGCAGCATATTCGTTTAGGTTCAGGCGGAATCATGCTTCCAAACCATGCTCCTTTAGTTGTCGCCGAACAATTTGGAACACTAGCTACCCTTTATCCGGAACGTATAGAACTTGGATTAGGCCGTGCTCCCGGTACAGATCAACTCACCATGCGTGCTTTACGCCGTGGACACCAAGAAACCGAAGATCAATTTCCAAGAGATGTCGTTGAGATTCTAAAATATTTTGATGCACCTCAAGCTGGACAAAAAATTATTGCAACCCCAGGACAAAATACACATGTTCCTGTTTGGTTACTTGGTTCTAGTCTTTTTAGCGCCCAATTAGCTGCAAAACTTGGCTTACCTTACTCATTTGCTTCGCATTTTGCACCTCGTATGTTAGGTCAAGCCATTCAGCTTTATCGTGAAAACTTTGAGCCTTCTGAATATTTAGACAAGCCTTACGTTTCTATGGGTGTACCTGTTGTTGTAGCAAATACTGATGAAGAAGCGCAGTTTTTAGCAACCAGTGCTTACCAACGCGTATTAGGTTTAATTCGTGGAGAAAGCTTGAAACTTAAACCACCAGTTGAATCAATGCAGGGACTATGGAATACAGCAGAACAGCTTTCTGTTGAAAACTTCTATGCCATGGCACAAATTGGTTCTGTAGATACAGTTCGGGCTGGTTTAGAAAAGTTTTTAGCGAATTACAATGTTGACGAGTTTATTTTTACATGCGATGTCTACGACACGACTAAGCGTCTAGAAAGTTTTACTCAATTAATGAGTGTAAAACTCGCACAATAAAAATCTGCTTTGTTTGCCCACACTCGAATTCATTTCAAGTGTGGGATGACCACCTATCTGAAAAGACTTTACCCGAACTTCCAGCTTGGTTATTTATATTAAAACGATAAAAACACTATGATTGAAAACCAAAAGGACTTTTGGAAAATGAGTATGCATACTAAAAATAATGCTTCAAAATCAGTAAGCTTTAAAAACATACCTCAAGATTTTGAAGATTTTACTGGTCAAATTATTTCATCAACCTCAATTAAGGAGTTTGATTTTTCACATTCATCTGTCGCAATAATTGGAACAAATCAAGACACGGTTACTCATTTAGAAAAAATTTGCCAGCAGGCAAAATTTATCACCGTCTTTCAAATTACCCCTCACTTTATTTTGCCCCATAGTCAAATGGGCACAAATAAGTTAATTACTCATCCACTCATTATTAAAAACCGTAGATTATTCAACAATCGTATTAAAAGTCTTTTAGCTTTACGTTTTCTTGATACTCAAGTCAGCGAAACATGGCTGAAGCGCCTTTTAACACCCAATATTGCCACAACTAAAAAAGTATTTTTTAAGTCCGATAGTTATTATGCAGCGCTTCAAAAAACCAATTGTAAATTACAGACTTGGCCCATTGTTAAAGTAACCAATACATCAATTCACAGTATGGATGGTACAGAATACCCTATCGATGTAATTATTAGAACATCAGCATAAAAAGAAAAAGCATGGTTTTTAGGCCATGCTTTTTTTCATTTCAATTCATATTTTCGTAAATTGCCATGATCATCGTAGTGCAAAATAATACACTGGGATTTTTGCAATTCATTTAATGCTTCTGGAGTCACAGAAAATTGAGTTGCTAACAATTCAGTAGAACTATTAGGTGCCTTATTTCTTCGGTCCTCTCCGCGAAATCTAATCCAGTTATAACTCGCCCATAGAATTAAAATGAGTGCACTAATGCCGATGAGTAATGCTAAATGCAATAAAGTCTTAACTTCTGATAAATGGTCAACCCATACATAGTCATAAATTAAGTGCCCTTCAAAAACCCATAAGAACAGTGAAACCAATGGGAAAAGCAACCACATCAAACAAAACCATCCAATCGTCTGTAAGGTATAGTTTGCTGCTTTATTCTTTACATATTCTGGCTGGTCAATATATTCAGGGATATCTAATATCTCTGTGTCTTTATTTTGCTCTGGTTTCATGGGTTATCTCCACGGAAGCCTCGGTCTGGACTCACCCAGCGAGCACGCTTTTTAGTTTTAAATAAAGTTTTTGGAACCGCTACAACACTTGTGAATAAGGTCAATAACCAGAAAAATAGTGGATACCAAATTACCCAGAAATAGTTTCTAAAGAAACGACCTCTGTCATAACGCTGATCAATCCATAAACTTACCAAGAACTGGATGAGACATGTACCACCTAATATCACGCCATACCACTGAGGCATGAGCGTTTTGATCTGCCATTGCAAAGGTAATTCAATAAATAACCCGGTAAAAAACAGAATAAAGATTAGAATCATGACATAAGACCAGATAATACTAACCAGAGCCTCAAGCATGACAGGCCACATGCGGCGCACACGTAATTTAAACATTTGTGGAATATATTCTAAAAGAACCTCTACCCCACCTTGTGCCCAGCGAAGACGCTGTTTCCAAAGACCTTTAAACGTCTCTGGCATATAGATATAACAAAGCGCTTGGGGAATATACTGAATATCCCAATGGTCTAGCTGTAGCTTCCACGATATATCAATATCTTCAGTAATTTTATCATCTGACCAGAACCCGACGCGCACTAAAGCTGTTTTACGAAAGGCTGCAATAACACCAGACACTGTAAAAATACGGCCATATGTACGCTGTGCACGTTTAATCAAACCAATAATAGAAGAAAATTCACCAACCTGTAATTTTCCTAAAATACTAGATCGATTTAAAATTCGCGGATTACCAGTTACAGCGCCAATTCTCGGAAAGTTAATAAATGGTTGCATTAACCAAAGTACTGCATGTGGATGTAACAATGCATCTCCGTCAATACAAACCAGATATTCATGCTTACTAACCAACACACCCGATTTTAAAGCAACGGCTTTACCCTGATTTTCTGCTAAGTGCACAACACGTAAACGCGAATCTTGTAATGCCAGTTCATCAAGAATTTCTGCTGTCCTGTCACTACTTCCGTCATTCACTGCAATCACTTCAAAATTAGGATATTTTGTTTGCAATGCATAACGAATTGTCTGGCGTACTTGAGCTTCCTCATTAAAGCAAGGAATAATAATACTGCACCCTTCATTGGTCGGTTCAGGAAGCTTTTGCTCACCATATTCTCTTTTAAAAAAGAACCACAGTCCGCCGACCATCCATGTCCAAGCCATAAGTAACGGGTATAAAAAAGCAAAAGCAAATAGAATATCGAGTAATACTCTCATTACTTTTTCCCCTCTACCGCCAAGCCCGCAAAAGGTTGATACATTACTGGACTAGAGTTCAAACTGACTGGATTATATAAATACTGATGTACATCGCCAGATTTCTCAAAACTATAACCATCGATACCGAATTTCTGAATTCCAGCACGCTGAATTGAGAAAAGTGCTTGCTGTACTTCTTTCCAAGCAGTTTTCTGAGAGTTTTCTGGCAATACTAAAGTCAGCATGATTCTTTGCTTATATTTTTCATCAAGCGTATTTAAAAGTGCTAATACCTGATCAAATTGTTTTTTCTTTCCAACAATATCGAATTTAAGATTGACTAAATCATGTTCTGACAAAAGCGTTGTTAAAAGTTCTGGTAAATTTTCAACATGGTCTAAATCAGGCGTAAGCAACAAAATAAATTGCCCCTGATTGCTCATATTTAAATAAGGTTTCACAGCTTTTTTAGTCAGTTGACTCAGTTGTTTAAGCTGTTCTGATTGATCGACACAACTCTTTTCTTGCACCGTTATTTTTTGCATTGCGCAATTTAATGATGTTCCCGCATTAAGCTGAATACCACTTAAATTGCTATTTAAGCGTGCAATATCTTTAGCCAAATCTACTGTTAAAAACGGCTTATTTTTTTGTGGATAAGCTGGCAATTCTAATATTACCGCTTGGCCCGCACGCGTTTGAGCCTGCCATAAGCTCCGGTTTAAAATGTCTTGTTTAACTGGCATTTTATCTGTAGGGAAATAAGCAACATCATATTGCCCATCGCCATCTTGATCATCCAATGCTTTCAATATTAAAGCGTTGTTTTTTAAGCTATACAGTTTTGACAATAACTGCCCTAATTTTTCATCAGTTTGGGAATTTGCTTGAGCCGCGAGTTGGTTTAAATCCATATTCACAAAATGACGCGGTTGCTTAAATAAATCTGACTCTTCGAAATTCAGAATATTTAACATACCCTCTGTTAGTTGCTCAGCTGTAGGGTTATTAATGACCAAGCTACGCTTAAAAGTGGAATCGCTCACGCGATTCATGCCATCACGCCCCAAACTGAACGAGAATTGAAAACCTGCCTGTTGTGCTAGCTTTTCTAATTGCTCATTCACGGCGCCATAAGGCCAGATAATTGCTTTAGGCTCAACACCCACTTCTTTCTTTAAAACCGCATAAGATTTTCTTAAATCCTGCAAAATGCGCTGTTGATATTCCGCATCGGTTTCATAACGTGATTGCGTTTTTAAATATGCATACGAAGTTGCAGCAGGTTGTTCATTACCTTGAGGATTGGCCAATACGCCATGATGTAAATCATCGCTATGGCTTGCAAACTCGGCTAACCCAGAGGTTTGCATTTCCCGAACTTGAGCCCAGTTCACCAAGTTACCTTTCCCATAAGCTTCATATCCTGCCTGAGTATTGCCATTTAGCCAACTGGTTGGCAGAGCAAAAACTGCTGGAATCTGATACTGCTTAAGTAAAGGGAATACTCGGCTATAACTACTTAAAGCACCGTCATCAAAGGTGAGTAGAATAGAGTTATGAGGTAATTCTTTACCTTGCTTACGAGCCTCTTCAATGTCTTTCAGACGAATTGGTTTCCAATCAGACTGACTAAGCCAATCAAGAAATTGCGCCAGATTCTTTGTCTGAATTGCATAAACATCACGATCACCTTCCTTTAGCACGTCATCGCGTACATCATGAAAAGTTAAAGAAACCGTGTGATTTTTTGGTAGTTCTGTTTCAATCCGGGCATAAGCAAATTGTACGGGTAATAATGTTGAAGCAAGTACACAGCCCAACATTTTTGACATCATATTATTCATTAAAAGCGCCCTTCAAATCCGAAAATACCGTAGGTATGTTGTTCATCATGACCATCGTATGGATGGTATTGCCAACCAATCCCATAATTGAGCTGCCAAGTCCGTGAGAGCTGCCATTGATGTTGATATTGCAAAGAGTATGTTGGTCTAGCTGAATAATCTGCTTGTTTATAAAGCCCTACTCCAGCCTCAAAATGCTGTTTAAATGAGCGCTCATATTCTCGCCAAGTTACCCAGTCATGACTTAAATTTAACTCTGCACTGTAATGATTGCTGGGACTAAAATATGCGGTCTGATCTTGGCTATTGCTGCCATAAAATCCACGAACGGTTCCGTAGGTGATATGATGCGGCGCATCAAATAATCGTTCGCGCCAAAAAGTCGAAAATTCTTGTTGTTTATTACCATCACTAATATCAGTTAAACCGTAACTTGCCCCAATTTGGCGTGACTCATCTTTTTGCCATGTCAAAGCAGCACGGTAAGCTTGTCCATCCTCACCAGCATCAATTGCTTGCAGGGGAATATTAGCCTGACTGTCATATTGCAATTGATATTGCCAGTGATCATTTAGCCATTGCGACCAATCAACACGAATACCTGCTTGCCCGCCATCTGTACTTTGCGACAAAATCGCAGATAATGCCTTACGGTTCGCTTGCCATTCAGCCCCGACACCATAACGTTGGTCGTGAACATCACCAAAACGGTATTCTCCGTAACGATCTTGATGCCAAGCAAATAAACGATAATTATCTTTAATCCAAGGGCTATTAAGACGCGTTTCCATTTCACGGTCTTTTAAACCATTCTGCCCACTCACAGCGTCGTTACTATCTGCCGCCTTACTTTGGCCCCAAGTGGTTGAGTGAGAAATTGTCGGTCTATTGCGGTCGTCTAACTCTTTTCGACTTTTAATTACGCCACCATCTTCAGGATAATATTCCAAAAGACTTTCAGTATTTTTACGCCATTCAGGAATATCCCCTAAAGCTTGAGCATTTTGCATTTGGTTAATTCGAGTATCTTTGGCAACTGGCGTTAAACCATTTAAACGAGAAATAGTTTGTTTGGACTGTAGAGGTTTATCTCTCCAACGCTCAACACGAGCCAAATTATTAATTAAACTTTCATTAGCAGGTGCAAGATCTACTTGTTTCTGAAAATGCTTTTCTGCTTGATCAAGATGATTTGCATAAGCTAAATGCATACCCTTCAAAGTAATATAATCATCACGATCAGGATGACTGGTTTTGTCCACTCCTTTTGCCTGACTATATTTATACGTCGGAACCAGTCGATCAACCTCACTCAAAAACTGTTCAGCTTGTTTATACTTTTCTTGCTCAATATATGAATAGTAAAGTCCAGTATAGACTGTCATATCTGGATAGTTTTTTTCAGTAAGTAAGGTTTTAAAAGCAAGTTCAGCTTGTTGTGGCTGTCTTTCAGCTAAATAACTATCAGCTATTGCATGGCGAATATAAGCTGGTAATTTTTCTAAAGGTACATTTAGTTTAGTAAATTGATCCAGTACTGTACGTGTACGCCCACGGAAATCTAACGCATATATATAGTCATAATGGAATCTTAAATAATTAGGATCTGACGATTGAATCAAATGCTGCATTTGCTCACCTTGCTTCAACACAGCATCAAGCTCAGCAAAGGCTTCATTATCTGTCATGCCTTCGCGATTCAAATACTTATAACGAGCAATCGCATTATTTACACGTTGAGAAAACTCGCTGACTTGTAGCCAGTGTTGTAACGATTCTGTTTGTGCATTTTTATCGCTGGCAAGCAATAACTGCTGAGCTTTGTTATAAGCACCCACCGCAGCTAAGTCATAACTGTATTCTTGTAAAACAGCAAAAGACTTGGGCTGCTGTTTATATGCTTGTTCAATTACAGATAAAGCATCTACAGGCAAATTGATAAGACGATAGGCATAGGCTATTTGCAAAAGTTGATCAGTCTTCAGATTTTTACTATTAATTTTTGCTAACTGTGCTTTGGCATTTACAACATCTTGAGCTTCAGCATATAAAACGGCTAACAAAATCTGCCCATCAAGCGTTTTTTGAATATTAAATTTATTCGCCCAATCAATCGCATTTTTAAAGTGTTTAAAATCACGAAAATTACGTATTAAAGGTAGCTGTCC
>Ga0308166_1004004_pt1 | contig 12072 bp, 10 predicted proteins | sample PhyCR2_2_FD_202137 | JGI IMG/M metagenome (GOLD analysis project Ga0308166, IMG submission 202137) | Phyllosphere microbial communities from UC Gill Tract Community Farm, Albany, California, United States - DLSLCC.R2 | ecosystem: Host-associated > Plants > Phyllosphere > Unclassified | place... | reverse complement strand
TTCTGCACGCGGCGTCTGGGAATGCAGTTGCTGTTTAAGCTGCGCTAGCAGCGGGTTGTCCTGAAACATAATGTTCTATTTTCGTAGCCATTGAGCGGCTGACAGTTTTACGCGATTCTCACTGTCTCAGCAAGCGCTCTTTGGGTAATTAGTATGGTTATTCCTCTTTACCAAACGCGACTTTCAGACGATTGAGCCAGCCATCAAACGCGCTGCGGGTAAGCAGCGTGATGGCATGTTCGCCGGGGAGTCCCTGATCCGTGAGCGGGGTAAACTGCGCGGCGCTGAAGCGGTCCGGAGAGCGCGTCAGCAGTTCGACCGCCGCCGAAAGTGCGGGGGACGTCAGCGGGATCGCTTCGCGGGTGTTTAACAGGATTTCTCCGGTCAGGTCGAGCAGCGAAGGCTCATGGCAAAGGACCGGCGTCAGCGCCTCCAGCGCGGGTTCTGCCTGCCAGCGGGACAGCGACTCAAGCTGATGCGCACTCGCATAGCGCAGCTCGACGACGGGCAATAGCGGCACCCAGGCGGCGTGGCTCGCGGGCAGCGTGTGCGGCTGAATATGATGGCCTGGCAACCAGCGAACGGGGTGTCCTAACAGCGCCTGAAAAACCGCGACCACGCGCGCCTGAAAACCGATAAACCCGATAATCTGGTTAATCACCACAATGTCATATATTGACAGGCCAACCTCATCAAGCTGGTTTTGCGCTTTATCATCAATCACATCAGGAGAGCTGGCGAGCTGGCGGGCGTACTGCGTAATTTGCGCCAGACGTCGGTTGCTTTCGCGCGAGGAGTCCGGGCCGGGAAGCGGGGCGAGGAGGGCGGCGTAATGGTTACAAAGCCGCTGAACCCCACAGGCCTGGGCGACCGTTAGCGCGGTGCTGAGCCGATCGTAGGCGCTGAGCGTATGCAGGCGGTTCACGGGAATCGAGAGCGGAAACAGCTGGTGGCACAAGGCTCTGGCAGGGGTAAGCCAGCCTGAACAGGCGGTGACAATCTCATCAGGCAGGGCTAAATCGAGCAAAAAACGATCGTCGACGTTAGCGGCTTCGGGCACCAGAGGCAGAACATCTGTCTGCGCGTGGTTCGACTGGGTCTCGTGATACCAGTGGCCTTTGCCGGAAAAACGGCGTTGTTCCATGTGCGTTCCTTGATCTCAAAATGGCGATCAATATCCTGGCGTAAGGCAGATAAAGGGAAAAATATTGTTAGGTGATAACAAATAGCAGAACGGAATAACGAAGGGGTGATGCGGGGGGAAAACTCTCTTCCCGGGAGGGAAGAGAGTCACAGCTTATTTAATTTCCAGCTCGTTCATTGCAGCGATGTTGAAGCCGCCGTCAACGTGAACCACTTCGCCGGAGATACCAGCGGAAAGGTCAGAGCACAGGAATGCTGCAGAGTTACCCACATCTTCAATGGTAACGGTACGACGAATCGGGGTAACCGCTTCGCAGTGTGCCAGCATTTTACGGAAATCTTTAATACCGGAAGCTGCCAGGGTGCGGATAGGACCTGCAGAGATGGCGTTAACGCGCACGCCTTCAGGACCCATTGCGTTCGCCATGTAGCGTACGTTGGCTTCCAGAGAGGCTTTCGCCAGGCCCATAACGTTGTAGTTAGGGATAGCACGCTCAGCGCCCAGATAGGACAGGGTCAGCAGGGCTGCGCCCGGGTTCAGCATCGCGCGGCAGGATTTCGCCATCGCAACGAAGCTGTAGGAGCTGATGTCATGAGCGATTTTGAAGCCATCACGGGTAACCGCGTTCACGTAGTCGCCGTCCAGCTGGTCGCCAGGAGCGAAGCCAATGGAGTGAACGAAACCGTCGAATTTCGGCCATGCTTTTGCCAGTTCAGCAAACATGCCGTCGATGCTTTCGTCTTGTGCAACGTCACATTCCAGAACGATGCTGGAACCCAGCTGCGCGGCAAACTCTTCAACACGGCCTTTCAGCTTGTCGTTCTGGTAGGTGAACGCCAGCTCAGCGCCTTCGCGATGCATTGCCTGTGCGATGCCGTATGCGATGGACAGTTTGCTGGCAACGCCAGTCACCAGAATGCGCTTACCGGAAAGAAAACCCATAGCTTTAATCCTTATATTCATTGCTAATTTTGCCTTGTAATTCATAGCGTTACAGGCAGTATTTCAAAATCATTCGAAATTAGCTCGAAATTATAGCCCACTCACAGCCCCTTGTGTCACGATATTTCTCGCTGTTCTCCGAAGACGCCTGTCCCGAAGAATGCGCCGCGGACTCGCGGGGGCTCAAAATTTCAGCATTCGTCCAGTATATCACCCGGCAACAGGTTCACCTCATCCAACCAGCGAGGAAGCGCGATCCCGCGAGGGTATTCACGCTTTCCTGAGATTGTCGATGAAGCGCGCGATGACGATAAAGAAAACCGGTACGAAGAAAATGGCGAGAAGCGTACCGCTAATCATGCCGCCAAATACGCCGGTACCGATGGCATGCTGCGTACTGTCGCTCGCACCATTGGCCAGCATCAACGGAACAACCCCTAAGGTGAAGGCTAACGACGTCATCAGAATAGGGCGCAGACGCTGGCCGGCGGCATGAATGGTTGCCGCCAGCAGGGGCTGCCCCTGGCGATGGAGCTGCCTCGCAAATTCAACAATCAGAATGGCGTTCTTGGCCGACAGGCCGATAAGCGTAATCAGGCCGACCTTGAAGAAAACGTCATTCGTCATGCCGGCAACGGACACCGCGATCACCGCGCCGATAAGACCCAGCGGAACGACCAGCATGACCGCAAATGGAATAGACCAGCTCTCATACAGGGCGGCCAGAACCATAAACACGACCAGTATCGACAGGACGATAAGGCCCGGAAGCTGAGATTCCGATTTTCTCTCCTGCAATGAACTGCCTGCCCACTCGCCAGCCATGCCCTGAGGTAAATCTCTGGACAAACTCTCCATAACCTTCATTGCGGTGCCGCTGGACTCTCCCGGCGCCGCATTTCCGGTAATGCGAATAGCCGAATATCCCTGATAACGCGTCAACTGCTGGGGCGCAACGTTCCAGGAAAGCGTGGCAAACGTCGATACCGGCACCATCTGCCCCATCCGGTTTTTCACTGATAATGTCAGTATCTGCTCAGGCTGCATTCGGTAGGGCGCATCGGCCTGAATAATCACCTGCTGGACGCGGCCGTTGTTCGTATAGTCATTGACGTAATTTGAGCCCAGGGTGACGGAGAGCGTCTGGTTGATTTCATCAAATGCGACGCCCATCGCTTCCGCCTTTTCTCTGTCCACCTGGAGCGCGAGGCTTGTTCCTTCCGGCAGACCGTCTATATACACGTCACTCAGTTCAGGGCGCTGGTTGGCCTGCAGGACTAGCGCGTCGGCAGCGCGCTTTAACGCCTCGTAGCCCAGTCCCGCTCTGTCCTGTACGTACCAGGTGAAGCCCGACGAGGTGCCCATATCCGAAATGGCCGGCGGGAGCAGGCTCATCGTGACGGCATCAGAGACGTTTGCCATGCTGGCCTGTATATGGTCGGCTTCACCCTGAGCCGTCGAACCCTGCCGATTTTTCCAGTCCTTCAGCGTGGTGAAGGCCATAGCCGAGTTTGGTCCTGAACCTGAAAATCCAAACCCCAGGATCATAATGTTGCTTTCAATATCCGGCCGGGCCGCGATTTCCTCTTCAAATTTTTTAACCACGTTGAGGGTACGCTGCATCGTGGCATCAGAAGGCAGCTGGATTGAGGACATAAAGTAGCCCTGATCTTCATCCGGCAGAAAGGACGACGGTAGCGAAGACAATCCCAGAAACAGCGCAGCACAAAGCGCAGCGTACAGGAGCAGCATTCGCCCGGTTCGCTTCAGAACGGCACCCAGCCCGGCTTCGTAACTGGCGGTGAGCGAACGAAAGCGCGCGTTAAACCCGACCGCGAACCTTCCGCCTCTCTTTCCTGGCTTATGCGGCTTGAGTAACGTTGCGCACAGGGCAGGCGTCAGCGTCAGGGCAAGAAACGCGGACAGCAGTATGGAAACCGCCATGGAAATACAAAATTGTCGGTAGATAATCCCGACGGATCCTTCCGCAAACCCCATGGGGATAAAGACGGCGGTCAGCACCAGCGTGATGCCAATAATCGCCGGGGTGATTTCCTTCATGGCTTGCCGCGTGGCGTCACGCGGGGACAGGCTTTTTTCCTCCATCAGTCGTTCAACGTTCTCCACGACCACGATGGCATCATCAACGATAATCCCTATCGCCAGCACCATGCCGAACATCGTCAGAATATTGATGGAGTAGCCGCTCAATAGCATCACGGTGAATGTGCCAAGAAGTGCGACGGGAGCAACAATCGCCGGGATAAGCGTACAGCGTATCTTGTGCAGAAACAGCAGCATAACCAGGAAGACGAGGACCATCGCTTCTACAAATGTCTGAACAACCTTCATGATAGAAAGTTTCACGAACGGCGCGGTGTCGAAGGGGATCGTAAACGCCATTCCGTCGGGTAACACCCGGGAAAGTTCGTCGATGCGCGCCCGTACGCCGGAAGCCGTGCTCATCGCATTCGCGCCAGGCGAGAGCTGGATTGCTGCCGCCGTTGCGGGCACGCCATTTTCACGGATACCAAAGGCGTAGCTTTGCAGGCCAGATTCAATCCGCGCAATGTCGGACAGTTTCAGGCGGGCACCGGATGCGTCAGATTTCAGGGTGATATTCCTGAACGCCTCAACCGAGGAGAGCTGTCCCTTCACGGTGATGGGATACGTCACCCCTTGTCCTGCAGAGGCTGGCTCATCTCCTGTTTTGCCGGGCGAAACCAGGGCATTTTGCTGGCCAACGGCGGTAAGAACATCGCTTACCGAAAGCCCGTAGCCGTGGAGCTTCATGGGATCCAACCAGATGCGCAGCGCTTTTTCGCCGCCAAACAGCTGAACTTTCCCTACGCCGGGCACGCGACGAAGCTCGTCACTGACGTTTCTGGCAAAATAGTCGCTTAAATCGGCTTCCTCAAATTGACCCGTCGCCGACTTCAGCCCCACCATCATTAAAAAGCCAGAGTTAGCGGCCTCGACGTTGATGCCGTTTTGCCTTACCGCCTGAGGCAGACGAGGCTCGACGATCTTAATCTGATTCTGCAGATCCATCTGCGCCAGCTTGATGTCCGTGCCCGGTTTAAAGGTGACGGTAATCGATGCCGAACCGGTTGTGTCACTGGATGATTCAAAGTAGAGCAAATTATCTACGCCGGAGATTTCGCGCTCGATTAACGATACCACCGACGTGTTCATGATATCGGGGCTGGCCCCCGGGTAACTGACGGAAATAATGATTCCAGGCGGCGCCACCGCCGGATACTGCGCAACCGGCAAACGGGGAATAGACAGGAGCCCTGCCAGGACGATAAAAAGCGCTACAACCCAGGCGAAAACGGGGCGTTCAATAAAAAAATGCGGCATTAAATTAACGTCCGGTTACGTGAATTTCATCATCAGTGGATACGCGCTTGCCGATATCCCTGAGCTGCGAAAATTTCTCAAGAAGCTGCGGCGCGTCATCGAGGCTCGTCGCGAACATCCACATGTAGGTCATCACCGAGTAAATATGTCCGGCGGTGATGCCGGTTGAGCGCGTCATCCAGACGATGGTCAGCGTAAAAAGCGCGGCAACAAGCACGCCGACCCACAAATAACCCCACGCCTCGCGGTCAGATAATGTGATACGCAAACGCGCCAGCGTGGAGTAATGGCGGTGAAGGGTAGCCGTGCCCGCCTTATGAACATAATCCACTTCTTTTTCCAGCCGATTATTCAGGCGCATGAACAGCCATTCATTTTTACGGGCATATCCTGAGACAAATCCGAGCAGGATAAATACAATCGCAAAGCACATGACGCCGGCCCAAAATTCAATAAACAGCAACATGATTGCGGCACCAAAAAGTGAGCTCAGCGAGGTAATAAGCAGGGGAAGGTGCATTTCAAAGAAATCCACATATTCGCGCGAGAGCGTTACCCTGGCGGCGATCGCCGAATGGTTAAGCTGATATTTGCGCTGTGCCAGGACGACGGAAACCGCGAGTCCGGCATAAATGCGTGCAAACGTGCGCGTGTCTACGCTTCGTCTGGCCGCACCGATGAACCACATGCAAAGCACCATCAGGCCATACAGCGCGGCGTTAAGCGTTTCACCGGCGAGGATGGCATTTATCGCGATGCCAGCCAGAACGGGATAAAGTAAAAACGTCACGTTTTCGGCCACCACCAGGAAAAAAGTGACAACCAGTTTTTTCCGGTGCCGTATCGCGAGTTTTTTTAGCGAGTGCATCACTCCGGCAGGTTCAGAAGAACGAAGATTATTACGGTTCATCATTATGGGTAATTTTTATCAGATTTATTAGGTGAGTTATTTTTGTGCAAAATAGCGTGAGGGAGAGTCTACCGCGCGCCTGTTTAGCGGACATGGGCGGTTTGTGGAGGCTGTGTGGAGCAACGGCTCAAATCATTCTCATAATAAGGTACAGCGGGGCTCCACCAAAAAAAATGATCAAATAACACTCGTAGTAAAAGATAAGATCTTCTATATCGGGCATCGCGTTTAACAGAACGGTGAACGTAATAATGAGATAAACAAAAATCACCATCAGCCAGAAGGCGACGACGAGTAGCTCAGTTAACGCGCCGGCTTTATTCTGGATTATCAGAGAGACAACCGACAATGCAATGCAGCCATAGATGATGGGTGAAGAGAGCAGCGTTGAGGCGACTTTTTCATCCATTTTGTGTACCAGCATCAGCCAGGTATAAAGTAATACCCACGACAGCAGCAGGAACAGGGAATATATACCCAGTTTTTTAGGAGAGAAATATTTAGAAAGTTCCATGTTCATTATTTCAGCCAACTTCATAAAATCTTTAAGAAACAGTGGTAATTTGTAACGCGCAATGCACAAAGGGCTATGCCTCAATAGCGATTATGCGCGGACATTGTCGAGTCTTTATTGACTGAATGTGTAGGCTATGTGGAGAAATAACGGGGCATTTAAATCAACCGGGAAATTTTCGTGACCACGGCACTTTTTCGCGGAGGCTGTGTCTTATTGTGCTAAAGATATCTAATAGCGAGCTCAAAGGGATTTCACCCGCGGAGATAAAATGCACAAAAATACGCTGATCCTTGTTGTTGAAGATGAAGACGAAATCGCCGATATACTGATGAGCTACCTGGAGCGTTCGGGAATGAAAACGCTCCGAGCCAGGCAGGGCGAACAGGCCATAGCGCTCGATCGCCTCCATAAACCGGATCTCATATTGCTGGACATTCACCTGCCCGTATGTGACGGCTGGAGCGTACTTACCACGCTTCGTCAGGAAAGTGCTGTCCCCGTCATTATGGTTTCCGCTCTCGATCAGGATGTCGATAAGCTCATGGGGCTGAGGCTGGGCGCGGATGATTACGTGATCAAACCTTTCAACCCTTCTGAAGTTGTCGCACGGGTTGAGGCAGTGCTGCGCAGGACAAAACCCGCGCTTCAGCAGGCGGGTTCCCAGCCGCTCAGGACGCCCTTTATTACGGTCTATCCGGATGACTTCTACGTGGAAGTCACCGTGGGCGCAGAGGTTGTCTCCCCGGTATTAACGACGACCGAATTTAAATTGCTCACATACCTGGTGAGATATCCGCGAAAGGTCTGCTCCCGCGAAGAGCTGCTCAACGCGTGTCTGCCGGAAGGGGATACGCTCGACAGAACGGTCGACAGCCATATGAGCAAGTTGCGTAAAAAACTGGAGCTTGCCGGCCTCTATGGTGTTCCCGAGAGCATCAGAGGCATGGGCTACCGGCTTGGGGAAAAGAAATGAACAAAGAGTCTGTTCTGAGCCGTCAGATCTTAACGTATATGCTGTTGCTGACGTTTACGATCATTGCCATCGCCATACTCGGCTCCTGGTTTTTTTACTCCTTTATTCTGGATCACCTCCCGGGCGGCCCTGCTGCGGGCGATGACGAGCAGATGACGATGTGGGACTGGGTATGGATTGGGACCGCGACTACGATCAGTATGATTATTGCCCTCTTTTTCACGGTCAAACTGTCATCGCGGATCCTCACCCCGCTAAACGCGGTAGCGTCCAGCCTGAAAAAGATTTCTCAGGGCGATCTGGACGCCCGGGCATTCTGCGCCAGTTCCCGGCTGGGTGAGATCAATCACCTGGTGACGGATTTCAATGAAATGGCGGAAAAACTACAGACGCTGGATATTCAGAGGAAATCCTGGAATGCCGCTATTGCGCATGAGCTGAGAACCCCTGTCACGATCTTACGCGGACGGCTTCAGGGGTTGGTTGACGGCGTTTTTACCCCGGATCCGGTGCTGTTTAATAATCTTCTCAAACAGACGGAAGGGTTAACCCGCCTGATTGAAGATCTCCGGGTTATCAGTTCGGATGGCGGGGCGGGATACACGTTATGCCAGTCAAGAACGGATCTAAAAGGGACAATACAGAACGCACTCGATACGTTCATGCCCGAGTTCAGCCGTAAGGCGTTTACCGTCAATACAGACCTGAGGGAGCAGCAGTGCGTATTCGATCCATTACGCATCAATCAGTGTTTGACCGTTTTATTTGATAATGCCTTACACTATTCAACCTCGCGCACGCTCATCGTGAAAAATGGCGTTTCTGATAAAGGCAATTTTATCCTTATTCAGGACGGGGGACCGGGCATCCCCAGAGAGTTTCATGATTTCCTGTTTCAGCCCTTTCAGCGCGATAATGGCGCCAGACATGTGAACCCGGAAGGCTGTGGTTTGGGCTTGTCGGTGGTAAAAGCCATCATGCTGGCTCATGGTGGCGATGTTACCTATACCTTATCGACGCAAAACCACTCGATATTTAAACTCACCTGGCCCGACTCGTGAGCTTCAGCGGCAGGTCAAATGTGCCTGCCGGCGATAAATGCCATATTTTTCCTAACTTAGCATCCCACTCCTGCGGGGTAATCGTCAGCTTACCGCGTCTCGGGCTTAAGGTTATTTCGCTGAAATAGATTTCATCTTTTTTTAGCATAAGGTCAACGCGGCAGTAGTCAATTCCATCCGCCAGCTCCTGGGAGGCCAACAAAGCCTGGCGGAATAAGAGCGGTTCGCCTGGTTCTGCTGAAGTATTTGGATATTCCATCCGGAAGGGTTGTAAGTTCCAGTACCTGTCATAAACGTTGATAAACCCTTTGCCGTTATCATCCGTAAAATCCGCTTCTACATAGTGGGCAACGCCGTGAAAACAATGGATCCTCAGCATTTCGGGCGTTGTGTTCCTGTCAGCATCGTCGAAGAGATCGACAAACGGCTCGCAAAGTATACTCGGCGTAATGTTTTTGTACTGCCATTCGCGCGTGGTGTAGTAAAGATTTTTCTTTAACGCGAGGCTCAGCTTTTTACACGCTTCTTTTTCATTAAATTGCGCTTTGTTTGTACATATTATTGTGCTGCCGCTGTCATGGTTGCACTTAAGGACGAATTTGTCAGGAAGAACTGAAAAATCAATCTGCGACGGCCGGGTATAAACGCCGATTAATGGCACCGTTTTCACGCGCGTTGTTCTGGAGGAAACGTATGCCCGAACGGCGAGTTTATCGGCAAGCATCGTGTAGAAGTTATTATGGTCATAGACCAGACGATGACATATTTTTTCACTCAACGTCGTGGGCGAGTTAATGTCAGGGGTTTCCCCGGTTGTTTTCTTAAGCCTCACGGTATGAAAATGCAGGTCCGTCATTAAAAATGAGCGGCATTTTCTGATGAGATACTCTGTGTATTTTAAAATGTAAGTGGCGGTGTTCATTTCTTCTCCTCCGTAATGTCCGGATATTCTGGAGAAGAACTGTTGATTGATATTGCTTAAAATATGGAGCAGGGATGGAGACGAAAAATTAAAGGATTAAATAGCGCACGCAGGCTATTTAATCCTTAATTTAGTGGGGCAATTTGTGTTGAGCGTCGCGCTTAGCGGTCCTTTCTCCACGCATCGGCGGTTAATGCTTCACCAAAATGACCGGCAATCAGCCGTTTTGTCAGCTCATGAAGCGGGGAGGCCATCACATCCGCCGTGCTGCCGCGCTCGACGACTTCCCCCTGGTGCATGACCATCACCTGATCGCTGATGTGCTTCATCATTCCCAGATGCTGGGTGACGTAGATATACGAGATCCCCTGTTTTTCCTGCAATTCCAGCATCAGGTTAATCAGCTGCGAGCGCATCGACATATCCAGCGAGGCAAGCGCTTCATCCGCAATGATCACTTTTGGCCGCAAAATCAACGCACGCGCCAGGCCCAGGCGCTGTTTCTGGCCGGGGGCCAGCATATGCGGGTAGTAGCTTTCGTGATCCGGTAACAGCCCAACCATACGCAGGGTTTCAAATACGCGCTTACGGCGCGCCTCTGGCTCCAGGTCGGTGTTCAGGCGCAGCGGAAAATCGAGGATCTGAGAGATGCGCTGGCGCGGGTTAAGCGAGGTTGAGGGATCCTGGAAAATCATGCGGATGCGCTGGCTGCGAAAAGAGTAATCGCCGAACGTCAGAGGATGATCGTCAATCAACACTTCGCCTGCAGTGGGTTCAACCATGCCGGCGAGCATTTTCGCCAGGGTGGATTTCCCGGAACCGTTCTCGCCGATGATCGCCAGGGTCTGTTTTTCACGCAGCGTAAAGCTCAGCGGCTTCACCGCGTCGACAGTTTGACGATGAAACAGCCCCGTACGGTAGCGAAAGGTCTTACTCAGGTTGCGAACTTCCAGTAAGGTTTCGACCATTTCACTCTCTCTCCATGTTCAGCGGGAAATGACAGGCGTACAGATGATTCTTGGCCCCGGTCAGGCGTGGCGTCTCGATACATTTACGCTGAGCATAGGGGCACCTTGGCCCCAGACGACAGCCTATCGGCAGGGATTCCAGCAGCGGAATCGCCCCCGGCAGGGTATTTAGGCGGCTCTTATGCGGCATCGCGCTGCCAAAATCCGGAATGGCGCGGATAAGCGCCTGCGTATACGGATGATGCGGCGCGCCGATCAGATCTTCACTCGGCGCGGTTTCGACCGTTTGCCCGCAGTACATGACGTCAATTTTATCCGCCCATTTGCTGAGCATTTGCAGGTCATGGCTGATCAGCAAAATGGTGGTGTTGTTATTCTGGTTGAGACGCGACAGCAGGCGGAAAATTTGCGCCTGCGTGGTGGGTTCCATCGCGTTGGTGGGCTCATCCGCAATCAGCAAACGCGGCTGATTTGCCAGCGCGATGGCAATCATCACTTTCTGACATTCGCCGTCGGTCAGCTCATAGGGGAAGCTGCGCATCGCATCTTTGTGATCTTTGATCCCAACGCGGTGTAAAAGCTCGATGGCGCGGCGCTTGCGCCAGCCAACGCGTTGCCACCAGCGGCCTTTATAGGTCCAGCCGGGAATGTTCTGCATGAGCTGTTTACCCACGCGTTCGGACGGGTCGAGACAGGACTGCGGCTCCTGGAAAATCATCGAGACGTTATGCCCGACAAGCTTTCTCCGCTCGCGGGGGGAGAGACGCAGCAGATCGATATCGTCAAAACGCATACGGTCTGCCGTCACGCGCCAGTTGTCTTTCGCCACGCCGCAGATAGCCTTGGCAATCAGGCTTTTTCCCGAGCCGGATTCCCCCACCAGCCCGCGAATTTCACCCTCCGCAAGGGTGATGCTGATGCGATCGACGGCTTTAACCCAGCCTTCACCGGTTTTGAATTCGATAGTGAGGTTGCGAATATCAAGAAGCGGCATTATTGCACCCCCGCGTTAATTGCACGGCGAATACCGTCGCCCAGCAGGTTGATAAGCAGCACGCTCACCATAATGGCCGCACCCGGCAGCATGACCGTCCAGGGTGCCACGTAGATTAACTCCAGCGCGTCGCCGAGCATCGCACCCCATTCGGGCGACGGCAGCTGTGCACCGAGGTCGAGGAAACCGAGCGCCGCGATGTCCAGGATCGCCATCGACAGGGCGCGGGTGATCTCAGTGACCAGCCCGGCGGCGATGTTGGGCAGTACGGCAAACCA
>Ga0308166_1004003_pt1 | contig 12073 bp, 10 predicted proteins | sample PhyCR2_2_FD_202137 | JGI IMG/M metagenome (GOLD analysis project Ga0308166, IMG submission 202137) | Phyllosphere microbial communities from UC Gill Tract Community Farm, Albany, California, United States - DLSLCC.R2 | ecosystem: Host-associated > Plants > Phyllosphere > Unclassified | place... | reverse complement strand
GAGCCACGGCGCTTGCAGGTTCTGCTTGCCCTGACCGATCAGTTCGCCCAGCGAGGCACTGCCGGCCGGCATGCCGAAGCCGAGAAAATCCAGCGCGGTCAACGTCGAAATCGCCCCGGTCAAAATGAACGGCAGATAGCTAAGTGTCGCGTTCATCGCGTTGGGCAGGATGTGCCGGAAAATCACCTTGCGGTCAGTCAGGCCCAAGGCGCGTGCGGCTTTGACGTATTCCAGATTGCGCCCGCGCAAGAACTCGGCACGTACCACATCGACCAGTGCGAGCCAGGAAAAGAGCGCCATGATCCCCAGTAACCACCAGAAATTCGGCTCGACAAAACCGGAGAGGATGATCAGCAGGTAAAGCACCGGCAGTCCCGACCAGACTTCCAGTACCCGCTGCCCCAGCAGATCGACCCAGCCACCGTAATAGCCCTGCAACGCGCCGGCGGCGATACCGATCAGCGCGCTGACAAACGTGAGCATCAAGGCAAACAGTATCGATACCCGAGCGCCAAAGATGACGCGGGCCAGCACATCACGCGCCTGATCGTCGGTGCCCAGCCAGTTGACCGATGTTGGTGGGCTCGGCGCCGGTTTGTTCAGGTCATAGTTGGGCGTGTCGTCACTGAACGGAATCGGCGGGAACAATAACCAGCCGCCGTCCTTGCGGATCAGGTTCTGCACATATTCGCTGCGGTAATCAGCCTGAAAGGGCAGTTGCCCGCCGAACTCCTGTTCGGTGTGGCGCTTGAACACCGGGAAATACCACTGGCCCTGATAACTGACTACCAACGGCTTGTCGTTGGCGATCAATTCGCCACCCAGCGTCAGGATGAACAGGCCGATGAACAGCCACAGCGACCACCAGCCGCGACGGTTTTTCTTGAAACGTTCGAAACGGCGACGACCCAAAGGCGAGAGCTTGAACATCAGGCGTTCCTCGCGGCGAAGTCGATACGCGGGTCGACCAGGGTGTAGCAGAGGTCGCCGATCAGTTTTATCAGCAGGCCGAACAGAGTGAAGATGAACAGCGAGCCGAACACCACCGGATAATCCCGTGATACCGCCGCTTCGTAACTCATGCGCCCAAGGCCATCGAGGGAAAAAATCACTTCGATCAGCAGCGAGCCGGCGAAGAACACGCTGATGAACGCCTGAGGTATGCCTGAGACCACCAGCAGCATCGCGTTACGAAAAACGTGTCCGTACAGTACGCGGCGTTCGCTCAAACCTTTGGCTCGGGCCGTGACGACGTACTGTCGGGTGATTTCATTGAGGAACGAGTTTTTCGTCAGGATGGTCAGGGTGGCGAATCCGCCAATCACGAGTGCGGTGACCGGCAGCACCAGATGCCAGAAATAGTCGGCGATCTTGCCCAGCGTCGACAGCGATTCGAAGTTGTCCGAGACCAGTCCGCGCACCGGAAACCAGTTCAGCGAAGTGCCGCCGGCAAATACCACGATCAGGAACATCGCAAACAGAAACGCTGGCATTGCATAGCCAATGATGATCGCCGTGCTGCTCCAGATATCGAAATGGCTGCCATGGTGCACGGCCTTGCGGATGCCCAGCGGGATCGACACCAGATAGGTGATCAGCGTCGCCCACAGCCCGAGGGAAATGGTCACCGGCATCTTCTCCAGAATCAGGTCGGTGACGGTCGCGCCGCGAAAGAAGCTTTTTCCGAAATCCAGCTGCGCGTAGTTTTTCAGCATCAGCCACAGGCGTTCGTGGGCGGGCTTGTCGAAGCCGTACTGTTTTTCGATGTCCTTGATCAGTTGCGGGTCGAGGCCACGGCTGGCGCGCGAAGCGTTGCTCGATGTCTCGCTGGCTCCGCCGCCGAGGCTGGCGCCGCCGATGCCTTGCAGATGGGCGATGGCTTGTTCCACCGGTCCGCCGGGCGCGGCCTGAATGATCACGAAATTGACCAGCAGGATGATCACCAGCGTCGGAATGATCAGCAGCAGGCGCCGCAGTATGTAACCCCACATCAGTGCGGCCCTCCGGGTCTGCTGCGACTGATTTTCTCAGCGGTCATTTGTTGGTTGGTCAACGGCGTCCGGCTGATTTCCCACCAGCTCTCGATGGCTTCGTCATTGCTCGCCTGGACCGTGGGAATGCCGAAGCGGTTCCACCAGACGGTCGAAGTGCCCGGCGGGTAGTAATTGGGAATCCAGTAGTAGTTCCATTGCAGCACTCGGTCCAGTGCATGGGCGTAATGCAACATGTCCGATTGAGTCGAGGCGCGGATCAGGCCGTTGATCAACGTGTCGACCGCCGGGTTTTTCAGCACCATGTAATTGTTCGCGCCCGGATCGTTGGCCGCTGCCGAGCCGAAGTAGTTGAGCAGCTCGCCGCCCGGAGACGTCGTGACGGGGTAGCCGGTAACGATCATGTCGTAATCGCGGCTCATCAGGCGATTTACATACTGCGAGGAGTCGATGCGGCGGATGTTGAGCTCAATGCCGATCTGCTTCAGCGTGCGCTTGTATGGCAGCAGGAGGCGGTCCATGCCGTTCTGGCTGACCAGAAAGGTGAAGCTCAATGGCTCACCGGCGTTGTTGACGAGTTGATCGCCGTCCGGTTTCCAACCGGCCTGCTCAAGCAAATCGAGCGCTTGCAATTGCTTGTCACGGATGATCCCGCTGCCATCGGTCTTCGGCGCTTCGAAGACTTGAGTGAACACTTCCTCAGGAATCTGATCGCGCAGTGGTTCGAGGATTTTCAGTTCCTGTGCGTCGGGCAACTGTCTAGCGGCGAGGTCGGTGTTGGAGAAGTAGCTCTGCTGGCGGATATACACGTTGCGCATCATCTGCCGGTTGCTCCACTCGAAATCCCAAAGCATCGCCAGTGCCTGGCGCACGCGACGGTCCTGGAACATCGGCTTTTGCAGATTGAACACGAAGCCCTGGGCGGATTGCGGCGCTTCAGTGGCGAGGTGGGCTTTCTGCAAGCGACCATCGCTGAGGGCCGGGCTGTCGTAGCCGATCGAATAGCCGGTCGCGGAAAACTCGCGGTTGTAGTCATAGGCACCGCCGCGCAGGACCTGACGAGCGACATCGGTGTCGCCGAAATACTCGATACTGAAATGGTCGAAGTTGTACAGGCCGCGACTGACCGGCAGGTCCTTGCCCCACCAGTCGCCATTGCGTTCGAAGGTGATGCTGCGTCCGGAGTCGACCTTGCCGACCCGATACGGCCCGCTGCCCAGCGGCGGTTCATAACCACCGCCCCCGGCGAAATCGCGACTCTTCCACCAGTGTTCGGGAAACACCGGCAGGGTCGCGATATCCAGCGGCAAGGTGCGGTTTTCGTTGCTTCTGAAGTCGAAGCGCACGGTCAGTGGGCCTTCGATTTCAACGCCTTTGACGTCGGCGAACTGGGTGCGATAGCGCAGGCTGCCCTGGGTCATCAAGAGATTGTAGGTGTAGCGCACGTCTTCAGCGGTGATCGGTTTGCCATCGGCAAAGCGCGCCTTCGGATTGATGAAGAAACGCAGCGAAAGACCATCGTCCGAGCGCTCCAACTGTTGTGCGACCAGGCCATAGACGGTGTATGGCTCGTCCAGTGAGCGCTGCGCCAGTGGAGAGTAAAGGAGCCCGTCGATCTGTGTTACACCGATGCCTTTGTCTATATAAGGCAGCAAATGGTCGAAGTGTCCGATTTCGATCGCCGAGCGACGCATTGTCCCGCCCTTCGGCGCTTGCGGATTGGTGTAGTCGAAATGGCTGAAGCCGGCGGGGTACTTCGCCGGTTCGCCGTAGACGGTCAGTGCGTGTTGCGGCGCAGCGACCACACCGGCGGCACCCGTGAGAAGGGCGAGGGCGGTGAGCATCAGTGTGGGAAAAACCAGTCGCATCGTCAGCCTTGGAACGGAAAATCGATAAGCGCAAGTTGTACGCGAGCCGCGCGCCACTCGCCAGCCGTATATGTAACTGAAACACAACGGCCCACCAGAAGGCGGGCCGTTGTAGCAATCGGACGACGAATCAGTCCTGACGGCTGGTGACTTCCAGCAGGTGATAACCGAACTGGGTTTTCACCGGGCCTTGCACGACGTTGATCGGCGCGCTGAACACCACGGTGTCGAACTCCTTGACCATCTGGCCTGGACCGAACGAACCCAGATCACCGCCCTGACGGCTGGACGGGCAGCTGGAGTTGGCTTTGGCGACTTCAGCGAAATCGGCGCCGCCTTCGATCTGGGCCTTGAGTTCGTTGCACTTGTCTTCGCTGGAAACCAGGATGTGGCGGGCAGTGGCTTTAGCCATGGGAAATTCTCCGAACTGTTTCAATAAAAGGTGGAGCCTACCGGAATCAGTGGGCGAATTCTCGGCAAAGTTCCATTCTGCGTCCCTGACTCTATTCAAAGATCCGCCGCACGCAGGCGCCGGGCATGCTCGACGTACAGTTCGATCGGATCGGGTGAAGAGATCTTCGTGCCCGCAGTTTTTCGCAGACTGGCCAAGTGATCCATCGGATAATCGGAGCGGATCACATGGCCGAGGTGAGCGCTGAAGCGTCCGACAAAACCGTCATTTTGCTGGGGTTCGGTGGTGAAGTATTGCGACAGGACCCGGCATATGCCCTGGACCGGATCCAGTGCTGGCTGCGTCGATTGCGGAACAACTCCACTCCACGAGTAATAACGCACGCCGTTGACTTGCTCAGCACCGTGGCCTCCCCAGGTTTGCGGCAGACCCTGTGGGAATTTGTCATTGAATTGACCAACGCCAACGGTAGTCAGCGCATTGAGTGCAGCCAGCGCATTCTGCGGTAACGCCACGCTGCCGCTGAGCAAGCACAGAAGATCTGCAAATTGCGTCGCAACATTTTGCGCAACCACTTCCGGCAGCTTGCCGGGGACCAGCGCCTTGCGCAGAAAGTCGGCGAGCTCCGAACCATGATTCGGGCCGCTGACGGAGGTAACTGAAGCGACGAGGTCTGGTGCAAGCGCTGCAGCATAGCGTGCAGCCAAGGCACCCTGACTGTGTCCTATAAGGTTGACTTTCCTGGCGCCTGTGCCTCGCAGCACGCAAGCAATCTGTGACAGCAATTGCTCACCCCTCATTTCGTTGTCGTGAGTGGCGCAGAGGTGTGGAACAAACAATCGACAGCCGGCCGCTTTGAGCGCGCACCTGACGTCATGGAACAGCTCGAAATGACCGATACGCTCGAACCCGAACAGACCGTGGACCAACAGGATGGGATAACGAGTTGTAGCATTCCGTTGCATGTTCTTACCTTTTTCGTAGAAGTTCATCGGGAAATCACCGGGCCACTCTAAAACACTCATCCCGTTGAAGAAGTACGAAGAAGCTTCACTTGGTGTTTGAAAATGGACTACGAGGCGTACGAAATTTCGGATACCTGTGAAATCCGAATCGGAAGTTCGCCGGGTCGTTTGTCGTCATAACTGCGCGAACTCCTCAGTTGCCTACTTTGCTGGTAGCGGTTACGCCGTCGTCGCGGTGTATTCGGCTGACATCCAGAACATCCAAAGAAGTCCTCAATGTAGATGTCAGTGTCGTCGTTCGGAACGGCACGCTTTCCAGGGAGTGGAGACAAAAATGAACAGCCATGAAGTCGAGTTTTGCTGGCGGATGCGTCAGCCCGCAGTTGCCGAAATGTCTATCGAGCCTCTGATGGCGCCAACGATTGATGGGTTGGAGGGCAGCGTTCTGGAGCCTTCGTTGGCCAGGGCCGTTGTTCGCATTTCTCCTTATGCCAACATGCATTGTGGTGATCAGTTGACGTTGAGCTGGGAGGGGCTCGATATCGAAGGCTTCGCCTATCAATACGAGAAGGTTCGATTTGTCAGCCAGGCTCAGGTTGGCAGAGAAGTCATCTTCGTCATCAAGGGCATGCATGTGGCTGCGCTGGATGGAGGTTCGCTCAAGGTTTACTGGACACTTCAAAGTGCGTCCGCACCCAACGAAGTGGAGTCTGTTCGCCTGCAACTGTCTGTGGGAGATGTCCGCGCGCAACTGTTGGCGCCGCAGATAGAAGGCACGGTAAACGGAGCGCTGGAGCCGTCGCGAGTGACCGAGGGCACATTGGTTACGTTGCAGCCCTACGCGAGAATGTCGGCGGGGGACCGGGTGATGTTGTCCTGGCACGGTGATACCTCGCCCGAGATCTTTACCGACACGTTGAACGTGGAGGCCTACGTCGTTGCACAAAATCTGTCGTTCTGGGTGCCGGGCTGCTATATCGAAGCGCATCGCGGCGGTGAGGTCGTCGTCGCCTACCGGGTCGAACAACCCTGTGGAACGGTTCGCACGTCGGAGCCAGCGAGAGTTTTCATCGGGCCTGCGGTGCGTGCTCAGCTGGCTGCGCCGGATGTCGTTGAAGCGATTGAGAATGTGTTGTCAGTGAAGGATTCAGTAGACGGGGTTTCCATTCTCATTGAGGACGCGCAAGTGCAGGAGGCCGAGTTGGTCTATCTCAAGCTTGACGGCGAATTTTTCAGTCACCGCGATGATCTTGAAATCACTTCGGAGCTGGCCGGGCAACCGCTGAGTTTCATTGTCCCTCACCGCTTCTGGCGGGAACATCATGGGACAACGGTCGAGATTGCTTACACCGTAGAACGCCTGGATGACGTCAGTCAGCAATCTGCGGTGAGACGGATCAGCGTAATGGCATAGCGTGGGAACGTCAGCCCTCCACGCTCTGAATGGAGCAGGAGGGCGACTTGCGATCACATTCTGGTCTGTGCGAGACGGAGTGCGGCGTCGGTCAGCAGTTGTTTGGTTGCGCCGAAGCCGAGGCAGCCATCGGTAATCGATACGCCATAGCGCAAAGATGTGCTCAGCGGCTGGCAGCCTTCGAAAAGGTGTGATTCGAGCATCATGCCGATTAGCGAATGGTTACCGCGCAAGCGTTGCTCAAGCACGTCGTTGAACACGGCTGGCTGACGCAGTGGGTCCTTGCCGCTATTGGCGTGGCTGCAATCGACCATGATTCGACTGGGGATCTTCAGTCGGCCGAGTTCGGCGCTGATTTTGGCGACGCTGGTTGCGTTGTAGTTTGGCCCATGATGGCCGCCGCGCAGCACCATGTGGGTGTCCGCATTGCCAGCGGTTTGCACGATCGCCGGATGCCCTTGGCTGTCCACGCCGAAATGCCGATGCGGATGAGCTGCCGAGCGCATGGCGTCGACGGCAACGGCGGCGCCGCCGTCGGTACCGTTTTTGAAGCCGACCGGCATGTTCAGGCCGCTTGCCATCTCTCGGTGAATTTGCGATTCGGTGGTGCGGGCACCAATGGCCACCCAGCTCAGCAGGTCATCGAAGTAATTGGCAGCCATGGGTTGGAGCAGTTCGGTGGCAACCGGTAGTCCGAGCCGGATCATTTCCAGCATCAGTTCGCGGGAAAGTATCAGGCCGGCGGCCATGTCGTCAGTGCCATCCAGATGCGGATCGTAGGCCAGGCCTTTCCAGCCGATTGTGGTACGTGGCTTTTCAACGTAGGCGCGCATGACCAAGAGCATTTCACCGCTGACATCCTCAGCCAGACGAGCGAGCTTGCTGGCGTATTCGATTGCCGATTGCGGGTCGTGAATAGAACAGGGACCCACGATGACCAGCAGGCGTGGATCTTCACCGTTGAGGATGGCGCGCACCGCCTGACGGTGGGCATTGACCTGTTGTTGCAGGGAGTGACTGAGCGGTAACTGCTGTTTGAGCTGCAACGAGCTCGGCAAACGCAGGGTCAGCGCTTCGTTGGCAGAATCGAGGGTGGACAGCGGCAAGGCGGAAACGGAGGAATTCATAATTCGGTCTTCCAGGGCGGATGGCGGGTATTTCCCGCGCGCTCGGCCCTACTGGGGTGTTCGACAAATGGCCGTACTGGCTAGGCGTGTGTGTTTGCCACCTGTGGGTGACCGATCGGAGGCGGCAGGCTGTCCCGAGCGGAGGCTGGTAAATCGCCAGGCGCTGAAGCTGTCGTAGCGGTAATAAGTGCTGTAGTTCATGGTGTAATCCTCAAAGTGTCTGGTGTGGTGCTGGAAAATGTCGGGCCTGAAAAAACAAAACCCCCGGTCGGGAGGCCGACCGGGGGTTGAGAAATCTCTGGTAGGCGACCCGTTATGATGGGCGCCGTTTGGGTATCAGGCGCGCCAGTGGCTAAACCAATACCCAAAATAAAAGTTGACTGGAGCACATACGTCATTCACCCGGACAGGCGCAATCGAGCGCGGGGCGCTGGCGATGCGAATCTGTGGAAGGGCGTTGAACATGGTTTTCTCCGTTGAATGCGCCGAGCTTACTCGACGCCGATGCGCGTCAGCAATCGGAAAATGCTATTGCCTGCCGGTCGGAATGACTATCGAGTTGCAAGCGATGCGGGTGAAATAGACTTTTTGCATTTATGGAGGCGGAGAATGAGCTACCGGACTCGGCATGCCACCGATGATGACCTGGCTTTCTCGCGGGATCTGACATGCCGGAACATGCTGCGTTATTACATTGGCCACGATCTGTTGTGGCAGGACGAAGCGTTCGACGCAGGCTGGCAGTACCGTGATAACTGGATGATCGTTCAGGATGAAACGCTGATCGGCTTTTTCAGTCTGAGCCAGGATGCGCGGGCGCTCTACATACGCGAATTACAGATTGAACAGGCCTGGCAAGGGCAGGGTGCTGGCTCCTGGGCCATTGGTCAGGTTGTCGAAATCGCTCGTCAGGCGAGGCGACCGGCGCTGCGGTTGACGGTGTTCGATAACAACCCGGCGCAAAAACTCTATGCGCGCAAAGGACTTCGCATTGTGGGCAGGGATGAGTGTTTCCTGAGGATGCAGCTCGATCTGAGTACAGCTGTGCTCTGAAACCCGCAGCCGGCAAGCCCTGAATGATGAATTGAAACTTTTTAAATGCGGCTTTCCGCTAGGTCTGTCTGGCACTTTTTGCTAAGGTGTCCGGCATCCCAATAAGACCATATCGCGAGGTGTCTGCTTGATTAGGGTGCTAGTGGTCGACGACCATGATCTCGTTCGCACAGGCATTACACGGATGCTGGCCGATATTGATGGCCTGCAGGTGGTGGGTCAGGCCGAGTCAGGTGAAGAGTCCCTGATCAAGGCCCGTGAGTTGAAGCCTGATGTAGTGCTCATGGACGTCAAGATGCCCGGCATCGGCGGCCTCGAAGCCACACGAAAACTGCTGCGCAGCCACCCGGACATCAAGGTGGTTGCCGTTACGGTGTGCGAGGAAGACCCTTTCCCGACGCGTTTGCTGCAGGCCGGCGCCGCCGGTTACCTGACCAAGGGCGCGGGTCTGCCGGAGATGGTTCAGGCCATTCGGCTGGTTTTCGCCGGGCAGCGTTACATCAGTCCGCAGATTGCTCAGCAGTTGGCGATCAAATCATTCCAGCCAACCAATGATTCGCCGTTCGATGCCTTGTCGGAACGGGAAATCCAGATCGCCTTGATGATTGTCGGCTGCCAGAAAGTCCAGATCATTTCCGACAAGTTGTGCCTGTCGCCGAAAACCGTGAACACCTACCGCTACCGCATTTTCGAGAAGCTTTCGATCAGCAGCGACGTCGAGCTGACACTGCTCGCGGTGCGTCACGGCATGGTGGATGCCAGCGCCTGACCATGACCGAGACATTCGATTCCAGTGCTTTCCTGTCGACCGTCAGCGGTCGGCCCGGCGTCTACCGCATGTTCGACAGCGAGGCGCGCCTGCTGTATGTGGGCAAAGCGAAAAACCTGAAGAAACGTCTGGCGAGCTACTTTCGCAAGACCGGGCTGGCACCCAAGACTGCCGCACTGGTCGGGCGTATCGCTCAGGTCGAGACGACCATCACCGCCAACGAAACCGAAGCGCTGCTGCTTGAACAGACACTGATCAAGGAGTGGCGGCCGCCGTACAACATCCTGCTGCGCGACGATAAATCCTATCCGTATGTGTTTCTCTCTGACGGGCAATTTCCGCGTCTGAGCATTCACCGCGGCGCCAAAAAGGCCAAGGGCAAGTACTTCGGCCCGTATCCAAGTGCCGGCGCTATCCGCGAAAGCCTGAGCATTCTGCAAAAAACCTTTTTCGTCCGTCAGTGCGAAGACAGCTATTACAAGAACCGTACGCGGCCCTGTCTGCAATACCAGATCAAGCGCTGCAAGGCGCCTTGTGTGGGTCTGGTCGAGCCTGACGTTTACGCCGAGGACGTGCGCCACTCGGTGATGTTCCTTGAAGGTCGCAGTCATGCGTTGACCAACGAGCTGTCCACCGCGATGGAAGAGGCGGCGATCAATCTTGAATTCGAACGCGCCGCCGAATTACGCGACCAGATTGCCTTGCTGCGTCGGGTGCAGGACCAGCAGAGTATGGAAGGCGGAACCGGCGATATCGACGTCATTGCCGCATTCGTCAACCCTGGCGGCGCCTGTGTCCACTTGATCAGCGTGCGCGGCGGCCGAGTGCTGGGCAGCAAGAATTTCTTCCCGCAAGTCGGCATCGAGGAAGACGTCTCCGAAGTCATGGCGGCGTTCCTCGGCCAGTACTACATCAGCAGCCCTGAACGCGATTTGCCGAGCGAGCTGATCGTCAACGTGGTTCACGACGATTTTCCAGCGCTGATCGAAGGCATCCATACCTTGCGCGGCCGCGAGTTGGCAATCAGCCACCGGGTGCGCGGAACCCGCGCACGCTGGCAGCAACTGGCCGTGACCAACGCTGAGCAAGCGTTGGGCGCGCGCCTGGCCAACCGTCAGCACACCGCTGCGCGATTCGACGCGCTGGCCGAGGTGCTGAATCTGGATGAGCCACCGCAACGCCTGGAATGCTATGACATCAGTCATTCTAGTGGTGAGGCGACGGTTGCCTCCTGTGTGGTGTTCGGTCCGGAGGGCGCGATCAAGTCGGATTACCGCCGTTACAACATCGAAGGCGTCACCGCCGGCGACGATTACGCGGCCATGCATCAGGCGCTGACCCGCCGTTTCAGCAAACTCAAGGACGGCGAGGGCAAGCTACCCGACATCCTGCTGGTCGACGGTGGCAAAGGCCAACTGTCGATGGCCCGCGATGTGCTCAACGAACTGGCCGTACCGGATCTGATCCTGTTGGGCGTCGCCAAGGGCGCCACCCGCAAGGCGGGTTTCGAAACGTTGTATCTGAATGATGCAGCGCATGAGTTCACCTTGCGTGGCGATTCACCTGCCCTGCACCTGATCCAGCAGATCCGCGATGAGGCGCACCGCTTCGCCATTACGGGGCATCGCGCGCGTCGCGGCAAGACACGCCGCACCTCAACGCTGGAAGGCGTGGCAGGGGTAGGGCCGACTCGTCGCCGGGACCTGTTGAAACATTTTGGTGGATTGCAGGAGCTGTCTCGTGCAAGCATCGAAGAGATCGCCAAAGCCCCGGGGATCAGTAAAAAGCTCGCAGAGTCGATTTATGCGAACCTGCATAGTGAGTAGAATGCCCCTTCACCTCGTAGCCAGTTGTGCCGATGAATATCCCTAATCTGATTACCGTTCTACGCGTCCTGCTCATCCCGATCTTTATTTTGCTGTTCTATCTGCCCTACGAATGGAGTTACATGGCCTCCGCTTCGGTGTTCGCCTTCGCGGCCGCAACCGACTGGCTTGATGGTTACCTGGCGCGCCGACTGGAGCAGAGCACACCGTTCGGTGCGTTCCTCGATCCGGTCGCCGACAAACTGATGGTCGCTGTTGCTCTGGTCCTGCTGGTGCAGGAACACGGTAATCTCTGGCTGACGTTGCCAGCCGCGGTCATCATCGGTCGCGAGATCGTTATATCGGCGCTGCGCGAATGGATGGCCGAGCTCGGCGCCAGGGCACAGGTTGCAGTTTCAAATCTGGGCAAATGGAAAACCGCTGCGCAGATGCTCGCACTGGTGATTCTGCTGGCGCATCCAAAGGCATTCAGCTTCTGGGTCGTGCTCGGTTATACGCTACTGATAGTGTCGGCAGGGCTGACCCTGTGGTCGATGGTTCAATACCTTCGCGCTGCCTGGCCGCACCTGAAGACCGATGTCGAAAAGAAATAAAAGTTTTTTGAATCAAGGGGTTGACGGGGCATCTTAATTCTATAGAATGCGCCAC
>Ga0308166_1004001_pt1 | contig 12083 bp, 8 predicted proteins | sample PhyCR2_2_FD_202137 | JGI IMG/M metagenome (GOLD analysis project Ga0308166, IMG submission 202137) | Phyllosphere microbial communities from UC Gill Tract Community Farm, Albany, California, United States - DLSLCC.R2 | ecosystem: Host-associated > Plants > Phyllosphere > Unclassified | place... | reverse complement strand
CAGATTGTCTGATAAATTGTTAAAGAGCAGTGCCGCTTCGTTTTCGCTGCGGCGCGGGGTGTGCATATTACGCTTTCCCGCTTCAGAGTCAAGCGTTTGTTTTGCTTTTCTCTGCTGACCCGGCGGCTTGCGTGCCGTTGTTCCGTGTCAGTGGAGGCGCATTATAGGGAGTTCTTCTGAAGTGACAAGCACTAAATACAAAAAACTTTTCGTTCGCTCACTTTTCAAACTCAACGCTTATTAAACCCGCGCATCGTCCGTTAAATGCGCAATTTCACGGGCAAAACTGGCGACCTGAGCCCAGTCGGTGTAGACCACTTCTTTACGTGTATCCGTTTCCCCGCCCGTCATTTTCATGATCAGGCGGATCATAAAGCGGTCGTACCAGCGGTAACGCGGGTAACGCAGCGCGCCAGCAAAGACAGAACAGATATCGGGCTGCCATGGCGAACTCAGCAAAAACTTACGCGTATAGCTGTTAGTCTGCGGCGTACGCTTCTCTGCTTTACGGGCAACCAGGTTGACCGAGTAAAACGCGCCAGGCAGCTGAGCGAGTTCCGCCGTATGCTTTTTCACAAAGCGATCCAGCGCCGGATGGAAATGGCCGTAACGAATTGAAGCGCCAATGACCACGCGGTCGTAATCCTGCCAGGCAATCTGTTCAGTGCGATTCAGGTTCACCACATCAGAATAAATGCCCAGCTCTTTGAGTTCAGAAGCCAGATATGAAGCAATCTCACGCGTTTGTCCGTCACGCGTTGAGAAAAGAATTAACGTTTTCACCAATGTCTCCTTACTCACGCCAGAATGTTGGGGTAAACAGCACCAGCAGCGTAAAGACCTCAAGACGCCCAAACAGCATATTGGCGATTAAGATCCACTTCGCCACCGGGTTCATACTGGCGAAGTTATCCGCCACGACGCCCAGCCCCGGCCCCAGGTTGTTTAACGTTGCCACCACAGAGGCGAAGGCAGAAAAATCATCCACGCCCGTGGCGATTATCGCCAGCATACTGACAATAAAGACCAGTGCATAAGCGGAGAAGAATCCCCACACCGCTTCGAGGATGCGTTCCGGCAGCGCGCGGTTCCCCAGCTTAATACTGTAAACCGCATTCGGGTGGACCAGACGTTTCAGCTCACGGTTCCCCTGCTTGAACAGCAGCAGAATACGGATCACCTTCAGACCGCCGCCCGTTGACCCGGCACAGCCGCCGATAAACGCAGAGCACAACAGCAGCACCGGCAGGAACAGCGGCCAACGCGCAATACTGTCCGTGGTGAAACCGGCGGTTGTTGCCATCGATACCACCTGGAAGAAGGCCTGGTTCAGGGTCGTGACCGCCGAGTTATAGACATCGTGGAACCACAGTACCAGGGTACAGATGATCACCAGAGTCAGCTGGACGCCAATAAACATCCGGAATTCCGGGTCGCGCCAGTACACCTTCAGGCTCCGTCCGCTAAGCAACGAGAAGTGTAGACCGTAGTTACAGCCTGAGATCAGCAAAAAGATGGCAATGATGGTATTGATTGTCGGGCTGTCGAAGTAGCCGACGCTGGCATCGTGGGTGGAGAACCCGCCGATAGCAATAGTCGCAAAGCTGTGCCCGATGGCATCAAACGCAGGCATCCCGGCAAACCACAGCGCCAGCGCGCAGGCCACCGTCAGCAGGACATAGATAAGCCACAGGGTTTTCGCCGTCTCCGCAATACGCGGGCGCATTTTGTTATCTTTCAGCGGGCCGGGCATCTCCGCCCGGTAAAGCTGCATCCCCCCGACGCCCAGAATCGGCAGGATAGCCACCGCCAGGACAATGATCCCCATACCGCCGAACCACTGAAGCATCTGCCGGTAAAAGAGAATCGCATGCGGGAGCGAATCCAGCCCCACAAGCGTGGTGGCCCCGGTGGTCGTTAATCCGGAGAACGATTCAAAAAACGCATCCGTGACGGTGAGATTCGGTTGTTCGGAGAAGATAAACGGCAGCGCACCCACGCTTCCCAGTACCGTCCAGAACAGGACCACAATCAGAAACCCCTCCCGGGATTTCAGTTCACCTTTCTCACGGCGGTTTGGCCACCACAGCAGGGAGCCAATCGTCAGCGCGACAAAAAAGGTTTGCGTAAATGCACGCCCCGCGCCGTCCCGGTAGATGAGCGCCACCAGTCCGGGAATGATCATTGTCCCGGAGAAAAGTATGACCAGCAATCCAACGATTCGGGTAATGGCACGAAAATGCATCTCTGCCGCTTCCTTAGGTATTCAAAATTGTGAGGTGGGGATTATTCTTCAATCGGCAGTAATTGCAATGAACCGCGACTAAAATCAGCGAGTTTTGCTGAAAAAGCAGCCAGTTCCGCCTGAGGAAGCGCCACGCGTAATTGCACCATTGCCTGATAATCACTCTGTGCGATGACACCGTTAAACTGTTTAAGCAGTGCTTCGATACCCGATAGCTGGGCGTAATCGCATAACAAAGTATATTCCGTAAGTGGCGTTTTGCGGGTTGTTATCAGAAGATTAAGCGCCTGCTGGACACCACCTCCGTAGGCTTTAACCAGCCCTCCGGTGCCTAACAAAATGCCCCCGTAGTAGCGGACCACGACGGCGGTGATTTCACCCACGCCGCTGCCCATCAACTGGGAGAGCATCGGTTTTCCGGCCGTACCCGCCGGTTCACCGTCGTCAGAAAATCCGAGCTGCTGTGAGTCGTCTGGCGGCCCTGCGACCCACGCCACACAGTGATGGCGGGCATCCGGGTGCTGCGCGCGGACGGACTCGACGAACGCCTTCGCCGCCTCCACGCCGTCGGTATGCGCCAACAGCGTGATAAAGCGGCTTTTTTTGATTTCCTCAACAAAGGTGACCGGCTCGGCCGGTATCAGCCAGCTTTCCATCAGGCCAGCTTCAAATCTCGCGTCATGTTCTCAATGCTGTTCTCGTGAATAACCACGTTATCCTCGATACGAATGCCGCCATAAGGCTTCAGCGCTTCAATTTTCTCCCAGTTGAAGTGCTTGCTGAATTGCCCTTCGCGCCACGGCGCCAGCAGGGATTCAATAAAGTAGATGCCCGGCTCGATGGTCAATACCATACGCGGCGCCAGAACGCGGGTGCAGCGCAGATAAGGATATTTAGACGGTGCCGCCAGGTGCGTGCCGGTATCATCCTGCATAAAGCCCGCGACGTCATGAACCTGCAAACCCAGCGGGTGGCCGATACCATGCGGCATAAATGGCCCGGTCAAATCGTTCTCAACCATCGCCTCTTCGCTCATGTCTTTGATAATCTGATGCTTACGCAGCAGTTTAGCGATGCGCTGATGGAACTGGATGTGATAATCCACGTAGCTGGTTCCGGCCTTCATGGTGCCAATCAGCGCCAGCTGTTCGTCGTTCACGTCTTTAATCAATTGCGCAAAATCGGTATCCGCATTCGCCGCCCAGGTACGGGTCAGGTCTGCCGCATAACCATTGTACTCAGCCCCCGCGTCCAGCAGGAAGCTACGCATCTCAGCCGGAACCTGATGATCCAGTTTGGTGTAGTGCAGAACCGAGGCATGTTCATTCAGCGCCACGATGTTGCTGTACGGCACGTCGGTATCGCGGTGGCCGGTCGCCGTCAGGTAAGCCTGATTGATATCGAACTCGCTCATACCGGACTGGAACGCTTCGTGCGCCGCACGGTGGCCATTCACCGCCGTTTTTTGCGCTTCACGCATGCAGTAAAGTTCGTAGTCGGTCTTGTAGGCGCGATAGTAGTGCAGATAATCCAGCACGCCTTTCGGGTTGAGTTTATCTGCCGGAATATCCAGACCCAGCGCGCGCTCAGGAACCGGACCAATGTAGCCGATGTTGCCGCGCGCCGCTGGCAGCTGGCTGCCTATGCCGTCTGCTTTTGGCAGCGCAATCACGTCAATTTCTTCGGTCCAGAATGAGGTCGGCAGCGGCTCCACGTTGTGCCAGTAATCGACCGGCAGGTAGAACCACAGTTTCGGCTTGTTCACGCCATCCACCAGCAGCCAGCAATTTGGAACCTGCGTGACAGGCACCCAGGCTTTAAACTGCGGGTTAACCTTGAAGGGATAAGCATGGTCATCAAGAAAAGTATTCATCAGCTCGCCGGAGTGGATCAGCAGGGCATCCAGCTTGAAGCGGGCCAGTACATCGCGGGTACGTTCCTGTAGGGTAACGATATGATTTTTATAAAGCGAAGCCAGTGAGTCCATCATTCTTCCTTTCGTTTTTTTGACCTCAAGTCATCGCATCTTAGCACACCTCACTCCGGCTGCGTGATTTCCACCGACCGTGATCAGCGCAGCAATTTCTTAATGACTAATTTGCATTTTATTAACATAAATTCCACACTCCGTTTCATCTGGTATGACCAGATCCAATTGCTGGATTCAGGAGACCGACATGCTCTACAAAGGCGACACCCTGTACGTAGACTGGCTGGAAGATGGCATTGCCGAACTGGTGTTCGATGCCCCCGGCTCAGTGAATAAGCTTGATACCGCGACGGTGGCCAGTCTTGGCCAGGCGCTGGATGTACTTGAAAAGCAATCAGATTTAAAAGGGCTGCTGCTGCGCTCCAACAAAGCGGCCTTTATCGTTGGCGCGGATATCACCGAATTCCTGTCGCTGTTCCTGGTGCCCGAAGAACAGCTGAGCCAGTGGCTGCACTTCGCGAACAGCGTCTTTAATCGTCTGGAAGATCTGCCTGTCCCGACCCTTTCTGCCGTCAACGGTTACGCGCTGGGCGGCGGCTGCGAATGCGTGTTAGCCACTGATTACCGTCTGGCGACCCCGGACCTGCGTATCGGCCTGCCGGAAACCAAGCTGGGCATCATGCCGGGCTTTGGCGGCTCCGTCCGTATGCCGCGCATGCTGGGCGCCGACAGCGCGCTGGAGATCATTGCCGCGGGTAAAGACGTCGGCGCAGAACAGGCGCAGAAAATTGGCCTGGTCGACGGCGTTGTAAAACCTGAGAAGCTTGTTGAAGGCGCACTCGCCATTCTGCGTCAGGCCATTAACGGCGACCTCGACTGGAAAGCCAAACGTCAGCCGAAGCTGGAGCCGTTGAAGCTCAGCAAAATTGAAGCCACCATGAGCTTCACCATCGCCAAAGGCATGGTGATGCAGACGGCGGGTAAACACTACCCGGCGCCGATCACGGCGGTGAAAACCATTGAAGCGGCAGCCCGTCTGGGCCGTGATGACGCCCTGAAGCTGGAAAACCAGAGCTTTGTCCCGCTGGCGCACACCAACGAAGCCCGCGCGCTGGTTGGTATCTTCCTTAACGATCAGTTTGTGAAGGGCAAAGCCAAACAACTCACCAAAAACGTTGAAACGCCAAAACACGCGGCGGTACTCGGCGCGGGCATTATGGGGGGCGGCATCGCCTACCAGTCTGCCTGGAAAGGCGTGCCGGTGGTGATGAAGGACATCAACGAGAAATCCCTGACGCTGGGCATGACCGAAGCGGCCAAGCTGCTGAATAAACAGCTTGAGCGCGGCAAAATTGATGGTCTGAAGCTTGCAGGCGTGATCTCCACCATCCAGCCAGTGCTGGAATACAGCGGTTTCGACCGTGTGGACGTGGTGGTTGAAGCGGTCGTCGAGAACCCGAAAGTGAAAAAAGCGGTGCTGGCCGAAACCGAAGACAAGGTGCGTCCGGAAACCGTGCTGGCCTCTAACACCTCCACCATTCCTATCAGCGAACTGGCGAGCGTGCTGAAGCGTCCGGAAAACTTCTGCGGGATGCACTTCTTTAACCCGGTGCACCGCATGCCGCTGGTCGAAGTGATCCGTGGGGAGAAAACCTCCGACGAAACCATCGCCAAAGTGGTGGCGTGGGCGAGCAAGATGGGCAAAACGCCGATCGTCGTTAACGACTGCCCGGGCTTCTTCGTTAACCGCGTGTTGTTCCCTTACTTCGCCGGCTTCAGCCAGCTGCTGCGCGACGGCGCAGACTTCCGCAAAATCGATAAAGTGATGGAAAAACAGTTCGGCTGGCCGATGGGCCCGGCGTATCTGCTGGACGTTGTCGGCATCGATACTGCCCATCACGCTCAGGCGGTGATGGCGGCGGGCTTCCCGCAGCGCATGCAGAAAGACTATCGCGACGCCATTGACGCCCTGTTCGACGCCAACCGCTTTGGTCAGAAAAACGGTCTGGGCTTCTGGCGCTATAAAGAAGACAGCAAAGGCAAACCGAAAAAAGAAGAAGATGCGGCGGTGGATGGCCTGCTGGCCGACGTCAGTCAGCCGAAACGCGACTTCACTGACGACGAGATCATCGCCCGGATGATGATCCCGATGATCAACGAAGTGGTGCGCTGCCTCGAAGAAGGCATTATCGCCAGCCCGGCAGAAGCGGATATGGCGCTGGTGTACGGCCTCGGCTTCCCTCCGTTCCACGGCGGCGCGTTCCGCTGGCTGGATACGCTCGGCAGCGCTCGCTATCTCGATATGGCTCAGCAGTACCAGCACCTCGGCCCGCTTTATGAGGTGCCGGAAGGTCTGCGTAACAAAGCGCGTCATAACGAACCCTACTACCCAGCAGTTGAGCCAGCCCGTCCGGTTGGCGCGCTGAAAACGGCTTAAGGAGTCACAATGGAAAAGGTTGTCATTGTTGATGCGATTCGCACCCCGATGGGCCGTTCAAAAGGCGGTGCGTTCCGTAACGTGCGTGCGGAAGACCTCTCCGCGCACCTGATGCGTAGCCTGCTGGCGCGTAACCCGGCGCTGGACCCTGCTGCGCTGGACGATATCTACTGGGGCTGCGTCCAGCAGACGCTGGAGCAGGGCTTCAACATTGCCCGTAACGCGTCCCTGCTGGCGGAGATCCCGCACTCGGTTCCGGCCGTCACCGTCAACCGTCTTTGCGGTTCGTCGATGCAGGCGCTGCACGACGCGGCGCGGATGATCATGACCGGCGATGCGCAGGCCTGTCTGGTGGGCGGCGTGGAGCATATGGGCCACGTGCCGATGAGCCACGGGGTCGATTTCCATCCAGGTATGAGCCGCAACGTGGCGAAAGCCGCCGGTATGATGGGCCTGACCGCCGAGATGCTCTCCCGTCTGCACGGCATCAGCCGTGAGATGCAGGATGCCTTTGCCGCTCGCTCGCATGCCCGCGCCTGGGCCGCCACGCAGTCTGGTGCCTTTAAGAATGAGATCATCCCGACCGGCGGTCACGACGCAGACGGCGTACTGAAGCAGTTCAGCTATGACGAAGTCATCCGCCCGGAAACCACCGTTGAAGCGCTTTCCACCCTGCGTCCGGCGTTTGATCCGGTCACCGGTACGGTAACGGCGGGCACCTCGTCTGCCCTGTCCGATGGTGCCGCCGCGATGCTGGTGATGAGCGAAAGCCGCGCCCGCGAATTAGGCCTGACGCCACGCGCCCGCGTGCGTTCGATGGCAGTCGTGGGCTGCGATCCATCCATCATGGGCTACGGCCCGGTTCCGGCGTCAAAACTGGCGCTGAAAAAAGCGGGGCTGAGCGCAAGTGATATCGACCTCTTTGAGATGAACGAAGCGTTCGCCGCGCAGATCCTGCCGTGCATTAAGGATCTGGGGCTGATGGATCAGATCGACGAGAAGATTAACCTCAACGGCGGCGCGATCGCCCTAGGACACCCGCTGGGCTGTTCCGGGGCGCGTATCAGTACCACGCTGATTAACCTGATGGAACGCAAAGATGCCCAGTTTGGTCTGGCAACGATGTGTATCGGGTTGGGTCAGGGGATCGCGACAGTGTTTGAGAGGGTGTAAATTAATTGAGAGAGTGTAAATAAGGAAAAGTATCTCAAAGCCAATGACGTCAGAACAAGGCGGCAAGCGAGCGAATCCCGATGAGCTTACATTAGTAAGTGATTCGGGTGAACGAGCGCAGCCAACGCAGTTATGGCGCCATTGGCGAAGAGAGACAGTTTAGTTGCCGTTCTTCCCGCCTGTCAGGGGCGGGTTTTTTACGTTATTGCAGCAGCGAAATATCCGCCACGCGCAGGAACAGCTCACGCAGTTTCTCAAGCATCGAGAGACGGTTAATCCGCAGCTCTTTATCTTCCACGTTCACCATCACCTTCTCGAAGAAGGCGTCGATGACGTCACGCAGCTCCGCCAGCTCCACCAGCGCTTCCTGGTAGCGACCTTCCGCGAAATACGGCTCCAGCTTGTCGCGCAGCACCACAACCTGCATCGCCAGAGAAATCTCTTCCGGCTCTTTCAGGGTTGCAGCGTTTACGCGATCGTTCAGCGTCTCGTCGGATTTCGCGAGGATGTTGGATACGCGCTTGTTAGCCGCGGCCAGCGCAGACGCCGCTTCCAGCGTACGGAAGTGGGATACCGCTTTCATACGCGCATCGAAATCTGCCGGACGGGTCGGACGACGCGCCAGCACCGCCTGAATGGTATCAACGGAGTAACCTTCGTCCTGATACCACGCGCGGAAACGACCGAGCATAAAGTCGATAACATCATCCACAACCTTCGCGTTGGTCAGCTTATCGCCGTACAGACGTACCGCTTCTTCGGTTAGCGTTTGCAGATCGAGGTTCAGGTTCTTCTCAACGATGATTCGCAGCACGCCCAGCGCAGCACGACGCAGCGCAAACGGGTCTTTGTCGCCTTTTGGATGCTGGCCGATACCGAAGATACCCGCCAGGGTGTCCATCTTATCGGCAATCGCCACGGCGCAGGCAACCGGATTGGACGGCAGATCGTCACCGGCAAAGCGCGGCTGATACTGCTCGTTCAGGGCTACCGCCACGTCTTCCGCTTCGCCATCGTGACGCGCGTAGTGCATACCCATCACGCCCTGGGTGTCGGTAAATTCGAACACCATGTTGGTCATCAGGTCGCACTTGGAGAGCAGGCCCGCACGGGTAGCGTGGTTAACGTCGGCGCCAATTTCACGGGCAATCCAGCCGGACAGCTCCGCGATACGGTCGGTTTTGTCGCGCAGCGTACCCAGCTGCTGCTGGAACAGTACAGTTTGCAGACGCGGCAGGTTATCTTCCAGACGTTTTTTACGGTCTGTGTTGAAGAAGAACTCGGCATCCGCCAGACGCGGACGCACCACTTTCTCGTTACCGGAGATAATCTGGCTCGGATCTTTCGATTCGATGTTCGCCACGAAGATGAAGTTTGGCAGCAGCTTGCCGTCGTTGGCGTAAACCGGGAAGTACTTCTGGTCACCCTTCATGGTGTAAACCAGCGCTTCTGCCGGAACGGCCAGGAATTTCTCTTCGAATTTCGCGGTCAGTACAACCGGCCATTCGACCAGCGAGGTCACCTCTTCCAGCAGGCTGTCGCTCAGGTCAGCGTTTCCGCCAATCTTGCGCGCCGCTTCTTCTGCGTCCGCTTTAATTTTGGCTTTACGCTGTTCGTAGTCGGCAATCACTTTACCGCGTTCCAGCAGGATCTGTGGATACTGGTCGGCATTGTCGATGGTGAACTCCGGCTCGCCCATAAAGCGATGGCCGCGGATCACGCGATCGGACGCCACGCCCAGAATGGTCGCCGGGATAACGGTATCGCCCAGCAGCAGGGTCACGGTGTGAACCGGACGCACAAAGTGAACGTCGGACGCGCCCCAGCGCATCAGCTTAGGGATTGGCAATTTTGCCAGCGAGGTCGCGATCATGTCAGGCAGCAGCGCTTCGGCGCTTTCGCCTTTCACATGGGCACGATACAGCAGCCATTCACCTTTGTCGGTGGTCAGACGCTCGGCCTGATCAACGGTGATGCCGCAGCCGCGCGCCCAGCCTTCTGCCGCTTTGCTCGGCTTGCCTTCCGCGTCGAACGCCTGAGCAATGGCCGGGCCACGTTTTTCAACTTCGCGATCCGGCTGGGACGCCGCCAGGTTTGCCACTTTCAGCGCCAGACGACGCGGCGCAGCAAACCACTCAATTTTACCGTGCGCCAGGCCAGCGTTATCCAGCTCAGCAGTGACGTTCGCAGCAAAAGATTCAGCCAGGCTGCGCAGGGCTTTTGGTGGCAGCTCTTCAGTGCCGATTTCCACCAGGAAAGTTTTCTCAGACATGGCCGCCTCTTATTTGTTTCGGTTGCACATCGGGAAGCCAAGGGCTTCACGGGACGCGTAGTAAGCTTCTGCAACGGCTTTGGTCAGGGTACGAATACGCAGAATGTAGCGCTGACGTTCAGTCACGGAGATCGCTTTGCGGGCATCCAGCAGGTTGAAGCTGTGGGCAGCCTTCAGAATACGCTCGTAGGCAGGCAGCGGCAGCGGAGTCTCCAGCGCCAGCAGCTGCTGGGCTTCTTTCTCGTACTGCTCGAAGCAGGTGAACAGGAAGTCCACGTCCGCGTATTCGAAGTTATAGGTGGATTGCTCCACTTCGTTCTGATGGAACACGTCGCCGTAGGTGGTTTTACCCAGCGGGCCGTCGCTCCAGACCAGGTCGTAAACGCTGTCTACGCCCTGAATGTACATGGCCAGACGTTCCAGACCGTAGGTGATTTCGCCGGTAATCGGTTTACATTCCAGACCACCAACCTGCTGGAAGTATGTGAACTGGGTCACTTCCATGCCGTTCAGCCACACTTCCCAACCCAGACCCCAGGCACCCAGCGTTGGGTTTTCCCAGTTATCTTCCACGAAACGAATGTCGTGAATGGTTGGATCCATACCCAGCTCTTTCAGCGACCCGAGGTACAGTTCCTGAATGTTGTCGGGTGATGGCTTAATCACCACCTGGAACTGATAGTAGTGCTGCAAACGGTTCGGGTTTTCGCCATAACGGCCATCGGTCGGACGACGGGATGGCTGCACATACGCGGTCGCCATTGGCTCTGGCCCTAACGCGCGCAGGCTGGTCATCGGGTGTGAGGTGCCTGCGCCAACTTCCATGTCCAAAGGTTGAACAATGGTGCAGCCCTGACGAGCCCAGTAATCCTGTAAGGTCAGGATCAGGCCCTGGAAGGTCTTGGTATCAAACTTTTGCATAGTATTTCGTGCTGGATACGTGTGGTTTTAAATGGAAGGGATCAGTATACCCGCTGGCTGCAAGATATACAGTACGAAACGGGGTTGTTTAAGATAAATTGGGGAATAAGGCGCACAGCCAGAACGCCAGGGCATTGTGGCTGCTGATTATACGAGCAGATTAGCGCATCGAGAGATGTAAAAACTGGCCGTCCGCGTCAAAAGAACAGACAAAGCCTTCTTTACGCGCAGTATAGCCTTTTAGCTCATAGCTCCCCTGAAAGCGCTCAAATCCGTTAACCGTAATTTTCTGCACCTCGGAATTATAGCGGTGAGCCGCCTGGTCTTTGCAGAACTGCTCCATATTCAGCGAACGTTCAGGGCTGATTTTCCCCTGCTGTGCTTTTTGTTCAGGCACGTCCTGCGAGGCGCTGCACCCCGCCAGTATGAGTAGCAGAAAGAGTGACGCCACACGCTTCATCATCATTTTTATTACCGCCCTGGTCAGTGGCTGTTATTTTTAATATCAACGCTTTTATAGATTATGGTGCGTCATTCTGCGAATCTCGCGCTCCTCGTACAAGTTACGCGAGTTAAACTCAGAATTTTCCAAGGGAAGACTTTACCCTAATCGCAGTCACACTCTATTTACAGGGAATAAGAGGAACTGATGTCGTCAAAAATTAACTGGATTGATAACCTGCGAGGAATAGCCTGTCTGATGGTGGTGATGATCCACACGACGACGTGGTACGTCACGAACGCGCACAGCATCAGCCACGTTAACTGGGATATCGCTAATATACTTAACTCCGCTTCCCGCGTGAGTGTACCGCTGTTCTTTATGATTTCCGGCTTTCTCTTCTTTGGCGAACGCAGTGCACAACCGAGGCATTTTATCCGCATCGCGTCATGCCTGGGTTTCTACAGCGTCGTAGCGCTGCTCTATATCACGCTTTTCACCTCAATTAACGCCGAACTTTCGCTGAAAAACGTGCTGCAAAAACCGATCTTCTATCACCTGTGGTTCTTCTTCGCCATTATCGTTATCTACCTGGTTTCCCCGCTGATACAGGTGAAGAACGTCAGCGGGAAAATGCTCCTGGCCCTGATGGTAGTGATTGGC
>Ga0308166_1003999_pt1 | contig 12092 bp, 10 predicted proteins | sample PhyCR2_2_FD_202137 | JGI IMG/M metagenome (GOLD analysis project Ga0308166, IMG submission 202137) | Phyllosphere microbial communities from UC Gill Tract Community Farm, Albany, California, United States - DLSLCC.R2 | ecosystem: Host-associated > Plants > Phyllosphere > Unclassified | place... | reverse complement strand
TGGTCGACACGTACCAGGGCAAGCGGTTGAACAGCCCGAACGATGTGGTGGCCGATAACAGCGGCACGCTCTGGTTTACCGACCCCACCTTCGGGGTGCTGAGCAAAAGCGAAGGCTATGGCGGTACACCCGAACAGGGTGGGGAGTTCGTCTATCGCTATGTGCCCGATACCGGTGAGATCACCCGTCTCGAGACGCCAGAAGTGCATTCACCCAACGGGTTGGCCTTCTCGCCGGATCAACAGCTGTTGTATGTGGCCGACTCGCAAATGGCCCATGACTTCAGCAACAAGGCGCTGGCTCACCGCATCATGGTCTATCAGGTCCGCGACGGTCGTTTGATCAACGGCAAGGTCTTTGCCGAGATCGAATCCGGCATTCCCGACGGCATCAAGGTGGATGCGCTTGGCAACGTCTGGAGCAGCAGCAAGGAAGGCATCCAGGTCTTTTCCGCAGCCGGCAAGTCGCTGGGCAAACTGTTGGTAAGCGCGAGCGACACCAGCAACCTGACGTTCTGCTCGGATGAACAAGGCAGTTGGGCCTATATCACCGCTGCCAACAAGGTGCTTCGCGTGCAAGTGGCGAAGGGTGTTATCGGGCGCTAGGCCAATGGCGAGGAGCGGGTGGTGACCGTCCTGTTGCAGACGCTCACCACACCCTTCGAAGAAGTCCGTTTAGCCCACCGAAAGCGTCGACGGGTTAGCTTGCCGGGTGATGACCAAGCAGTCCCCAACAGCTCAATACTTCCACGTCACCGACGCCGTCAAATTACGCGGCGCGCCGTAATTGGTAGAACCGGACGATTGATACAGCGACAGCAAGTACTTGCGATCGGTGACGTTGTTCAGGTTCAGCGACGTGCTCCAGTGATCGTCGATGTCGTAACTGGCCATCAGGTCCACCAGCGCATAGGCGTCTTGGCGCACATTGCGGTTGGTGTCCACCTCGGTTGCGCTTTGCCATTGGAAACGGGTGCCCACTCTGACACTGGGCATCTCGGGCAGGCGGTAGGTCAGGCTGCCGCGCAGGCTATGGGTGGGGATGTACTTACGGGTTTCGTCGCCATTGGCGTCTTCGATCTGCACGAAGGTATAGCCACCTGCTATGTCCAGGCCTGGTAACGCTTCTCCCGATGCACCCAGCTCGAAGCCACGGCTTTTGAGGTTGGTGCCGCGATACAGGTACTGACCGCCGACGACTTCTCCGGTGAGTTCGGCAACGTTCTGCTGATCGGTTTTGAACGCCGCAGCGGTCAGGGTGAGTCGCTCGTCGAGCACGAGTCCCTTGATACCCACTTCCAGGCTCTTGCCTTCAAGTGGAAGGAGCAAGCCACCGCCGGTACTGCGCAGGTATTGCGGTTTGAAGATTTTCGTCCAGCTGGTGTACAGGCTCCACTGCGGCGTGAGGTCGTAGACCAGGCCGGTGTAAGGGGTCACTTTGCCGTGCACTCGCGTATCGTGGGGCGATCCATAGCCGGCGCCATCGCCGTCGGCGCTGAGCATGCGTGCTCCGGCAATCCAGTGCAGGTCGTCGACAACGCTGAAGCGTGCACCGGCGAACAGGCTTTTTTGGCGGTCGGTGAACAGCTGGGTATTGAGGTCGTCGGTGTAGTTCAGCGGCGGTTGCACGACATTGCCGGACAGCACGTCGATCAAACTCTCCATTTGGTAGCCGGATGAGTTCCTGTAATGGCCGACCTCGTCGTGGTGGGTGCGTCCGTAGTTGGCACCCAGGGTCAACTCATGCTGCCTGCCGAACAGCGCGAAGGGGCCGGACAGTTTCGCTTCAGCCGTGACCTGCTCTTCCTTGCTGGTGGTGCGGTTGATATAGGCGTAGGCCTCGTCGGCGGTGGCGGGGATGGCGTAGAGCATCTTGGTGTCGGAATCTTGCTTCATCCCGGCCAGGGTAAGGGTGCTGTTCCAGCCGTTGTCGAACACGTGGGTCAGCTCGGCGAAGGCGCGCTGAGTCTTCACGTCCCAGTAGGTCCACGGCTGGCCGACACTGGAGCTGCGGCTGCTGTAGTGAATGCGGTTACCCTGGTAATCGGCGATGGGCAAGGCGCCCCAGGTGCTTCCGTTGGAGTAGCTGTTCTGCTGGGTGAAGCCCACGGTCAGGGTGTCGGCCTCGGACAGGTCGAAGGCCAACAGGCCCGCCGCCACGTTGACCTCATGGCCGTACTGATCGAGGTAGGAATTGCCTTTGTCATGGGAGGTGATGAAGCGTCCGCGAACATTCCCGCTTTGACTGAGCGGACCTGACACGTCAAAGCCCAAGCGGCGGTTGTCCCAAGAGCCTACGCTGCTGTCGACCCGCGCCTGGAACGTATCCGTAGGCCGCTTGCGCACCAGGTTGACCGTGGCGGAGGGATCGCCGGTGCCGCTCATCAGGCCGTTGGCGCCGTGCAGCACGTCGACCTGCTCGAACTCGGTCATGTCCTGATCGCCGACCAGCACACCCCCGGAGAACGGCAGGCTCATACCGTCGAACTCGAAGTTTTCGATCTTGAAGCCGCGTGAAGTGAAGGCGGTGCGATCGGTTTCGAACTGTTCGACGGTCACCGACGGCGCGTTGCGTAGCGCATCTTTTACGCTATTGAGCTGGAAATCGTCCATCTGCTGGCGCGTCACCACGGTGATCGCCTGCGGCGTTTCCTTGTCGCTCAGGCCCAGGCGCGTGGTGCTGGACACAGGGTTTGCCCGGTAGCTCTGGCTTGGGCTGACGCCTGCGTTGTCTTGATACTGGATCTGCGTGGGCGCCAGCAGGATTTCGCTGTTGGCCTGCGTGGCTTGAACCGGGACCAGGTAAACGGTCGTGGCATCGGTTCGGGCGAAGGTGTAGCCACTGCCTTGCAACAACCTGGCGAGGGCCTCTTCCGTGGAGTAGCGACCTTCCACTGCGGTGCTGCGCAGGGCACTGTCCAGGTTGCCGTCGAGCAACACGTTCTGGCCCGACTGCTGACTGAACAGTAGCAAGGCCTGACGCAGAGGTTGGGCAGCGATATTGAGGGGTAGACGCTCTACGGACGCCGTCGCCGGATGGACCTGTGCCCCATGAGCCTGAAGCGCGCCGACGAACAGCGTGCACGCCAATGCGGTGCCCAGTGCGTGACGCTGCCAGCGGCTGTCGATTCTGGATTCATGGTTGAGTTGCGTTGCCATTGCGGTCGTTCCCCAGGAAGTGCTTCGAAGATGCGAATACCAATCAGTCAGGCTAAGACGCATGAGCGAGCGCAATTCCTTAAGGTCGCGTGAATTATTTACAGCGGGATCAGGCGGGATAGATCAGGGTGATCAGGTCGGTGTAACGATCCACTCGAACGGCCAAGGCTTTGGTGATGGCGTCGAGCATCTGCTCGGGCTTGTTCAAGTTGAGTATCAAACTGACTCGGCGCATGGCCAGTTGCTTGTCCATGATGAAGATTCGGCCTTCGCGCCAGCGTTGCAACTCATCGATGACGGTGAGCAAAGGCTTGTCGAAAAACACCAATCGTCCGCTGCGCCAGGCGAGGATCTGCTCAAGCTCGGCATGCTGGATGGCGCCGGTACGATCACTGCTGAAGCGCATCGACAGGCCTTCGCCCAAATCGACCTGCTGGCTGGCCGTCACGACGCGCACCGTCTTGCGGTTCACTGCCAGCAGCGCCGAGCCGTCATCGCATGACAGACAGAATCCAGCGTCGGCGGCCACCACCTGCCCCGATCGGCTGTTGACCGTGAACTCGCCGGCCGCCGAGGGCAGCACATTGAAGTAGGCCTCGCCATGAAGCAGTTCCACAGCGCGCCGGGTCGGTGAAAAATCCACATTCAATGCGGTGTTACCGGCGAGATCGACAGAGGACCCATCGGGCAACGTGACGGTACGACGCTCGCCCACGGCGCTGCGGATATCGGCGAACGGCAGGCCCATATCGTTGAGCCATAGCGCCGATGCACAAGCGGTGACGGCGACGGCACTGGCGGCGATGCCCAGGCCGACGAAACGTCGGCGGGAAAGTTGCGGGGCAGCCGGTGTAATGGCGAGTGAGTGCAACTGCGCGGAAGCGGCCCACAGGTGCTCGAGCTGGGCGTAGGCCTCGGCATGTCGGGGGTCGGCATCGAGCCATGCTGCCAACTCCGCCCGCTCGGCGGTAGTGGGTGAGCCGCCCTGAACCAAAGCGAACCAGGCGCTCGCCTGATGGCTGATGTCGTCAACACGCGACACTGATGGAGGTTCGGCGCTCATTCGGACATACCGATCTTGATCAGGTCCAAGGCACGAACCATGCGGCTGTAAGCGGTCTTCGACGGGATCCCCAGGCGCTGGCCTATTTCCACGTAGGTCAGGCCTTCCACGCGCACCATCAGAAACACCTCGCGACACGGCGCGGGCATATTCTGAATCACGTCGTTCAACGTATTCAGCTGTTGATGGGCAATCGCCGCTTGTTCAAGGGTGGGCGTGGACGGCTCGAAACTGGAGGTTGTCTGGGGATCGAGGGTCTCGCCTTTGCGATGCTCCTGACGTCGGGTGTGGTCGATGAACAGATTGCGGGCGCTGGAGAACAGATAGGCGCGAAAATTGGCAATCGGGGTGCGGCCCATTTGCTCGGACAGGCGAATGAAGGTGTCCTGAGTCAGGTCGGCGGCGGTCTCTTTGCAACGCAAGCGACGATCCAGGTAATCCTGGATTTCGCTGCGGTGGGCGAGGTACAGCGCCTTGAGATCTGAGCCGGACATGAACGCAACCTTGAAAGGCGGAGTGGCAAGGGCAGGAAAATATCACAAAGAGAATCATTTGCGCTTGCGCGCTCCTGCCCGCATTGACACAACCGTGTATATCCCTGCCTTAAAAGCGCCTCGCCCCGACCAGCTCACCCAGCACCTGATTGGGGATGCGAAAGGGTATGGACGCATGGTCTTCGCCAGCTTCGACCCTAAAGCCGGTTCGCAGTCCGAAGCCTGACAAGGCTTGCAGGCGTGAGTACAACGCGCTGGCATCCTGGATCGCCTGAACCGAATCGCGCTCGGCCATCACGATGCTCAGGCTTGTCTGCGTCATATCGAGTTGTCCGGCGCGGACGCGCTCGGCGAAAGCGCGTTCGGGCGCCAACAGGAACTGGTCGCGCCACCACAGACTGGGGCTGACCGCTACAACGTGTTGAAACAGGGTGGGCCGAGTGAACACTGCGTACACGCCCAGCATGCCGCCAAATGAGTGCCCGACCAGGCTGCGTTGATCCTCGTCGACCTTGAAGTGTTCGGACACTTTGGGCATCAAGCGCTTCTGGATGAAGTCGAGAAACAGATCCTGGCCACCCTGTGCCGGCGTGTTGCGATCTTGCGGTGCAGGCGGTGTCAGATCGAACGCGCGTCTGTTGAAGTCCAGCGGCGTGTCACTCGGATACCCGATCGCCACCAGAATCGAGCCGCGCAATTTGGCCTGCGCGCGCTTGGCGGCATGGAACGCGGGGAAATAGGCATTGCCATCCAACAGGTAAATCACCGGATAACCACCGGTATAAGGAACATCGCCCTCGGGCAGGCTGATCATGATGCGGTATTCCAGCCCTCCTTCGCTTTTCATCGTCCATTGCTCGGTGCCGTCCAGCGCAACCGGCTGCGCTTGAGCGGCCATCGCTGCACCAAGCAACCATGCGCTCAATACGATAAATACTCTGCGGATCATGTTTCTGGCTGTTCCTTACTGTGCAGGCACGTGAGCGTAGGGCGTTGACCTCAGAAGAAGCCAAACGGCAAACCTACGCGGTGGAGAATGCTCTCGGTTGCCAATAAGACGGATGACGGCGTCGTTTGTCTTGATCTGGCGATGGCCGAGCAGATTATTCCAATTTGTGCCATTCCTTCAGCGCCCGAGACCTTACTTGCAAAACGGATCATCCCAAAACGGGCGCTCGATCTCCTTGTAGATATCCGCCCGGCTCAAGCCCAGGTCCTTGAGCCCGGCGTCACTCATCTGCTCCAGTTGATGCCGTTGCCGGGCCAGTTCATACCAGCGCGTGATGCGCTTCCATGGATTGGCAAAAGATCTCGCTGATTCACTTTGGGTGCAGCAGCTATGCGAGACACAGGCATTCACTGTTTGACCTTTCATCTGCTCATCCTCCGGGTTGATGGCTTGATTCTCGGTTCAGGCTTAACATCAATCCAACGAATGTTTTAAATGCAGTGCATCTCAGAGATTGATCAATGTCCCACTACCAGAGCATCGATTCGGAAGTCCTGCGTACCTTCGTGGCCATCGCCGATGAGGGCGGTTTCACCAAGGCCGGTGAGCGGGTGAACCGCACACAGTCGGCGGTGAGCATGCAGATGAAGCGGCTCGAGGAAGACGTGCTGTGTCGGCAACTGTTCGAGCGCGATGGCCGGCAGGTGAAGCTGACGGCCGAAGGGCAGATTCTGTTGGGTTATGCGCGCCGCATTCTCAAATTGCACAGCGAAGTGTTCACCACCCTGCGCGAGCCGCACATGGTCGGCACCGTGCGCATCGGCACTCCTGATGACTACGCCATGCGCTTTCTGCCGGGGATCTTGTCCGGCTTCGCTCAGGCGTTTCCGCTGGTGCAGGTGGAAGTGCATTGCGAGAGCTCCCGGCAGTTGATGCAACGCAAGGACCTGGATCTGACGATCGTTACCCGTGAGCCCGGGCGGGAGGTGGGCCAGTTGCTGCGTCAGGAGCGCTTCGTGTGGGCCGAAGCCGAGGGCTTTTTTCTCCATGAACAAACGCCCGTGCCGCTGGCGATGTTCAATACCGATTGTTTTTGCCGGATATGGGCGTGCAATGCCTTGGACGCCGGGCAGAAGCCCTACCGGATCGCCTACTCCAGCCCCAGCCTCGCGGCGATAATGGCCGCGGTCGGCGTTGGCCTGGCGGTCACCGCACAGCTGCAGAGCCTGATCACGCCGGGGCTGCGGATCATCGGCGAAGCCGAGGGCATGCCCTTGTTGCCATTGGCGAGCATCATGCTGCTGCGCAACCCCGATACCCGGTCGCCGATGATCGATGCGTTGGCCGAGCATATCGTCGAGGGGTTCAGGCTTTGATCGGTGGGCCCATCCTTTACCTGCTGGAACTCCCCTACCGCCGCGTCAACTCGGTCAACGTATCCGCAATCCCCTTGGTCCGCCTCGCCGTCCCCTCGGTTGCCTGGCTCGACGCCTCCAAGGTGTCCAGCATCTCCCTCAACGCACTCACTCCTGTGGACTGATCTTCGATCTGCTGAGCCACTCGCTGGATCTCGCTCGACAGCAGATCGACATCCACGCCGATGTCCGCTGCATTCTTGCGGGTGATCTCCGCCAGTTTGCGGACCTCGTCGGCCACCACGGCGAAGCCCCTTCCCAGATCGCCCGCGCGGGCTGCTTCGATGGCGGCGTTGAGCGCGAGCAGGTTGGTCTGGCCGGCGATCTGCTGAATCACCTGGACGATGGATTGAATCTGCAGGCTCGAACTGGCCAGGGCGCGTGCGCCGATCACCGCCTGGTCGGCCTGCCGGGCGAGATCTTCGACGGTGCTGCCGGCCTGGGTCGAAACGGTATTCTGCCGGTCGATGGTGGCCGCCAGGTCGTCCATGGAGAGGTGCAGCTCGCCGGAATAATGGTTGATCTGGGTGGCCATCTGCTGCTGGTGTTCGCCAGCGTCGGCGAGCACCTGGCCCAGAGCGGCGAGCCCTTTGAACACGGGGAGGATGCCGGTGTCCAGGCCCCGGGTGTCGAGGGCACTGGTGAAATCGTTGCGTTTGAAGGCTTCGATCTGCTTCACCACCACGTGGTTGAGGCCGACCATTTTCTTGAGCTGGCGGCGCAGGAAGAAGGCTTTGAACTCGCCATAGTGGGCGATGAAGTTATCCACATACTCGTCGGTGAAGGATGCGCCCTTGGCGACGCGGAAGAAGAAGATCGCGGTCAGGGTCTGGTTGAGATTCAAGCCGAGGATTTCACCGAAGGTAGAGAAGCCCACCACTGGCACGTCGCCAAACAGGCCGCGCATGCTGCCCAGGTCATTGGCGTTGTTGAGCCTGCGCAGGATGCAATCGTTGAGGATGGCAGCCACCGGTTGGCCGCCCTTGCCTTGCAGGAACTGTCGGTAGTCTTTTTCCGTGGCCTGACGCAGCGGCGTGCGCTTGACCATGACCAGCTCTTCGCCCGGCGCAACGTCGCAGAACAACTGGATGATCTGTTGGGTATGGTCGATACGGGCAATGGAACGCACGAACAATTCGCTGCCGACGCGGATGGCGAAAGAGTACTCGGCGAGGTTCTTTTCCAGGGAATGGCTGTCGCACTTGAACGCGTTGCACAGGGCCTGGACCATGCTCATGATGTTGCCGCTGCTGTCGATCACCTGATCGATGGTGCGGTCTTCGACGGAGGCGGTGAGCACGCTGAACGTCAGCCCGGCCGGCTCGAAGTTCTGGCTCTTGAACACACCGAAACGGATGTCCGGTGCGGTCTTGAGAAAGACGATCTGGGCATGATTCTGGTAGCTGCGCTTGCCGTCGTGGATCAGGGTTTTCTGGAAGTCCGACTTGCCGCCCGCAGAGCCGCCGACGAACAGGCAGGGGAAGCGGCCCGACTCGTAAAGCGCTTCCATGAAGAACGATTCGGAAGCCGACAGCCCGTCGAAAACCACGTAGGCCAAGGTATCGCGGTGGTCGATGGGCGTGCTGACCTGGACGCGCTTGATGTTGGCGACCAGCTTCGCGATGCGCTCGCGCATCTCCATGCGTTTGCCACCGTTGCGGATGTCTTCGCACTCCAGCGGCACCATGACCACTTCCGCCGAGGCAATCACATTGCGCTCGAAACACTGCAGCACGATGCGGTCCCAGTGCTCGCCCGCCGCGCAGTACAGACCATCCGCGCTGTTGCACAGCTCGCCTGAAGTGGTGCACAGGCTGATGGTGCCATTGGGAAAGCGCTGCCGAACGCTGGCCGCGACCTTGTCGATGTCCAGGTGAGGCGAGACGAAGCCTGTCACCAGCACAGGATCCGCCCGCAAACCGGCCAGACCGCGGTCCAGCTCACTGGCCGTGCAGCTCAGGCTCACGGCACCCTGGCTGAGTGCGCGGGTGGGGTTGAAGCGTTTGAAGAGGTTCATCACATGGCTCGCTAGAAAGGTTGCACAGCGCACGCGGGGCGTGGCTTGCATTGCTTTCGCTATCGGCCATGGGGAGGTGGACTTGATGCAGGTGGTCGGGTTTATGGGGATCTAGGCTGCTGGTTGGACATTTCTGGAAACGTCTGGGTTTTCAGGCGAAACGGCATACCCGTTATCTTGAAAAGGCTCGGGGCAAATCAGGGAAGCCAAAGCGCATTCAGTTCTAAAAACCTGTGTACAAAAAGTGTCTGGAGATGCCGTGCACTACCCAATCTGCATCGAGTGGGGCGATGAAACTACTGCCGTCGGAATTCAGGTGCCCGACATTCCTGGCGCCATCACCGCTGCCGACACGTTCGAAGAGGCCTACGGTGCTGCGATCGAGATCGCTCATATCATGCTGGAGGAACTTGCGGCTCGTGGAGAGCGTATTCCTCTCCCAAGCGCGACGGCAGTCCTTCGTAACGACGCCGAATACACGGACATGGGCTGGGGAATGCTCGATATCGATATAACGCCTTACTTGGGCAAGACCGAAAAGGTCAACGTCACACTGCCTGGATTCGTGATTTCGCAGATCGACCGATTTGTTCGTGAGCACAATGTGAAAAGTCGATCTTCTTTCTTGACCGATGCGGCACTTGAAAAACTAGGACGTTGAGCAAAAAACCGGGAGTGCGGGAAGCTGTATCCCTGTAAAGCAGCGACCCGAGGCAAGGCCGAATACTTGTACGATGTCCTATCACAAGGTATTACTACGTCTCCTCATAAAAACAAAATTACGGAGATCGCTACATGGACTCATTCCTGTCCGCCGGGCCTGAACGGCTCGACCGAGCAAAGGGCAATACCCGCCGTAGTTTTCTGAAACAATCCCTCGCGGTTTCCGCCACGCTCGCCACCGTGGGCGGCGCTGCGTTGCCCCGACTGTCCAGTGCCGCCGAGCCCTTGAGTCAGCGTTACCCTGACCCGCTGGTGCACGTGCTCGATGACAGTTTCCTTGAGTTGCGCGTGTTCAACGCCAGTGTCGAAAGACTGGCCACCGGCCTGCGATGGGCCGAAGGGCCGGTATGGATCGGCGCTGGTCGCTATCTGTTGGTCAGCGACATCCCCAACAATCGCATCATGCGCTGGGACGAAATCACGGACACCTTCACCGTGTACCGCGAACACTCCAACTTCTCCAACGGCATGTGCCAGGATCGCCAGGGGCGACTGATCGTCTGCGAAGGCTCTACCACCACCAGTGAAGGCCGCCGCATCACGCGCACTGAACACAACGGCACCGTCACCGTGCTGGCTGACAGTTTCGACGGCAAGCCCTTCAATTCCCCGAATGACGTCGTCTGCAAAACCCACGGATCCATCTGGTTCACCGATCCGCCCTTTCAGACCATCAACAACTACGAGGGCCACAAGATCACCCCCACTCAACCTCATGCGGTGTACCGCATCGACGGCGAGAGCAGGAAAGTCACGCGGGTGATCGACGACATCAACGGGCCAAACGGCCTGTGTTTTTCACCCGATGAAAAACTGCTCTACGTCGTCGAAGGCCGGGCCAAGCCCAATCGACTGATCTGGGCGTTCGATGTGAAGGACGACGGCACCCTGGGCGAGCGCCGCAAACATATTGAAGGACTGGACTACGCCGCCATCGACGGCATCAAGTGCGACGAGGCGGGTAATTTGTGGTGCGGCTGGGGTGGCAATGGTGATCCCAAGGCCGACCTGGAAAAACTCGACGGCGTGCGCGTATTCAATCCACAGGGCAAGGCCATCGGGCACATTTCCCTGCCTGAACGCTGCCCGAATGTGTGCTTCGGCGGGCGCGAGGGAAACCGGCTGTTCATGGCCGGCAGTCACTCGATCTATTCGTTGTTCGTGAATGCACGTGGGGCGACGTTCGCGTTGTAATGACCTAGTCTGCCGTGCATCGGGGGATGCACGGCATTCGATAAGTCTGCGGCGTCGAACAATGGCCTGCATCCGTCACGGAATGTGATTCGTGATCACCTGCAAAACCCGGCGATTACCTCGGCATGTTCAGGTACGAGTCAGCGCAAGCCTGATGCCTAACGCGATGAACACACCTCCGACGACACGATCCATCAATTTCTGCAGCGATCTGTTGCGTGAAATGCCGCTTGAGGCACTTCCAGCCAGAATCGCAAAGGTTGCGTCGGTTAAAAAGGCTACCAGCGCATAGGTCAATCCCAACACCAGGAAAGACGCGGTGTGGTGCTCGCCTCCGGGCGCTACGAATTGTGGAAAGAATGAAATGAAGAACAGCAGGACCTTTGGATTCATCAAGGTCGTTATGAACCCCTTAGACAGAAGGCCATAGAGATCCGCGTCTTTTTTGATGTCAGCGCTTTCAGCGGTTTCTGCGCGTGCGCGACCAAAGGTCTCGAGCACCAACTTTCCACCCAGGTAGATCAGGTAAATCGCGCCAACATATTTAACCAGGGTAAACATGACAGGCGAGGCCGCAATCAGGGCCGTGAGACCCACAACACTTGCCAACGCGTGAGTGCAACTGCCCAAGGCCACGCCAGCCGCTGAGATGACGCCCGCACGCCGACCACTTGCAACACTTTGCCCCACCACGTAAGCCATGTCGGGGCCTGGTGTTATGGAAAGCAGAAAAACGGCAACTATAAAAAGCCAAAAGTTGGTGATATCAAACATAGTCATCCCTTATCTAAAATCCTGTTGCCCTGCAGCCAAGCGTATTCGGCTCATGAAATGAGCCGAATAGCCCCACTAATCGGCTCACGACCGGCAACCGAAGTGGTGTCCGTGCACTTGAATCATGCCGGGCACACCTGGTAACTGCTAGATCGGAAGCAGATTAGCCACCCTTCACGCCGCATCTGGATGATCCAGCGTTTCCCACCCCAGGCACGCCAGCGCCAAGGTCCGCGGCACCGCCTCTCGGCCACTGCTGTATCGGCTGATGCTGCGAGCGCTCACGCCTAAAGCCTCGGCAGCCT
>Ga0308166_1003998_pt1 | contig 12093 bp, 12 predicted proteins | sample PhyCR2_2_FD_202137 | JGI IMG/M metagenome (GOLD analysis project Ga0308166, IMG submission 202137) | Phyllosphere microbial communities from UC Gill Tract Community Farm, Albany, California, United States - DLSLCC.R2 | ecosystem: Host-associated > Plants > Phyllosphere > Unclassified | place... | reverse complement strand
GCGGGCGGATGGGGAAAGGCGTGGCGCTGCGTGGCCGCGTCGAACGGTATCAGCCGCGGTTTCGGCGTGCGGCCGGCGGTCAGGTCATAGCCGAGGCCATCGACGTTGTCGTGGAACAGCAGGTTGGGAAATGCCTCGAAATCCACGCCCAGCTTGTGCATGACGGTGTAGATGTCGGCGTCCGTGTCGACGAGCGACAGGGTGACGGCGTCAAGGTCGGACACCACGGGCAGCAGGCGGAAGATCGTGCCGACCAGTTCCTGGAAGGTGCCCGCGCCGACGATTTCCAGGTCGAACGCCTGGTGCCGCATCATGATGGCGTGGTTGCCCTCGGCCTGGTCCATCAGGCTGGCCAACTGGCGGCGCAAGGCCTCGTTCTCGGCGATGAGTTCGCGCACGCTGGCGCCGCGCTCGTGCATGTGTGGTTCCCCTTCAGCAAGAACCCTAATTTACGCGAACTTACGCGGCTTGGAAACGAAAATGATGAGGTAAGGCTAACAATATTGCCAAGATGTCATCTCAACGTTGCGCGCACCGCGTCCCAGGCCCGGTCCAGCAGCGGCGGCGCCAGCAGGTGGACGGCGCGGGGCACGACGTCCAGCCGCACGTCCGCCCCGAGCGCGGCCAGGCGTTCGAACATGCGTTCGCTGTGCTGCACGGGCACCGTCCCGTCCCGGCGGCCGTGCACGAGCGTGACGGCCGTACGCCGCTCCCAAACGTCGGGCAACGGCGCGCACCGTCCCGCGATGGCGACGACGTGGCGCGCGAGATAGCGGTCCTGGCACGCGGCCAGCGCCATGATCGCGCCCTGCGAAAAGCCCGCCAGCACCGTTTGCTCCGCGCCCACGCGATGCGCGCGCTGTAATGCCTCGATGGTCGCGACGAATGCCGGCAGCGCGGCACGGATGCGGCCCGGGCGGCTTTCTTCCGTGATGCCGGCCACCGACATCCATTGAAAGCCCGCGCCGCCACGGTCGCAGCGATGCGCGGCGGGCGGTGCGACCACGCGCGCGTGAGGATCATGGGTGGTGATCAGGTCGGCCAGCGGCGCCATGTCGGCGGGAGTCTGGCCGACGCCATGAAGCAGGATGATCAGGGAATGCATCCGCGCAGTCTAGCGCATCCACCGCATATCGATATACGCCCACCGACTCAGGCGTTTTCCAAATTAACAAGCGCGAAACCATTCGTTCCCGGGGTCCCCGCTCGTCGCTACCATCCTGCCAATCATGACTTGTCATGACAGGACATACCAGACCATGACCCACGCCACCTTTCGCGCCATCGAACCATCCGCCGTCCCGCTGTATTCGCAAGTCCGTGAACGGCTGCGCGAACGCATCGCCGACGGCACCTATACCCCGCAGGCCCGGCTGCCGTCCGAAAGCGAAATCGGCACCCTCCTCGGCGTCAGCCGCATTACCGTGCGCCAGGCGCTGGGCGACCTGCAGAAGGAAGGCGTGATCGTCAAGGTGCCGGGCAAGGGCACGTTCGTCGCGGAGACCCGGCCGAGCCAGGAACTGGCGCGGCTGGAAGGCTTCGGCGAAGCGATGTCGCGCAAGGGCCACCGGATCGTCAACCGCGTCGTGAAGCATGCGCTGGTCGAAGCCTCGCCCCTGGCGGCCGCGCGGCTGCGCGTGGCGCCGGGCGCGCCGGTGACGGAGATCCACCGCGTGCGCTGGCTCGACCGCGAGCCGGTGTCGTTCGAGATCACGTACCTGCCGCCCGCGATCGGCGAGCGCCTGCACGGCGAGAACCTGGCCGAACGGGACATCTTCCTGATCCTGGAGGCCGACTACGGCATCGCGCTGGGCCACGCCGACATCCAGATCGGTGCGATCAATGCAGATGCCGCATTGGCCGGTGCCCTGCGCGTCGATCCGGGCGCCGCCCTGCTGCGCATCGAGCGCCTGACGTGGACGGCGGACGGCGTGCCGCTCGACTTCGAATACCTGTACGTCCGCGGCGAAGCCTTCCAGTACGCCCTGCGCCTGCCGCGCCATCCCTGACATTCATTTAATTGGAACCGATATGGAAACGCATATTCAAACCGTCGACGTGCTCGTGATCGGCGGCGGCACGGCCGGCCCGATGGCCGCCGTGAAAGCCAAGGAAGCGAACCCGCAGCTGCGCGTGCTGCTTCTGGAAAAGGCCAACGTCAAGCGCAGCGGCGCCATCTCGATGGGCATGGACGGCTTGAACAACGCCGTCGTGCCGGGCTTCGCGACGCCCGAACAGTACGTCAAGGAGATCACGATCGCCAACGACGGCATCGTCAACCAGGCCACCGTGATGGCGTACGCGCAGAACAGCTACGCGATGATCGAGGAACTGGACAGCTGGGGCGTGAAGTTCGAGAAGGACGAGACGGGCGACTACGCGATGCGCAAGGTCCACCACATGGGCACCTACGTGCTGCCGATGCCCGAAGGCCACGACATCAAGAAAGTGCTGTACCGCCGCCTGAAACGGGCGCGCGTAGCGATCACCAACCGGCTCGTCGCCACCCGTTTGCTGACCGCCGCAGACGGCTCGATCGCAGGCGCGATGGCCTTCGATTGCCGCACGGGCGACTTCCACGTGATCCGCGCGAAGTCCGTCGTGCTGGCGACGGGCGCCGCCGGCCGCCTCGGCCTGCCGGCATCGGGCTATCTGTTCGGCACGTACGAAAACGCGACCAACGCGGGCGACGGCTACAGCATGGCCTATCACGCGGGGGCCGAGCTGTCCGGCATCGAATGCTTCCAGATCAACCCGCTGATCAAGGATTACAACGGCCCCGCCTGCGCCTACGTCACCGGCCCGTTCGGCGGCCACACGACGAATGCGAAAGGCGAGCGCTTCATCGAATGCGACTACTGGAGCGGCCAGATGATGCAGGAGTTCTACGACGAACTCCAGGGCGGCAACGGCCCGGTCTTCCTGAAGATGAACCACCTGGCCGAGGAAACCATCCAGACCATCGAGACGATCCTGCACACGAACGAGCGTCCGAGCCGCGGCCGCTTCCACGAAGGGCGCGGCACGGACTACCGCGAGCAGATGGTCGAGATGCACATCTCCGAGATCGGCCTGTGCAGCGGCCACTCGGCATCCGGCGTGTGGGTCGACGAGCATGCGCGCACGACGGTGCCCGGCCTGCACGCGGCCGGCGACCTCGCCTGCGTCCCGCATAACTACATGCTGGGCGCCTTCGTCTACGGCCGCCTGGCCGGCGAAAGCGCGGCCGCGTACTGCGCGGCGCACGAGCTGCCCGCCGTCGACGAAGCCCAGGTCGAGCGCGAGCGCGCCCGCGTGTGGGCGCCGCTGGCGCGCGAGGACGGGCTGCCGCCGAACCAGGTCGAGTACAAGCTGCGCCGCATGGTCAACGACTACCTGCAGCCGCCGAAGGTCACGCGCAAGATGGAGATCGGCCTGCAGCGCTTCGAGATGATCCGCGCCGACCTGGATCGCCTGCAGGCGCGCAATCCGCACGAGTTGATGCGCGCGCTGGAGATCCACGCGATCCGCGACTGCGCCGAGATGGCCGCGCGCGCGTCGCTGTACCGCACGGAGAGCCGCTGGGGCCTGTACCACAACCGCGTCGACTACCCGCAGCGCAACGATGCCGACTGGTTCGTGCACGTACAGCTGAAGAAGCAGGATGGCGCGATGACCTGTTTCAAGCGCCCGGTCGCGCCATACATCGTTCCGCTCGACGACAACGAGAAGGACGCCTACCGCCGCCTGCGCGTGCACAAGACCGAAGCCCTCGCGGCCTGACCAGGAGAACCTCATGCCGACCACCATCAACATCACCAGCGTCCCCGTCACCGTCGACGACGACAAATGCATCGCACACAAGGGCTGCACCGTGTGCGTGGACGTGTGCCCCCTCGACGTGCTGGCCATCGACATGGTCAAGGGCAAGGCCTACATGAAGTTCGACGAATGCTGGTACTGCATGCCGTGCGAGAAGGACTGCCCGACCGGAGCGGTCCATGTCGATATCCCCTATCTGCTGCGTTGAACCATCCTACGGAGAACAATAATGAAATTCCTTGCCCTGTCCCTGCTGCTCGCCTTCGGCTCCGCCAACGCGGCCGAAACCATCCGCGTCGCCATCGGCACCCAGGACACGACCATCAACTGCGCCACCGGCGGCCTGCTGATCCGCGAGCTGCACCTGCTGGAAAAATACCTGCCGCACGACGGCAAGTACAAGGACGTCAGGTACGACATCGAATGGAAGAATTTCACCTCCGGCGCACCGCTGACGAACGAGATGGTGGCCGGCAAGCTGGACCTCGGTTCGATGGCCGACTTCCCCGGCTCCTTCAATGGCGCCGCGCACGCCAAGGCGGGCAAGAAGAGCATCTTCATCGCCGTCCTGTCGGGCAGCACGCTCGGTTCCGGTAACGGCATCGTCGTGCCGAAGAACTCGCCCGTGCAATCGCTGGCGGAACTGAAGGGCAAGACGATCTCCGTGCCGTTCGCCTCCACCGCCCACGGCATGCTGCTGCGCGCCGTGAAGGCGCAGGGCTGGGATCCGGAGAAGGACGTGAACATCACGACGCAGGCGCCGGAAGTCGCCGGCTCGGCCCTGCAGAGCAACAAGGTCGACGCGCACGCCGACTTCGTCCCGTTCGCGGAATTGTTCCCGCACCGAGGCTTCGCCCGCAAGATCTACGACGGCTCGCAGGCCCAGGCGCCGACGATGCACGGCAGCCTCGTCGACGCGGCGTATGCGAAGAAGTACCCGGAAATCGTCGTGGCGTACCTGCGCGCCGCCATCGAGGCGGACCGCCTGATCGCGGCCGAGCCGGAAAAATACAGTGAGCTGATCGCGAAAGTGACGGGCATCGAAGCGGAAGTGAACTACCTGTTCCACGGTCCCGTGGGCCTGCAGACGCGCGACTTCACGTGGAAGCCGGAATACCGCCAGGCCGTGAAAACGTCGATCGAGACCTTGCGCCTCCTGAAGCGGACGGATTCCGACATCGACGTGAACAGCTTCATCGACGATACCTTTATTCGCACCGCCTTCAGGCAGGCGGGCCTGGACTACGACAAGCAGCTGAAGAACTACGAGAAGCTGCCGCTGAAGGCGAAGGACGCCGTCACCGGCAAACCGATCACGGACTTCCGCCATCTCACGCAGATCTGGGTGCAGGGCGAGCCGCTCGTCCGCCACTACGCGAGCGCCACCACCGCCATCGCCGAACTGCGCAAGCTGGAACAATCGGGCAAGAAGGCGCGCACCGTGTACGCCCACGACCAGGGTTCGGGCCTGAAGCTGCTGGCAGGCGACGCGTGGTTCGTCGTCGCGGCCGACGGCAAGGACGTCAGCGCCTACCTGCTGAAGGCGGATGCGCAGACGCAGGCGGCGAAGGTCAAGGGCAAGGTCGTGGACTTCGATACGCTCAAGGGCGGCAAGGCCATTTGATAGCTTAAAAACCGCTGTCAGCTTAAAGACCGTCATCCCCGGCATTGCCGGAAATGACTCCCCGCGCAGGCGGGGATCCAAGCACTGCATCCGCAGTCGAAAAACTTGGGTTCCCGCCTCCGCGGGAACGACGTTCAAACGCAGCGTTCGTATTCCAGTAACTCAGGAGCCTCAATGGACACAACCGCCCCTCGCACACTCGACCCGGCCCTGCTGCGCCGCGCGGGCCGCCTGCTGCTGCGCGTGCTGTCGCTCGTCGCCGGCGTGGCGGCCTGGCAGTGGGCATCGACGCGCCACCTCGACCTCGGCCTGCTCACGTTCCAGAACGTGCCGTCGCCGCAGGACGTGCTGGACGCCGCCAAGACGCTGCTCGAATCGCCCAAGCTGGCGCTGCACCTGAAGGCCAGCGTGTGGCGCGTGTTCGCCGGCTTCGCGGCAGCGGGCATCGCCGGCATCGGACTCGGTCTTTTCATCGGCCGTTCGCGGCTGCTGGAAGACGTGCTGCTGCCGCCGCTGGAAATGCTGCGCCCGATCCCGGCCGTCGCCTGGATCCCGCTGGCGATCCTGATGTTCCCGTCGTCGGAACTGTCGATGGTGTTCATCACGTTCATCGGCGCGCTGTTCCCGATTTTGCTGAACACGGTCCACGGCGTGGAAGGCGCCGACCCGCGCCTCGTCGCCTCGTCGCGCAGCCTCGGCGCCGGCCGCTGGACCATCTTCTCGGAAGTGATCCTGCCGGCGGCGGCACCGAATATCGTCACGGGCCTGGCTATCGGCATGGGCACCGCGTGGTTCTGCCTCGTGACGGCGGAGATGATCTCCGGCCAGTTCGGCATCGGCTACTACACATGGGCCGCGTACACGATCCAGAACTACCCGGACATCGTCGTCGGCATGCTGTTCATCGGCGTGATCGGCATGGGCAGCAGCGCGCTCGTGAAAAAGATCGGCGATCTCGCCATGCCCTGGTACCACATGCAAAGGAAGAAGCGATGAACCAGACGACCCACATCGAACACGCGCAACTGGCGCAGGGCGGCGCCATCGAGATCGACCATCTCGGCATCCGTCTCGGCGAAGGCGCGCAGGCGTTCGACGCCGTGCAGGACGTGTCGCTGTCCATCGCGCCCGGCGAATTCGTCTGCGTGCTGGGCCCGTCCGGCTGCGGCAAGTCCACCTTGCTCGGCGCGCTGGCCGGCCACTGGACGCCGAGCCGCGGCAGCATCCACGTCGACGGCGCGCCGGTCGCCGGCCCGCATCCGGACCGCGGCCTCGTGTTCCAGCAGCACACGCTGTTCCCGTGGAAGAAGGTGCTGGACAACGTCGGCTTCGGCCTCAAGATGCAAGGCGTCGGCCGGCGCGAGCGGCGCGAGCGGGCGCGCGAGCTGCTGGGCCTCGTCGGCCTCGCCGGCTTCGAGGACCGCTATCCGATCCAGCTGTCGGGCGGCATGCAGCAGCGCGTGGAAATCGCGCGCGTCCTCATCAACCATCCGCGCGTGATGCTGATGGACGAACCGTTCGGCGCGCTGGACGCGCAGACGCGGCTGAAAATGCAGGAACTGCTGCTGGACGTGTGGGCGCGCGTGAACACGACCATCATCTTCATTACGCACGACATCGACGAAGCACTGTTCCTCGCCGACCGCATCCTCGTGATGAGCCCCCGGCCGGGCCGCATCATCGACGAGATCCGCCTCGACTTCGAACGCCCGCGCCATCCGGACGTCATGACCTCGAACCACTTCACGCGCCTGAAGCGCCACTGCCTGGACCTGCTGCACCCGCAGGCCAGCATCACGCCGCTCGCGCGCCTGAGCCCACTGGGCCCTCTCTGAACCCTGCCACGCAAGGACACACCGTGACTTCCGATTTTTACGACGACCCCGAACTCGCCGAGCCGCATTTCTCTCTTCCTGAACGCCTGCAGGACAAAGACGCCACGGTGCGCCGCATCGCCTTGATGGACCTGGCCGACCTGGACGGCGACGCCCACGTGCCGCTGCTGCTGGCCGCACTCGGCGACGATGCCGCCGTCGTGCGCACCGAAGCCGCGCGGGCGCTGGAAGCCTTCGAATCGCCGGCGACCGTGCGCGGCCTCGCGCGCCTGCTGTCGGACGAGGATGCCGACGTGCGCGCCGCCGCGGCCCAGAGCCTCTCCGAACTGAAGCTGCAGGAATCGGCGCAGGAACTGCTGCCGTTCATCGCCGCGATTGAGCCCTTCGTGCGTGCGGCCGCGCTGCGCGGCGTGCGCGAACTGCGCGTACCGGACAGTTTTGCGCCCGCGCTGGCGGCCCTGGACGATGCGGACCCGCTCGTGCGCCGCGAAGCGGTGACCGTACTGGGTTATCTGAAACGCCTCGACGCGGTCGACGCGCTGACGCGGCTGGCGACCCAGGATCCGGTGCCGGAAGTCCGCCGCGCCGCGGCCGGTGCGCTGGGTTTTGCGGAAGAGACGCCCGCCGTGCTGGCCGCCCTGCTGGCCGCGTTGTCGGACCAGGCCTGGCAGGTGCGCGAGGAAGCGGCGACGACGCTCGGCAAGCTGCGCCTGCGCGACGCGGCGCCGGCCCTCGTCACCGCGCTGGACGACGCCTACTGGCAGGTGCGCCTGCGCGCCGCCCGCAGCCTGGGCCGCCTGCGCAATGTGGATGCGCTGCCCGGATTGACCGCCGCACTCACGCACACGATCAGCAATCTGCGCAAGGAAGCGGCGCTGGCGCTGGGCGAGATCGGCGCGCCGGCCGCCCTGCCCGCGCTGCGTGCGGCGGAAAACGACCCGGATCCGGAAGTGCGCAGGTCCGTGCGCCTCGCGCTGCAGCAGATCGGGACGCAAGCATGACGGCACTGCCGGAGACCATCGAGAACCACGCCGCGCAGGGCGTGCTGGCGTTGCACTGGCCGGACGGGCGCAGCGCGCGCGTGACGCACGCGCGGCTGCGCGCCGCGTGCCCGTGCTCGGCATGCCGCGCGCAGCGGCGGGCCGGGATCGACATCCCGGAACAGGCGGACGTGCGCCTGGCCGCCATCGAACCGGTGGGCGCCTATGCGTTGAACCTGACGTTCAGCGACGGGCACCGGCGGGGCATTTATCCGTTCGAGATGCTGGCGACGTTCGATTAAAACGCGATCTCGGTGGTCAGTTCCTGCCCGAGATGCAGCTCGTTGCCGGCGCCCGCCGTCACGATGCAGTTCATGCCCAGGCACACGGCGCCTTCCATGCGCGGATTGGCGCGGTAGGTCTGCAGGATGTCGAGCGGGTCCGGGCCCGGAATGCCCGTCGCCTGGTCGATGGACGGGATCGGGCAGCGCGCGCACGGCTTCACGGGACGGATCTCCACGTCGCCGATCGTGAGCGCCGCGAGAAAATCCTCTTCGCAGGCATCGATGCCGTCGACGACGAGGTTCGGACGGAAGCGGTCCATCTGCAGCGCCGCGCGGCCGGCCGCGACGAGGCGGGCGTTGAGGTCGTCCAGCGACGCCTGGCCGATCAGCAGCAGCGGGTAACCGTCCGCGAAACGCGTCTGCGCCTCCACGCCGTTCGTCCACTTGGTGCTCGTCGGGCGCACGACGTCGCGGTGGAAACGCACGAGCCGGCACGGGGTTGTCAACGCGTTCGAGAACCAGTCCGCCGCCGCGTCGCCGCAATCGGCGGCGTCCACCGTGTCGTCCCAGATCTTCACCGTGCGTGTCGGCGCGGACTCGTCCCATGCAAGCGGCAGCACCAGCGGGTCCATGCCGGGCGCATGGACGCGCAGCTTGCCGCCATCCGGCAGCGGCCGGACCAGCGCCATGCGCGGATGCTCGCGCTGCGTGAGGAACTGGCCGTCTTCCGTCACCAGCATCCATTCGCGGTCGTGCACGCCCAGCGCGAACAGGCCGGATTCGAGCACGGTGGCGGACCGGACGGCGATGCCGGCGCAGGATTTGATCGGGTACAGCAGCAGATGGGTGAGCAGGGCCATGGATCGGTTCGTTCTGGTGGGATCTGAGGATACAGGCCGATAGTATGCACCAATCCACGCCCGCGGTTCCTGTTTGCCAATCCCAAAAAACCCGCGTACACTCCGTCCCGTCGTTTCGTGGACTGCACGAAACGACGCCAATGCTAGGGGTCCTGCGCCGTCATCAACGGCGTGGGTGAGAAATACCCTCTGAACCTGATCTGGATAATGCCAGCGAAGGGAAGCTCGAAAAGTCTACGTGCACGTCGTTCGCACTACGCATCTTCGTACTCCTCCAGCTGGATCGCCGATCTTTCGGGGCACTCCCAAACCTGCTACGCGTTGCATTTTTGTCCTGCGATGCTCGCTGTACTCTCGTACAGCTGCGCTTCTCTGACAAAACTGCGGCCGCTCGCGACGGTTTTGAAGTGCCCCTTAGTGACCAACAAGGAGTGCACTTGAACGCCGATCCGAAATTCCTCTCCGCCAGCGCCACCGTCGACGCCGCCGCCGTCGCGCCGCTGCCCAATTCCCGCAAGGTCTACGTGACGGGCAGCCGCCCGGACATCCGCGTGCCGATGCGCGAGATCACCCAGTCCGACACGCCCGCATCGTTCGGCCATGAGCCGAATCCGCCCGTGTGGGTCTACGACACGTCCGGCCCGTACACCGATCCCGACGCCGCCATCGACATCCGCTCCGGCTTGAGCCCGCTGCGCGCCGACTGGATCCGCGAGCGCGGCGACACCGAAGAACTGGCCGGCCCGTCGTCGCACTACGGCGTCGAACGCCTGAACGACCCGAAGCTGGCCGAGCTGCGTTTCAACCTGCAGCGCAAGCCGCGCCGCGCCGCGCCTGGGCGCAACGTCACGCAGATGCACTACGCGCGTCAGGGCATCATCACGCCCGAGATGGAATACGTCGCCATCCGCGAAAACCTGCGCCGCCAGGACTACCTCGCGGCGATGGAAGCCGCGGGCCCCACGGGCAAGCGCATGGCGCAGATGATCGGCCGCCAGCATCCGGGCCAGTCGTTCGGCGCCAGCATCCCGCGCGAGATCACGCCGGAATTCGTCCGCGACGAAATCGCGCGCGGCCGCGCCATCCTGCCGAACAACATCAACCACCCGGAATCGGAGCCGATGATCATCGGCCGCAACTTCCTCGTGAAGATCAACGCGAACATCGGCAACTCCGCCGTGACGTCGTCGATCGGCGAGGAAGTCGAGAAGATGACATGGGCCACGCGCTGGGGCGGCGACACCGTGATGGACCTCTCCACCGGCAAGCATATCCACGAGACGCGCGAATGGATCATCCGCAACAGCCCCGTCCCCATCGGCACGGTGCCGCTGTACCAGGCGCTGGAAAAGGTGAACGGCAAGGCAGAGGACCTGACGTGGGACATCTACCGCGACACGCTGATCGAACAGGCGGAGCAAGGCGTCGACTACTTCACCATCCACGCCGGCGTGCGTCTCGCCTACGTGCCGATGACCGCGAACCGCCTGACGGGCATCGTCTCGCGCGGCGGCTCGATCATGGCCAAGTGGTGCCTCGCCCACCACAAGGAATCGTTCCTGTACACGCATTTCGAAGAGATCTGCGAGATCATGAAGGCGTACGACGTCGCGTTCAGCCTGGGCGACGGCCTGCGTCCCGGCTCGATCTACGACGCCAACGACGAAGCGCAGCTGTCCGAACTGAAGACGCTCGGCGAGCTGACGCAGGTCGCGTGGAAGCACGACGTGCAGGTGATGATCGAGGGCCCTGGCCACGTGCCGCTGCAGCTCATCAAGGAAAACATGGACCTGCAGCTGGAGCAGTGCCACGAGGCGCCGTTCTACACGCTCGGACCGCTCACGACCGACATCGCACCGGGCTACGACCACATCACGTCCGGCATCGGCGCCGCCAACATCGGCTGGTACGGCACCGCGATGCTGTGCTACGTGACGCCGAAGGAGCACCTGGGCCTGCCCGACAAGGACGACGTCAAGGACGGCATCATCACGTACAAGATCGCGGCGCACGCGGCCGACCTGGCCAAGGGCCATCCGGGCGCGCAGATCCGCGACAACGCGCTGTCGAAGGCACGCTTCGAATTCCGCTGGGAAGACCAGTTCAATCTCGGCCTCGATCCGGACAAGGCGCGTTCCTTCCACGACGAGACCCTGCCGAAGGATTCGGCCAAGGTGGCGCACTTCTGCTCGATGTGCGGCCCGCACTTCTGCTCGATGAAGATCACGCAGGAAGTGCGCGACTACGCGGCCGGCCAGGGCATCGCCGCGAACGCCGCGCTGGAACAGGGCATGCAGGTGAAGGCCGTCGAGTTCATGAAGCGCGGCGCCGAGCTGTATCACAAGGAATAAGGATGGTCGAGATCGAACTGAACGGCGCCGCGCACACGCTGCCGGCGCAGGCCAGCCTGCACGACCTCGTGGAATCGCTGGGCCTCGCGGGACAGAAGCTCGCGCTGGCCGTGAACCGCCAGGTCGTGCCGCGCGAGCGCTGGCGCGACACGCCCCTGCAGGCGCGCGACCGCGTGGACGTGGTGCGCGCCATCGGCGGCGGCTGATCCTGAACTTAAAAAGGAATACGACATGACGAATACGACGCATGCGGACCGGCCGCTCACCATCGCCGGCAAGGCCTACAACTCGCGCCTGCTGGTGGGCAGCGGCAAATACCGCGACCTGGAACAGACGCGCGCCGCGACCGAAGCATCGG
>Ga0308166_1003996_pt1 | contig 12096 bp, 12 predicted proteins | sample PhyCR2_2_FD_202137 | JGI IMG/M metagenome (GOLD analysis project Ga0308166, IMG submission 202137) | Phyllosphere microbial communities from UC Gill Tract Community Farm, Albany, California, United States - DLSLCC.R2 | ecosystem: Host-associated > Plants > Phyllosphere > Unclassified | place... | reverse complement strand
GCCCCAACAGACAAACCAGCCGCGTAATACTTGTCCTTGTAGGTAATGCCAGTACCAATGCTGTATACCGCGCTTCCAACCCCATTCTGATCGAATATGGTTTGGCCTCTGACTTTAATCGCTGCGGTATTGCCGTTAACCGTTGTTGTCAGTGCTGTAACCTTCTCGGATAAAGCTTTGTCCCCCTCTGCGACTGTTTTGCTCAATTCAGTGATATTGCTATTAGTGGTATCAGTTTTTGAATTTAGCTGGGTGATTTGCTGGGATAATGCTTTGTCGCCATCCGCAACGGTTTGGCTTAATGAACTCAGGGATGCATCAGTTTTATCCGTCTTAGCATTTAAATTGGTGATATCTGTAGCAGTTGAACTCTCATTATCAGAAACAGTTTGGGAGAGCTTCGCTAAACTCGCGTTTGTCTTTTCTGTTTCAGTTTTAAGTTCTATCACTTGCGTTGCACGAGCTTCTGTTTCAGTAGCGATAGCCTCTCTCGTTACTGTAATTTCTGCTTTTCGATCCCCATTTTCTTTACGCCAGCGCTTAGAGTCTGCATCAATAGTTAAAGAGTTTATAATTGATGCCGTCGAGTTTGATATTGAATCTCCAGCTATCTCCTCAAGCTTTTTATTTGCATCAACTACATTTTCATTTAATTCTTTAAATACCTCAGACTCCTCAATGCCTTTTTTAACTTCATCAGCAATCCAATCAACATCCGTGCTGGACTCCCCTAAAACCCACTCAATCCAGTCCCCCTGATTCCCCGTCTTATCAACCAATCGAGCGCGATAGAAGAATGACTGGCCCGCGCTTAGCCCCATCTGCTGATAGCTGCGCTGGGGATACGGAATATCAGATAGAAGCATGGCTCCGTCTTCAGCATTTTTATCGTTGTACTGAATCTCAGTTTTAAGCGTATCTTCCGCCCCCTCCGGGAAGTTCCACGATAGCCCTACTCCCAATATCAAAGGCTCTGCTTTGAATCCTACAGGAAGCGGTGGTTTTCCTTCTTTGCCATTAAGCTGTGTCTCGAGTGACGTTGCCCACAGCGAAGAAATATCACTGGCGTTGATAGCACGAACACGCACCAAATAACGCCCCGCGTAGATGTTAGGGACCTCAAATCCCAGCGCTGAGGTACGAGGAACCGAAACCCAATTACCATTATCCTTTTGCCACTCAGCCTCATAAGCGATCGCATTCTTCACCGCGTTCCATGTTGCACGCAGCGTGGTAACGGCTATCCCCTGATTGATGCTCGAGTAGCTGGTAATGAGAACATTTTCTGGCGCTATCTGAACACCCGGAGGAATAACGGAAATGGGGCGATCGTCTATGCGTGCGCCGGTATCAATCCGCGCATATTTGTCTGGGTCATGATAAGCACCAACGATGGTGTAGGTGTTGTCGTTGTTGTCTGCCACACTCACAACGCGGTAGAGCTGCACGGCGAGTTCATCAGCATCAACTGCCCATACTGATTCGGCCTGCGGAGTTTCGCTGTAGTTTGTTGTTACGGTGACGAGGCGACCATTTACCGACTGCACCGTTCTTGCCTGACTGATACCAGAAGGTAAATTAACGATCAGACGGTCACCGCTCTTAATGTCTGGCTCGCGGTCGAGGCGAACATTTCGCCCTTCAACGCTGCTAATGCGGCCTCCCATAACACGCCCTGAGAGCATCTGATCGGCAACGCCAATAATATGCCCCGGAAACGGGATTAAACCATCGAGCCCCACGGAAAACTCAACCGTTCGATCTTGGCTATTACTCAATAATGCCCAGCGGCCACGGCGATTAGCTTCGCTTTGACGCGTACAACCAATGGCCGTGATCTCCGTCTGGTTCACCCCATAACGGCGTACCAATGCATTTTCGAACACTGACTCAACCGCGTCGGCATAATGATTGGCAGGGTCTGACCATCCCACCATGGCTGTGGTGTACCGCGTGCGTTCGCTCGAGGCTGAGTAGGCAAACTTCCCATTGATAACGTTGGCGCGCGTGTAGGTGTAATCCAAGTCTCGCGGCATATCTGCCAGTGTCACTATCTGGTTTTGCCCGTAACAGGTCATACCGCGGAAAATAGCAGCAAAATCTGTCAGAACGGTCCACGCATCTTCACGCGACTGAATGTACACATCACACTTAAAGCGCGGCTCCATTCCTCCACCGCCGCGACCATCGGGCACCAGTTGATCACAATACTGCGCGATACGATAAAGCTCCGATTCATCCACCTGCGTGGAGTCAATTCGCTGACCTAAACCGTAACGTTCAGAAATCAGGATGTCGTAGAACACCCATGCAGGGTTATCAGTCCATGCCCACTTAAACCCGCCCGTCCAGACGCCAGAGTATTGTCGCGTCACCGGGTCATAATTATCCGGCACTCTGACAATCATCATCTTGGGTCGGCATGTTACTTTAGGGATGTTTTGAAACTGCTTAGCGTTAAATTCCACATAGAGCAGCGCTGTGTTTGGATAGCGTAATTTGGCATCGATAACTTCAGTGTAAGCCTCAACATTCATCGTGTCGGCAATACGACCGCTATTAGCGTTGGCGGTGAGACGGCGAACACGCAACTGCCAGCCGGTTGTCGCTGTGGGTAAATCAATACGGTGGCTGCGCTCATAAAGCGTTGTCGTTTTGTCATCAACGGCAGATTTGAGCACCTCACGATATGCGCCACCATCTGTGGCCACATCGATAGCGTATTCAATTTTGTAGCCGTTCACATCGCCGTTATCTTTTTGCTGCTGCAATGCAGGCCAGCCGAACCGCAAACGCACTGCAGATAACTGAGTATTGTTAACCGCACGCACCCACGGCGCCGAGCTCTTAAGTTCGGTGCCAATGGTGATTTCATTCTCAACAGCAGGGACACCTTTGATATATTCCTGCGATTGGGTACCGGGGCGAAACTCCCAACTTACCCCCTCGAAATTCGAGCTACCGTCCTCATTAGTGAGCGGCGTTCCATCTAGGAAAATATTGGTACCATCAAGGCCACCAGCCCATTCCCCCTCACCCAATGCGAGCAATATTTTGGCAATGGCCATCGACTGGATACTATCGGGTGATTCAACCGGTGTATGCCCACTACCACCGCCGCCTTTCTGGCCTTTAATCTCGTTTATCATATTTCACCCATAAAAAAACCCGCCGTAGCGGGTCTTGTGAATTGATATGTTTATTGCTGATCTTCGGTATATATCCCAGCGGAAATAACTGCCCCGCCGATCTCTCGCTCACCATAACCGATGGCAACAGGATTACCCTGAGCGGTACTGTTAACAGGGCCGCCAAATGCATAGCTGGGTTTATTGTCTGGATCTTGACGCATTCTAATGCCAACCTGCTGGGGTGATAGCATTTGAACAACTCCGCCGAGTGCCAATGAAGCACCGGTTAATGCCAAAGCGCCCCCCCATACACCAGATGCTCCAAATGCACCTAAAACCCCGACACCCGGCGCGGCAAAAGCCATAGCAGCACCGATTAACGCTACACCTAATATTGTTTGGAATAATCCTCCACGCTTACTGCCAATAATAACTGGAACTAAGTGAATATCCTCTTTCCCTTTAGTCATTTCTATTTCAGACTCAGGTATGTTGCGCTTTCGATCATTGCCAACAAAAACAGCAAATGTGAGACCTCGCTTGTGAGCCTCCAGTAAAAACCCTTCAAAACCGTCTAAAAGATTTTTAGCAGCTTTAATCATCTTTGGGACAGAGTCTCCCCGATAAGAAAATTCACGCCCAAATCGACCAATTAACGATCCATGAAACACTATTTTTCTCAAAGGAACTTCGATAAAAGCCATTTTAAAACTCCATAAAAAAACCCGCCGCAGCGGGTTTACAGAAATAATTAATAACTATAAGCAAGAATTTATATCTTCGATTACTTCATTCTTTCTTGTATCTGGCATTAAAGGCCTAACCGTCCCCTCACCATAATAAATAACCTTAACGCCTTGCTCCTCTCTGGTTATATCAATAAATTCAAAATTACCAGCTAATGGGGAAAGAGATACCCCATTATGAATTGGCTTAGTTACAGTATTAGATCTAACACCATTAAAGGTTCGTTCATCAAGATGAGAAACAAGACACTCCACTACCTGATCTTGAGTCTTATTACTAATAAATGATTGAGTTGGTTTTTCCCTTATTTCATTAGGCGTCATACCACATCCAACTAGGCCAAACAGTGTTAAGGCTAAAAGCATTTTTTTCATGTCAGCATCCCTTTAGTTAATACTCAAAGGGTACCATAAGCTTTATTGGTTAATCAGGCTCATATGTCTGACTATCTTCACAGTTCGATCTTTCCAGTATCCCCCGTAGGGAACACGCTGACTCAACATGCCGTACATATGATGCAATAGCATCCCATCATCTAGCAGAATACCGGCATGATTTGCGACCGGCGCGGAGACTTGCATTATCACCATATCGCCCGATTGAGGTGGGCCGCTAAACTCACGAAAACCGCATTCGTACCAATTATCAAGATAGAGATTTTCACGGCCTGACTCCCACCATAGATAATCAACGCGGTAATCATTAAGCACAATGCCATGCGTTTGCCGGAAGTAGCTCATAACCAGCCCCCAGCAGTCTGTATGCCCTAATACAAACGCGCGCCCCACCAGCGGCAATTCCCCACGCGGCATCACGGTGCGCAAGTCCCCTTCAGGATAACTCACGATATGCCACGGTATTGCCATCGCATCACATTGCGCCTTATCCAGCTCACTCGGCTGCGTGGTGGCATCGGGATGACTATGCACAATCCCCGTTACGGTTCCCCATTCTTCTGCTGTAATATAATCCTCCGGAGATAAATGAAACTGTTCCGTTGGGTTTTCCGCAATATTACGGCAGGGGAAGTAACGCTCGACACGTGATTTCTGCGCCACCACGCCGCAGCATTCAGCCGGATAAGCCTCTGCGGCATGGGCCACGATAGCCTGTATCGTTTTCTCTCTCATACTATTGCCTTATCAGTGCTGCACCCGGAAAACCGCCAAACGGCACCGGATTGTTCTCACCATGCCGCTTTTGACAATCGCTGAGTAACCCACCGCATTTATCCTGACTCGGATCATCAACCGGTTGCCCATTCTCATCAAAGTAGCGCGTGCCTGCGTAATCACATCCTTTGCCTGTTCGGTACCAACCGCGTGAGCACCATGTACAGAGCGAGTGGATCTGGCGCGTCGGTATTTGCAGGCCACGTAAATCGGCAGGGCTCGCCAGCTCAAACTCAACAGTTTCATCGTTTTCGAGTGACTTACGGTCGATATAGTAAACCTGCTTTTTTTCCTGCTCGGGATCGGCGGTAGGATTGCCTTCGGGGAAGTTCTTAGCATCGAGGTAGTGAACCATCGTGTCATGGATGGTCACTTTAGCCTGTGCCATATCATCAAAGCGCAGACATAACGCCGTGATAAGCCCGTCAATATTGGACACGCTCAATGTCGGCTGCGCGGCCTGTCCATCCGTGGACATTTCCAGTCCCTCAACCTGCACCGCCCACGGGCCATACTCATTCCCCTGCCACCAGATAGATTTCGCCGGTAGCTTGTTTTCATCCCCACCGGCTGCGATGAGCTCTTTTTCTGTGTAGGGAAGCGTACAACTGTGAAACCGCAACACATCGGCACCAAAGGCCGAACCATCAACCTCAAACAGCCGGACTTTATCGCCCGGCTCTAATTTCTGAATATCTGCGTTAATCATGGATGAAATGCCTGTATGAAAGTGGCGGAAAGTGAATAATTGCCGCCGCCGAGCGCGTTCGGCTTATACTGCTCGCAGCGGTAAAGCCCCAAGGGAGATAACGGCGGTTTCCATTGGAAAGAGGTTCTACCGGCATGCCGATCGAGGAACGCCGCGATCGCCGTGATATAAGCCTCACTTCCCACAAAATTAAGATCCCAATTCTGGGCGCGAAAATTAATCCCATCCCCCGCCACCTGTGCGTACCCGTCCCCGAACTGCGCTTTACGTATTCGGAAAGTTGCATCCGCTGCCGCGTTGGTGCGTGGGCTCCACTGAAATGTTTCGATAGCCATCAGCGCCCCTTTATCGCTCGTTGAATGGTTCCACCCGGCCGCAGGTCCCGATCGCGCAACGTGCGGTATCGCTGATCGACATAACGACCAATATCGGCACCAAACTGCTCATAGCCCACAGAGGCTTGGGTCGCCGTATTCCCTGAGCTATCGATGTGGATAGTGACCTGCGGCGCGGCACTCACTGCCTGCTGATTTGCCCCAACCATGCGAACACCGAGCGAACCATCAGCGCCACGCTTGAGCGGCATAATGGCTTCCGGCCCCGCCTCCCCCATCAGCCCCGCCCCTTTTGCAAAAGCAAACGTAGTCGGACGATCGACAATTTTCCCACTAAAGGCACTCAGTGACGGCGACGCATATACGCCCCCCTTGGCATTGGGAACATAGTTTTGCCAGCCTGTCCCCATCCCCATACCTCCAGTAGCGCCAGTAGCTCCGGCTGAACTACTTGCAGCACCACCAACAAAACTGGATCCAATTCCCATAATTGAACTTAGGATCGTGTTTGTAATAAGTGCTTGTGCTGCCATATCAACCAGATTTTGAATCAGCGTTTGAGTGAGCGTTGAAAACAGATTAATCATGCCCTCTTTAAAGGTCTGTGTACGTGTAAGCAGCCCAGTAAGGATATTGGTCGTGCGCTCACGAGTTGCCTCAGCCATACCTATCGCCAAGCTATTGAAGTCACTTTGTGATTTATAAAGCTCAAGTGCGGTTTGATATTGCGCATCAGCAGAATCTTTGCTGCTCTTCTGCATCAACATTTCGTACTGATCTTTGCTTAATTTGCTGTTCTGGTAGTAGGTGCTTATCAGGCTCTGCTGCTGCGCCAGTTGATTTCTTTGCTGGGCTAGCGGATCAACATCTCCAGCCATATCAAGCTGAGGCGCTGAAACTGCATCTGCCTGCGCCTGCAAAATCTGCCGAGCGGTGTTCTGTGATAACGTGACGCGGGCTGACATATATTCCTTTTCTGTCAGTAAACGAGCATCAAAGAGTGACTTAAGATCTTGGCTGGCTTCTTTTTCTTTATTGATGGCTGCGCGAGCAGGGGAATACTGCTCAGCAAGTTCTACCCGTTGTTTCTGGTAGTTCTCCGCATTCATCAGTAATGCGCGCTGTAAATCCTGCTGGCTGGCTCCGTTTTTACCTGCTGCCGATATCAGTTTTTCTTGGCTGGCTTTTTCCTGTAAGTCAATTCTGGCAAGACTTGAAGCGTGCGCTTCTTCAATTTCTTTGCGCAATTGCAGATATTGGTTAACCGTTTCTTTTGTATGTTTGGCTGTATCCTCGCCAGTCCATGGCGTAGTGACCCCCTCACCCGCCTTAGCGGTTTGTTCGGTTAAGGTTTTGATGTCGCTTGCGAGAGAATTAGCCTGATCAGCAATACCTGTTTGCACCAGAAAGCGTGATTTACTCAGGTTATCTAGATTAGTCTTAGTAGTTTCCAGACCTTTGTTGACAGATTCGAGGTCAGCTTCGGCGCGTTTTTTATCGTCCTCTACCCCTTTTTTCTGCCCAAATGGGTCAAAGCTATCGAGACTACCAAGCCTGCTATTTGCGTCCTGAATTTCCTTCATCAACTGGTTACGCTGGATAACCTGATTCTGAAACTGGTCTTGCAGATCGATCTGCTTAACGGCCAGTTGTTTATCAGACAATTGCATCAGGGCAGAGGTTGTTTCAATAACCGCATCTTTCAGGTTAATGGCAGACTGCCTAGCGTCCTTAGCCTGCTGATGGAAGTAAAGCAGCGCGGATCCGGCAAGCATTGCTGCTCCAAATGGACCGCCCACAAGAGCTAATGCACCACGAGCAAGACCAACAGCAACAGAGGCAGCGCGAGCGGTGACAGAAACCTGACGATTCGCGGCGGCCAGTTGCATCTTGGCTCGAGTAGCCAAATTTGTTTGCTCTGTCTCTTCTCGAATTAGGCGGTTAAATTCCCCCTGATAGTTGACATTAAGTCCATACTGTTTGGCGGTTTGCTGCATCTGGCGGTAATAACCAAACTCAGCATCGTTGCGCTTTAGCGTGGCCGCTGTCGCTTCCAGCGTTTTTCTGGCGCCGTCCGCCTGTGCAATGGAGGCTGCTTTTACTGCAGCTTGATTCTGCTGCCAAGCACTGACGTTTTCGCGCAGTCCAGCGGTCAGCTTGGTAGAAATGACCGGTATCAATGTGTAGAGAGCAACGTTGGCAACAGCATTGAAATTGTCAGTGAGAAGGTTAATGCCATCGGTGATGGACTGAATACCAGAACGCATCGGACCAGTACTGCTTTGCCCGACCTTGATAATTAGCCCCTCGAAGGCACTGGTTAGCCCCATGACATCGCCATTCAGGTTATTAACACGAATAGCAGCTTGCTCATGCGCCGTCTGAGTTCCTGTAAGGGAGTGGGTCAGTGCGTCAAGCTTGTTACGGTTATCCACCAGAACAGAAGCTGCGTTAATGTTTTCAACGCCAAACATTTTGACGGCCTGTGCGGTCGATAGGTTCTTTTTCGACAGATTTTCCAGCGCACCACTAAGCCCGACGACTGAAGGTTTAAGGGTTTTGTCCGTGCCCTTTTCTAGTGAAAGAATAACGTTACGCAGTGCGGTTCCTGCCTCGCCCCCTTTGATTTCTCGCTCTGCCAAAACTTGAATAGCTGCGTTCAGTGTTTCGAAACCAACACCCGCCTGCGCCGCCGCGACACCACCATTTTTAATGGCGGCCGCTGTATCAGCAATTTCAGATGCACCAAATTTGGCACCAGCGGCGAGCACGTTGATATAACGATCGGCCTCCTGCGCTCCAGCCCCGAATTGATTTAGGGAAAGTGCCAGCGTGCGGGTTGCATCCGGCAAAGTGGATCCCGCCGCCTGAGCAAGGGTCAGTGCACTTTTTGTTGCAGCGGTGAGCCCATCTGCGGTTTGGAGCAATTCAGGTTTAGCCGACGCCATTAGCTTCAAGGCTTCAACCGCTTGACTCGCGCTGTACTCGGTGCTGCGCCCCATCTCCTGAGCGGCCTCATCGAGGGTTTTTAGCTGAGCACCTGTCGCGCCAGTAATCGCTGAAAGATCAGATAATGCCTGCCCATACTCTCTTGTCGTGGTAATAATCGCGCCCAACGACAAACCGACACCAGCGAAACCCGCCAGCCGACCAGCCACACCCGCGATGGTTTTACCCATCCGCGAATAGGCTTCATCTGTTTTTTTCGCATCCTCCTGTGCGTTACGATTGAAGCGTTTAGAAGAATTCTCAGCATCACCGTACGCACCCATTAGCTGAGATTTAAAGTTGGCTGCGTTGAGATGCAGCCCTACGGCAAGGGAAGCAACGTCAGACATTACATTAATGCTCTCATTACTGCCGCGCACTGATCGTTAACATTACTCACTGCATCGGGCGGCGGGGGTTCAGGAGGATCCATGACTTCTTCGTCTGGACGTTTGATGGTGCCAATGCGCATGAAATAAGCAAACCAATGGTAGAGCGTATCTACCGGAAGTGCGGCTATCTTTGAAGGGTCAGGCTCGCCCCAGCGGTCAGCTAACCAGAAAATCAGCTCAACCCAAGGCGAGCTGCTTAGTTTTTTTCCGCGTCCTCAAGTTTCCCCAAGGCATGCTTTTTCACGATGGCAATCGCATCGAGCAAGGCCACGTTATCATGCGCCTGCAGAAGATCAGCAGCCGTAGGCTTGTCTTGAGGATCGATAGGGCTGCCGTCAGGTTGTACTAAGCAATCGACGATTAGCTGCACACTAAGTTCTGATGCTTTTCGAGCATCTTCAGCTATCTGGCTGTCGCGCAGTGCCTCTTCATGGTCGATGAGTTCACCTGCAGTCATTCGACGAAGAAATACAGTGGTGCCAAAAATCTCAGTGGTAACAATAGTGTTTTTAGGTTTCAGTAGTGCAGATTTCAGAGCAGAGACATCGAAGGTTGACATGGTTGATCCTAAAATTGAGAAAGTAAAAAGCCGCCAGTCGGCGGCCACTAACGGAAGATAAAATCAGCTGGTAGCAGCTGTTCCCCATGCGATATTGTTCTGCTTACCCTGAACAGTGACCTGAATAACTTCGCTAGCAGGAGCGGTAATTTCATTCATCTGCCAGCCAGACAAAGCTAAGATCATATTCGCCGTGCGGCCATTTGGCAGCTCAACATAAAACTGCACGGTTTCACGATTTTCAGCAGCGTTGAGAAAATCTGCAAAATCCTGATTGGCTGGGTCGTCAATGAAACCCAGTGATTTTTCAGGCCCCTCGGGGAGATCTGAAATAAACTGCTTACTTTTATCGATGAGCGTAGTGCAATCTACAAAGCTGCCCGTCTGTCCTGTGGCACCAAGCGCTTTACAGTTGATGAGCGGTTTCATTGTCGCTACGTCGCTGCCCGCAGCCCCCCACATCACGACGGTGCCTGCAGGCAGCATCGCGTACTCAGGTGAAGTCTTATCGACCATATTATTTTCTCTCTTTGATAATGGCAGCGAGCGCTACCGTTTGTTTTCTATGCGGTCGCGGATTTCTGCCGCGAGAATGCGAAGCACTTTAGCTTTATGGTAATCGAGCGCAGGGCGAATGAACGGACTGGCAACCTGCTTAACTGTTCCCATCTCCTGCGCGAGCGCCTTAATGAAGTGTTTTTTGCTTGGACCAACGCGAAGGTAAACTGCGGTATTACCTTTGGCTTTTGAAGTGGATGAGCGGATTTTGATGGTGTCTCGCATATGCTCATTAGTTGATGATTCATCGTACCCTGCGTGATCCGTCATATCTTCAAGCACGGGCTCTAGAGCAACCTTTCCTGCTTCTCTAAGTACCTGAATACCTACCTTTTCACCAAGTCCGATTAGCTTGCGCTCAAGTTCCTGTAAGCCATTAACTTCAATTCTGATCATGTAGCCCCTTCCGGATAATAAAAAATATAATCTCGGGTACGACGGTATTTTCCTCCGTCATCAGGATCAAAACTTTCAGATATTCCAACACGCTGGACATATTGCACCGGATAGCGGCCAATATGCCCATGAGCCAAACCTTCCCAAGCTTGCCAAAGCGTTTTATCCATCTCTTCCGTGCGACTGTAGAGCGAAGATATAAAGCTAATTTGCCAGCGTCCGGCCACCAATTTTGTTCGAACCATGCCCGACTCAATGAGGGGATCACTAACCAGCTGCAATGTGACAAAACTGCTTTCGGTCTGAGGCCCTACTAGCGGATAAACATTGATATGCAGCAGTGCTTCAATTTCAGACTTCAGGTCAGTAAACACGCGTAAAATCCTCCGTACACAGCACTTCCATATTGCGCCGATCCCGAGTAGGTAAAGGAGCTGTAACCGTATAAACACGACCATTACCGCGTGGCGTCACCTCAACAAATCGTGTCGTTGTTGCCCTAACGTCTTCACGATAACGCATGAATATTTTGCTCGTGACGGATGAACGCTCAGCATTCCCGCTGATAAATTCCTTACCTGTCACGCTCCGAATATCAGCGGCGACAACGCCCAAACTGACCCACCCGATTGGCTGCCCGTGGTCGTCCCGCTCATCAGTTTTAATCTCGATCCGGACTCGATGCCGAAGACGTCCCGGTTCCATCAGGAGCCCTCCTCTTCGGCACTGCCTCGCCAGTTACGGCAGGAAAACATCAGATTTTCTGCCGCCGCATTGCTATAAAGCTGAACCTCGGTTTGGCTCGTTCGATGTTCAAACAGATCACCAAACACCAGCAGCATCGCCGACACAACCGGTGAAGGAACATCACCCGCCACCTTCCATCGAGGCTCATCACACCAGCGCAGACAGTAGTCCAGCGCCGCTTGTGCGTAACGTTTGATCACAGCGTCGCGGTCGTCGCCGTCAAATTCAATGTGCTGACGCAGTTCGTCAATAGGCACAACGTCGAGAACGTCTATTACCATAAGCATAAGGACGGGTTACCCCGCCCTTCCTTTTTTAGCTGTTTTGTTCTGCGAAAGTGCCTTTGATCAGCGCTTTCGGAC
>Ga0308166_1003994_pt1 | contig 12102 bp, 9 predicted proteins | sample PhyCR2_2_FD_202137 | JGI IMG/M metagenome (GOLD analysis project Ga0308166, IMG submission 202137) | Phyllosphere microbial communities from UC Gill Tract Community Farm, Albany, California, United States - DLSLCC.R2 | ecosystem: Host-associated > Plants > Phyllosphere > Unclassified | place... | reverse complement strand
CGTAATTCGTTTCAACCACGGCGTTGAACTGGATGCCGCGATACTGCTGTTCCCTGGCCCAGGCGATCACATGCTCGCCCAGCAGCCGGCCGGCGCCGAGGTTCCGGTAGCCGGGGTCCACCAGGAAAGACGCCGTGGCAAGATGCGCCCCACGCCCGGGCCTATTGGGCCCCATCTTGGCCGAACCGATAATTCTCCCGCCATCCACAGCGACCACGCTCTGCCCCGGCAGGCATTCCATCCACCAGGGTTCGGCCTCGTCCATGCTCTGGTCCTCGGGGAAGGCATAGCTCTGCCCATCGGCCATGATTTCGCGGTAGAACGCGTAGATGGCCGGCCAGTCGTCGGCGGTGGCTGTTCGGATCTGCATACCGGCCAGCCTAGTTGCTGGCGGTGATGATGCGGGGCAAGCGGCGGAACTTGAGTTGTAGCGCGGGTCACATAGACTGTGCTCACATGGAGCAATAACGGGCAAAGGAGCCGGTGGTGTTTGAAATAAGCGAAGACCAGAAGTCGCTGATCGGCATGGTCCACGATTTCGCGGAAACGAAGATCGCACCGATGGCCCAAAAATGGGATGAGGAACAGCATTTCCCCATTGATGTGCTCGCCCAAGCCGGCCAGCTGGGCATGGGCGGAATCTACGCTTCAGAGGAGCACGGCGGTTCGGCGCTCACCCGCAGCGACGCGGTACTCGTCTTTGAGGAGCTGGCCAAGGCGGACCCCACGCTTGCCGCCTACATTTCCATTCACAACATGGTGGTGTGGATGGTGGACAGCTTCGGCAATGAAGAACAGCGGGCCGCCTGGCTGCCGGAATTGATCAGTATGGAACAGCTGGGCTCCTATTGCCTGACCGAACCAGGCATCGGCTCCGATGCCGCGGCACTGAGCACCCGCGCCCGCAGGGATGGAGACGAATATGTGCTCAGCGGCGTCAAGCAATTCATCTCCGGGGCCGGAAGCTCGGGACTGTATATTGTCATGGCTCGCACCGCGGATACCGGAGCCCGGGGGATCAGCGCATTCCTGGTCCCCGCCGATCTGCCGGGACTGAGCTTTGGCGCCAATGAAAAGAAGATGGGGTGGAAAGCCCAGCCCACTCGCCAGGTCATCATGGAAGGCGTGCGCATTCCCGCCGAAAACCTGCTGGGCGAGGAAGGCCAGGGATTCTCCATGGCCATGAAAGCGCTCAATGGCGGACGGCTGAATATTGCCGCCTGCTCGCTGGGCGGGGGCCAGCTGGCTTTGGACAAATCGGCCGCCTACCTCAAGGAGCGCCAAGCCTTCGGCGGGCCCCTGGCCAAGCAAGAAGCCCTGGTGTTCAAGCTGGCCGACATGGATATGGAGCTGGAAGCGGCCCGCTCTTTGCTGCGCCGCGCGGCCAGTGCCCTGGATGCAAAGAGCCCGGATACGGTGCGGCTCTGTGCCATGGCCAAAAAGGTCGCCACCGATGCCGGTTTCAACGTCGCCAACAGCGCCATCCAGCTGCACGGAGGCTACGGCTACTTGGCGGACTACGGCATGGAGAAGATCTTCCGCGACCTCCGGGTGCATCAAATCCTGGAAGGAACCAACGAGATCATGTCGCTGATCGTGGGACGGATCCTGCTGGAAGATTGAGCGGCGATCAGGATCTCGGAGCGCTGATTTCGGTGGAGCGCACCGGGTGCGACGAGTGGGAATCGCGCGGATCGGGATGGACCGCGGTGATCACCGAATCATTGGCGATAATGGCCTGCACTGTTCCCAGCTCCATGGCGTCAAGCAGGGTCCGCTGGGTGGGGCGCATCATCTTCAGTTCGCCGCGTTCAAGCGCCGCAAAGAGCTCCTGCGGCTTGGCCCAGTCGGAGCGTAAGGCTTCGGTGGTCTGGTGCGCAGGTTCCTGATTCGCAGTCAGCGCAGCGACAAAAAAGTAGGTATCGAACCGGCGCGGGAAGCCCTCGGGAGTCACCCAGTTGGCCCACGGGAAGAGCTGGCCGGGGTCGAGGACTAATCCGGTTTCCTCGAACACCTCGCGCAGGGCGGCGGTCATGATTTCACCGGATTTCTGCTGGGCGCTGGCTTCGCCCTGATCCCACACGGAGGTACGTGCCCAGCGTTCGGCATGAGTCCTGGTGATCACAGGATCCAGCTGGCCGCGAGCGACCGTTTCGCTGTCTTTGGGATCAACCCTGCCCCCGGGATAAACCACCATGCCTGCGGCAAAATCCATGGTGGGTACACGATGCTGAACGAAAACCTCAAGGCCTTCAGCGCCTTCGCGCAGCATCAGGACACTGGCTGCGCGCCGGATTGGAACCGCGGGCGCAGGATCGTTGGTCGGTAAAGTCGTCATTGGCTGCCGATTCCTTTGAATGATGTACGGACCTGACTTGTGAGGCAGGGCCAGTTGATCTGGTTTCAGCATATCCTCCGGAGGTTGACCGCTGTGTGCTGCCGCGGATCCATCCTTGTGCATGAACGCACATTGACCTGCGGAATCTGCACAGCGCGAATCGTTGACCCGAATCGGGAACTGGCCATAACTTTGCAGTAAACACCCGAAGTTCGGGTGCCTGCCGCAAAGATGCGCATGAAGGGATATCACCGGCCATGACTCAAGAATCAGAACTGCCAACGAGCACCAAGGGCGGATTGCACGGCCGGAGCGCAATGGTCACCGGGGGAGCCTCCGGCATCGGTTTCGCCTGCGCCCAAGCCCTGGCCCAAGCCGGTGCGACGGTGACGATTGCGGATCTGAACGAAGAAGCAGCCCAAAAAGCGGCGAGCAAGATCGGTAGGAAAACCTGGGCGGTGGACCTTTCGGATACTGCGGCGCTGGAACAGCACAACATTGATACTGACATCTTGATCAACAACGCCGGCATCCAGAAAGTGGCCGCGATCCACGAATTCGAACCCGAAGCCTGGCGGCTGATCCACCGGCTCATGCTGGAAGCGCCCTTCCTTCTAATCCGCGCGGCTCTTCCCGGAATGCGCGAGCGCGGATTCGGGCGGATCATCAACATCTCATCGATTCACGGCCTGCGCGCCAGTGCTTTCAAGAGCGCCTATGTTTCGGCCAAGCACGGCCTGGAAGGGCTGTCCAAGGTCACCGCGCTGGAAGGCGCGGAGCACGGGATCACCAGCAACTGCATCAACCCGGGCTATGTCCGTACTGCCTTGGTTCAGAAGCAGATCGACGACCAGGCCAAGCTGCATCAGATTCCCGAGTCGGAAGTGGTACAGAAGATCATGCTCACCGAGGCCGCTATCAAGAGGCTCGTCGAGCCGGAGGAAGTCGCCTCCCTGGCCGCCTGGCTCAGCTCCGATAAGGCCGGCATGGTCACCGGCGCCTCGTACACCATGGATGGCGGGTGGAGTGCGCGGTAGATTCAGGGGGCGTTTCCCCGAAGCAGGCCTGTGCGTACTTGCTTAGTGGGTCGCTACAGGCTCTTTCTTCGGTTCCAATACGTTGGCGGATGCTAGGCAGATAACCATGCCAATGATTGGCAGGATGAAGGCGTTGTTGATTCCAAGCTGGTCGGCGAGCCAACCGATGATCGCGGGACCGGCGAGCACCGCAATATATCCAGCGCCGACGACGCGGGCTAATTCTTTGGCATTTGAACCATGAAGGTTTCCTGTTGCGGTAAATACCTGCGGGACACAGCCAGAGAGGCCTAGCCCCATAGCAGCCCAGCCAATGCACGCAAGCGGAAGGACTGGAGAGCAAATGACGGCTATGAGCCCGGCGATCGACAGGGCAGCGCCATAACGGAGAATTCGCGCGGGACCGATTCGTTCCGCGAGACGGTCGATTGTGAATCGTCCAATTGTCATTGCGCTCACAAAGCACGCCAAGGCTAGTGCAGCACCGCTGGATGTCGCGTCCAAGTGCTCCTGGGCGTGAAGGCTGCTCCAATCCATGGCAGATCCTTCGGTCAGCAAGAGCAGGAACGCCAAGCATCCGTAAGCGATGAGCTGCATCGTATGGCGTTTGCTTCGGTGAACCTTGCTTGAGGTAGCGGTTGAGCCGGTCACAATTGGTGGAGTCGGGTCTGTCTGAATTGTCATCAGCGTTTTTGCTGAGACAACAAGCAAAATGAGCACCATCAGGGCAATGGTAGGCAGCGTGAACCGATAACTGATGTTTAGAGCAAATGCGCCGGCTCCGATCACTGAGCCCAGCACACTGCCTACGGAAAACATGCCGTGGAAAGACGACATGATGGGCCGTTGGTACTCGCGTTCAACTTCTACGGCGGCGGCATTAGCTCCTACTTCAATGATCCCCACGCTAATGCCCAATGCCAGTGAAGCTATCGCTGCAGATGCCCAGGTCGAGCAGAAAAGTGGAGGAACGATGGTTATCGAGAGCGCCAATGAGCCGATGGCTGCGACTTTCCCGCTCCCGAATTTGTTGGCGGCATATCCGCTGGCCTGCATTCCGAAAAATGCGCCACCGCCCAGTATGAGCAGGATGATCCCTAATTCGGATGTACTTGCGTGTAGATTGAATTTCAAAATTGGCAGGTGAACTGCCCACGACCCCAGAACCAGACCGAAAGCGACAAATGCCGCGAACACGGCGCGCCGACGTCGAGTCAGTTCGCCTCGTGCCGGGGAATTCGAAATGTGCATTGCAATTTTAACCTTTGAAGATTGTGGAAGCCGGGTGTGGCATAACGCTTGAGAACTTGTAGGGGAGTGGTTCAGTGAACTTGGAAACTACCGGATGCCTTCAGCGGAAAACATCAGCAGTTTTCAGTTTCTTGGGAATTAGGCCCAGCGGGGCAATGCCATTCGTGCCTGCGTCGTTGATTCGTAAGGCATTCCAGGAGACCACTGAATGAGTTCGAGTACTAACCCCCATGTGGTTCTGAAATAGGCCCACCTTAGTCCTTCCATATCCTGTTCTTCCTGGATGATGTCCGAAATTTGAGTGGTGTCTAGACGACTTGCTAATTCGTCGCTTGCCTTATCAATGTCGTCGACATGCAGGCATAGGTGCCAGCCTCCTGGATCCGCAGGTCGAGGCGCTGCATCAGGAAGGGTGGCAGTTCGATTCGTGTACTCAAGTAGCTCGATATTGAATGAATTACCCAGTACCAGGTTCGCTTGTCGCAGTGTTCCTGGCTCGGGTTCCAGCTCACCAGGCCAGACATATCCAAAATCATCAAACGGACCTGCCTTGATAACCACTTCGAATCCTAGGGCATCGACAAAAAAGTCGACTGCTTCCTCAAGATCGGGGACAGACATGCCGATATGGTCGAATGCTCTTTTAACTGTGATCATTTATCTCTCGATGTCTAGGGTTGCGAAAGCATCTTCTGCTAACTAACGGTCGGTAGGCAGAGATGGATATAAGAATTTGTGTTGAGAATTGGACAAAGAAACTAAGTGTTGATTCTGGTGGTGATCGGGCCGGTTAGGAAGCGGCCAATCCGAGAATTTGACGGGCGATGGCCACGGCTTGATCAGCGCCTCGAGACAGGCCCTTGGCTGTCTTTGTAGGTTCGAACCATCTGGTTGAACCCTCCAGCAGTGTGTTGACCATTTTCACCTTGATCGAGACATCTTCGAGTCCGAGGTCACGAGCAACCGCAATGTACAGCGATTCGTATAGATCGACCCAATGCGCCACTTGCACGCTGAGATCCACAGGAAGGATTTGCACTGATCGGTCGATACCAACAATCAAATCCCACAAATTGCTTTCGGGCAATTGAACCTGGCGTACGAAGTGGAGCCGGATCATCGAGTCGAGAAAGGACGAAGCGTCCTTCGCGGGGCGAACTGCATCAACAAGGGCGCTGCAAAAATGATGGAAGTGCCAGCGCAGGGATTCCGCGATGATTTCGTCGCGACCACCTGGGAAATGCGAATAAATTGTAGGTGCCTTGATATCAAGTTCTTTTGCCAACGTACGCATGCTAACGGACTGCATCCCGTGTACTACGCACAGCCTTAGGAATGCTTCGACGACACGACGCTTAGCAGGAGACATGTCGTCTATATGAGCGGTATCGAACTGACGCGCGAATTCATCCAACGCAAGCTGGCGAAAAGTTGTCGCCATAGGCTCTGACGTTGTCTTTTTCTTTTTTGTCGTTGCTCCATTAGCGGCCATAACCATCATCTTATCTGTTTATCCTGCAAATCTAACTTGCTCGCAGCTTGCTCTGCTCCACTGTAAAAACTGTTGTCTCCCGTTCGAATGTACTGTTCAATTCGAGATTGCGAGTTTTCGACGCAATGATCTTTCCTACGTAAAAGTCGAGTCCAGTTGGAGCTGATCATTAGACCTTCATTGAGGCAAAAGCTGACTAGTTTGCGTTGGTGCGATCAAGGCGATCGCTTGGTGGAGAGCTTTGCGGAGCTCTCCACCAAGCAAAACGGGTTACTACGACAGAGTGACAGGCATCTTGTCGTATGCGACTAATCGATCCGTGATGACGCGAATTGGCTCCTGAGCAATCGTGACTTCGGTAAATCGCTCCGCAATCATTGTGAAGATGATGTCAATTTCAGCACGGGCAATCAACTGACCTGCACAACTATGGGTACCCAAACCGAAGGTAAGGTTTCGGCTCGCATCGATCGGCCGCGTGAAGTCAAACTTGTGTGGGCTGTCAAAAATTTTCGGATCGCGATTCACGGCCCCGATAGGGAATTTGACCATTGAACCAGCCGGAATGGAGATGCCCGCAATTTCGATGTCTTGGGTCGGGAATCGGGTAAGCAGGAGTTCGACGGGATTTAGCCGAGCGATCTCGTTGACAATCTGTTCGCGGGCTCCTGGATTATCCCGGTACTCTCGAAGGACTTCTGGATGCTCGGCGAAGATCTCAAGTCCGGCGCCTACTAGATATGCTGGATTCGGGGCGCCTGACATGTAGAAAAGTACCATATTTTCCAGAACTTCTCGTTCGGTGATTTCACCCCGTTTGCTTGCCGCTAGCAGCTCATCTGCCAAACCGTTGCCTGGACTCTCTTCCTTTTCCTTGAGCAGCTTCGCGGTTGTGTTAAACATGTAGTCTAGGCTTTCGATGGACTTTTCGCGCGTTCCAGGGGCAGGATCAGTTGCCTGAATCAACATTGCATTCCACAGTGCCCAGAACAGCGGCTCTACTTCGCCGTCTGGGAATCCCAGTACCTGCGCCATGGTTGTATGAGTCGGAACAACGCCCAAATCGAAGTGGCCGTCGATTACCTGTCCTGGCTTGTACCCAGCGAGGATTTCCTCCATGGAAGTCTTCGTCGCTTCGACCCACTGCTTGATCAGCTTCGGGGTGAACCAGCGAGAAAACAATCGACGTGCCTTTGTGTGATTAGGCGGGTCAAGAGAGAGAACGGTATTTCCAAAAGCCTTCCATGGATTCTCTTGAATCGAATCTGGCTCACGGATGCTCATGCTTGGTTCCTTGACGAATTTCATCGCCTCATCGTAGCCAAGAACGACGAATGTCGTGTCGTCAGTCTGATGAACGGGGCCCAGTTCGCGAGCTGCGTCGTACCAGGGATGAGGATTTTTTTGGAAGTCTTCGTTGCTCCATGGGAACAGGTCTGAAGAGTGTGAGCTTTTTTCCACTTGTTCGGATTCACCTTCGGCATTGAGGATGGGCAGGATCTCGTTCGTGAGCCATTCTTGGGCAACCTGCGCGGGATCGAGTCCGGTCACTGCGTCATGCTTTCCGGTTGGCCCGATTTGTTCAGCTCCTAGGTCGATCAAGAGCGTAGAAACTGTTGCTACCGCGTTGTTGTAGTTTTCGTAGGTGCGATCTCCCAATCCGAAAGCGGCGAACTTGAGTCCGCTTAGATCTGGGCGTTCAGCCGACAGCGCGTCGTAGAAAGGTTCTGTCGTTGCCGGCAGCCCGCCCTCGCCGTAGGTGGAAGTAACGAAAATGGTGAGTTCTGCGTTGGAAACGTCTGAAACACTGGTGTCGGGCAGTTCGCCTAAATTGCTCGTGAACCCCGTGGAGGAAAGCGCTGCGGCGATCTCATCTCCCACCATTTCTGCGTTTCCGGATTCTGTTCCATACCAAACGTTGACTCGAGTCATCGGTGTTTCCTTTTGTGATTAGGTGTTGGTTGATTAGTGCGGTGAAGCAAGAAGTTATTAGCTGCGCGTCTGTGCGACTACGTCGCTCATTTCGGACCATGATGTGAACTTTTGCCTGATGCGACCGGGCCGTGCCCTAGTTACTTCAGCTTCATCAATGGCTTTCCAATCAGAAAACGAAACCGGAGTTTGAGCCAGGAATGGTGCAACGCCGGCCAAACCCGTGAGTTTAGATTGTTTTCCCACCTTTGCGGCGACCAGTTGCGCAGTCTGTTTTGCAAGCGCTCGGTTTTCGGCGAGGTTTCCTAGCCGGCCGGTAGCGCACCCGCCGGCGCGAAGTACATTGTCGGCAGGAACTTCGCCAAAACCGATACGACGCTCTTCGAAGCCAATCGCAGTAATGACAGCCGATGCCCGAAAGGACGTTTTGGGAGACTCTGCGGACAGGTGAGCGTCAGATGTTCCATTTTGAGTTCTGACAGTTATTTGATTGGCATAGGCATTGTCTTCTTGGAGGTCGATTTCGCGCAGTTTCTGGTTGAAGAAAACTTCGACGCGAAGTCGTTGATGGCGCGTTGGCCCCGAGAATGTGTCAGTCCTTTCCGTGGAGCGTCTTCCGTCCAGATAGACCTCAACACCGGGGATGGAGCACAGCTCCTTGAACATCGACGGGTCCCAACGAACTTGTTCGTAGGGGCTTCGGGAGAGCAACGTGATGCGAGTGATTTTCGACGGCGCTAACGCTTCTCGAGCCGCGTCATCGACATCCGATCCATCAAAACCCTCATCTGACTTGGCGAGTAATCTCGCTACATCCATTGCGACATTTCCTGAGCCGATGATGAGAACAGAGTCGCCTAACTCCACAGTTTCTTTTGTGCGAAGGTCACTGTCTGGATCGGCGTTGAGGTAGCGAAGCAGCTGGCTGGCACCCCAAATCTTGGCACCGGGGTGGACCGGCACAGGAAGTGCCCGTTCAGAAGGAAGCCCTGTCGCTATGACTACAAAATCAAAGTTTTCCTGGAGGACTTCAAAAGGGAGATCTTGCCCGATTCGAACGTTGCCTACGAATTCGACTTGGTTCGATCCGAATAACCGCTCAAACTGCCGAGTCACGTTTTTCATTCCTTGATGGTCAGGAGCCACTCCGTAGCGTAAAAGTCCGTATGGAGCAGGCCTGGCTTCGAAGACTGTAATGCGTACTTCGGGGATACATTTGAGCATTGCGAGTGCGGCGAAACATCCGGTTGGGCCGGAGCCAACAATCGCAACGTGGGCTGAAATTTTTTCATCATTTTGTCCACTGTCCGGCATGATGCCTGACAAATAATTTGTAGAAATGGACATAATATCTCCTAATGAGACTATAGACACGTCTAGTATCTATGTAGAACATGATTCTTGATTACCATAACGCTACCTAACGTTCGTTAGGATGTCTAGGGTGAATTTTTCGGAGTTCGTAAACGTCTTGTAAACAAAAACAAACAACCTCTTCCCTAACTTACGATCGTTAGGTAGTGTGGTGGCAATCGCACCGGTGCTGCGCATCACACGACCGGCAAGTGCGGTTCGTTCCCTCCCTCTCTCCAAGGAACCCACCATGACTAAAACATCCAAGGATGTAGGGGCGTTGCCTACGCAACTCCCGTCATCAACTACTCGATTGTCAGGAAATCTAGGTGCAACGTCGCTAGTTCTGAGCGTCCTCGCCTTTTCCGCTCCCATTGTGACCGTTTCGGGATATATTGCCTTCGCAATTGGCTTTGTTGGTGAAACGGCGCCTCTGGCCTGGGTCGTGGCAACTATCGGTCTAGCGATCTTTTCGGTTGGCTACACCACCATGACTAAGCACATCAAACGCCCAGGAGCTTTCTACGCCTACATTTCACTGGGGCTCGGGAAGACGCTTGGACTTGGCGGAGCATACCTAGCAACGGTTTCGTACATGCTGATTACGGTTGGCATCTATACATTTACCGGGACAATGGTTTCTTCTGCTGTGGAAGCCTTAGGCGGACCAATTATCCCGTGGTACTTGTGCACTGCAGCCAGTTGGATTGTCATCACCGTCCTTGGCCACTTCCAAATTGAACTTTCCGCCAAGGTACTGGGCATCGTCATGGTCCTGGAGATTATCTTGGTAGCAATTTTCAACGTCGTCGTTCTCGGCAAGGGCGGTGAAAGCGGGTTGTCAGTTGAGCCCCTGAACCCAGCCAAGTTCTTGAATGCCGGCACAGGCATGGCATTGTTGTTTGCTTTCGGAAATTTCGTCGGATTTGAAGCAACTGCTCTGTATCGGGACGAAGTTCGAAATCCAGGAAAGACGATTCCTCGGGCAACGTATATGGCTGTCTTCCTCATCGGCGGGTTCTACGCGATTTCTGCGTACTCAATGATTACCGCCTATGGATCAAGCGCGGTCTCGCATGCGGTTGATGACCCAACAACGATGTTTGATTCAGCGATGGCAACTTACGTCAGCAGCAGCTTGGCCACAGTGACGCTGGTTTTGGTAGCAACTTCAGCGCTGGCATCGGTGCTATCTACACACAATGTGGTTGCACGATACCTTCAAAACCTCGGTGCAGATCATGCTCTTCCGAGCTTCTTGGCTGCTGTACACCCGGTTCACAAGTCGCCATACAAAGCGTCGGGAACGAACTCCGTTCTGGTTGGCGTACTTCTCATTCTTGGTGGGCTCATCATTCACGACGAGGACCTAGTTATCGGAACTGGCAGTGGCTTGGGAACGGCAGGGGTTCTGTCCCTGATGGCCTTGGTGAGTTTTGCAGTGGTCCGATACTTCGCTATGGCTGGCCGCCCGGCAGGCGAATCAGTGTGGAGGGTGAAAACTGCGCCTCTGATCGCCGCATTCATTCTTTGTGCAGTCGTAGTGTTTGCGCTTGTTCGATTCGATCTTCTCGTCGGCGGAGAGCCAGGAGAACGGCTTTGGCTCCTGCTGATCCCGATCCTGTTCATCAGCGCGGGCTGTCTGGTTGCGATTCGGATGAAACGTCTGCATCCCAATTTGTATGGCTGCCTTGGCCGTGCAGAAGGTGACCGATCCTAGCGGAGCTTTCAAGCTCGGAAATTTGAAGTGGGCTAAATCGCTCATTGAATTCATTGCATTGCGGAAGACGTCGACTGTCTCCGCAATGAACAGAAACAACAAAAGAAAGTAGGACAAGATGACTGCAGTAAAAATTGGACTCGTTGGCGCCGGCCCGTGGGCAAAGATTTTTCATGCGCCAATGATCACCGGAGGCCCTGAAGCGGAGCTTACGGCTGTCTGGGCTCGTCGACAAGAAGCTGCCCAGGAAATCGTTGATGAGTTCGGAGGCGTGGTCTCCGGCTCCTTCGAAGACTTGGTCGAGTCCGTAGATGCAATTGTCTTCGCCGTCCCGCCATTCATTCAGGCGGAACTGGCGGCAAAGGCCGCGCCGGCCGGCAAACCGATGTTGTTGGAAAAACCACTTGGTGTGGATCTTGAACAGGCCGAGAAATTAACGAGCACCCTGAACGAAGCCAACGTAGCTACGCAGGTCATGTTCACTAACCGGTTCAGCCCACGCATTCGTGAATTCTTGGCTGATGCACGGAAACAGAAGCCGATTGGCGCTGTTGGAAGCTACATCAATCAGGCAGCACTTCCAGGTGGCACTTTTGCAACTCCTTGGCGAATTGAAAAAGGCGGCCTCCTCGATCTTGGGCCGCACGTTCTGGACACTTTGGACGCGGCAGTTGGGCCTATTACCCAAGTTCGCGGTGAAGGCGATCCACAGCGCTGGTACATCTTGACGGCTACTCACGAGAACGGGGTTTTGAGCCAGGCCGCTTTGTCGCTCACTAGCCCCGTCGTCACTGACGTAGCCGGCGTCAAGGTATATACCGAAGACGGCGAACTCGAATGCGAATTCGTGGGCAAAGACGGTGACCCTGAGACGCCTCACGTTATTCGCCGAGAATTCGCCGAAGTCGTAAGGTCTGGCAATTCTCACGAGATTGACGTGAATCGAGCCCTCTATATCCAGCGATTGCTTGAACAAGCA
>Ga0308166_1003993_pt1 | contig 12103 bp, 8 predicted proteins | sample PhyCR2_2_FD_202137 | JGI IMG/M metagenome (GOLD analysis project Ga0308166, IMG submission 202137) | Phyllosphere microbial communities from UC Gill Tract Community Farm, Albany, California, United States - DLSLCC.R2 | ecosystem: Host-associated > Plants > Phyllosphere > Unclassified | place... | reverse complement strand
CCACCGATCTCGCCGATCATGACGATCGCTTCGGTCTGTGGGTCTTCCTGGAACAGCTTCAGGATGTCGATGAAGTTCGAGCCCGGGATCGGGTCACCACCGATGCCGACGCAGGTCGACTGGCCGAAACCGGCGTCGGTGGTCTGCTTGACGGCTTCATAGGTCAGGGTGCCGGAACGCGACACGATACCGACCTTGCCTGGCAAGTGGATGTGGCCTGGCATGATGCCGATCTTGCACTCGCCCGGAGTGATCACGCCTGGGCAGTTGGGGCCGATCAGGATGACACCCAGCTCGTCGCACTTGACCTTGGCTTCCAGCATGTCGATGGTCGGAATGCCTTCGGTGATGCAGACGATCAGCTTGATGCCGCCGAACGCCGCTTCAAGGATGGAATCCTTGCAGAAAGGAGCCGGTACGTAGATGACCGAGGCGGTAGCGCCTGTGGTTTCCACGGCTTCTTTCACGGTGTTGAACACAGGCAGGTTCAGGTGGGTGGTACCACCCTTGCCCGGAGTCACGCCGCCAACCATCTTGGTGCCGTAGGCGATGGCTTGTTCGGAGTGGAAAGTACCCTGCGAGCCGGTGAAGCCCTGGCAGATGACCTTGGTGTCTTTATTGATCAGGACGCTCATTACTTGCCCTCCGCAGCTTTGACAACTTGTTGAGCAGCGTCGGTCAGGCTGGTGGCTGCGATGATGTTCAGACCGCTTTCCGCCAGTACTTTAGCGCCCAGTTCAGCGTTGTTGCCTTCAAGGCGCACAACCACCGGGATTTTAACGCCGACTTCCTTCACTGCGCCGATGATGCCTTCGGCAATCATGTCGCAACGAACGATGCCGCCGAAGATGTTGACCAGTACGGCCGCGACATTGGTGTCGGACAGAATGATCTTGAACGCTTCGGTCACGCGTTCCTTGGTAGCACCGCCGCCAACGTCGAGGAAGTTGGCTGGCTTGCCGCCGTGCAGGTTGACGATGTCCATGGTACCCATGGCCAGGCCGGCACCGTTGACCATGCAACCGATGTTGCCTTCCAGCGCCACGTAGTTCAGTTCGAACTTGGCAGCGTGCGCTTCACGCGGGTCGTCCTGCGAAGGATCGTGGAAACCCTTCAGCTTGGGCTGACGGTACATGGCGTTGGCGTCGATGTTGATCTTGGCATCGAGGCAATGCAGATCGCCGTCCGCCTTGATGACCAACGGGTTGACTTCCAGCAGGGCCAGGTCATGGTCCTGGAACAGCTTGGCCAGGCCAACGAAGATCTTGGCGAACTGGGCAACCTGCTTGCCTTCCAGACCCAGCTGGAATGCCAGCTCGCGGCCCTGGAACGGCTGAGCGCCGACCAACGGATCGATGGTGGACTTGAGGATCTTCTCGGGGGTGTCGTGAGCGATCTTCTCGATGTCCACGCCACCTTCGGTGGAAGCCATGAACACGATGCGACGGCTGGAGCGGTCCACTACGGCGCCCAGATACAGCTCTTTGGCGATATCGGTGCAGGACTCGACCAGGATCTTGGTGACAGGCTGACCGTTGGCATCAGTCTGGTAAGTCACCAGACGCTTGCCCAGCCACTGCTGAGCGAAAGCCTTGGCGTCTTCCTTGCTGCGAACCAGCTTTACACCACCAGCTTTACCACGGCCACCGGCGTGGACCTGGGCCTTTACGACCCACTCGCTGCCGCCGATCTTGTCGCAGGCTTCTGCGGCTTCTTCGGGGGTGTCTACCGCGTAACCCTTGGATACTGGCAGGCCGTATTCAGCGAACAGCTGCTTACCCTGATACTCGTGAAGATTCATGCTTATTACCGTCTTCGTTAGGTACTGCGCTTTTCGGCGCTGCGCTTCGTGATTGAAGTGCCGCGCCACCTGTGACTGCTACTCGCCGGTTGACCGACGAGGCGAGTCCGGCGGACGTTCCGCGGCACCCCTGCGGACAGGGCATGCGACGGGCAATCCACCGTGGTTTCTTATTGTTTAACGCTTCTTGCGGTTGGCGATGTGGATGGCGCCGCCATTCACGGCCAGGGCCGCTTCGTGCAGGGCTTCCGACAGGGTCGGATGCGAGAAGACCATCATGCCCAGGTCTTCGGCACTGGTGCCGAATTCCATGGCGATGGCGCCCTGCTGAACCAGTTCTGCGGCGCTCGGGCCGATCACGTGGACACCCAGTACGCGGTCGGTCTTGGCATCGGCGATGACCTTGACGAAACCGCCGGTGTCGTTGGCTGCCATTGCACGACCACTGGCCGCGAACGGGAAGCTGCCGACGTTGACTTCAACGCCTTCGGCCTTGAGCGCCTGCTCGGTCTTGCCGACCCATGCGATTTCCGGGTGGGTGTAGATGACCGATGGAATCAGGTCGTAGTTCATCACGGCCTTGTGGCCCTTGATGCGCTCGACGACCATGATGCCTTCCTCGGACGCCTTGTGCGCCAGCATCAGGCCACGGACCACGTCACCGATGGCATAGACGCCAGGGACGCTGGTCGCGCAGTAGTCATCGACAAAGATGAAGCCGCGCTCGTCGATGTCCACGCCGCTGTCCGAAGCCAGCAGGTCGGTGGTCACCGGACGACGGCCCACGGCGACGATCAGCTTGTCGAAGGTGATCGACTGCTCGCCATTGGCATCGGTGTACTTGACCACGACTTCTTCGCCCTGAACTTCGGAGCCGGTCACGCGAGCGCCGAGCTTGATGTCCAGACCTTGCTTGGTCATGGTCTTCAGGGCTTCCTTGGACACCGCGGTGTCGGCAGCCATGAGGAAGGTGTCCAGCGCTTCGAGCACGGTGACCTGGGCGCCCAGGCGCGACCATACCGAACCCAGCTCCAGGCCGATCACGCCGGCACCAATGACGCCGAGACGCTTGGGCACTTCCTGGAATTCCAGCGCACCGGTGGAGTCGACGATGATCTTCTGGTCGACCGGCGCCGGTGGAATGTCGATCGGACGCGAGCCGGAAGCCAGAATGACGTTGTCGGCTTCGACGACTTCAACGCCGTTGGGGCCGGTCACTTCGACTTTCTTGCCAGCCAGCAGCTTGCCGTGGCCTTGCAGTACGGTCACGCCGTTGGACTTGAACAGGCCGGCAACGCCGCCAGTCAGGTTCTTGACGATGTTGGACTTGCGGCCAATCATCGCCGGAACGTCCATGGTCACGCCGGCATGGTTGATGCCGTGGACGGCGAAACCGTCCTGCGCTTCGTGGAATTTCCACGAGCTGTCCAGCAATGCCTTGGACGGAATGCAACCCACGTTCAGGCAGGTGCCGCCGAGGGCCAGCTTGCCTTCACCGTCTTGATACTTCTCGATACAGGCAGTCTTGAGGCCCAGTTGTGCGGCCTTGATGGCAGCGACGTAGCCACCGGGGCCTGCGCCAATCACTACCACGTCGAATTTCTGAGTCATAAAACAATTCCTATTAGCGGCATGCTTGAAGCCCAGCCAACGGGGTCCGGATCAAGCTGCGTGGGCTCGATGGCGGATCCCGCTACCTGTGGCTGCCTTGTCAGATATCCAGCAACAGACGAGCTGGATCTTCGAGCAGGTTCTTGATGGTCACCAGGAACGTCACAGCTTCCTTGCCGTCGATCAGGCGGTGGTCATAGGACAGTGCCAGATACATCATCGGGCGGATGACCACTTGGCCGTTGATCGCCATGGGGCGCTGCAGAATGTTGTGCATGCCCAGGATGGCCGCTTGCGGCGGGTTGACGATCGGGGTCGACATCATCGAACCGAAGGTACCACCGTTGGTGATGGTAAAGGTACCCCCGGTCATTTCGTCCATCGACAGCTTGCCGTCGCGCGCTTTCTTGCCGAAGGTGGCGATGCCGCCTTCGATCTCGGCCAGGCTCATGGCCTCGGCATTGCGCAGGACGGGAACCACCAGACCACGGTCGCTGGACACCGCGACACCGACGTCGGCGTAGCCGTGATAGACGATGTCGGAGCCGTCGATCGAGGCGTTGACAGCCGGGAAGCGCTTGAGCGCCTCGGTGGCCGCCTTGACGAAGAACGACATGAAGCCCAGGCGCACGCCGTTGTGCGACTTCTCGAACAGGTCCTTGTACTTGGAGCGCAAGGCCATGACTTCGGTCATGTCGACTTCGTTGAAGGTGGTCAGCATGGCCATGTTCGACTGGGCTTCGACCAGACGTTCAGCGACCTTGGCGCGCAGACGGGTCATCGGCACGCGCTTCTCGGTGCGGTCGCCGGTGGTCTGGACCACGGCGGCTGCAGCGGCAGGCATGGCAGGCTTGGCGGCCGGTGCCGACTTCTTGGCTTCGATGGCGGCAACCAGGTCTTCCTTGGTGACGCGACCGTCTTTGCCGGTGCCCTTGACGCTGTTCAGGTTGATGCCGTTTTCTTCGGCCAGCTTGCGTGCAGCCGGACCACCGATGGCGTCATCGTCGCCGGCAGCAGGTGCCGAAGCCGCCTGTGGTGCGGCGGCTTGAGGCGCGGCAGCGGCCTGAGGTGCAGCAGCAGGTGCAGCGGCGGCAGCACCGCCCTCCTCGATGGAGCCCAGGACTTCGTCCGACAGAACGGTGTCGCCTTCGTTCTTGACGATCGCGCCCAGCACGCCGTCGGCAGTGGCCAGCACTTCCAGGACGACCTTGTCGGTCTCGATGTCAACGATCAGGTCATCGCGCTTGACCGCATCGCCCGGCTGCTTGTGCCAGGTCGCAACGGTGCCGTCGGCGACCGATTCCGGGAAGGTAGGGGCTTTGATCTCGATAGCCATTATCAGTAATTCCTTAAATTCGGTTTCAGGTGCGCGTTGGCATTAAACGGTGAAGGCATCTTGCAGCAGTTTGGCTTGCTGCTCGGCATGCATCGAAGCGTAACCACAAGCCGGGGCAGCCGATGCGTCACGGCCGGCATACTCGAGGACCAGGGTCTTCTTGTGATTGCTCATGCTGCGGCGCAAGTGATGCTGACTGCTGTACCAGGCACCCTGGTTCATCGGTTCTTCCTGACACCAGACCACGTGCTCCAGATTGGTGTAGGCAGCGATCGCTTCCATCAAGTCGTCTTCAGGGAACGGATACAGCTGCTCGATACGCACGATGGCGACATCTTCGCGGCCTTCGGCACGGCGCTTCTCCAGCAGGTCGTAGTAGACCTTGCCGCTGCACAGCACCAGACGCGTCACCTTGGCGGCGTCCAGGGTATCGATTTCCGGGATGACGGTCTGGAACGAACCTTCGGCCAGATCTTCCAGGGTCGACACCGCGAGCTTGTGACGCAGCAGCGACTTGGGCGTGAGCACGATCAGCGGCTTGCGCAGCGGACGGATCACCTGACGACGCAGCAGATGGTAGATCTGCGCGGGCGTGGTGGGCACGCACACCTGAATGTTGTGCTCGGCGCACAGCTGCAGGTAACGCTCCAGACGCGCCGACGAGTGCTCCGGGCCCTGCCCTTCGTAGCCGTGCGGCAGCAGCATGGTCAGACCGCACAGACGGCCCCACTTGTGCTCGCCGCTGGTGATGAACTGGTCGACCACGACCTGTGCACCGTTGGCGAAGTCACCGAACTGCGCTTCCCAGATCACCAACGCGTTGGGCGAGGTGGTCGAGTAGCCGTATTCGAACGCCAGAACCGCCTCTTCGGACAGGAACGAGTCGTACAGATCGAAGCGCGGCTGGCCGTTGTACAGGTTCTGCAGCGGAATGTAGGTCGCCGCATCCTTCTGGTTGTGCAACACCGCATGGCGGTGCGAGAAGGTGCCGCGGCCGATGTCCTGGCCGGTCATGCGGATCGGATGACCTTCGAAGGCCAAGGTGGCGTACGCCATGGTCTCGGCATAGCCCCAGTTGATCGGCAAGCCACCGGCCTGCATCTTCTGGCGATCTTCGTAGATCTTGGACACCTGGCGCTGCACCACGAAGCCTTCGGGAATTTCCAGCAGCTTGGCGGACAGCTCCTGCAGGGTCTTGAGGTCGAAACGCGTGTCGTGACGCGCCGTCCAGGCATGGCCCAGGTAAGGACGCCAGTCGACGAACAATTCCTTGTTCGGTTCCTTGACCAGGCTCTTGACCACGTGCAGACCGTTGTCCAACGCATTGCGGTACTCGTCGATCTGGCTCTGCACGCTGCCTTCGTCGAGCACGCCGGCCTTGATCAGGCTTTCGGCATACAGCTCGCGGGTGGTGCGCTGCTTGGCGATCTGCTGGTACATCAGCGGCTGAGTGCCACTTGGCTCGTCGGCCTCGTTGTGGCCGCGACGGCGGTAGCACACCAGGTCGATGACCACGTCGCGCTTGAACTGCATGCGGTAGTCGATGGCCAGCTGGGTGACGAACACCACGGCTTCCGGATCATCGCCGTTCACGTGCAGGATCGGCGCCTGGATCATCTTGGCCACGTCGGTCGCGTACTCGGTGGAGCGCGCGTCGTACGGGTTGCTGATGGTGAAACCAACCTGGTTGTTGATCACGATGTGCACGGTACCGCCGGTCTTGAAACCGCGGGTCTGCGACATCTGGAAGGTTTCCATGACCACGCCCTGGCCGGCGAATGCAGCGTCGCCGTGCAGCGAGATCGGCAGCACCTTGTCACCGACCGCATCGTTGCGGCGGTCCTGGCGAGCACGTACCGAACCCTCGACCACCGGAGAAACGATCTCCAGGTGAGACGGGTTGAACGCCATGGCCAGGTGCACTTCGCCACCTGCGGTCATCACGTTGGACGAGAAACCCTGGTGGTACTTGACGTCACCGGAGCCCAGCTCGACCTTCTTCTTGCCTTCGAACTCGTCGAACAGGTCGCGAGGGTTCTTGCCGAAGGTGTTGACCAGTACGTTGAGACGGCCACGGTGGGCCATGCCGATCACGACTTCCTTGGTGCCGTAGGAGCCCGAGCGCTGAATCATCTCGTCGAGCATCGGGATCAGGGCTTCGCCACCTTCCAGACCGAAACGCTTGGTGCCGGGGTACTTGGTGCCCAGGTACTTCTCGAGGCCTTCGGCAGCGGTGACGCGCTCCAGCACGTGGCTGCGGATCTCGGCCGAGAACGAAGGACGACCGCGCACGCTTTCCAGGCGCTGCTGGAACCAGCTGCGCTGCTCGGAATCGGTGATGTGAGTGAACTCGGCGCCGATGGTGCGGCAATATGTCTGCTGCAAAGCCTCGAGAATTTCACGTAGGCTCGCCTCCTCCTTGCCGATGAACAGGTCGCCGGCACGGAAGGTCGTATCCAGATCGGCATTGGTCATGCCGTAATGGTTGATTGACAGGTCTGCCGGAGCAGGCCGTTGCCACAGCCCCAACGGGTCCAGTTGGGCTGCCTGGTGGCCGCGCATCCGGTAGGCCTGAATCAGTCGCAGCACTTCTACCTGCTTCTTTTCGTGCTCGCTGCTCACGCTCCCGGCGGAAACCGGTTGAGCACGGCGCTGGTTTTTGGCCAGCAGGACGAAATGATCGCGAATGGTGGAGTGTGCAACGTCGGTGGCAGTGCTGCCTTCGGCAGGCAACTTCTGAAAGTAGGTGCGCCATTCCTCTGGCACAGCGTTAGGGTCGTGCAGGTAAAGCTCATAGAGCTCTTCCACATAGGCAGCGTTACCACCGGATAGGTGGGCGCTGTTCCACATGCGCTGCATCACGCTTTCTTGCATGCTTGGTCACCCTCGGTTAGGGGACACCACCGGCGCTGACACCTTGGGCGTATTGACGCGGTCCGTGTAGAGCGACCGTGCAAGCCACCTCAGAGTTGTACGCTGGTAGTCCGGGTACCAGCCCGGAGCCCCTGCTGGTCTTGTTTCTTCGAAAGTAAAAGCGAAGCCATACGCAGCCGCGCTCGGGTTTTCGTCACAGCGCAGGATCGATCCCGCGCTGTGACGGCTTGCGGTGTAGCAGTTGAATCAGACGCCGTTGGACAACAGCATGTTCCGCACGTGGCCAATAGCCTTGGTGGGGTTCAAGCCTTTCGGGCAGACGCTGACGCAGTTCATGATGCCGCGGCAGCGGAATACGCTGAACGGGTCATCCATCGATGCGAGGCGCTCGCTGGTCCGGGTATCGCGGCTGTCGGCCAGGAAACGATAAGCCTGCAGCAACGCTGCCGGGCCCAGGAACTTGTCGGGGTTCCACCAGAACGACGGGCAGGACGTCGAGCAGCAAGCGCACAGGATGCACTCGTACAGACCGTCCAGCTTTTCACGCTCTTCCGGAGTCTGCAGACGCTCGATGGCCGGAGCCGGAGTGTCGTTCTGCAGGAACGGCTTCACCTTCTCGTACTGCTTGTAGAAGATGCTCATATCCACGACCAGGTCACGGATGACGGGCAATCCTGGCAGCGGACGCACGATCAACTTGTTACCTTTTACGACAGCGGACAGCGGCGTGATGCACGCCAGGCCGTTCTTGCCGTTGATGTTCATGCCGTCGGAACCGCACACGCCTTCACGGCACGAGCGACGATACGAAAAGCCTTCGTCCTGTTCCTTGATCAAGGCCAGCACGTCCAGCACCATCACATCCTTGCCACCGGTGTCGACCTGGAATTCCTGCATGGACGGCGCTGCGTCCTGATCCGGGTTGTAGCGATAAACACTGACTTGCAACATGACGGCCACCCTCAATAAGTCCGGATTTTCGGTTCGAAAGTCGGAACGGTTTTCGGCGAGAAGTTCACGGCGCGCTTGGCAACACGTTTTTCACCCGGGAAGTACAGGGTGTGGCACAGCCAGTTTTCGTCGTCGCGATCTTCATAGTCTTCACGGGCGTGAGCGCCGCGGGACTCTTTGCGATGCTCTGCAGCGATCGCGGTGGCTTCCGCCACTTCCAGCAGGTTCTGCAATTCCAGCGCTTCGATCCGGGCGGTGTTGAAGCCCTGGCTCTTGTCGTTGATCTTGACGTTGGCGATGCGCTCGCGCAGGCCGGCCAGCTGATCGATACCTTTCTGCATGTACTCGCCGGTGCGGAACACACCGAAGTAGTTCTGCATGCAGCTCTGCAGTTCCTTGCGCAGGCTGGCGACGTCTTCGCCGGTAGTCCGCGCATTGAGGCCGTCCAGACGCGCGAGGGCGACTTCCAGATCGGTGTCGCTGGCACGGCGGTAGTCGATGCCTTCGCTCAGTGCCTGCTCCAGGTGCAGACCGGCAGCGCGACCGAATACCACCAGGTCGAGCAGCGAGTTGCCACCCAGGCGGTTGGCACCGTGAACCGACACGCAAGCCACTTCGCCCACGGCGAACAGACCAGGGATGATGGCGTCGTTGCCATTGGCATCCTGGGTGATTGCCTGACCGTGGATGTTGGTAGCGACACCCCCCATCATGTAATGACAAGTTGGCACGACAGGAATCGGCGCGGCGGCCGGATCGACGTGGGCAAAGGTCTTGGACAGCTCCATGATACCCGGCAGGCGGCTGTGCAGCACTTCCTCGCCCAGGTGATCGAGCTTGAGCATCACGTGATCGCCATCGGGACCGCAGCCATTGCCGGCGATGATTTCCTTGACCATGGAGCGCGCAACCACGTCGCGACCGGCAAGGTCCTTGGCGTTCGGTGCGTAGCGTTCCATGAAACGCTCGCCGTGCTTGTTGATCAGGTAACCGCCTTCACCGCGGCAACCTTCGGTGACCAGTACACCTGCGCCAGCGATGCCGGTCGGGTGGAACTGCCACATCTCGATGTCCTGTACCGGCACACCGGCACGCAGGGCCATGCCGACGCCGTCACCGGTGTTGATCAGGGCGTTGGTGGTGGACGAATAGATGCGCCCGGCCCCGCCGGTTGCCAATACGGTGGCGTTGGCACGGATGTAGGAGGTTTCGCCAGTTTCGATGCAGATGGCGATCACGCCAACGATCGCACCGTCCTGGTTCTTCACCAGATCCACCGCATAGTATTCGTTCAGGAATACAGTGCCGGCCTTCAGGTTCGCCTGATAGAGAGTGTGCAGCAAGGCGTGACCGGTACGGTCGGCAGCAGCACAGGTACGTGCCGCCTGGCCGCCCTTGCCGAAGTCCTTGGACTGGCCACCGAACGGACGCTGGTAGATGCGGCCCTGCTCGGTACGCGAGAACGGCAGCCCCATGTGCTCGAGCTCGAAGACGGCCTCCGGGCCTACCGAACACATGTACTCGATAGCGTCCTGGTCACCGATGTAGTCGGAACCCTTGACGGTATCGTACATGTGCCAGCGCCAGTCATCGTTCGGGTCGGCCGAAGCGATGGCGCACGTGATGCCGCCCTGCGCCGACACGGTGTGCGAGCGAGTCGGGAAGACTTTGGTGACAACGGCAGTCTTGTGACCGCCCTGGGCCAGCTGCAGCGCTGCGCGCATGCCGGCACCGCCACCACCAATGATGATGGCGTCGAAGGAAAGCGTACTAATGTTAGCCATGAATCAGATACCCCAAAGAATCTGCACACCCCAGACGAAGTACGCGAACATCGCGACGCCGCATACCGCCTGGAACAGGAAGCGTATAGCCGTGGCCGACTTGCCGAACGACATCGGCGTCAGGTAGTCGGTGGCGATGGTCCACATGCCGACCCAGGCGTGGGCGCCCAGGGCGACCAGGGCCAGGAGGCTGAAGATGCGCATCCAGTTGCTGCTGAACAGCGAGTGCCATTGGGTGTACTCCATGCCTGGATTGGCAATGATGTACCCGATCAGAAACAGAAAATAAGCCGCGAGAACGACCGCAGACACGCGCTGTGCCATCCAGTCATAGAGGCCCGAACGCGAAAGGTTCGTAACGTTGGTTACCATACCCAAACTCCTGCCAGAACGATCAGCACCACCGAGATGATGAGAACGATTTTGGAGCCCAGCTTGCCGCCTTCCAGCGTCTCACCGATGCCCATGTCCATGATCAGGTGGCGCACACCGGCCACCAGGTGATACAGCAAGGCGGACAGCAGGGCCCAGATCACAAACTTGGCCAGCGGGCTGGTCAAATACGCCTTCACCTCGCCGAAGCCTTCCTCGGAGCCCAGGGATTTGCCCAATGCGTACAGCATGAGAGCGATGCCCAGGAACAGGATGACACCGGATATACGATGGAGAATGGACGTGTAAGCAGTGACAGGGAGTTTGATGGTCCTTAGGTCTAGGTTTACAGGTCGTTGGCTATTCACGGCTTTTTTCACACTGAAGAGCCCCTAGCAAGCAGGGCAAGTTGTAGGGAAGTGTACTGGTCAGGTACTCACCACCCAGGGAGTGACGACCCCGTCGAAATGGCTCGGAAAAGCCCCCGGCGGTCGGCTGCCGAGTATAGACAGTTAGGATACTAATGACAACGCACGCGCAGGCCTCGGACGGCGGATCGCGCAGCCAGGGCAAAAGGTTTGAACGGGGCGGAATTTCGCGAAAAAAGCGTGCTCGAAGCCCTCTGGGGCCTCACTTTAAGCAAATTGACATTCGAATTTATCTCACTATAGTGGTGCGGGCCCTGCGTGGGGGGTCTGTCTGATGATTTCAAGCATTAATAGGAGGCCACATGGCTGACAAAAAAGCGCAGTTGATCATCGAGGGCGCAGCCCCCGTCGAGCTGCCGATTTTAACCGGCACCGTTGGTCCCGATGTAATCGACGTCAGGAGTTTGACTGCCACGGGCCGCTTCACTTTCGACCCAGGCTTCATGTCGACCGCTTCGTGCGAGTCGAAGATCACCTACATCGACGGCGATGCCGGAATCCTGCTGCACCGCGGCTATCCGATCGAGCAACTCGCCGAACAATCCGACTACCTTGAAACCTGCTACCTGCTGCTCAACGGCGAATTGCCGACTGCCGAGCAGAAGGCCAAGTTCGTCGGCAACATCAAGAACCACACCATGGTTCACGAGCAGTTGAAGACCTTCTTCAACGGCTTCCGCCGCGATGCCCACCCCATGGCCATCATGTGCGGCGTGGTCGGCGCACTGTCCGCGTTCTACCATGACTCGCTCGACATCAATAACCCTCAGCATCGCGAGATCTCGGCGGTACGCCTGGTAGCCAAGATGCCGACCCTGGCAGCCATGGTCTACAAGTACTCCATGGGCCAGCCCATGATGTACCCGCGCAACGACCTCTCGTATGCCGAAAACTTCCTGCACATGATGTTCAACACGCCGTGCGAGATCAAACCGATCAGCCCGGT
>Ga0308166_1003991_pt1 | contig 12106 bp, 13 predicted proteins | sample PhyCR2_2_FD_202137 | JGI IMG/M metagenome (GOLD analysis project Ga0308166, IMG submission 202137) | Phyllosphere microbial communities from UC Gill Tract Community Farm, Albany, California, United States - DLSLCC.R2 | ecosystem: Host-associated > Plants > Phyllosphere > Unclassified | place... | reverse complement strand
ATAAGACTGGCGTGGAGTTTGACCTCAGCATGCTCATCCGCATGGACACAGAGGGGCGCTATAAAACTTACAGCGAGGGAATTGGCGCAGGCTTCCTGACGCCAAACCAGGCGCGTAAGAGCGAAAATATGCCGCCAGTTCAAGGGGGCGATACGCCGTACCTGCAGCAGCAAAACTACGCGCTGTCAGCCCTGGCTAAAAGGGACGCCAGCGATGACCCGTTCGGAAGCAAGTCTGAATCTGAACCGGCCACTAATCCGTTACCAACCATTGACGATGAAAGCACCAAGGCTCTTTCCGAGCAGGAGCATTTCATGGTTAAAGCAATGCTGAAAGGGATGCTGACCCATGAATGAACGTGACATGTCACTGCTGAAGGCTGTCAGTGAAGCAGTAAAAGAGCAACTTTCAGCTCTGAAAAAAAGTCATGAAGAAGCCATGTCGGAGCAGGCAGCTGAAATCAAAGCGCTGAAAGGCATTATTGAGCAACTACAGCATGCGGCACCGGACAAAGAGGCAATAGCTAAATCCGTACTGGCAATGATTGAGGTTCCTGCCGCGCCGGAGCTGCCGGACATCGGGCAGATGGTGAAGGATGCCGTGGCAGATATTCCGGTGCCTGAAGCGCCAGCGCTGCCGGATATCGCGGCTTTAGTTTGTGAAGCCGTTTCAGCCATAGAGTTGCCTCAGCCTGAGAAATTGCCAGATATCAGACAAATGGTGAAAGAAGCCATTGACCAGATTGAGGTGCCTGAAGCGCCAGCGCTGCCGGATATCGATGCAATGATTCAGAAGTCTGTAGCAGCAATTAAGCTGCCGCAACCGGACCCGCTGCCAGACATTGAGCAGATGGTGAAGGATGCCGTCTCGCTGCTGCCCCAGCCTAAAGATGGCACCGATGGGGAGGACGGCAAAGACGCGCTCCAGCTTGAAATCGCTCCTGAAATCAACGCTGAGAAATCGTATCCGCGCGGTACCTACGCCATCCATCTTGGCGGCCTGTGGCGTTCGTATCAGAAAACAACGGGAATGAACGGATGGGAGTGCCTTGTTGATGGTATCAGTGAAATCGATATCTCTCAGTCGGAAGAGCGGAGCTTCACTGTCAGCGCAGTTAAATCCAGCGGCGAAAAGACAGAGAAAACCTTCAGCGTTCCGGTGATGATTTATCGCGACATTTTCAGCGAAGGTGAGAAATATCAGCCGGGTGACAGCGTTACCTGGGGCGGTTCTGTCTGGTATTGCTGCGAAGAGACGATTGATAAGCCCGGCGAATCAGGCTCAAAAGGATGGAAGCTGGCCGTCAAACGCGGTCGTGATGCGAGGGTAAAACCGTGACTGAACTAGTCAGCCTCGAAATGGCTAAAGATCATCTTCGTATAGACGACGATTATGGGGACCAGGACCTTACCTTAAAGATACAGGGTGTCAGTGCCGTACTTCTCAGTTACATCCAGGGCAGCAGGGATAAAGTCGTTGATTCATCCGGTGAGCTCATAGACGGCGAACCTCTCGTTCGCATGCAAAGCGCAACTCTGGTTTTGCTCGGCTATCTCGACAGAAACAGAGGGGGGGAAGAAGAGGAGAAATTAAAGAAAGGAGACCTGCCTTTAGCGGTGACGATGCTCATTTATGATCTTCGCCGACCAACTATTGTATAGGATTTTCAGCAAATGGCATGTGAAGGCTGTAAGCGCCGCCGTGAGTGGCTGAAAAACTGGATGAGGATCGCACATGAACGAGCAACAGGTAAACGCACTGCTGGAAGCGATGCAGAAGCAGACACAGGCGCAGAACGACCAGACAGCAGCGCTAAACCGCCTGGCGGAGTCGAATGAGTCTCTGGCTGCTGTTCTTTATCAGACCTTTGCTGATGAAATTGAAGCCACTTCGCCTGATTCTCCGGCACCAACATATCTGAGCGGTAAGGCCAGGGGGTAGTGATGCAGGCTGGAAAACTACGCCACCGGATAACGCTGCAGCACAAAGTTAACGTACAGGATCAGTTAACAGGCGCGGTCAATCCTGAGTGGCGCGACAAGGCTACGGTGTGGGCTGACGTGGTGCCATTGTCTGCCCGTGAGTTCATCGCGGCTCAGGCAACGCAGGGTCAAATAACTACCCGCATAACTATCCGCTACCGCGCCGGACTAACGAACGACAACCGAATCGTCTTCCGTGGTCAGATTTACAACATTGAGGGGGTACTCCCTGATGCTGTAAGCGGTCGCGAGTACCTGACTCTACCATGTTCCGAGGGTGTTAATGATGGCTGATGGTGTGAGCTTTAAGCTGACTGGCATCGATACGCTATTGGGTCGGCTGGATACTCTGAGCGATGACATGCGGAACAAGGGCGGACGTGCCGCGCTGCGTAAGGCGGGTAATGTCATTGTCGCCAGAGCGAAAGCGAACGCTGCGAGAATCGACGACCCCGGCACTGGGCGAAGCATCGCTGATAACATCGCTCAGCGCTGGGACGGCAGGCGATTTAAGCGCACTGGAGACCTGGGATTCCGTGTCGGTGTGATGTACGGTGCGAAACTTAAAAACCATCCCTCGCTAAGCAAAAATTCACCCACCCCGCACTGGAGGCTAATCGAGTTCGGAACCGAGAACATGAGGGCCCAGCCGATTATGCGACCGGCTGGTGACTCCAGCATTAACGAAGTGGTGGCAACGTTCGTCAGCGAGTATGACCGGGCGCTTGACCGGGCGATCGCCAGAGCCAAAAAGAAAGCGGGGGGCGGATGATTGCACCAATTTTCACTACCTGCGCAGCGAGTGCTGATGTCCGGGCGCTGCTGGGCGACACAACAGTGAGACTTTACCCCTTCGGGAAAAACCCCGAAGCACCCACATATCCCTATGCGGTGTGGCAGAACATAACAGGCGGACCAGAGAATTACCTTGGAACGCGCCCTGACGCGGACAGCTACACGCTGCAGGTTGATATCTATGCCAACACCGACAGTGAAGTGATCGCCGTGGCGCGCGCGCTGCGTGATGCCATTGAACCCCGCGCCTATATCACCCGATGGGGGGAGCAGGAGCAGGACAGTGAAACCAAACGGTACCGCTATTCATTCGATGTCGACTGGATAGTGTTGCGATAACAAAAACCTTACCAACAGACCCGCTCCGGCGGGTTTTTTATTACCTGGAGAAAACTATGTCAGTCGTGACACAAGGTACTCAGCTCTATGTTCTCGCCGCAGGCGTGGTCAGAGAGGTCGAATGCATTACCGCGTTCTCACCGGGCGGGAACCCCGCAGATCAGATTGAGGACACATGCCTGAGTGAGCGAAACACGCGCACTTACAAGAAGGGACTTCGCACTCCGGCACAGGCTTCAGCAACGCTCAATGCTGATCCAGCCAATGCAAGCCACCTGATGTTAAGCAACCTGGCGGAGTCTTCCGATCAGGATGATTTGACCTTTGCTGTTGGCTGGTCAGATGGTGAAGACGACCCAACCGTGGGCGCTGCTGGCGCACCTGGCGCAGTTGATGGCCTTATTCTGCCGGATACGCGCACCTGGTATGTCTTCAAAGGCTACGTTGCTGACTTCCCGTTTGACTTCCAGGCCAACACGGTTGTGCAGACGACCGCCACCATTCAGCGCTCAGGCGCTGGCGCGTGGATTCCAAAGGCTGGCGCAGGCAGCTAAACAACAATCGGGCGTGACATGTCACGCCTAATCTTATATCGCAGGAAAGCACATGAAACTGACACTCGATTCACTAAAAAAATCCGGCGCATTCACAGGTCGTCCTGTGGAAAAACAAATCACCTGGAAGCAGCGTGATGAAGAATTTACAGCCACGGTGTTCATCCGACCGTTGGGTTACCACAGCGCCACATCTGACGTACTGGCCCATGTGGGCAAGGTTGACGGCATTGCCGGGCGTATCGCAGCCAGCATCTGTGATGAAGATGGCCACCCGGTCTTCACGCCTCAGGATATTACTGGCGAGGCTGACCCCGATCGCGGCGCGCTTGATGGCGCACTGACTATCGCGCTCCTGGTTGCCATTCAGGAGGTGAACGATCTGGGAAAGACCACCAACTCAGCGCCGAAGACGAATTCTGGTGCGAGCTCGTCCTCAACGGGATCGGCGGAAGAACCATCGCCGAAGCCAGAGAAAACCTAAGTTTCCGGGAGTACCAGCTCTGGGTTAAGTACCGAGCCGCCTACGGCAATCTGAACCAGATGATGCGTACTGAGTGGGGGGCGGCGCTGGTGGCCAGCACGCTGGCCAACGTCAACCGGGGCCAGAATGACCCACCTTACAAAATTACCGACTTCGCACCACACATGCAGAAAGAGGCCATAAGCCTTGAAGATGCCATGGCTCAGTGGAAATGATAAAAACGTGGAGACACAATGGCCAGTAAATCTCTTGGCACACTGACGCTCGACCTTGTTGCAAAAGTTGGCGGTTTTGTCTCCGGCATGGACAAGGCGGAAAGAGCGTCAGCGAAATGGGGTAAGCAGGTTCAGGAGGATGCACAGAAGACCTCTGTCGCCCTGGCGGGGATAGGTGCAGCAGCTGCTGCTACCGCTTCCGCCGTAGGCGTTGCTGGCTTCAATCTTCTCAAATCTACCTCACAGCAGATTGCATCCACGGATCAGTGGGCTAAGTCACTGAAGATGTCAACCCAGGAGTTGCTGGCCTGGCAGTTCGCCGCCGAGCGTGCTGGCGTGGCTGGCGATAACATGGCTGACATCTTCAAAGACCTCAGCGACAAAATCGGTGACGCGGTACTGAATAAGTCAGGCGAGGCCGTTGACGCGCTGAATGCTCTTGGCCTGTCTGCTGACAAACTGTCGAAGGTATCTCCCGATAAGCAGATGTTGGCTATCGGTGAGGCACTGGGGAAAATCAGCACCAACGCGGGAAAAGTTACCATCCTCGAAAGTCTGGGTAACGACCTCTCAAAGCTACTGCCGCTGTTCGATAACAACAACGAAAAGCTGCAAAACTTTATCCGTATCGCGAAGGACTACGGTGTCGCGCCCGATCCGGCATCTATCGATGACCTGGTGAAGGTTAACGACATCTTCCTGGACATGGAGGCGCAGGTTAAAGGCCTGAAAATGGAGATTGCTGGCGGACTAGCTAAGGCTGACCTCTCCCCGCTTCAGTCTTCACTGGATGAAGTACGAAAAGTGCTGACCGACCCTGCAGTTTTGCAGGGCATTGTAACTTTGGTGGGGGGAGTAGCAGAGTTAGCTTCCTGGCTTATTAAAGCTGCAGCTGCGGCAGGTGAGCTGGCTACAAAATCAAACAGTCGTATGGCCGCGCTGGGCGGCAATATTGACATGAACAACCCCAGCCAGGTGCAGGAACGCATTAACTGGCTGGAGGAGAACCAGAGCAGCCGATCCAAAGATATGTATGGCTCCGGCCAGTCAATGTTCGGGTGGATCGTAGGTAAAGACGACAGCATCAAAGCCGTAAATGCTGAACTGGACACGCTTTATCAGCAGCGCGATAAGTTAAGTAAGCAGAAGACGATAAAGATTGCGGACTCTGTTGGCAGTGATACTGCCGATAGCCTGATGAACTTCAGCCTGCCAGCGGGAGGCACTAACGGCAAAACCAAGCCGGATGCTAACGCAAAAAAGCTGGAGAGCGCGTTTAAGTCTTTGGAACTGAGCTATCAACGGCAGATTGCCCTGATTGATACCACGGGTAAAAAGACGGCTGAAGTGACCGAAGCCCAGAAGCTTCAGTTCGATATTGCTGACGGGAAACTGGCAGGCATTAACGAAGTACAGAAATCCCGGCTGGCAGGGCTGGCTGCTGAGGTTGACCGCCTGAACGCAGTTAAAAAGGCCAACGTTGAGATGGCGAAAGTGGCTGAGTTTACCGCCAACCTCAGTGCCGGTAATCAGAACGCCCGCGAAGACCTCAGCGTTGACGTCCAGGGGGCCGGGCTTGGTGACAAGCAGCGCGACAGAATGAAGGAACGGCTTAGCATTGAACGGTCATTTCTGGATCAGCAGCGCCAGCTTCAGCTTTCATACCAGTCCGGCGATATCACTAAATCTCTCTACGACTCAGAATCCAGCGCGCTTAAGAGCGCAATGGGCGAGCGACTGAGCATTCAGGAAGACTACTACAAAAGCGTTGATGCGATGCAGTCAGACTGGATGAGCGGCATGAGTGATGGCCTGGCCAACTGGCTGGATGAGTCATCTAACTACTCGGCATCAGCAGCAAGCGCAGTAAGCAATGGTCTGGGCAGCGCCCTGGATAATGTTGCGGACATGCTGATCGGCAACAAAGCCAGCTGGAAGGACTGGATGACCTCAGTCCTGTCGATGATTGTGAAAATCGGTCTTCAGATGGCCGCTGTGAATCTTATCAGTGGGTTTGTAAGCTCCGTAGGCGGTGCAGCAGGAGGCGCGGCGGCGGGAGGGGCAGCTGTTGGGGCCGGTTCTACCGGCGCGTTAGGTATGAGCACCGGCTATCAGGCTTACGCTGGCGGATTTGATGGAGGCGGCTACACCGGGCAGGGCGGCAAATTCGACCCGGCAGGCATTGTGCATAAAGGGGAATTTGTCTTCACCAAAGAAGCCACTGAGCGAATTGGCGTGGAAAACCTTTACGACATGATGCGCGGCTATGCCAGCGGCGGCCTCGTAGGCTCAATGCGCACCGGGAGCAACCCCACTCCCGCCATCAACCGCAGTTCCAGTAGTGGCCCGAGCATTTCAGTTAGCGTTCCGATCACAATCGAGGGCGGCGGTGCAGGGGAAACCAGCACGGCAAATACCACGGATGCAGCCAAGCAGCTTGAAGGCATGATGAAAAAAACCATCAATGACTGGGCAGGCAAACAAATGTCGCCCGGCGGCCTGCTCTACAAGAGGTAAGTATGGCAATTGACGAATTTGGATGGTGCGTAAGAACGGGGGCTTCGGAAGAACTGACGGTTTCCACTATGGAGGCGCAGTTTGGTGATGGCTATAAGCAAGTCGCCGGAACGGGCATCAACAGCGCCCGCGAGTCGTGGCCAGTGACATGCAGCGGCAGAAAGTCTGAGATGGCTAAAGTCAGGGCATTCCTGAAATCACACGTCACCGTGTCCTGCTGGTGGGTAAATCCGTGGGGAGAGAAGAAACTCTATCGCGTTAAAGCTGACTCCATCCGGCCAAACTTCATCAACGGAAACTTTGTGGAAATTGCGTTCACCTTTGAGCAGTCTTTCGCACCGTGACATGTCACGATAACTAACAGGGCGCATATGCGCCCTTTTTAATTGGGTGAAATATGCCTTTTTTACAGGATATACAGCAGCTGGAGCCGGGTAGTCTGGTCCATCTGATAGAGGTCGATGGCACCGATTTTGGCATGGATAATGTCCTCAGGTTCCATGCTTACAACATCCCTTCGGACGGGTGGAAATCCTTCGCAGCGGACAACCTTCCTTCTATCGTGTGGCAGGGCAAAGAGTACGACCCCCATCCTTACGAATTATCCGGGATGGAGATGAGCAGCGCTGGCGCTCAGCCAACCCCCAAACTTTCGGTCAGTAATGTGGGGAATTTCGTCGCGGCACTCTGCCTTCAGTTTGACGATCTGGTGAAGGCCAAAGTGAAAATTCACACCACGATGGCAAAGTATCTCGATGCGGAAAACTGGATTGAGGGCAACCCTAACGCAAACCCACAGGAGGAGCGCGTCCAGCTTTTCCTGGTCAATGCCAAAACTGCAGAGACGCGCTCCGTTGTTGAGTTCGAATTGTGCTCACCTTTTGATATTCAAAGCCTGCAGTTGCCATCCCGGCAGATTACGCCCGTATGCACATGGTGCATACGCGGCTGGTACCGCACTGGAACCGGGTGCGACTACGCCGGGACCCGGTATTTTACCAAAGACGGAACGGCAACCAGTGACCCGTCAAAAGACGAATGCGGGGGGCGACCCGCCGATTGCACGGCTCGTCATGGCGAAGGTCAGCCGCTACCTTTCGGGGGATTCCCAGCGGCAAATTTACAGGGGAAATAGCGATGCGAGAAAAACTACTGGCCGCCATACGTAAACACGTTGCCACGGAATACCCGAAAGAGGCATGTGGGCTAATCATACAGTCAGGCCGGACCCAGAACTATATACCTTGCAGGAACATTGCAGACGATCCCACGCAGGACTTCACCTTGTCACAGGAGGACAAGCGAGCAGCTGAGGCGCAGGGCGATATTCTGATGGTGATTCATTCGCACCCCGATGTGCCGCAGCTTATCCCGACAGAATTTGACCGGGTGCAGTGCGATCATTCTGGCGTTGAGTGGGGGATTATGTCATGGCCTGACGGTGATTTCTGCACCATCAGCCCGCGCGGTGAGCGGGATTTGGTCGGGCGGCAGTGGGTGCTGGGCTATGCGGACTGCTGGACGCTCATCATGGATTACTATCGCCAGGAGTACGGCATTACCCTGAACAACTGGTCTGTCGATTATGAGTGGTGGCATGACGGCAAAGAGAGCCGCTACGACGACAACTGGGAGGCTGAAGGATTCGTGCAGGTTGACCCGGCGGAGATGCGCCCGGGCGACATGATCATGATGCGCGTGCAGTCTCCGGTAACCAATCATGCAGCCATCTATGTCGGTGACAACCTCATGCTGCACCACAACTCAGAGAGTCTTTCCACGCGCGTCCCGTATGGTGATTATTGGCGCAACCGAACCGTGCGCATTGTGCGCCGCAGGGAGCTTATGGATGCTTAAAACGATGCGATTAAAAGGCGTAATGGCCAGGAAGTTCGGAGCCCTGCACCGCTACCATGCTGCAGACCTGCGCGAGCTGATCCGCGCCATGTGTTCACAGGTGCCGGGGTTCAAAAAATATGTGTCCAACGCCCACCTTAACGGCGTGCGCTTCGCCTTTTTCAGCGGCAAAGAAAACATCGGCCTGCAGGAGTTTGACATGTCCTCCGCGTCTACAGAGTTTTGCATGGAGCCGATTATCGAAGGGTCCAAGCGCGGCGGCATGCTTCAGATAGTGATCGGCGCAGTGGCGCTGGTAGCAGCATATTTTACGGCCGGTGCATCCCTAACTGCTATTGGCCTGAGTACTTCGGTGGCAACCGGGGTAACCACAGCTCTTACCGGCCTCGGTATCAGCATGGCGCTGGGTGGTGTAATTCAGATGCTGACCCCGCAGCCAAATTACAACATCGGCGCATCATCGAGCACAGATAACAAGCCGAACTATGCATTCGGTTCACCTGTAAACACCGTTGCGATGGGATATCCGGTGCCGGTCCTGTATGGCCAGCGTGAAGTTGGTGGGGCGATTATCAGTGCGGGCAGCTTTACCAGCGACCAGCAGTAATAACAATCAAGCAAAGAAGCCACCTTCGGGTGGCTTTTTTTATGGGTGAAATATGCGACTTCTTGACGGTGAAATGATTTATCAGGGAAGTAAGGGCGGCGGTGGAAATCCGCGAACTCCAACCGAACAGGCTGATGACCTGCTTTCCATAGCAAAACTGAAGCTACTGCTGGCCATCTCAGAGGGCGAGATACAGGGTGACCTGACTGCACAGCAGATTTATCTCAATGATACCCAGCTCGCGAACGACGATGGCACTTATAACTTCACTGGCGTGGTGTGGGATTACAGAAAGGGCACTCAGGACCAGACTTATATTCAGGGCATGCCCGAGGTTGATAACGAGCTGTCGGTGGGTGTTACGGTAACGCAGCCCGTCCCCTGGACTCGCCAGTATACCAACCTGTCCCTTGATGCCGTGCGCATCAAACTCAGCCTGCCAATTCAGTACCAGTACAAAGATAATGGCGACATGGTTGGCACAGTTACGCAGTATGCTATTGACCTGTCTACTGATGGCAGTTCATGGGTGCAGGTTGTGGACGGGCGATTTAACGGGAAAACCACGTCAGAATACCAGCGTGACCATCGAATTGACTTACCGAAGGCGACGACAGGATGGGCAATTCGGGTGCGCCGTATTACTGCAGACTCAACCTCGTCCCGTCTGATTAATGCCTTCAAAGTTTTTTCATTCGCTGAGGTTATCGACAGCAAACTGCGTTATCCAAATACTGCTCTACTTTATGTCGAAGTGGATGCATCGCAATTTAATGGCCAGGCACCAAAGATCACATGCAAGCCGAAAGGCAAGCTGGTACGCGTTCCGACGAATTACGAACCTGTTAGCAGGACTTACAGCGGAACCTGGCTGGGCGACTTCAAATACGCTTACACCAATAATCCGGCATGGATTTTTTACGATCTGGTGCTGGATAAAATCTGTGGCATGGGAACGCGCGTTGATGCTTCTATGATTGACAGGTGGGAGCTGTACTCGATCGCTCAGTACTGCGATCAGATGGTGCCAAACGGCGCTGGCGGCACTGAGCCGCGATTTACGTGCAACGTGTTTATCCAGAGCCAACAGGATGCCTATACAGTCCTGAAGGACATTGCGGCGATATTCCGAGGAATCACGTTCTGGGGTAACAGTCAGATTTTTGTGAACGCTGACGTGCCGCAGGTTGATTCTAACGGCAACGTGGACGTGGACTTTGTGTACCACGCGGCTAACGTGGTAGATGGTTTATTCACTTATGCCGGGGGAAGTTACAAAAACCGCTATTCATCGTGCCAGACCAGTTACTCCGATCCGGCCAATCACTATTCCGACACCGTTGAGAGCGTTTACGATTCAGAGCTGGTGGCGCGGTATGGCGTCCGGGAATTGACATTAACGGCGATAGGCTGCACCTCGCAGAGCGAAGCACACAGGCGCGGGCGCTGGGCACTGCTGTCTAATGCCAAAGATGGAACCGTGTCATTTGGTGTCGGGCTGGATGGATACATCCCCGTGCCTGCCGAAATTATCGGGGTGGCCGACCCGTTCCGCAGCGGTAAGCAGAACGGCGGTCGCATCAGCGCAGTGAATGGTCGCAGCGTGACGCTGGACCGCGCCATCGAATATTCAGCAGGGGATCGGCTGGTGGTTAACCTTCCAGACGGAACGGCTCAGACGCGCACTATCGCCACTGTCAGCAGTGACAAGCTAACCGTGACAGTCTCCACCAGTTTCCGCATGGACCCGGTAGCGGGCGCTGTATGGGCCATTGACAGCGATAACCTTGCCATTCAGTACTTCCGCATCACCTCAATTTCATCTAACGATGACGGCACGTTTACTGTCGCTGGTGTGCAGCACGACCCCAACAAGTACCGCTATATCGATGATGGCGTACGCATTGAACCGGCACCGATCACCGTCACGCCAATCAGCGTACTGAAGCCGCCTGCCAACATCAGTATCGAGGAGCTCAGTTACGTTGAACAGGGGCTGTCCGTTGCCAGCATGCAGGTTAAGTGGGGCAGGGTAGAAGGCGCGATAAGCTACGTTGCTCAGTGGCGCAAGGATAAAGGCGACTGGATTAACGTCAGCCAGACCAGCGCACAGGGCTTCAGCATCAGCGGGATTTACACGGGCGTTTACGATGTGCGTGTGCGGGCCGTCAATGCTGCTGAGGTTTCTTCCCCATGGGGATATTCAGACTCAACGCCGCTAACGGGCAAGGTCGGTAAGCCGGGAACGCCTGTCAGCCTGTTCGCGACCACTAACGTTGTGTGGAATATCGATGTTACCTGGGCATTCCCCGCAGGCTCCGGCGACACCGCTTACACTGAACTGCAGGTGGCCACCACCGCAGATGGCCAGAATCCGCAGTTTCTGACCTATGTTCCATACCCCGGCGTCAGCTATCAGCACGGTCCTATGCCCGCCGGGGTTCGCCGCTGGTACCGCGCCCGGCTGGTGGACAAAATCGGTAACGTGGGCGACTGGACGGCATTTGTGGGCGGCGCAACAAACTCCAGCGCAAGCGAGCTGATTGATGATGTTGTCGAAGAGTTTTTGACCTCACCAGACGGCCAGGCACTGCTTGACCCGCTCATTACTGACCCGGAAGCCGCCATGAAGGACATTCTGGCGGGCTACGAAAACGTGAAACAGCAGTGGTCGCAGTATGGTGAAAACCGCGCTGGCATCATTGAGGCGAGCAAGGTGGCAACGGATGCGCAGTCATCGGTCGCCAGCCTGGCAA